>Ga0160472_100192_pt1 | contig 78508 bp, 63 predicted proteins | sample HID1973M_E11MG_FD_108267 | JGI IMG/M metagenome (GOLD analysis project Ga0160472, IMG submission 108267) | Enriched mosquito-associated microbial communities from UW Madison campus, WI, USA - HID1973M_E11 MG | ecosystem: Host-associated > Arthropoda: Insects > Digestive system > Unclassified ... | reverse complement strand
TCGTTCTGGGCGAAGCAGTCGTGCAGCTCGATCACGTCGATGTCCTGCGGGCCGACGCCGGCCTGCTCGTAGACCTGCTGCGCCGCCGAACGGGTCATGTCGAAGCCGACCACGCGGATCATGTCGCGCGTGTCATAGGTGCTCGGCAGGTCGGTGGTCAGGGCCTGGGCGGCGATCAGCACGTCGGTCTTCAGGCCGTGCTTGCGGGCGAATTCCTCCGACACCACGATGGCGGCCGCAGCGCCGCAGGTCGGCGGGCAGGCCATGGTGCGGGTGATGACGCCATCCCACAGCATCGGGGCGCCCATCACGTCCTCGGCGGTCATCACGTTGCGGAACACGGCCAGCGGGTTGTTGGCGGCGTGGCGGCTGGCCTTGGCGCGGATCTTGGCGAACGTCTCCAGCTTCGTGCCGTATTTCTGCATGTGGGCCATGCCTGCGCCGGCGAACTGGCGGATTGCGCTGGGCAGGTCGGTGCGGCCGACCAGTTCGGTCACCAGTGCCTGGGCGCGCTCCAGCGCCGGGGCGCGGTCGTCCCAGCGCGACTTTAGCGCGCCCGGCTGCATGAACTCGAAGCCCACGGCCAGCGCGCACTCCACGGCGCCGCTCTCCACGGCCTGGCGCGCAAGGAACAGGGCGGACGAGCCGGTCGCGCAGTTGTTGTTGACGTTGATGACCGGGATGCCGGTCATGCCGACGCGGTAAAGCGCCTTCTGGCCGCAGGTGGAGTCGCCATAGACATAGCCGGCGTAGGCCTGCTGCACGTCCTTGTAGTCGACGCCGGCATCTTCCAGCGCCTGGCGCACGGCGTTGGCGCCCATTACGTCATAGGTGTCGCTGCTGCCCGGCTTCTTGAACGGGATCATGCCGGCACCGGCGACAAATACTTTGCGAGTCATTTCGAGTCTCCGAGGGAATAGGGTCTGGATTTCGGCTAGCGCGAGAAGTCGGCCCAGGCAGGCGCTCCGGGCGGGTGACCAGCAACGCGCCAGCAGGTTTCCGGTAGACGCTAAGGTACGAGAGGCGGGGGGCGCGGCAACACCACCCGCGTCAGGTGGCGGGGGCGTGCGGAGAAGGGCGAGGGGAGCCAGCACGAGTGCTGTTGCCTCCTGTGATCTTGGCGGAACCGGGGTCGCAAGCAACGTGCGCCAGGTGAGTGCCATGAGCACAGCCTGTGGGGCTTGCTTCAGGCAATACTGCCCAACTGGCGGACAAGAAAAAACGGCCTGGACATTGCTGTCCAAGCCGTTGATTCTCAAGCAAATACTGGTCGTGGCTTTACTCGCACCCTACAGTGAATCCATTGCAAATGATGTTTGCCGCACAAAAGGCGGCCTGAAAAAACGCAGGCATTGCTTTTGGCGCCAACCTGGGGCGAGTCGGGAATCTTCGATGCTCGGGCTCAGGTTACCCGACTGCTGTCGAGGGGATTTTGCGGAGAGGCCCTGAAATTATGTCCCCTCAATCTGTCTGGTTCGCGGGCAAGAAAAAACCCGCAATGCCTTGCGGCATGCGGGTTTCTCGGTACTGGTCGGGGCGACATGATTCGAACATGCGACCCTCTGATCCCAAATCAGATGCGCTACCAGGCTGCGCTACGCCCCGAAGCCCGCCATTGTAGCCGCGGGCGGGCGGGCGGGTCAAATCAGGCGGGTGGCACGCACGCTTTGACCTTGGCTCATGCGTCTCGGCGACGCCCGAACGGGTGCTTGTACGGTCAAGCCTGTCCCGCGATAATCCGCTTCCAGCCTTGCTTCCGGCATTCACGGACGCGGGTATCGGGGTCGGGAACCGGGAAGCCAAAAAGATAAGAGAAGAGCAGGAAGGAACGGGATGAATCAGTCGTATCTGCTGGTGCCCGTCGCGGGGCTGTCCGCGATGTTGGTGATCCTCGTCTATGCCGCACGGCGACGCGCTCGCGCCGCGCGGGAAGTCCGCGATCCCCTGACCGGCCTGCTGGCCGGCGACGCGTTCCGGACGCAACTCGGCCACGCGCTCGACCGGTCGCGCCGCAAGGCGACCCCGCTGGCCGTGCTGTTTGCCGACATCGACCGGCTCGCTGCCATCAACGGCTTCTATGGCAACGAGTCCGGCGACAGCGTGCTGCGGCACTTCGGCGGGCAACTGCGCAAGCTGTCTGGCGACGGCACGATGGCCGCGCGGCTGGGCGAGGACCAGTTCGCGCTGCTGCTGCCCGGCACCGACCATGCCGCCGCGCGCGGCATCGCCCAGCGGCTGGCCGCCTCGGTGCGCGGCGCGCCTTGCCCTTTGCAGCCGGATGCCATTTCGTACACCGTGAGCGTCGGTGCGGCCGTTGTCCAGCCGGGCGACGACGCCGAAGCCCTGCTGCGCCGCGCCGACGTGGCCCTGAAAACCGCCAAACTCGCCGGTCGCGACTCGGTTGCCGCATCGAAGTCAATCGAAGGCGCGCCGGCGTGGGTGACGCTGCGCAGGCGCCCGCACGTCATCTCGGCGACGGTATCGCACTGAGGTAGAATGCTGCCTTCGCGAATTTCCCGATCCGGCAGTTCCGCCGGGTCAATCGCGAATCTTTCCCCCCGGCCGCCCTTAGCTCAGTTGGATAGAGCACTCGCCTTCTAAGCGAGTGGTCAGTGGTTCGAATCCACTAGGGCGGGCCATACTACCGCTCCCGCCGCGCTCGCCACTGAGAGACACTGCGGCCAAATTGCCCGCTGAACCAGCGCGAGAAGGCGCTCAGGGACGCGAAGCCGAGCAGTGTCGCCACTTCGGAGAGCGGCGCTCGCGATTCTCGAGATGTCATGTGGCCAGGTCGACCCGCATTGCATTGACGACCCTGGAATGGTTTTCACCGTGTTGCTCGAGATGACGATGCACGGTCCGACGGTCCACGCCGAGTTGCTCCGCCACGCGCTCGACCGAGCAAACGCCCGGCGGGAGCATGGCACTCGCCAGTTGCCGCCGACCCCCACGATATGCGCGAGCCTTGCCATGGCCGCGCATTCGGCGGCCGGCCGTGAGGATCGTCGTGCCGTCCTATTTGAGGTATTTCATCGTCGCGACCCCGGTCGCCACGAGCAGCTCCCGGTCCAGCCAGACCTCGGCGCGCGAGAAGAAGATCGAGCGCCCGCGGCGGTCGACGGTCCCCCTGGCGGTCAGGAGCTTGCCCGTGCCGTTGCTCAGGAAGTTCGACGTCAGCGACAGCGTCACGGCATGCAGCGCCGGCTCGCCGGCCGGTGCGTAGAGGCCGGCATAGCCGGTGGCGGCATCGAGCAGGGTGCAGAGCGTGCCGCCGTGGATCACCCGGCTGCGGTTGAGCATGCTGGGGGCGACGTCCAGTTCGAGTTCGACGAAGTCGGGTCGCCACTGGGTGATCCTGACGCCGATGCACTCCAGCGCGGGATTGTCGAGGGAGAACGCGCCGGTGGCTTCAGGCATGGCGTCGGCATGGGCCGCGGATTCGATGGACTGGATATTCATTCCTGGGGGCGTGTCTTGCTCGGGCCCATATTCTGGCCCGGTATCGGGAAAGCGGCCTCGGGTCGGGCACGCTGGCATGCCATTTCTGCCCGAGTTTGCGCTTCCCGTAAATCTCGAATTCGCGAACCGTGCCTTCAGGATGCGCGCGTCAGGCCCCGCGCGCCGCGGCACGCCAGTCCCTCGGGGAAAGGGTGCGCTGCAGCCGCCACGCGGCACGGAAGGCCTGCGGGCTGGCGAATCCGCATCGTTCGGCGATGTGTTCGATGGGCCGGTCGCTGTCGCGCAGCAGCCTCTCTGCCATCGCCAGCCGCAGCCGCTGCTGATAGTGCTTCAGGGTCACGCCCGTCGCCTGCTGGAATAGCCGGGCCAGGTGCCGGTAGCTGAGGCCGAATCGGGCCGCCAGCCCGGCATAGGGCTCGACGCTTTCCGGATGCGTGCACAGGTGGTCCTGGATGGCATGGATCACCGCGTGGTCGTGGTCCCGGTACTGCAGGCGGATATCGAGTGCGGGGTCCTCGGCCAGCCGCCGGAACGCCACCACATTGTCGCGCGCCACCCGTATGGCGGCGGCCGTGCCGAACAGGCGGGCCACCAGATGGAGCGACAGGTCGATGCCGGCCGAGACGCCCGCGGACGTCAGCAGGTCGGCGTCGTCGACCAGGATCCGCCGTTCCAGCACACGTGCGGCAGGGTGGCGGCGCCGGAGCGCGTCGAGGTAGTCGTGATGGGTGGTGCAGTCGCGGCCGTCGAGCATGCCGGCTTCAGCCAGCAGCATGGCGCCGGTACAGACGCTTGCCACGGTGACCCGGCCGCGCATGGGCGCGGCGACGCTGCGCAGCCATTCGACCACCCGCTGCTGCGACGCCAGGGGCCGCGCGTGCTCGCCGAGCTTGCAGCCGATCACGACCAGCACGTCGCCGGCGGCGAGGCTGGCCGGCAGGGGCTCCACATCGGAGAGCCGCAGGCCCTGGAAGCTCGTGACGTGCCGGTCGGGGCCGGCAATGCGCAGCGCCAGCGATCCCAGGCCAAGCTCCGCGACGGCGCCGAACACCTGCAGGGGGCCGCCGAGATCGAGCATATGCACCTGTGGGGGCACGACGATCCATATCCGTTGCATGGCATCTCCGGCGGGATATCGCGATGCTGCGATGGCATGTTTTTTACCGCTTTCGTCCGGAGTCCCTATCTTCCTGACATTGCGGCATACCTATGATGGCACGAAACCAACCCCTAATGAGGAGCCCGACATGCTGGAACTACGCCCCACCTGCGAACACTGCAATACGTCACTCCCGCCAGCCTCGAACTCGGCGCGCATCTGCAGTTTCGAGTGCACGTTCTGCGCGCATTGCGTCGAGACCGTGCTGCACAACGTCTGCCCGAATTGCGGGGGCGGCTTCGTGCCGCGCCCGATCCGGCCGTCGCACGACTGGAAGGGTGGCAACCATCTAGGGGAATACCCGGCCTCCGAACGGGTCAGGCATCGCCCGGTCGACGCCCGGACGCAGGCCGCGATCGTGGCGTTGCTGGGGAATATTCCCCCGGAGGACCGCTGAACCGCACAGGCCGCACGGTGCAAGGAAAAAGGGCGCCCCGCGGGACGCCCTTTTTCATGAAGCGACGACGACCGCTTATTCGGCCGGCACGCTCGCGACCACGTTGAAGCCGCCGTCCACGTAGGTGATCTCGCCGGTCACGCCGCTGGACAGGTCCGACAGCAGGAAGGCGGCCACGTTGCCGACTTCCTCGATCGTCACGTTCCGGCGCAGCGGGGCGGCTTCCTCGAAGTGCGACAGCAGCTTGCCGAAGCCCTTGATGCCCGAGGCGGCCAGGGTCTTGATCGGGCCGGCCGAGATGCCGTTGGCGCGGATGCCCTTCGGGCCGACCGAGGCGGCCAGGTAGCGCACCGAGGCTTCCAGCGAGGCCTTGGCGAGGCCCATGGTGTTGTAGTTGGGGACCACGCGCTCCGAGCCGAGGTACGTCAGCGTCAGCAGCGACGCCTTGTCCGACAGCATCGGCAGGGCGGCCTTGGCCAGCGCCGGGAAGCTGTAGGCGGAGATGTCGTGGGCGATCTTGAAGCCCTCGCGCGACAGGCCATCGAGGAAGTCGCCGGCAATCGCCTCGCGCGGCGCGAAGCCGATCGAGTGGACCAGGCCGTCGAACTTTTCCCAGTGCTGTCCGAGCGCGGCGAAGGTGGCGGCGATCTGTTCGTCGCTGCCGACGTCGCATTCGAAGATCAGGTCGCTGCCGAATTCCTTGGCGAATTCGGTGATGCGGTCCTTGAAGCGCTCGCCGACGTAGGTGAATGCCAGTTCGGCGCCTTCGCGCTTGCACGCCGAGGCGATGCCATAGGCGATCGACCGGTTCGAGAGCAAGCCGGTGATCAGGATCCGCTTACCTGCCAAAAAACCCATACCTTCTCCATTTGTGGTGATTCGGACGCACTTCATATACCAGGACGGCCCGGTACGCCGAAATGATCCGGCTACTGTTGCGCCGCTTAAAGGGAATGTCCGGATGGCGGGAACCATATCGGACGAAGGTAAAATTGTCTCACAAGTTAGGCCGTCGCCAACGGGCGTCGGTGGGCAGCTTTACGTGGAGGCAGCAAACGGATGGCTAATCGCGCACGTTGGCCGCAGCGGTGGCTCAGGGCGGCCGGGGAGTGCATGCATCGCCCCAACATCCGGCAGTTTGCCTGTTCCGCCTTGCTGGCCGCATTTGCCACCTCGTTCCTGGCGGTCGCCCCGTCGGCGTACGCGGCACATGGCTTCGCGTTGCACGGCGACCTGAAGTATCCAGCCGGCTTCGATCACTTCGACTACGTCAACCCGAAGGCGCCCAGGGGCGGCACGCTGACGCTGGCCAATCCCGACCGCCGCACCAGCTTCGACAAGTTCAACCCGTTCACGCTGAAGGGCACCTCGGCGCCCGGCGTCAACGCGCTGATGTTCGAGTCGCTCCTGATCGGCAGTTCCGACGAGACCGCCAGCGCCTACGGCCTGCTCGCCGACGACGTGACCGTGGCGCCCGACGAGCTGTCGGTCACGTTCCACCTGCACCCGCAAGCCCGCTTCAGCAATGGCGACCCGGTGCTGGCCGCGGACGTCAAGTATTCCTACGACATGCTGATGGGCAAGTCCGCCTCCCCGGCGTACCGCAGCATGTGTACCGACATCAAGGCCGTGGTCGTGACCGGCGAGCGCACCGTGCGCTACGACTTCAAGCAGAAGAACCGCGAACTGCCGCTCATCATCGGCTCGCTGCCCGTCTTCTCGAAGAAGTGGACGGCCGCCGTGCCGTTCGACAAGCTCACCTTCGAGACGCCCATTGCCAGCGGACCCTACCTGATCGAACGCTACGACGCCGGCCGCGGCATCATCTTCAAGCGCGATCCCGGCTACTGGGGCAAGGACCTCGCCGTGCGGCGGGGCACGTTCAACTTCGACCGCGTGGTCTATCGTCTCTACAAGGACGAGACCGCCAGGCTCGAGGCCTTCAAGGCCGGCGAGTTCGACGCCATCGTCGAGTACCGCGCCAAGAACTGGGCCAAGAGCTACGACGGCCCGCGCTTCCGCAAGGGCGAGCAGATCAAGACGGAGTTTCCGCACCGCAACAGCGCGGGCATGCAGGGCTTCGTCATGAACATGCGCAAGCCGTTCTTCCAGGACGTGCGCGTGCGGCAGGCGCTGAGCCTGGCGCTCGATTTCGAATGGCTGAACCGGCAATTGTTCTTCGGTGCCTACAAGCGGCTCGACAGCTGGTTCTCGAACAGCGACCTGTCCGCGACCTCGACCTTCGACACCAAGCCTGGACCGCGTGAACTGGCCCTGCTGGAGCCCATGCGCGCCGAGTTGCCGCCCGAGGTCTTCGAGGCCGATGTGGTGCAGCCGACCACCAATCCGCCGCGCTCGCTGCGCGACAACCTGCGGGAGGCACGCCGCCTGCTGGCCCAGGCCGGCTGGACCTACACGGATGGCGCACTGCGCAATGCCAAGGGCGAGCCGCTGGAATTCGAGTTCCTGGACGACGGCGGGGCGATGAGCCGTGTCATCACGGCGTACGTGCGCAATCTGGAGAAGCTGGGCATCTCGGTGAACCAGCGCACCACGGACTACGCGCTATACCAGAAGCGGCTGGAGGATTTCGACTTCGACATGGTGTCGATCCGCTATCCTGATTCGCAGAGCCCGGGCAACGAGTTGCGTGATCGGTTCGCCACCGAGGCCGCCGACACGCCCGGCTCCGACAACCTGTTCGGCCTGAAGTCCAAGGCCATCGACAAGCTGGTCGACAATGTACTGCGCGCCAGCAACCAGGAAGAACTGATCACTGCCTGCCGCGCGCTCGACCGCGTACTCATGCATGGCTACTACATCGTGCCACACTGGTACAGTGCCAATCACCGGGTGGCGTACCGCAAGGAACTGCACTATCCGGCCATGCTGCCGTACTACTACACGGCGGAAGGCTGGATCCTGAGCAGCTGGTGGCGCGATCCCGAGGCCGCCGCCACGGCGGCCCGCTGAACAAGGAACCGGCCAATGCTCGCCTACCTCTTCAAGCGCATGCTGCTGATGATCCCGACGCTGATCGGCGTTGTCACGCTGACCTTCGTAGTGATCCAGTTCGTTCCCGGCGGCCCGGTCGAGCAGATGATGATGGAACTCAAGGGCCGCGGCGGCGGTGCCGCGGCCGAGGCCAGCGGCGGCGGGGCGGAATACCGCGGCCGGCGCGGCATCGATCCGGAGCGGATCAAGGAGATCCAGGCGCTGTACGGCTTCGACAAGCCGCCCGTCGAGCGCTATTTCATGATGCTCAAGCGCTTCGCCAGCTTCGACCTTGGCGAGAGCTACTACCAGCACCGCAGCGTGTGGGAGCTGGTGAAGTCCAAGATGCCCGTATCGATCAGCCTGGGGCTCTGGACGTTCTTCCTGACCTACCTGATATCGGTGCCGCTCGGCATCTCCAAGGCGATCCGGGCGGGCAGCAGGTTCGACGTGATATCGAGCATGGTGGTGCTGGTGGGCTACGCCATCCCCGGCTTCGTGCTCGGGGTGCTGCTGCTGGTGCTGTTCGGCGGCGGTACGTTCATGCAGTGGTTCCCGCTGCGCGGACTGACGTCGGACAACTGGGACCAGCTGACGCTGATGGGCAAGGTGATGGATTACCTCTGGCACCTGGTGCTGCCGATCACGGCGTCGGTGGTGGGCAGCTTCGCCGTGGTCACCATGCTGACCAAGAACGCCTTCCTGGAAGAGATCCGCAAGCAGTACGTGCTGACTGCCCGCGCCAAGGGGCTGGCCGAGCGGCGCGTGCTGTGGAAGCACGTGTTCCGCAACGCTCTGATCCCGCTGGTCACGGGCTTCCCGGCCGCCTTCATCGGCGCCTTCTTCACCGGCTCGCTGCTGATCGAGACGCTGTTCTCGCTCGACGGCCTGGGGCTGCTGTCGTATGAAGCCGTGCTGCGCCGCGACTACCCCGTGGTGCTCGGCACGCTGTATCTGTTTACCCTGATCGGGCTCTTCACGCGGCTGATTTCCGACGTCTGCTACGTGATGGTCGATCCGCGCATCCACTTCGAGGCGGTGCATAGATGAACATCCTACGCCTGCGTCGCGATCCGCTGCAGAACGGCCTGCCGCACTCCCTCTCGCCGCGCCAGCGCGCCTGGCAGCGCTTCCGCCGCAACCGGCTCGGCTACTGGAGCCTGATCCTGTTCATGGCGGTCTTCGTGCTCAGCCTGTGCGCGGAAGCCCTGTCGAGCGACCGGCCGCTGCTGGTCCGATACAAGGGCGAGTACTACTTCCCGATCGTCAAGACCTATCCCGAAACGACCTTCGACGGCGACTTCGCCACGCCGACGGACTACCTCGATCCGTTCATCCGCGACCGCATCACGGCCGGCAAGAACTTCGCCGTCTTTCCGCTCAACCACTATTCGTACGAGACGCTGAACTACTTCGCCAAGGAGCCGAACCCGGCGCCGCCGTCGGCCGACAACTGGTTCGGCACCGACGACCGCGGCCGCGACATCCTCGCCCGGCTGCTTTACGGCTTCCGCGTCTCGGTGCTGTTCGGCTTCGCGCTGACGGTGATCGGCGTGCTGGTCGGGACGCTGACCGGCGCGCTGATGGGCTTTTTCGGCGGACGGTTCGACATGTACTCGCAGCGCGCCATCGAGATCTGGAGCTCGATGCCGGAGCTGTACCTTCTGATCATCTTCGCCTCGATCTTCGAGCCGAGCATGTGGCTGCTGATCGTGCTGCTGTCGTTGTTCGGCTGGATGGGTTTGTCCGACTACGTGCGCGCTGAGTTCTATCGCAACCGCTCGCTCGACTACGTGAAGTCGGCGCGCGCGCTGGGCCTGTCGAACCGGCAGATCATGTGGCGCCATGTGCTGCCCAACAGCCTGACGCCGGTCATCACCTTCCTGCCGTTCCGCATGAGTGCGTCGATCCTTGCGCTGACCAGCCTCGACTTCCTGGGCCTCGGCGTGCCGCCGACCACGCCCAGCCTCGGCGAACTGCTGGCGCAGGGCAAGGCCAACCTCGATGCGTGGTGGATCTCGCTGTCCGCCTTCGCCGTGCTGGTCATCACGCTGCTGCTGCTGACTTTCATGGGCGACGCGCTGCGCGATGCCTTCGACACGCGCCTCGGCCTTGCCGCGCTGCGCGGCCGGGTGGCGCCCAAGGTGCCCGCCGGCCCGCGTGGCGCCCGCGGTGCGGGAGGTGCCGTATGAACATGGTGCCGCAACGCGAAGCCCTGCTGCCGGAACCCGACTTGGTCGAGGCGGTGCCCGAGCCGGGCACCAGGCTCCTCTGCGTGGAAGGGCTGTCGGTCACGTTCGGCCACGGCGACCACGCCACACGCGCCGTGCGCGAACTCAGCTTCGACATCCGCGCCGGCGAACGGTATGCGCTGGTTGGCGAGTCCGGCTCCGGCAAGACCGTGAGCGCGCTGGCCCTGCTGCGGCTGGTGGAGGATGCTCACTACCAGGGTGCGGTCCGCTTCGAGGGACGCGACCTGATGAACCTGTCGGACCGCGAGATGCGTGGCATCCGCGGCGCCGACATCGCCATGATCTTCCAGGAGCCGATGACGGCCCTGAACCCGCTGTACACCATCGGCAACCAGATCGTCGAGACGCTGGCGCTGCACGAGGGGCTGGACCGCCGCACCGCCCGCGAGCGCGCCATCGCCCTGCTGGAGCGCACGGGCATCTCCGACGCCGCGCGCCGCTTCGACAGCTTCCCGCACCAGCTCTCGGGCGGCCAGCGCCAGCGCGCCATGATCGCCATGGCACTTGCCTGCCGGCCCAAGCTGCTGCTGGCCGACGAGCCGACCACCGCGCTCGACGTCACCATCCGCGTCCAGATCCTCGACCTGCTGCGCGACCTGCAGGCCGAGTTCGGCATGGCCGTGCTCCTCATCACGCATGACCTCAACATGGTGCGCGCCTTCGCGCAGCGGGTGGGCGTGATGGAGAAGGGCGTGCTGGTCGAGTCGGGCGACACCGCCCAGATCTTCGCCTCGCCACAGCACCCCTATACGCGCAAGCTGCTCGACAGCCGTCCGCGCCGGGACGTGCTGCCCCTGACGCCGCTGGCCCCCGTGCTGCTCGAGGCGCGCAACCTGTGCGTGGACTACACCCGCAAGCGCGAAGGCCTGGGCGGCTGGTTCCGCCGCGAGAAGTTCAGCGCCGTGCGCGATGTCAATTTCACGCTGCGGGAAGGGGAGACCGTCGGCATCGTCGGTGAATCGGGCTCGGGCAAGACGACGCTGGTCCATTCGGTGCTGGCCCTCCATCGCCACAGCGGCGGCGACATCGAATTCCTGGGTCGCCGCTTCAGCGAGGCCTCGCGCCGCGACCGATGCAAGCTGCGCGCGCGCATGCAGGTGGTGTTCCAGGACCCGTTCGGATCGCTGTCGCCCCGGATGACCATCGAGCAGATCGTCGGGGAAGGGCTGGCATTGCATCAGCCGGGACTCTCACGCGAGGTCATGCGCGAGCGCGTGACCGAAGCATTGCGCGAAGTGGGGCTCGACCGCACCGCGCTGGGGCGCTATCCGCACGAGTTCTCCGGCGGCCAGCGCCAGCGCATCGCCATCGCCCGCGCGCTGATCCTCAAGCCGCAGGTGCTCGTGCTCGACGAGCCGACGTCGGCGCTCGACGTCTCCATCCAGCAGCAGGTCCTCACGCTGCTTTCCCAACTCCAGCACAAGTACAACCTCAGCTATCTCTTCATCAGCCACGACCTTGCCGTGATTCGTGCGATGGCGCACCGCGTGATCGTCATGAAGTCGGGTGAAGTGGTGGAAGCAGGCGATACCGAGGCCGTGCTGGAGGCGCCGCAGCATCCCTATACGCGCAAGCTGATGGCTGCGTCGCGTCTCGGCGCGGCATGAGTGTTGTGGAGCGTCGGCCATATATGCGACGCTCCACGCACTCTGTCGTCATGAAATCGTCACTAACTCGTCACGTTAACCCGAGTGCGGGACAACAATCATGCAGGCGTGATGCGGACTGCTCGCGCCTCATGAAAAATTCGAGAAAGCACCTGCGCGATGTGATCCAGGTCATTGATTGCAAAGCAAAATCCGTCGAATTTGTAACGATCTTTGACTTGTCAATGGCGAGTCATTATGATCCCAGAACTTATTTTCCGGGGTGGTGCGTCCGATACACCCGCAGCCGATTCGCTTCGTCATGGTGCATGAAGCCTGGCGCGGTTGTTGCGTACGCTCCACCCCAAAAATGTACCCGTCGAGCCGTCCGACCCTGCTGCCGAAGCAGACGCCTGACGACGGGCCGAACAATCCAGGAGAACCAATGCAGCGAACGGTCCTACATTCCCTGGCGCGCGTCGCCATCGGAATGGCCATAGCCTGCGGCGCGGTCCTGTCCCAGGGCGCGATGGCCGACACGGTGTTCAAGGACGCCGATGCCCGCCTCGACGCCGGCGCTCAACTGAGCCAGGACGCACGTCCCGAGCCCAAGCGTGGCCTGCTTTCCTCCGTCATGACCTCCACGCACAATGTCGCCAACAAGGCCGGCGACCTGGTCATGAACGCCCTCGGCCTCATCGGTGTGCGCTACCGCTTCGGCGGGAATACGCCCGAGTCGGGCCTGGACTGCAGCGGCTTCGTCCGCTACGTGTTCAACGACACCTTTGGCTTCATGCTGCCGCGCCGTGCCGAGCAGATGAGCCAGGTCGGCACCACGGTGGCGACGACCGACCTGAAGCCGGGCGACCTGGTGTTCTTCAACACCATGCGCCGCACCTTCTCGCACGTGGGCATCTACATCGGCGACAACAAGTTCGTGCACGCGCCGTCCACCGGCAGCAAGATCCGCGTCGACGACATGCGCAATGCCTACTGGGTGACGCGCTACAACGGCGCGCGCCGCATCGACGAAGCGCCGCACGACAGCGGCCAGAACGACAGCATGAGCGACATGGTCGAGACGCTCAAGCGCTACGACCCGAACGCCAACCGTTCCCTGTACGGCGGCTGAAGTCGTCCGTCCGGAACAAAGAAGGGACTGCCTCGGCAGTCCCTTTTGCATGGTGCGGGGTGAGCCTTATTGTGTCACCTTACTGCGCCACCACCGTGGACGGCTGCAGCCGGGCCTGCGCCAGCTTTTCGCGCAGCGCCGGCAGCACCGCCGCAGTGGCCTGCTCGCCGGCCAGGATGGCGCGGTTACGCGCGGTGAAGTCGCTGCCGCCCATGTCGGGCAACTCGGGGCGGATCACGATGTCCGCGCGCGCCAGCGCCGCCTTGTTGATCGACTGCCCCATGATGGCCGTCGTCTGCAGCAGCACGCCGCTCTGGCCCGACGCCTTCTGGCTGGCCGGCTCGGCCGAGATGTTCACCGCGATGACGAAGTCCGCGCCCATCGCGCGCGCGGAGTCCACCGGCACCGGTTCCACCAGTCCGCCGTCCACGTAGTCGTGGCCATTGATCGAGACCGGCTGGAACACGCCCGGCACGCTGCTCGACGCCCGCACCGCCTGGCCGGTATTGCCGCGCCGGAACAGGATGCGCTCGCCGGTCTTGAGGTCCGTGGCCACGATCCCGAGCGGCAGCTTCATCGATTCGATCGGCTTGTTGCGGACCAGCCGGTTGATGTAGTTCTGCAGCGCCTCGCCCTTGAGCCAGCCGCCGAAGCGCGTGCCGAAGGGGAGGGCCCAGTCGGCAATCTGCGATTCGTCCATCGTCAGCGCCAGCTTGTTGAGCTGGAAGCCGTCCAGCCCCGAGGCATACAGCGCCGCCACCACCGAGCCCGCGCTGGTTCCGGTGACGAGGTCGGGATGGATGCCCTGCGCCTCCAGCGCCTTGATGACGCCAATATGCGCAAAGCCGCGCGCGGCGCCACCGCCGAGCGCGAGCCCGATGCGGAGGGGGCGCGGTGGCGGAGGCGGCGTCGTGGCCACCGGCGTCGAGGCGGGCGGGGTGCCGAGCTTCGGGCCGAAGGAACAGGCAGACAGCATCACCGCCGCGGAGGCGGTGAGGAGGAATTGGCGTCGTTGCATCGAGGAAGGACGTTTGGCAAGGGGAACGTCCGGCGCACGCATGTGGCGGGCGGCCGGCGCCTGGGTGGCATATTGTGACGGCTACGCCATCACGGGCCGCCGCGGGAGCGGACTGCATCTCAGACAGGCGAGAGGATAAATGATTCCGCGTGTCCACGCCCCCGATGCCGCCGCCGACGGCCTGGAACGGGCTTGCAATGCCCCGTTTCTTCCTCGGTGACGGAAAACGCGCTTGCTATAATGCAGCACCACTTATCGACAGCCTGCGCGCATCCGTGCGCGGGCTTTTTTGTTTCCCCCCAAGCCATGACACAACGCGTACGCACCCGCTTCGCGCCGAGCCCGACCGGCTTCATCCATCTCGGCAACATCCGCTCCGCGCTCTATCCCTGGGCCTTTGCACGCCACAACAAGGGCGACTTCATCCTCCGTATCGAGGACACCGACGTCGAGCGCTCCTCGCAGGAAGCCGTGACGGCCATCATGGACGCGATGGAATGGCTGGGCCTGGACATCGACGAGGGCCCGTTCTACCAGATGCAGCGCATGGACCGCTACCGGGAAGTGATCGCGCAGATGGTGGACGCCGGCCAGGCCTACCGCTGCTACATGAGCACGGAAGAACTCGACGCCCTGCGCGAAGCGCAGCGCGAACGTGGCGAGAAGCCGCGCTACAACGGCTTCTGGCGGCCCGAGCCGGGCAAGGTGCTGCCCGAGCCGCCGGCCGGCGTCGATCCGGTCATCCGCTTCAGGAACCCCATCGGCGGCAGCGTGGTGTGGGAAGACGGGGTCAAGGGCCGTGTCGAGTTCGCCAACGACGAGCTGGACGACCTGATCATCGCCCGCCCGGATGGCACGCCCACGTACAACTTCTGCGTGGTGGTCGACGACATCGACATGCAGATCAACCACGTCATCCGGGGTGACGATCACGTCAACAACACCCCGCGCCAGATCAACATCTTCCACGCGCTGGGCGCCACGCCGCCGGTCTTCGCGCACCTGCCCACCGTGCTGAACGAGCAGGGTGAGAAGATGAGCAAGCGCCATGGCGCCACCGCCGTGATGGGCTACCGCGACGAAGGCTACCTGCCGGAGGCGATCATCAATTACCTGGCGCGCCTGGGCTGGTCGCACGGCGATGCCGAGATCTTTTCGAAGGAGCAGTTCGTCGAGTGGTTCGACGTCGAGCACCTCGGCAAGTCGCCGGCGCAGTTCAACGGCGAAAAGCTGGCGTGGCTGAACAACCACTACATCAAGGTGGGCGACAACGCCCGCCTGGCAGAACTGACGAAGCCGTTCATCGAGGCGCTGGGCGGCAAGGTCGAGGGCGCGCCGCTGGCCGAGGTGATCGCGCTGGTCAAGGACCGCGCCAACACCCTCAAGGAAGTCGCCCAGACCGCCATCCTGTTCTACCGGGGCGAGCCGCAGCCCGACGCCGCGCTCAAGGCCGAGCACCTGACCGACGCCGTGCGCCCGGCGCTGGCCGCGCTGGCGCAACAGCTGGCGGCGCTGCCCGAGTGGAAGCGCGAAGGCATCAGCGCCGCCTTCAAGGCCGTGCTGGCCGAGTTCGGCCTGAAGATGCCCAAGCTGGCCATGCCGGTGCGCCTGCTGGTCGCCGGCCAGCTGCAGACGCCTGGCATCGACGCGGTACTGGAGCTATTCGGCCGCGACACCGTGCTACGCCGCCTGGCTGCCGCGTGAAAAATTCCGGGCAGGGGGCTTGCGCTCCTGCCCGGAATTCCGCATAATCTCGTTCTCCCTGCAGCGCGGACTAAACAACCAAGCGAGCTGACGGAAACGTCGAAAAGGGAGTTGCAGGCGAGCGAAAATGCTGTATAATCGCCGCTTCGCCGGAAACGAAGTAAATGTTCCGGCGGCAAAAAGCAGTAAATGACAGTAACATGGGGCTATAGCTCAGCTGGGAGAGCGCTTGCATGGCATGCAAGAGGTCAGCGGTTCGATCCCGCTTAGCTCCACCAAGTTTCTGTCCCCTTCGTCTAGAGGCCTAGGACATCACCCTTTCACGGTGAGTACAGGGGTTCGAATCCCCTAGGGGACGCCAAATACGGGCGTAACCAAACGCCCAGCGCCGTCCGGTAACGGACAGCGATGAGTTTGGAGTGGTAGTTCAGTTGGTTAGAATACCGGCCTGTCACGCCGGGGGTCGCGGGTTCGAGTCCCGTCCACTCCGCCAAAACTAAACCCGCATGGTAATGCCATGCGGGTTTTTTCTTATGGGTGAGAGGCTATTATTTGATAATCGTCTTTCAGGTTTTTTCGATAGTAATGTTGCACACTTCGGGAAAATCAGAATATAATCCTGTCTTCGCCGGCGACGAGCGAAAACGGATTAAGCAGTAAAATGCAGCAGAAGAGATGATTCTCTTTATGGGGCTATAGCTCAGCTGGGAGAGCGCTTGCATGGCATGCAAGAGGTCAGCGGTTCGATCCCGCTTAGCTCCACCAAGATTTCGGAAGCATTTGATCCAGCAAGAAAAAATGCTTCCAGGCTGTAGAAATTCTGCTAGAATAGCTGACTTCGCAGCGCAAGACGGAAACGTTGCAACAAGTTTCTGTCCCCTTCGTCTAGAGGCCTAGGACATCACCCTTTCACGGTGAGTACAGGGGTTCGAATCCCCTAGGGGACGCCAAATACGGGCGTAACCAAACGCCCAGCGTCATCCGGCAACGGATGGCGACGAGTTTGGAGTGGTAGTTCAGTTGGTTAGAATACCGGCCTGTCACGCCGGGGGTCGCGGGTTCGAGCCCCGTCCACTCCGCCAAAATTAAAAACGCCTGCGAAAGCAGGCGTTTTTTTATTGCGTCCATGCCCGCAGGGCATCAGTCTGCGGAGTGGAGTGAGCCGCCTGCGCGGCTCACGGCGGGGCTCGAAGGGCTGCGCTTGCAAGCGCAGCCGCGGCCTGCAGGATGTAGGCGAGCCCCGTCCACTCCGCCAAAATTAAAAACGCCTGCGAAAGCAGGCGTTTTTTTATCGGTATCTTGTCCGGATACGAAAGCCCACATCGCGTATGCGCATGTGGGCTTTTTCATTTCTTGTTCGTTAGCGAGCGGCCTCCCGGCTCACGCTGAGGAAATACCTCACCAGCAACGTTCCCGCCACGGCAAGGCTCACGCTGTTCGCCAGCCAGAAGCCCGATGCGCCGTGTGTGAAGGCCGGCAGGCCATCGATCAGCCCGAAGCCCAGCACATAGCCGCCGCCGAGCCCGATGCCCCACAGCGAGGCCGCGTAGATCAGCGTGGGGATCAGCGCGATCTTGTAGGCGCGGAGGATGAAGGCCGTCATGACCTGCACGGCGTCGAAGGCCTGGTAGAAGCTGATGAAGAGCATCAGCGGCAGGGCGGCGGCCACCACGGACGCGTCCTTCGCATAGGCGTGCAGGATCGGCCCGCGCAGCAGCCAGAGCAGGGCGCCGGTGGCCATGGCGAGCGTGGCGGCCAGCCGGATGCCGAGCCAGGCGGTGCGGCGGGCGCCGGCATGGTCGCGTGCGCCGATGCCCTGCGCCACCAGCGTCGACGTGGCAATGGCAAGCGACAGCGGCAGCATGTACGCCACCGCGCCGAGGTTGGCGATGATCTGGTGGCCGGCGAGCGTGACCGTGCCCATCCGCGTGATGAAGATCGACATCAGCGTGAACGACGTGATCTCGATCAGGTAGGTCAGGCCCATCGGCACGCCAAGCCGCAGCAGGGCACCGATGCGCGCCGCGTTGGGCCAGTCCCACGCATGGAAGATGGCCAGGGACTGGTAGGCCTTGCCACGCCACAGGATCAGGACGCCGGCGATGCACCATGTCCAGCTCACGAGGGTCGAGGCCAGCGCACAGCCCGGGCCGCCCATCGGCGCGAGCCCGAACCCGCCGCGGATGAACCAGGCGTTCAGCGGCACCTTCAGCACGAGTCCGACGATCTGCAGCACCGTCACCATGACCGGCCGCGACAGCGCATTGTTCAGCGCCGAATAGATGCGAAAGCCGAGCGCGGCGGGCAGGCCGAAGGCGATGATATGGAGATAGGCGGCTGCCTTCTCCGCCAGTTCGGGCGAGGCCTGGGCAAAGGTCAGCAGCGGGACGGGGAACAGCAACAGCAGCATGCCGGGGATCGTCAGCGCCAGTCCGAGCCAGGCTGCCTGGCGGACTTCCACGCCGATCTCCCCATGCCTGCCGGCGCCGTAGAGCTGCCCGGCGATGGGCGCCAGCGCCTGCAGCACGCCCATCAGGCTGATGTAGACGGTGACGTAGATCGAACCACCCAGTCCTACGGCGGCGAGATCGGCGGCCGAGGCGCTGCCGGCCATCACGGTGTCGATCACGCCGAAGGCGATCACGGCAAGCTGGCCGACCAGCACCGGGGCGGCGAGGCTGGCGATGCGGCGGATGTCGTGGAGGGCGGTCATGGCGTCCCCGGCGCCGTCAGGAGCGGCGCGGCAGGCGGCGTATCGTCGGGCGCTCGGGGCCGGGGAGGTTGCGGATATCCACCAGGCGGTACATGCGGAAGCGCTCGTCGCGGTCCGCCGGGCGGCGGCCTTCCCAGATCAGCCGCCAGGCGTAGTGGGAGATGCTGGTCGGTTCGCCGTAGTCGATGGCATCGTGGCGCAGCAGCACGTCGCAGCCGTCTTCCGGGCCGCCGAAGCGGATATGGCCGAAGAAGGCGAACGAGGCGAGTTGCGCGTCGCCCATGCGGATCGGCTGCACGCAGCGGTAGTCGGACGGCAGCGCCATCGACGCGGCCTGCGCCACATCGCGGTAGGTCTTGCCGTAGTTGATCGAGGGCAGCCACAGGGTCATCGCCATCACCCACATCAGCGTGGTGCCGGCGGCCGAGATCACCACCGGGCGCCAGATCTGGCGCGGCGCGCGCGACAGTCGCCAGCGCACCACCAGCACCCAGGCCACCGTGACGAACACCGCGTACAGCACCGCGGGCACCGTGAACTCGTGCTGGTAGCCGGGCAGCTGGCGGAAGACGTTGGCGGCAATGCGCGGCGGCCAGCCCGTCGTCTTGGCGATCCACAGGAACCAGACCGCGCCGCCGAAAATGGTGAAGAAGAGCAGGGCGAACCAGTCGATGGCATTGATCACGCCGCGCGCCAGCGTGGGCAGGCCGAACGTGGCCAGCACGGCCATCGGCGGCAGCAGCAGGATGAATTGCACGTCGCCCGGTTGGCGCATCAGCAGGAGCAGGATCACCATCGGCGTCAGCAGCGCGAGCGGCAGGGCCACGTGGGCGGCGCGGCGCATGCCCCGCCACGACGCCACCGCCCAGATGGCGATCGGCCAGACCGGCCACGCGTAGAGGAACAGGTTGCGGCCGATGAAGCTGAGCGCGGGCAGGTTGGGCGGCCCGTAGGTGCGACGGTCGTAGCGCGCCCAGTCGCGGATGAAGCTGACGGCCTCGGTCTTGTCGCTCGTGCCGAAGTAAGTGGCGGCGATCCAGAAGGCAGTCAGCAGCAGACCGAGGGCGAGGCCGATCGGCAGCAGCCGGCGCACGGGAAGCGGCTCGCAGACGAAGCCGCAGACGACCACGGCGGCCAGCAGGACGACCGGCAGCACCGGGCCGCTGGCAAGGGTCAGCGCGCCGAGTCCAACCCCGAACCACAGGCTGCCCTGCACCGGCTTGTCGAGGCTGCGCACCAGCCCGTACAGGATCATGGCGACAAACGAGACTTGGCCGACCTGGGCCGTGGTCTCGTGCGCGCGCATTGCCAGGCCCACGCAGGCGAGGAAGACCAGCAGCGCGCCGTCGGCCAGCGTGCGGCCGTAGTCAGCCGGCCTTGGCTGGCCGCCGAACGCGTAGGCATAGGGCTGGACTTCGTCGCGCCGGCCGAGCAGGTAGGCCGTGTACCAGATGAAGCCGCAGGTGGCGAAGTAGAACAGCGCCGTGGCGAGGCGCGCGGCGTCGGCCGCGCCGAGCCAGCCGCCGAAGAGCCGGATCATGGCGGCGCCGACCCAGAACACGAGCGGGCCGTCCTCGCTGTAGGGGCGGCCGACGATATTCGGCATCAGCCAGTCGTGCGTGCCCCCGGTGGCCAGTTGCCACATCACGCCGAAGCCGGCCGCGTCGTCGTTCTTCCACGGATCGCGCCCGAACAGGCCGGCGATGCCGTAGATCACGCAGATCGCCAGCAGCAGCACACGCGGAAGCGCATTGGTGGCGGCGGCGGTCAGTTGGACGGGGGAGGAGGTCTTCGGCTGGGACATATCACACTAGATTGGCGCCGGAAAAACAAAAAGGCAGCCACTGCTGCCTTTTTGTTTCGTCCGCACACCACTCGTACTCGATGGCGTGCAAGACCGGCGACTCCGCTGAGGGAGAGCGAAGCTTACTTCGCAGCCTTGCCCAGCTTGCTGCCGAACTTCTGGCGGAACTTTTCCACGCGGCCGGCGGTGTCCATGATCTTCTGGGTGCCGGTGTAGAACGGGTGCGATTCCGACGACACTTCGATCTTGGCGAGCGGGTAGGTCTTGCCGTCGCGCTCTACGGTGTCGCGGGTCTGGATCGTCGAACGGGTGATGAAGCTGAAGTCGCTCGACATGTCCTGGAACACGACTTCGCGGTAATTCGGGTGAATGCCTTCTTTCATGGCGTTTCCTTTCTGGTTGGGTAGCCAGCCCGCTGGTTGCCGCACGATGCGACGACGAGCGAACCACTTGCCGATGGGCAAACCGGAATTATGACAGAGAAACAAGGGCTTGGGCAAGATCCGGAGCCACTCGGGCAGCGCGCCCTGTGCGCTCAGCGGCTGCCGGCGGCCGGGTCCTGCCGGTAGAACGCCTGGAGCCGGTCGTAGAGGCCGGGCCAGTGACGGCGAAGGCCCGCCGGCTCGACAAAAAATGACTCCGACGCCACGGCGAAGAACTCGCTCGGTGCCTCGCAGCCGTAGGGATCGATCACACGGAGCTTTGGCGGCAGGCGCTCGGGGCGATCCCAGGCCTTGTCGGGGAGTGCGTCGCAGGCTTCGGCGAAGTGGTCGTACTCGGTCAGGAAAGCCTCGGCCCATTCCTCGGCGTCGATACCCGGATGCAGCACGCGCGAGAAGGGCGGCACGCCGTCGGGTTCGCCGTTGAGCATGTCGAGCTTGTGGGCGAATTCGTGGATGACCACGTTGTAGCTGTCGTCCGGCGTGGGGTGGCGGCCGGCCAGCGCCGATCCCGGGTGGCTCACGTCCTCCCATGACAGGATCACCGGCCCGTGTTCCCATGCCTCGCCGCTGGCCTCTTCCTCGACGCCGTACACCAGCCCGATATCGTCCTCCACCGTCTTGCGGATGATGAATTCGCCGGGGTAGAGCACGATCCCGTGCCAGCCGCGATACCACTCCAGCCCGAGCCTGAGGATCGGCACGCAGGCCTGCACGGCGACGCTGGCGACCATTTCGTCGGTCAGCGGCAGGTCGTGCGCGGTGGAATATTCCTTTTCGGCGATGAAGAGCGTGGCGAGTTCGCGCAGCGCGGCCAGGTCGGCCTCGCCATAGCGCTGCACGAACGGCAACCGCGCCACCGTGCCGGTCCACAGTTCGTCGGGGATGGCGTAGTGCTCCAGCTTGCGGGCCCGGGAGCGGTTGCGCAGGAGGCTGGTGATCTTGCCGAGCATGATGTCCCGATGTCTCGCCGAAAAGAAAAAAGCGTGCCGCAGCACGCCTTTTCCGATGCGGTCGGGGGCTCAGCCGCCTCGACGCATCATATCGAAAAACTCCGCGTTGTTCTTCGTCGCCTTCATCTTGTCCATGATGAATTCCATCGCCTGCACTTCGTCCATGTCGGAGATGAACTTGCGCAGGATCCAGATCTTCTGCAGGATTTCCGGCTTGATCAGCAGTTCCTCGCGGCGCGTGCCCGACTTGTTCAGGTTGATCGACGGATAGACGCGCTTCTCGGCGAGGCGGCGCTCGAGGTGCACTTCCATGTTGCCGGTGCCCTTGAATTCCTCGTAGATCACGTCGTCCATGCGGCTGCCGGTCTCGATCAGCGCGGTGGCGATGATGGTCAGCGAGCCGCCTTCCTCCAGGTTACGCGCGGCGCCGAAGAAGCGTTTCGGGCGTTGCAGCGCGTTGGCATCCACACCGCCGGTCAGCACCTTGCCCGAGGCCGGCACCACCGTGTTGTAGGCGCGTGCCAGGCGGGTGATGGAGTCCAGCAGGATCACCACGTCGCGCTTCAGCTCGACCAGTCGCTTGGCCTTCTCGATGACCATTTCGGCCACCTGCACGTGGCGGATGGCGGGTTCGTCGAAGGTCGACGCCACCACTTCGCCGCGCACCGAGCGCATCATTTCGGTCACTTCTTCCGGGCGTTCGTCGATCAGCAGCACGAACAGGTCGGCTTCCGGATGGTTGCTGGCGATCGCGTGGGCGATGTGCTGCAGCATCACGGTCTTGCCGGACTTCGGCGACGCGACCAGCAGCGCGCGCTGGCCCCGGCCGATCGGCGCGATCATGTCGATGATGCGGCCGGTGATGTTCTCTTCCGCCTTGATATCGCGTTCGAGCTGGAGCGGCCGGTTCGGATGCAGCGGCGTCAGGTTCTCGAACATGATGCGGTTCTTCACCGCCTCGGGAGGATTCCCGTTGACCTTGTCCACCTTGACCAGCGCGAAGTAGCGCTCGCCGTCCTTCGGCGTGCGGACCTCACCCTCGATGGAGTCGCCGGTATGGAGGTTGAAGCGGCGGATCTGCGACGGGCTGATGTAGATGTCGTCCGTGCTGGCCAGGTACGAGGTTTCCGGCGAGCGCAGGAAGCCGAAGCCGTCGGGGAGGACCTCCAGCGTGCCGTCTCCGAAGATGGTTTCGCCCATCTTGGCGCGCTTCTTCAGGATCGCAAACATCAGTTCCTGTTTGCGCATCCGTTGTGCGTTGTCGATCTCTAGCGTTGCCGCCATTTCGAGAAGCGCAGACACGTGAAGCGATTTGAGTTCTGTCAGGTGCATAGACAAGGGGGTACAGAGGAGCAGAAGGTGCCCGAACGGGCAGGACCTAAAGGAAGGGGGGAGGAAATGAGCGAACGCTCGGGGAAGCTGTTGGTGGCATCTTAGCACAATCCGGCCGGCGTACCAGTGAATGGCAGGCGCACGCCGGATCGTGGATTTCCCGGGGTTGATCCGTCCCGGGCCGGATGACGGCAGGCCTTACAGGTTGCCGTCGAGGAATGCGGTCAGCTGCGACTTCGACAGCGCGCCAACCTTCTGGGCGGCCACGGCGCCGTTCTTGAACAGGATCAGCGTGGGAATGCCGCGGATGCCGAACTTGGCCGGCACCTGCTGGTTCTCGTCCACATTGATCTTGGCGATCTGCACCTTGTCGCCATAGTCCTTGGCCACTTCGTCCAGGATCGGGGCAATCATCTTGCAGGGGCCGCACCATTCGGCCCAGAAGTCCAGCAGGACGGGCTTGTCGGACTTCATGACGTCTGCATCGAAGGAGGCGTCGCTCACATATTTGATTTGGTCGCTCATGGCGGAGAACCTCGGATTTCGCTTTTATGTTGATGGCTGGGCCAGTCGGAACCGCTACCTTACACGATTATGTGAGTACGGGTTTGCGGGGGCTGTGCTGCCGATATGGTATCAGTTCGCCCGATTTCAATATCGCCCCGGGCCGCGGGACCAGCCGGCATGGCGTCTATATTGCCCCGCCAGCGCCCGGTTTGCAGGACATTTATTCCAATCGGGGCAAGAGTCTGCATCAATCGCGCATGGCGGCCCCTGCACTTGCAGGGCCGCTGGGCCTGACGGCGGCGTAGAATACAAGACATCCACTCACCGACGCGCCAGCGCGCCCCATCGACCATGACAGCCGATCCCCGCAATCCCCAGGAGTCCGCCGGATCCGCCACGCCCGATGTCACCCAGACGCCGGAAGTGGAACACATGAGCGACGCGCTGCAGCACGTCAACCGCGCGCTGGAGTCCGACAACATCGCCGTGGGCGCGGCCCGCGGGCTGCTCTACAGCATCATCGAGACCCTCGGCACGCTGGTGGGCGACCCGGACCTGCCCGAGCATGCGCGCTCCGGCTACGAGGGCCTGCTCGAAACCGCCCGGGAAATCCGCGCCCGCATCGAAGGCGGCGCGGACTGACCTGCCGATGCTCCAGTTGAATTTTCGTCCTGGCCGGGATTTCCACGGCCAGGCGGCGGCAGCGTGCTGGCATTTCCTGGACCAGTGCGGCGAGGGCGAAGCCGCCGCGCACGTGGTCGTCCCCACCGCGGCGCAGATCCCCGGTATCCGCCAGGCGCTCGACGCGGCGGCCCGCACCGCCGGCCGGCCGCGCCTGCTGCCGCGCGTGCTGACCCTGGGCCACTGGCAGCTCGACCTCCCGCCCGACGACACCCCGGTGCGGCCGCCCGCCGCCCGGCTCCTCGCCGTGCAGCAGGCCGTGCGCGGGCAGGATTGGCTGCGCCGCGCCTTCGGCGCCCAGACCGAGGGCGCCGCCTGGGGCCTCGCGCAGACGCTGCTGACCATTTGCGACGAACTGAGCGCGCGCTGGCTCGACGGCGACGAGATCGACGGCGACCGCGAGAGCCGCGCCGAATTGCTCGAAGGCGCGCTGCAACGCACCTATGCGCAGCTGAGCGAACGCTTCCTCGGCGAAGAGGCGCGCATCGTGCTGGCATTCTGGCAAACCTTGTCCGGGCCCGACGATCCGCTGCCCGCCCGTCAGCGCGCGCTGACGAGCCTCGCCGCGCAGGCCGCCGGGCCGATCGTGTGGATCAGTCCGACGCCGCCCACGCCGCTGGAGGCGGCCTTCCTGAAGCAGGCCGCCGAGGTGGTGCCGGTGATGAGCATCGGCTACGACTGGTCCGGCGAGGTTGCCGACGACCCGGACTGGTACGACGCGCTGCTCGCCCTCTGGCCCGAGACCCGCCTGCCTCCCGACCCGGCCCATCCGGCGCTGCTGCCACCGCTTCCCGAGTCCCGCCCGCGGCTGCGCGTGATCGGCAGCCCGCGCTTCGAGGACGAGTCCATCGCCGCCGCCGACCAGCTCGTGCGCTGGCTCAACGAAGGCCGCCGCAACATCGCCCTGGTGGCCCATGACCGCGTGGTCGCCCGCCGCACCCGCGCGCTGCTGACCCGCGCCGGCGCGCCGGTGCGCGACGAGACCGGCTGGAAGCTCTCGACCACGCGGGCCGCCGCCGCCCTGATGCGTTGGTTCGACCTGCTCGCCGGCGACGGCGACACCCGGGCCCTGCTCGACCTGCTCAAGAGCCCGTTCTGCCTGCCCGCCGTGGCAGGGCGGGGCGCCGGCATCGCGCTGCTGGAGCGGCAGGTGCGCCGCGACGGCATCAGCGGAGGCTGGCAGCGGCTGCGCCAGTTGTTCGGCGGCCAGGAGACCGCCCCGCAGGACGACGACACCGCCGCCGCCCGCGCAGCGGCCCGCCATGCCGCGCGCGAACTGGTGCACCGGCTGGCCGACGAGACTGCCCTCTGGCCGCGCGGCCACACGCAGCAGCCGCTGGAAGTCTGGCTCGAACGCCTCGACGCCACGCTCGACCATCTCGACATGCGCAGCCAGCTTGCGGAGGATGCCGCGGGCCAGCAATTGCTCGCGGCAATCACCGGCTTGCACGCGCTGCCGCAGGACGAGACCGGCGCCCACGCCACGCTGAGCCAGGGCGAATTCCGCGCGATGCTGTCGGCCCTGCTCGAATCGGTCGCCTACAAGGAGCCGACCGTCGGCAGCGCGGCGCGCATCACCATCCTGCCGCTGAACGGCGCGCGCATGCGTCGCTTCGACGGTGTGGTGATCGTAGGCTGCGACGACGCGCAACTGCCGTCCACCGCCGCCGAGCTGATGTTCTTCTCCAACCAGATGCGGCGCGAACTGTCACTGGAGGACCGCGAGGCCCGCTTCGCCCAGCAGGCGCGCGACCTGGCGGAAGTCCTGCTCAACAACGACGACGTCGTCATGACCTGGCAGCGCTTCGGCGGGCGCGGCGAGCCGAAGCACGTCTCCGGCTGGATCGAGCGCCTCGGCGCGTGCTGCGCCAGGGCCGGCGTGTCCATCGAGGGCAGCGCCGTGCCGCAGGTCCACGAGACCGACGCCATGCCTGCCGGCATGCCCGCGCCGCCGGCCGCGCCCGAACTGGTGCCGCAACGCTGGAGTGCACAGGCGTACAACATGCTGCGGCGCTGCCCGTACCAGTTCTTCGCCGGCCGCATGCTCGGACTGGTCGAACTCGAGGCCGTCAACGACGAACTGGAGAAGCGCGACATCGGCAACCTGCTGCACCGCGTGCTGGTGCGCTACCACAGTGAATTGCAGGCCGTGCGCGACCAGGACGCCCGGCCCGACACGGCGGCGAAGCTCGCCCGCCTGCGCGAGATCACCGACCACGAGTTCGGCGCCGTGATGGCCGACGACGGCAACGCCATCGGCTACTACCGGCGCTGGTGCGAGGTACTGCCGTCCTATATCGACTGGCAGGACGAACGCGAGAAGCAGGGCTGGTTCTGGCGCGGCGGCGAGCTCGACGCCGGCATCGACCTGCCCATGCCCGACGGCCAGCCGATCCGCCTGACCGGCCGCATCGACCGCCTCGACCAGAAGGCGGACGGCACGCACGCCGTGCTCGACTACAAGACCCAGGACGCCAGCCGCCTCAGGCGCAAGCTTGCCGAGGTGGAGGAAGACTGCCAGCTCCCGTTCTACGGCCTGTTGCGCGCCGATGCGCGGGGCGGCAGCTGGGTGGCGCTCGAAGGTATCAAGGCTGGCGGGACCGGCGCGCAGCGCGAGGTCGGCCTGCCGGATTTCGACGCCGCCGTGCAATGGCTCGAACGGCAGATGCGCGATGACGTGATGCGCCTGCGCGGCAGCGCGCCGCTGCCCGCCTTCGGCGACCCCTCCGCCTGCACCTACTGCACCGCGCGCGGCCTGTGCCGCAAGGGCTTCTGGGACACCGTCGCCGTACCCGATCTCGCTCCATGACCATCCACGCCTACCTGCGCGACGGCGATCCCGTTGCCGAAGCCGACTTCACGCGCGCCGCCTGCGATCCCGCCCGTTCCGTGGTGGTCGAGGCCTGCGCGGGCAGCGGCAAGACGTGGCTGCTCGTGGCGCGGCTGGTCCGCCTGCTGCTGGCCGGCGCCGCGCCGCATGAAATCCTGGCGATTACCTTCACGCGCAAGGCCGCCGAGGAAATGCGCGAACGGCTGATGGAGGTGCTCGCCGGCTTCTCGCGCGATACCGACGAGCAGGTGATCGAGGCGCTCGTCATGCGCGGCCTTACGCCGGCCGGGGCGCGCGAGGCACTGCCCCGGGCCCGCAACCTCCACGCCCGCGTGCTGGCCTCGCCGGGCCGCATGGCCATCGACACCTTCCACGGCTGGTTCGGCACGCTGCTGCGCGGCGCGCCACTGGCGTCGGGCATCGTGCCGGCCGCGGCGCTGCGCGAGGATGCGCTGCGGATGAAGAGCGAGGCGTGGAAGCCGTTCTGGCGCGCGCTGGCGGCGCCGCAATTCGCGCCGCTGCGCAAGGCCTACGAGACCCTGGTCGACGCCATCGGCGAGTTCCAGGCGCGCGGGCTGCTCGACGCCATGTTCCACGCGCGCAGCGAATGGTGGGCGCTGAAGGAGCACCGCGATCCGGCCGACTTGCTGAGGTCCGCGCTCGGCGATGACGCCGCAGGCAATCCGCTCGCCGAACTGCTGTGCGACGACGCGTGGCTCGACGAATGCCAGGGGCTGGCCACCGGACTGGGCCAGGGCGGAAAGTCCGAGCAGAACCATGCGCTGGCCATCGGCTCCGCCCTGGAGGCGATCCGGGACTGGCGCGCACGGGCCGCGGAGAGCGACGACAGCGACGACGGTGACGACGAAGGTGGTGCAAGCCACTGCTTCGGCCTGCTTCGCACCGCCTTCCTGACCGGCAAGGGCGAGCCGCGCGCCGTCAAGCGCACGGCCGCGCTGGTCAAGGCGTGCGGAGAGGGCGGGGCCGACGAACTGCTCGCCCTGCATGGCGACCTGTGCGCGCGCCTCGAGGAAGTCCGCGCCCGCATGTGCGAGGCTGCGGTGCTCGCCGTCAACCTCGCGCTCTACGAACTCGGCGACGCGCTGCTGTCGCGCTACCAGCAATACAAGAACGAGCAGCGCGCGATGGACTTCGCCGACCTCGAATGGCTGGCCGCGCGCCTGATGTCCGACGAGGACACCGCCACCTACCTGCAGGTGCGGCTCGACGCGCGCTACCGTCACCTGCTGCTCGACGAATTCCAGGACACCAACCCGCTGCAGTGGCGCATCCTGCAGGGCTGGCTGGCCGGCTATGCGAGCTTGGGCGAGGGGCCTACGGTGTTCCTCGTCGGCGATCCGAAGCAGTCGATCTACCGCTTCCGCCGCGCCGACGCGCGCCTCTTCGATACCGCACGCGAGATGCTGGTATCGGCCTTCGGCGCGACGGTGCTGCGGACGAACCGCACCCGGCGCAATCGTCCCGAGGTCCTGCAATGGGTCAACGCGGTGTTCGATACCGCGCGGGCCGACGGCCGCTATCCGCTCTACGAGACACAGACCTCGGCACTCGCCGGCCCGGGCGGCCCGGTGTGGCTGCTGCCGCTGGTCGAGCAGCCCGAGGAGGAGGGCAAGCCGGAGCCGTCGAAGGATGATCACCGCGATACCCTGACCCAGCCGCGCCGGCAGACCGGCGATTCCCTGCGCCGCGAGGAAGGCCGTCGCGTGGCCGCGTGGCTGCGCCATATCCACGCCACCGTGCCGGTGCGCGAGGGGAGCGACGGCGAACGTCCCGCGCGCTGGTCCGATATCCATTTGCTGGTGCGCCGCAAGACCCATCTGGCCGACTATGAGCGCGCCTTCCGCGAGGCCGGCATCCCGTGCCTGAGCCCGCGCCGGGGCGGCCTGCTGGCGACGCTGGAGGCGCTCGACCTGTCGGCGCTGCTTGGCTTCCTGATGACCCCCGAGTCGGACCTCGAATTCGCGCACGTGCTGAAGAGCCCGCTGGTGGGCGCGAGCGATGCCGACCTGATCGCGCTCGCCCGCATGGAAGGCGAGGGCGGCTGGTGGGCAAGGGTGGCGGCGCAGGGCGTGCCGGCCGCGTGCTCGCCGGCGCTGGGGGAGGGGGTCGAACGGCTGCGCCGCTGGCTGGAGATTGCCCCGCGCTGGCCGGTGCACGACCTGATGGACCGCATCTACCACGAGGGCGAGGTCCGCCGCCGCTACGCCGAGGCCGCGCCGACGGAAATCCGCGAACAGGTGCTGGCCAACCTCGACGCCTTCCTCAAGCTGTCGCTCGATCTCGACGGCGGCCGCTATCCGAGCCTGCCGAAGTTCATCGACGAACTGCGCGAGATCCGCCGTGGTGACGAAGGCGAGAGCCCCGACGAAGGCGGCATGGCCGAGTCCGCCGACGAGGCGCCCGAGGACGAGCACGCCGGGAGTACGCTAGACGCCGTCCACATCCTGACGGTCCATGCCGCCAAGGGTCTGGAGGCGCCGTTCGTCGTCCTGCTCGATGCCAACCACAGCGAACCCGCGCCCGACAATGCCGGCATCCTGATCGACTGGCCGCCGCAATCGCCCGTGCCGCTGCATCTGTCGGCGTACGGCAAGCGCAGCGAACGCGGGCTGGCGCGCGCGCCGCTGTTCGCGGCCGAGGCCGCGCTGGCGGAACGGGAGAACTGGAACCTGCTGTACGTGGCGATGACGCGGGCACAGCAGGGTTTGCTCGTCAGTGGCGTGAAAGGGCGTGCCGGCAAGGCCGACGAGTCGCCCGGCAGCGAGATCGCGGGCAGCTGGTATGTGCGGCTGGCGTCGGCAGGCGTCGGCGAGGCCGTGGCGGCCTATCCGGATGGACAGGCGCAGCACGAGGCCGACGCCGCACAGGCTGCGACGCGCGTGCGCTTCACCGATTTCCGGCTGCGCTATCGCGACGCCATCGCGCCCGCGGATGTTGGGGAAGAGGAGGACGTCTACGACGCCGAGGCCGCGCGTCATGGCGAACTGGTCCATGCGCTGCTCGAACGCCTGACCCGCAACCCCGCCGCCTTCGCCGCGCTGCCCGACGCCGCGACCGTCCTGCGCTGGTTCCCCGCGCCGGGACTGGCGCCAGCGTGGCCGCAGCAGGTGGAAGAAGCGCTCGCGGCGGTGCGCACGATGCTTGCCGCGCCCGACCTGCGTCCGCTGCTGTTTGCCGGGGATGCCGTGTCGGCCCGCAACGAGGTCGAGCTTTACGACGCACGCGGCCGGCTCCTGCGGATCGACCGGCTGGTGGAGTTCGACGACCGCGTCGTCGTGATCGACTACAAGCTGCGCCTGCTGCCGCAGGAGCGCGCCGCCTATGCCGCGCAACTGGCTGGCTATGTGGCGGCGCTGGGGCCGATCTTTCCCGGCCAGCGCATCGAGGCAGGCCTGGCGACGGCGCAGGGCGAGTGGATCGGCGCGGAGGCGCTTTCACCCGTACAAAAGCAGGGGTCTTTGTTCTGATCGGGGGTTGCCGGACAGGCAGGCGCTGCAGTCGGCAATCGACGCGGCCATCGACGCGGCAATCGACGCGGCAATCGACGCGGCAATCGACGTGGAATAGGCGCAGAATGTCGCATCCGGCGCGGTCCGGAAGACGGCAGATAGCTGGGAGATGAAAGCGGAAGGGTAAGACAGGAAAGCGGAAGGGGACGAGCCTGACCCTCGGCACTGGCGGAAAACGGCTGTGGCTGCTTCGTTCCCGACCTGACCAGGTTGACCGCGCCGCCATGCGAGGAGGCCCGTCCGGTCGGCATTGTAACCCAGTCTGGACACTACCGCTCGAAATGTCGTGCGATTGATCTGGAGCAGGCGGTGGATGTGCCCGCCGACCGAGCATAGCGGGCTGCATCGGGCAGGCGTCGCCCGGGCATCGATCAGGCATCGGTAACGATCACATCGGGGTACTACACGGACATGAATGCAAATGAACAGATGATTCGCGGTGCGCTCGCTCCCCAGGACATCTCCACCGAAGTCCTGCTGGAGAAATACGCCAAGGGCGAAGAGCGTTCCATTGCCGACGTGCGCCAGCGCGTGGCGCGCGCGCTCGCGGCGGCGGAGGCCGAGGATCAGCGCGAGGCGCAGGCCGCGCGCTTCCTGTGGGCGCTGGAGAATGGCTTCGTGCCGGCGGGGCGCATCAATTCGGCGGCGGGCGCGGGCATCCAGGCCACGCTGATCAACTGCTTCGTGCAGCCGGTGGGCGACTCCGTCTCCGAGCCGCGCAACGGCAAGCCGAGCATCTACACGGCCGTCGCGCAGGCGGCCGAGACCATGCGGCGCGGCGGCGGCGTGGGCTACGATTTCTCCGCCATCCGCCCGTCCGGCGCGCTGGTGCGGCAGACGCATTCGCGCGCATCGGGGCCGGTGTCGTTCATGAAGGTGTTCGACGCCTCGTGCGCCACGGTCGAGTCGGCCGGCGCGCGGCGCGGCGCGCAGATGGGCGTGCTGCGGTGCGACCACCCCGACATCGAGCAGTTCATCCACGCCAAGGACCGGGGCGACCTGTCGAACTTCAATATCTCGATCGGCGTGACGGATGCGTTCATGCAGGCCGTGGAGAGCGACGGCGAGGTCGAGCTCGTGCACGACGCCGAGCCCGGTGCCGACATGATCGAAGCCGGCGCCTACCGCCGCGACGACGGCAAGTGGGTCTACCGCCGCGTGCCGGCCCGCCAGTTGTGGGACCAGGTCATGCAGGCCACCTACGACCACGCCGAGCCGGGCATCCTGTTCCTTTCGCAGATCAACGCCGACAACAACCTCTATTACTGCGAGGAGATCGAGGCGACCAACCCGTGCGCCGAGCAGCCGCTGCCGTCGTATGGCTGCTGCTGCCTCGGCTCGATCGACCTGACGCGCTTCGTGCGCCAGCCGTTCACTGACCAGAGCCATTTCGACTTCGAGGCGTTCGCCGAGGTGGTGCGGGTCTCGAGCCGCATGCTCGACAACGTGCTCGACGTCACCTTCTGGCCGCTGCCCGAGCAGCACGCCGAGGCACGCGCCAAGCGCCGCATCGGGCTGGGCTTCCTCGGCCTCGGCAGCGCGCTGATCATGCTCGGCCTGCGCTACGACACCGGGCCCGCGCGCGAGATGGCGGCGCGCATCGCCGAGACGCTGCGCGACCAGGCCTATCTGGCGTCGACCGCGCTCGCAGAGGAGAAGGGCGCCTTCCCGCTCTTCGACGCCGCCGCCTACCTCGACAGCGGCTTCGCCAGGCGGCTGCCCGAAGCCGTGCGCGAGTCGATCCGCGCGCACGGCATCCGCAACTCGCACCTGCTGTCGATCGCGCCGACCGGCACCATCACGCTGGCCTTCGCCGACAATGCGTCCAACGGCATCGAGCCGGCGTTCTCGTGGACCTACAACCGCCGCAAGCGGATGGCGGACAACACCTACCAGGTCTTCGAGGTGGCCGACCACGCGTGGCGGCTCTATCGCCACCTCGGCCACGACATGACGCAGCTGCCCGACAGCTTCGTCACGGCGCTGCAGATGTCGGCGCTGGACCATATGCGCATGCTGGAGGCCGTGCAGCCGTACATCGACACCAGCATCAGCAAGACCGTCAACGTGCCGGAGGACTACCCCTACGAGGCCTTCCGCAACCTCTACCTGGAAGCCTGGAAGGCCGGGCTGAAGGGGCTGGCGACCTATCGCCCCAACGCCGTGCTCGGCGCGGTGCTGTCGGTCGGCACCCCCGCTGCCGCGCCGGCCCCGGCAGGCGTGCCCGCGGACGAGGACCCGCTCCTCAAGCCGTTCGGCAGCCGCCCGGTGGGCGACCTCGAAGGCGTGACCTCCAAGGTCCAGTACATGACCTACGAGGGGCACAAGACGGTCTACCTGACCGTCAACTTCATGCAGATACCGGGCCGGATGGACGGCAAGCCGGTGGTGATCGAGCGTCCGGTCGAGTTCTTCATGCCCGCCGGCCAGCGCAGCGACGGGCAGCAATGGATCACGTCGACCATGCGGCTGCTGTCGATGGTGGCCCGCTCGGGCGGCTCCATCGCCAAGGCGCTGGCCGACATGCGCAACGTCGTCTGGGACAAGGGCACCGTGCGCTACGGCACGCTGACCCGGCAGGACGGGACCGAGGTGCCGCGCTTCCACGATTCCGAGGTGGCGGCCATTGCCTACGCGCTGCAGCGGATCCTGATCAAGCGCGGCTTCCTCGACGCCGAGGGCGCGCAGGTGCCGGTGCCGGCGCTATCGGCCCGGCTCGCGCAGCGGCTGTCGGCCGACGGCGGGGCGGTGGGCGCCGCGCCGGAAGCGGCGGCGCTGCCGGCCGTGCCGCGCCCCGGCGTGGGCACCGGCAAGCCGTGCCCGGAATGCGGCGCGCACGCGCTGCACAAGGTCGACGGCTGCGCCAAGTGCGCCAACTGCGGGTATGTCGGGGAGTGCGGCTGACGCGGCTTCCGGGCATAGTCGGGCTCTCCAGCGGGCCGGGCAGGCCGCCACGGCGGTTTGCCCGGCCCGCCGTCCGTCCGGGACCTGACCTGCCGGGGCCTGCGGGGACCCCATCCGGCGGGCGCTCGCCCCGATCCGGGTTCACCCTTTTGCTACAATCGCGGCCATGAGTTATCAAGTTCTAGCGCGCAAATGGCGCCCACGGGATTTCACCACGCTGGTGGGCCAGGAGCACGTGGTCCGCGCCCTCACGCACGCGCTGGAACAGCAGCGGCTGCACCACGCCTACCTGTTCACCGGCACCCGTGGCGTCGGCAAGACCACGCTGTCCCGGATCCTCGCCAAGTCACTGAACTGCACCGGGCCTGACGGCACGGGCGGCGTCACCGCGCAGCCGTGCGGGCAGTGCCGTGCGTGCCTGGAGATCGACAGCGGGCGCTTCGTCGACTACATCGAGATGGACGCGGCCTCGAACCGCGGCGTCGACGAGATGGCGCAACTGCTCGACAAGGCGGTCTACGCGCCGGCGGCCGGGCGCTTCAAGGTCTACATGATCGACGAAGTGCACATGTTGACCAACCACGCCTTCAACGCCATGCTGAAGACGCTGGAGGAGCCGCCCGGGCACGTCAAGTTCATCCTCGCCACCACCGACCCGCAGAAGATCCCGGTCACGGTGCTGTCGCGCTGCCTGCAGTTCAACCTGAAGCAGATGCCGCCGGGGCACATCGTCTCGCATCTCGACAATATCCTCGGGCAGGAAGGCATCTCCCACGACGGCAACGCACTGCGGCTGCTGGCAAAGGCGGCGCAGGGTTCGATGCGCGACGCGCTCTCCCTGACCGACCAGGCCATCGCCTACAGCGCGGGGCAGGTCAGCGAGGAAGCCGTGCGCGGCATGCTGGGCGCCATTGACCAGAGCTACCTCGTGCAGCTGCTCGATGCGCTGGCGGCCGAGGACGGCGCCGCCATGCTCGGCATTGCCGATACGATGGCCGACCGCAGCCTGTCGTTCGCCGGCGCGCTGCAGGACCTCGGCGCGCTGCTCCACAAGATCGCGCTGGCGCAGGCCGTGCCCGCCGCCGTGCAGGACGAGTGGCCCGAGGCCGCCGACGTGCGCCGGCTGGCCGCCGCCTTCGACGCGCAGGAAGTCCAGCTCTTCTACCAGATCGCCAACCTCGGCCGCAGCGAGCTTGCCCTCGCGCCGGACGAGTATGCCGGCTTCACCATGACGCTGCTGCGCATGCTGGCCTTCCGCCCGTCGGCGGAACCGGCGCCGGTGGCGGGTGAGGGCGGCGGCAGCCAGGTTCGCCGCCCGCGTGCGGCGACGCCGTCGGCCGCGCTGGCGCCGTCCGCCATGGCTTCGGTCGCGCAGGTTGCGCCGCCGGCGCAGCCCGTGGCGGCTGCGATGGCGGCAAACGAACCCGCCGCGCCCATCGGGCGCGAGGCGACGCCAATGCGCACGCCGATGCCGACGCAGGCAGCGGCGCAACCGGCCGCCGCCCCGTCCGGGGACGCGCCCGCCGCCGCGCCGCGCCGCCTGTCGCCGGCCATGGAAGCGCTGGCCGCGGCCCGGCAGGGCTCCGCCCGGGCCGGCACGCGCGGCCAGTCGAGCATGGCGCGTCCCGCCCCGGCCGCCCCAGCCGCCCCGTCGGCACCGCCGGCACGGCCCGCCGAACCGCCGCCTCGCCCCGTGGCGACGCGTCCGGCGGCGGCCCAGCCAGCGCCCGCCGTCCAGCCCGCGCGGCCTGCCCAGTCCGCACAGCCGGTCAGGCCGGCCCAGCCTGCCCAGATGGCCAGGCCTGCCCAGTCCGCCCCGGAACCAGACGAGCCACCGCCCTGGGAACACGCCGGCGCCAGCGACGTCCCGCCGTGGGAAGAGCTGCCGCCGCTCGACCAGTACGAGGGCTATGACAGCGACCCCGGCTTCGTGCCGTCGCGCCGCCCCGCGCCCGCCGCCCGTGCGGAAGCCGCGCAGCCGCCCGCAGCGGCGCCGGCCACACCGGTCCAGGCGGTCCAGTCGGTCCAACAGGCCCAGCCAGTCAAACCGGCCAGGCCGGCCGAGCCGCGCGTCAATGTCGCCGGCGACGACGGCGCGCCGCCCGTCTTCACCGGCGACTGGCCGGCCCTCGCCGCCAGCCTGCCGCTGAAGGGCCTCGCCCAGCAGCTGGCTTACCAGAGCGAGCTGAGCCGCGTGGCCGGCAACACCCTGCACCTGCGCGTGCCGGTGGCCGCCATCGGCGAGAACGGCGTGGCCGAGCGCGTGCAGCAGGTGCTGTCGGACCACTTCGGCGTGGCCGTGCGCGTGCTGTGCGAGGTCGGCGCGGTGTCCGAGACGGCCGCGGCCGCCGACGCGCAGGCGCGTGCCGAGCGGCAGAAGCAGGCGGAAGCCGACATCGAGAACGATCCCTTCGTGCAGGGCCTGGTGCGCGAGTTCGGCGGCCAGATCGTGCCGGGCTCGATCCAGCCGCGCGCAGCCTGATCCATCCGATGCCGTGGCCCGGGCCGCGGCAACCCACCCCATCCTCTAATTTTCAGGACTCAGGAGTAGCCATCATGATGAAAGGTCAACTGGCCGGGCTGATGAAGCAAGCCCAGCAGATGCAGGAAAACATGAAGAAGATGCAGGAGCAGCTGGCCCTGATCGAGGTCGAGGGCCAGTCCGGCGCCGGTCTCGTCAAGGTGACCATGACCTGCAAGAACGACGTCAAGCGCGTGCAGATCGATCCGAGCCTGCTGGCCGACGACAAGGACCTGCTGGAAGACCTCGTGGCTGCCGCGTTCAACGATGCCGTGCGCAAGGCCGAGGCCACCACGCAGGAAAAGATGGGCTCGATGACCTCGGGCCTGCCGCTGCCCCCGGGCTTCAAGCTGCCGTTCTGATCCGGACAGGAAGACACGACCGACCATGAAGGCCGCGCCCCCGACCTCGCTCCAGGCCCTGGTGGAAGCCCTGCGCGTACTGCCGGGCGTGGGGCCGAAGTCGGCCCAGCGCATGGCCTACCACCTGCTGCAGCACGACCGCGAAGGCGCCCGCCGCCTTGGCGACGCGCTGCGCGGCGCGGCCGACGGCATCCGCCATTGCGCGCGCTGCAATACCTTCACGGAGCAGGAAGTCTGCGCGACCTGCCTGGACGAGGGCCGCGACGGCTCGCTGCTGTGCGTGGTCGAGACGCCGTCGGACCAGGGCATGATCGAGCAGACGATGACCTACCGGGGCAAGTATTTCGTGCTCATGGGCCGCCTGTCGCCGCTCGACGGCATCGGCCCGCGCGAGATCCATCTCGACAAGCTCCTTGCCCGCGCCACCGAGCCTGAACTGGGCGGCCCGGTGCAGGAAGTCATCGTCGCCACCAACTTCACTACCGAAGGCGAGGCCACGGCGCACTACGTCGGCGAGATGCTGAAGGCGCGCGGCCTGAAGGTGACGCGCCTCGCGCGCGGCGTGCCGGTGGGCGGCGAACTCGAATACGTGGACGCCGGCACCATCGCCCGCGCGGTGATGGACCGCCGCAGCGTCTGACGGCCCCGCTCATTCCCGATCCTCCCCTGATGCGCCGATGAACCTCGCCCGCTTCGACCTCGTCACGCTCGGCCTGTTCGTCGCCGTGGCGCGGCAGGGCAGCATCTCGGCCGGCGCGCGGCAATCGCACCTCGCCGTGGCCGCCGCCAGCAAGCGGATTTCCGACCTGGAGGCGGCCGTGGGTGCGCCGCTCTTCTTCCGCCATGCCTCGGGCGTCCAGTTGACCGAGGCGGGGCAGGCCTGCTACCACCACGCGCTCACCGTCCTGCAGGACGTCGAACGCATGGCCGGTGTGATGTCCGACTATGCCAGCGGCGTGCGCGGGCAGGTGCGCATCTGCGCCAATACGTCGGCCATCACCCAGTTCCTGCCCGACGACCTCGCCGCCTTCATGCGGCTGCATCCGACCATCCGGTTCGACCTGGAAGAAATGAACAGCGGCGAGATCGTGGCCGCCGTGGTGGAGAACCGGGCCGACATCGGCGTCTTTGCCGACCGCACGCCATGCGCGGGGCTGGTCACCGTCGAATACCGGCAGGACGAACTGGTCATGATCACGCCGCCCGGCCACCCGCTCGCCGACCGTGGTCCGGTGCACTATGCCGACGCCCTCGAATACGACTTCGTCAGCCTGCCGCAGGTGACCTCGCTCGCCGCCCGCCTGCTGGAGGAAAGCAGCCGGCTCGACCGCCCGTTCCGCCTGCGCATCCAGGTGCGCGGCTTCGACGCCATGTGCCGCATGGTCCTGGCAGGGCTGGGCGTGGGCATCCTGCCGCGCATTGCCGCGGAACCGCATGTGAAGTCGATGGGGCTGTCGATGGTGGCGTTGCAGGATGGCTGGGCCAGACGTTCGCTGCTGGTCGGCATGCGCGACCCGGCCGGGCTGACCGTTTCCAGTCGCCTGCTGGTGAGCCACCTTTGCGGCGACCGGGCACCTTTCTGATCCCGGCGCCTGTACTTCCAACCATTCACCAATCGCCAGCCAGGAGACACAGGTGGCGCGACAAATCCTCGAAGGCATCCGGGTCCTCGAACTCGGGCAACTGATTGCCGGCCCGTTTGCGGCCAAGACGCTCGCCGACTTCGGCGCCCATGTCATCAAGGTGGAGCCGCCGGGGCAGGGCGACCCGCTGCGCAAGTGGCGCATGCTCTACGAAGACACCTCGGTATGGTGGGAGGCGCAGTCCCGTAACAAGGAGTCGATCTGCATCGACCTGCGCCAGCCTGAGGGCCGCGAGGTGGTGCGCAAGCTAGCCGCCGGGGCCGACGTGCTGGTGGAGAATTTCCGCCCGGGCACGATGGAGAAGTGGGGGCTCAGCTGGGAGCAACTGCATGCGGACAATCCGCGCCTGATCATGCTGCGCGTGTCGGGCTACGGCCAGACCGGGCCGAAGAAGGACGAGCCGGGGTTTGCCGCCGTGGCCGAGGCGATGTCCGGGCTGCGCCACCTGACCGGCGAGCCGGGCCGCACGCCGGTGCGTGCCGGGCTGTCGCTGGGCGATACCATCGCCGGCCTGCACGGTGCGCTGGGCGTGCTGCTGGCCCTGTACGAGCGCGATGCGCGCGGCGGGGAAGGGCAGGTGATCGACGTCGCGCTGTACGAGTCGCTATTCAACCTCAGCGAGAGCCTGCTGCCGGAATACTCGGCCTTCGGCGCCGTGCGGCAGCCGGCGGGCGGCGCGTTGCCGGGCATCGCTCCGTCCAACGCATACCCCTGCTCGACGGGGGAATACGTGCTGGTCGCCGCTAACGGCGATGCCATCTTCAAGCGCCTGATGAACGGGATCGGCCGCGCGGACCTGGCCGAAGACCCCGGCCTCGCCCGCAATGACGGCCGGGTCGGCCGGGTGGACGAGATCGACGCCGCCATCACCGCATGGACGCGCACCCAGACCGTCGAATCGGCGCTCGACCTGCTGCGCCGGTGCGACGTGCCGTCGGGCCGCATCTACACCGTCAAGGACATCGCCGAAGACCCTCACTACCGCGCCCGCGGCGTGATCGAGTCGGTCACCGCCGCCAGCGGCCTGACGGTCGAGGTGCCGGGCATCATGCCGAAGCTGTCGGGCAGCCCGGGCGCCATCCACGACCGCGCGCCGACGCTGGGCGAGCATACCGATGCGGTGCTGGCGTCGTCCGGCTTCGACGCCGCGACCATTGCCGACCTTCGCGCCCGCGGCGTCATCGCCTGAGCCCCGGCGTCCGCGCTTTGGCAGTTTTATGCGGGCGCTTAGTGGCAATACCGATGCGCCATCGCGCCCGCGCGGGTAGCATGGCGCGGTCGCCGCGCTGCGGCTTCGTCAGATGGCTGGAGACTCCCATGTACAACAACAAGACCTTCTGGAAGCAGTTGCTGATCGCGCTGGCGCTCTTCCTGGCCGGCTGGTTCACGTTCGGCCACGCGCAGGCGCAGGGCAAGCCGGAGAAGAGCAAGGTCACCATCGCGGTGGGCGGCAAGAACCTGTTCTACTACCTGCCGCTGACCATCGCAGAGAAGCTGGGCTATTTCAAGGACGAAGGACTCGACGTCGAGATCGTCGACTTCGCCGGCGGCGCCAAGGCGCTGCAGGCCGTGGTGGGCGGCAGCGCCGACGTGGTGTCGGGCGCGTTCGAGCACACCATCAGCCTGCAGGCCAAGGGCCAGCACTACAAGGAGTTCGTGCTGCAGGGCCGCGCGCCGCAGATCGTGCTGCTGGTGTCGAACAAGACCATGCCGAACTACAAGTCGGTGGCCGACCTGAAGGGCAAGAAGATCGGCGTGACCGCGCCGGGCTCGTCGACCAACATGATGGCCAACTTCGTGCTCGCCAAGGCGGGCCTGAAGCCGTCGGACGTGTCGTTCATCGGCGTGGGCGCCAGCGCCGGCGCGGTGGCCGCGATGCGCTCGGGCCAGATCGACGCGATGGCCAACCTCGACCCGGTGGTGTCGATGCTGACGACGAAGAACGATGCCCGCATCGCCTCCGACACGCGCACGCTCAAGGACACCCAGGCGGTGTTCGGCGGCAACATGCCGTCGGGCTGCCTCTATGCGTCGGACGATTTCATCAGCAAGAACCCCAACACCACGCAGGCGCTGGCCAACGCGATGGTGCGGGCGCTGAAGTGGCTGCAGAAGGCCGGCCCGTCCGACATCGTCAAGACCGTGCCCGAGAGCTACCTGCTGGGTGACCGGGCGCTGTACCTGGCCACCTGGGACAAGGTCAAGGAAGCCATCTCGCCGGACGGCATCGTCCCGGCGGACGGCCCGGCCACGGCGCTGCGCACGCTGCAGCAGTTCGATCCGGAGCTGAAGGGCAAGCAGATCGACCTGAATGCGATCTATACCAACAGCTTTGCGCAGAAGGCGAACGCGAAATACAAGTAAGACGACTTTCTCCCCTCTCCCTCAGGGAGAGGGGCGGGGGTGAGGGCAAGCGGTGCGTCTTGCGATAGCGCATCCGCCGATGCGCTGGCCCTCACCCCCAACCCCTCTCCCAAGGGGAGAGGGGAGCCATCTGGCCGAGATTTCCGACATGACCCACCCCGCCCTCTCCCTCGACCAGGTCACCTGCACCTTCGTCTCCCGCGACGACCGCAGCCAGCGGTACACGGCGGTCAAGGACGTCACGCTCGCCATCCAGCCGGGCGAGTTCGTCTCGGTGGTCGGTCCCACCGGCTGCGGCAAGTCCACGCTGCTGAACGTGGGGGCCGGGCTGCTGGAGCCGTCCAGCGGCGAGGTACGGGTGTTCGGCGACAAGCTCTCCGGCCTCAACCGCCGCGCCGGCTACATGTTCCAGGCCGAGGCGCTGATGCCATGGCGCAGCGCGCTCGACAACGTCGTCGCCGGCCTCGAATTCCGCGGCGTGGCACGCGCCGAGGCGGTGAAGCAGGGCGAGGAATGGCTGCGCCGCGTGGGACTCGGCGGCTTCGGCGACCGCTATCCGCACCAGCTCTCGGGCGGCATGCGCAAGCGCGTGAGCCTGGCGCAGACGCTGGTGCTGGACCCCGACATCATCCTGATGGACGAGCCGTTCTCCGCGCTCGACATCCAGACCCGCCAGCTGATGGAAAACGAGGTGCTCGACCTGTGGGCCGCGCGCCGCAAGGCGGTGCTCTTCATCACGCACGACCTCGACGAGGCCATCGCCATGAGCGACCGCGTGGTAGTGCTGTCCGCCGGCCCCGGCACCCATCCCATCGGCGAGTTCGCCATCGACCTGCCGCGTCCGCGCGACGTGGCCGAGATCCGCGACCATCCGCGCTTCATCGCCCTGCACGCCGCCATCTGGGCGGTGCTGCGCGAGGAAGTGCTGAAGGGATACGCCCAGCAGCGCAATGCCGCCTGAGCGCGGTCCGGCCCCTTTCACCAGAACCAAGACCCATGGCAATCCGACCCGACTCGAAGGGCATGCTGCGCGTGTGGCAGCTGCTGCTGCTCGCGGCGATCCTGATCGTGTGGCACGTCGCCACCCGCTCGGAACACGTCGCCTTCTTCTTTGGCGAGCCGCTGGTGGTGGCGCAGCGCATCTGGAGCTGGTTCGTCGTCGAGCGCGACATCTACCTGCATCTCGGCGTGACGCTGGCCGAGACGGTGATCGCCTTCGCCTTCGGCACCGTCGCCGGGCTGGGCGTGGGGCTGTGGCTGGCGCTGAGCCCGTTCGCGGCGGGCGTGCTCGATCCCTACATCAAGGCCGCCAACTCGATGCCGCGCGTGATCCTGGCGCCGATCTTCGGGGTGTGGTTCGGGCTCGGCATCTGGTCGAAGGTGGCACTGGCGGTGACGCTGGTGTTCTTCATCGTCTTCTTCAACGTCTACCAGGGCGTGAAGGAAGTGAGCCCGGTGGTGCTGGCCAACGCGCGCATGCTCGGCGCCAGCCGCAACCAGCTGCTGCGCCACGTGTACCTGCCGAGCGCGACGAGCTGGGTGTTCTCGTCGCTGCATACCTCGGTGGGGCTGGCCTTCGTGGGCGCGGTGGTGGGCGAGTACCTCGGCTCGGCCAGCGGCGTGGGCTACCTGATCCTGCAGGCGGAGGGGACGTTCGACATCAACACCGTGTTCGCCGGCATCGTGGTGCTGACCGCTTGCGCGCTGGTGCTCGACGGGCTGGTCGCCGTGTTCGAGAAGCGGCTGATGAAATGGCAACCGAAATCGGGCGAAACGGAAAAGCTTTGATGCAATCCGGCGGCGGGCAGGGCGGACCCGCTGTCTTTCTGGCCCGGCGCAAAGTCTCGCCTTTGCAGCCGGTAGCGGCATCAGAGGGTTTGCGCCGGATCATGGTGCGGCGCAGCAAACCCCGGTTATATCTGGCGTCCCGCATTGTCCCTGCCGGATTGCCATGCCCCACCCGCACCCTCACGCTCACCCGCACCCGCTCGTCCTTGTCGTCAACTGTGGTTCCTCGTCGCTGAAGTTCTCTCTGCTGCCGGCCGCCGGCGGCACCCCGCTGGTCAGCGGCCTTGCCGAATGCCTCGGGCTGGCTGACGCCCGGCTCATTCTCCGGCGGGGGGGCGAGAAGTCGCAGATCCCGCTCGAGGGCGGGGCGCACGGCGAGGCGCTGGCCGCCATCCTCGCCGAACTGGACCGCGCCGGCCTGCTTGGCCGCGTGGCCGTGGCGGGTCACCGGGTGGTACACGGCGGCGAGCGCTTCACGTCGTCCGTCTGCCTGACCGAGACCGTCCTGCGCGACGTCGAGTCCGTATCGGTGCTCGCGCCGCTGCACAACCCCGCCAACCTGCTTGGCATCCGCGCCTGTCTGGCGGCGCTGCCTGGCGTGCCGCAGGTCGCGGTCTTCGATACCGCCTTCCACCAGAGCATGCCCGCGGCGGCTTATACCTACGCCGTGCCGCAGCGGTACTACCGCGAGCACGGCGTGCGGCGCTACGGCTTCCATGGCACCTCGCACCGCTACGTGGCCGCCGAGGCCGTGCGGTTGATGGGCCTCGACCCGCAGGCCCACGGGCTGGTGGTCGCGCACCTCGGCAACGGCGCGTCGGCCACGGCCGTCCTCGACGGCCGCAGCGTGGACACGAGCATGGGCCTGACGCCCCTCGAAGGCCTCGTGATGGGCACGCGCTGCGGCGACATCGACTTCGGCGCCGCGGCCTGCATCGGCCGGGCGGACGGGCTCGACCTGGCCGGGGTGGAGAACGTCCTCAACAAGGAGGGCGGCCTGCTCGGGATCTCGGGACTGTCGAGCGACTGCCGTGAACTGATGGCCGCCGCGGAGCGGGGACACGCCGGGGCGCGGCTGGCGCTCGACGTGTTCGTCCACCGACTGGCCCGCCACGTCGGCGCACTGGCCACGTCGTTGCCGCGTCTCGACGCGCTCGTCTTCACGGGCGGCATCGGCGAGAACGCCGCCGAGATCCGCGCCATGACCCTGCGCCGCCTGTCGGTGCTCGGCTTCGCGCTCGACGAAGAGGCCAACCGTGCCGCCGTGGGCGGCAGCGCCGGCTGCATCGGCTTTGGCGCCGGGCCATCGGCCTGGGTCATCCCCACCGACGAAGAAAGCATGATCGCGCGCGACGCCGCGCGCCTGGCCGGCCTGGCCGCCTGATTTCCCCGGAGTTCCCCGCAAATGAATGCCCTGATGTGCCAGCGCACGATCTACCTCGTGCCCGTTTCCCGCAACACCGGCCTGACCTCGATGGCGCTCGGCCTCGTGCGCGCCCTGCAACTCGACGGCGTGCGCGCCGGCTTCGTCAAGCCCATCGCCCAGCCCGAAGTGGCCGTGGCCGACCGCGACCTCGCCAGCCATTTCGCCCGTACCGTCTGCGGCACGGCCACGCCGGAGCCGATCGCGTTCGGCCATGCCAAGGCGATGGTCAGCGGCGGCAACCTCGACACCCTGATGGAAGAAGTCGTCACCCTCGTGCAGGCGGTGCGCGAGACGTGCGACGTGGTGGTGGTCGAAGGGCTGATCCCCGACGTCGAGTTCCAGATCGCCACGCGCCTGAATATCGAGATGATCCGCTCGCTGCGCGCCGACCTCGTGCCGGTGCTGGCCGGCGGCCATCGGCAGGCGGCGGAACTGTCGGCCATCGTCACGGCGGCGGCCGAGCAATATGGCGACGGCGGCCGCCGGCCGCTGGCGGGCACGCTGATCAACCGTTGCGACGGGGCCGGCCCGAGTTCGCTGCGGCTGCTCGAATGCATGCATGCCGACGGCAGCGCCCAGCGCGTGCCCGTCCTCGCCGCCGTGCCGACTGCCGGCCAACTGACCGCGCCGCGCATGAGCGACGTGGCCGCGGCGCTCGGCCTGCGCGTGCTGAAGCCGGGCGCGCTGGCGACCAACCGCGTCGGCAACGTCTTCGTGGCCGCGCGCGCGCCCGAGAAGCTGCTGGCCGCGCTGCGCCCCGGCACGCTCGCGGTGATGCCGGGTGACCGCACCGACGCGGTGCTGGCCGCCGCCTTCGCCGCGCAGCGTGGCATGCCGCTGGCCGGCCTGCTGCTGACCTGCGGCGGCGTGCTCGCCGACGAACTGCTGCGCCTGTTCGAGACGCCGCCGCTCGACCGCGTCCCCGTGCTCGCCACCGACGACGATACCTTCCAGGCCGCCGCCCGCCTCGCCGGCCTGTCGACCCACGTCAGTGCCGACGATAGCGCGCAGATGGAAGAAGTCGTCGGCTACATCGCCGAGCGCATCGACACCGCGCCGCTGTCCGCGCGCCTTCACGTGCCCGGCGACGCGCTGATGCCGCCGCCCGTCTTCCGCCATCGCCTGGTCGCCGCCGCCCGCGCCGCCAACCGCCGCATCGTGCTGCCCGAGGGCGACGAGCCGCGCACGATCCGCGCCGCCGCCATCTGCACGGAGAAAGGCATCGCGCGCTGCGTGCTGCTCGGCAAGCCCGACGCGATCCGCGCCGTGGCAGCGGGCCACGGCATCGACCTGCCGGACGGACTGGAGATCGTCGACGCCGACGCCGTGCGCGACCGCTACGTCGAGCCGATGGTCGCCCTGCGCAAGGGCAAGGGCCTGACCGACCTGCAGGCGCGCGCGCAACTGCAGGACAACGTCGTGCTCGGGACCATGATGCTGGCCACGGGCGATGTGGATGGCCTCGTCTCCGGCGCCGTGCATACCACGGCCAGCACGGTGCGCCCGGCGCTGCAACTGATCCGCACCGCACCGCAGTCGAGCATCGTGTCGAGCGTGTTCTTCATGCTGATGCCGGACCAGGTGCTGGTGTACGGCGACTGCGCGATCAACCCGGACCCGAACGCCGCCGAGCTGGCGGAAATCGCCATCCAGTCCGCCGACAGCGCGCGCGCCTTCGGCATCGATCCGCGCATTGCGATGATCTCGTATTCGACCGGGGCGTCCGGGGCGGGGCAGGACGTGGAGAAGGTGCGCGAAGCAACCGCGCTGGTCCGCGAGCGGCGGCCCGACCTCGTGGTCGACGGCCCGATCCAGTACGACGCCGCCTCGGTCGAGAGCGTGGCGCGGCAGAAGGCCCCCGGCAGTCCGGTGGCGGGCAATGCCAACGTCTTCGTCTTCCCGGACCTGAACACGGGCAACACGACCTACAAGGCGGTGCAGCGGTCGGCCAGGGTGGTGTCCGTCGGCCCGATGCTGCAGGGCCTGCGCAAGCCGGTGAACGACCTGTCGCGCGGCGCGCTGGTGGACGACATCGTCTACACCATCGCCCTGACGGCGATCCAGGCGGGGGTGGGTGAGGTACCAGCCACCTGAAGGCCTTACCTGGTGTGGGGTCAAGCGAGTAGACGACTGGTCTAATATAATGGCCGCAACCCGGCTGGCAGGGCGAGGGGTCCACCGTACCCCACCCCGTACCCCACCCAGCCGGATTCTCTTCGCAGACCCCTGAATAAAAGGCCGAACGATGACCCAACAGCTTTTCACTCCCCTGAAGGCAGGCGACGTCATACTGCCCAACCGCATCGTCATGGCGCCGCTGACGCGCTCCCGCGCCGGCCAGCCCGGCGACGTACCGACCGACCTGAACGTCGAGTACTACGTCCAGCGCGCCAGCGCCGGCCTCATTGTGACCGAAGCGTCGCAGATCTCGCGCCAGGGCCAGGGCTATGCGTGGACGCCGGGCATCTACACCGACGAGCAGGAAGCGGGCTGGAAGCGCGTGGTCGACGCCGTGCACGCCCACCACGGCCGTATTTCGCTGCAACTGTGGCATGTCGGCCGTATTTCGCACGGCCTGCTGCAGGAGAACGGCCAGGCGCCGGTGGCCCCGTCGGCCATCCGCGCCGAGGGCGCCCAGAGCTTCGTGGTGCAGCCGGACGGCACGCCCGCCAACGTCCAGACCGACACCCCGCGCGCGCTGGCGACCGCGGAAATCCCGGGCATCATCGAGCAATACCGCCAGGCCGCCCGCCGCGCCCGTCGCGCCGGCTTCGACCTCGTGGAAATCCACTCGGCCAACGGCTACCTGCTGAACCAGTTCCTCGGCACCAACAGCAACGCGCGCACCGACCAGTACGGCGGCTCGCTGGAGAACCGCGCCCGCCTCGTGCTGGAAGTGGCCGACGCCGTGATCGCCGAGATGGGCGCCGGCCGCACCGGCATCCGCCTGTCGCCGCATTTCGCCGGCCACGACATGCGCGACGCGCAGACCGAGGAGATCACCCTCTACCTCGCGCGCGAACTGACCAAGCGGGGTATCGCCTACATGCACATCGCCGAGCCGGACTGGGCCGGCGGCCCGGAACTGAGCGACACCTTCCGCCGCCAGTTGCGTGACGCCTTCGGCGGCGCGCTGATCTGGTGCGGCAAGTACGACAAGGCATCGGCGGAGCAGGTAGTCGCGGCCGGCGTGGGCGACGCGGTGGCCTTCGGCCGCTCGTTCATCTCCAATCCGGACCTGGTGGAGCGCCTGCGTGTGGACGCACCGCTGAACCACGCCGACCGCAGCACGTTCTACGGCGGCGGCGCGGAGGGCTACACCGACTACCCGACGCTGAAGGCAGCCTGACCGGGTAAGCGGATGCCGCCGGGGTCAACTGGCGCGAAAACCGGCGGGAAAAAGAAGGGCGACGGTCAATCCGCCGCCCTTCGTTTCATTCAGCGTCACGGTCGCGTGATGCAGGCGGGCGATCTCGCGCACGATCGACAGGCCGAGTCCGCTGCCCTCGCTGGCGTGGGCGGATTCGCCCCGGTAGAAGCGGTCGAACACCGCCTCGCGCTCGGACGGCGCGATGCCCGGGCCGTTGTCCTCGACCTCCAGACGAGGGTGGCCGTCGACCCGCGTCACGCGCACGGTGGCGATGGTGCCCGCGCCGCAATGGCGGACCGCGTTGTCGATCAGGTTCGCCACCAGTTCATGCAACAACTCCGCCTGGCCGTGGATGTCGACCGCGCCGTCGTGCTCGAAGCCGAGGTCGACCTGCGCGGCCCGGGCTACCGGGGCCAGTTCCAGCGCCACGCCCTGCGCCAGCGTGTCGAGCCGCAGCGGCGTCAGCGCAGGCGCGTAGCCGCTGTCCGATTCCAGCCGCGAGATCGACAGCAACTGCTGCACCCCCTTGGCCGCATCGCGCACGGTGTCGTGCATGCCGCGCACGCGTTCGCGCATGCGTCCGGCGTCCGGTTCGCGCAGCGCCAGTTCGGACTGGGCCTGCATGACGGCCAGCGGCGTCTTCAACTGGTGCGCAGCGTCGGCGATGAAGCGCCGCCGCGCCTCGACCATGCGGTGCAGGCGTGCGAGGTACTGGTTCATCGCCCCTACCAGTGGCCGCATCTCGGCCGGCAGGCCGGTCTGCTCGATGGGCGCGAGCTGCTGCGCGTCGCGCGCCGCCACGGCGGCCGACAGCCGGTGCAGCGGACGCAGGCCGCGCCACACGCCTACCGAGACGATCAGCAACGCCAGGCCGACCAGCATCAGTTCCTGCAACAGCGCGCCGCGCAGGATGTCGGCGGCCAGCGCCTGGCGCGGCTCGAGGGTCTCGCCGATCATGACCCAGGCCAGTTGCGTGCGCGCCGAGCCCACGTCGTGCACCGGCAGCCGCTGCGCGGCGAGGCGCAGGGGCTGGCCATTGAATTCGGCGTTGTAGAACACCGTGCGGTAGAGGGCTGGCGCGGCGCCGGGCGGCCCGGGCAGGGTGCCATAGCCCGTGACCGTGGCGCCGTTCGCGTCGCGCACCACGTAGTAGATGTGCGGATCGTCGGCGGTATCGAGCATCTCCAGCGCCAGGTCCGGCATGTCGATATGCAATTGGCCGTCCCGCAGATGCAGGGCCTCGCGCATGGCGCGCAGCGACGCTTCCAGCGTGCGGTCGAACGCGGTGTGCGCGGCTGACATGGCGCGGTCGTAGGTCATCCACGCGTCGAGCCCCAGCAGGCCGGTCAGCGGCAGCAGCAGCCACAGCGAGAGTTGCAGGCGCAGGCTGGCGGCCTTGAAGCGGCGGATCACGCCGGGGCCTCTGCCTGCGCTTGCGGCAGCCCGGGCAGCGCTTCGAGCAGGTAGCCCAGTCCGCGCAGCGTGACGATGGCCACGCCGCTGCCCGCGAGTTTCTTGCGCAGGCGGTAGACATAGATCTCGATGGCGTCGGGGCTCACCGATTCGTCGATGCCGAAGATCTTCTCCGACAGCGCCGCCTTGTTGACCGCGCGGCCATCGCGCAGCATCAGCACTTCCAGCACCGCCCGTTCGCGCCGCGTCAGCGACAACGGCTCGCCGAGCAGCAGGAAGACGCGGCTCAGGCTGTCGTACTGCAGCGGGCCGCAGCGCAACTGCACGCTGTCCTGTCCTTGTCCGCGCCGGATCAGCGCCCGCGCCCGGGCTTCCAGTTCGGTCAGGTCGAAGGGTTTGGCGAGGTAGTCGTCGGCGCCCAGGTTCAGGCCGCGCACACGCTCCTCGACCGAGCCGTGCGCGGTGAGGATCAGCACCGGCAGCGGATTGCGGCGCTGGCGCAGGCGGCGCAGCACCTCAAGCCCGTCGAGCCGGGGCAGGCCCAGGTCGAGGATGGCCAGCGCGTAGTCCTCGGTGCAGAGCAGATGGTCGGCGCTGCGTCCGTCGTGCACGCAGTCAGGCGTGAAGCCGGCTTGTGTCAGGGCTTCGGTCAGGCTGGCGGCCAGCGCCATGTTGTCTTCGACGAGGAGGATGCGCATACGGGAAACGGCTCGGGCCGGGCACGATTGCCCCGGCGGCAGACAGATACCCGAAAACGCGCGCGGCGGGGAATAGGGGAAAGCCCCCGCGCCGGCCCCGGCGGCCTGTCCAACTTTTCGCTTTTCGAAAGCGAACTGAAAGTGGCCGTCACATACGATGCACCCGCTCTGGCCCGAGTCCACTCCATCCTCCACAACAAACAAGACAGAGAGAGACAGCATGAAGCGTAGCGTACTGGCGCTGGCAGCGACGGGGGTCGCATTTGCCGGCACGGCATCCGCCCAATCGAGCGTCACCCTGTATGGGCTGGTCGACGCGGGCGTCGAATATGTCAGCCATGCCGGCCCGGGCGGCACGGTGGTCCAGCTGACTTCGGGCGGCAGGAATACGTCGCGCTGGGGCCTGCGCGGCAGCGAGGATCTCGGCGGCGGCCTGAAGGCCCTGTTCAACCTCGAGAGCGGCATCGATATCGACACCGGCCGCTTCAACTCCGACGACACCCTGTTCGACCGCCGCGCCACGGTCGGGCTGGGCGGCAAGTGGGGCTCGGTCGTGTTCGGGCGCACCTTCACCACCACCTACGATTTCCTGCTGCCGTTCGACCCGATGGGCTACGCGCCGGCCTATTCGTGGGCCACGTCGGCGACTGCCACCGGCGGCCGCAAGGACGGCCTGTTCTCGCGCGCGTCCAATGCCATCCGCTACGACGGCAGCTTCGGCCCGGTGAAGCTGGGCGCGACCGTCGCGCCGGGCGAGGTGGCGGGCGACTTCCGCAGCGCGTCGAAGTACAACGCCGGTATCGGCTATGCCGCGGGCAAGTTCGCCGCGGTAGCCACCTGGGACCGGCAGAACGGCGCGGGCGCCGCCGATACGACCGACTATATCCAGGGCATCCACGCGGGGGCGAGCTACGACTTCGGTGCCGTGAAGCTGTACGCCGGCTATCGCAACTACCACCGCGCGTTCAACAACGGCGCGGCGTCGCACCGCAGCGACATGTACTGGGGCGGCGCCAGCTACGAGGTCACGCCGGCCTTCACCCTGTACGGCGCGGTCTATCACCAGGACATCAAGGGCGGCACGGACGCCGACCCGACGCTGTACTCGGTGCGCCTGCAATATGCGTTGTCCAAGCGGTCGCTGGCCTACCTGTCGGCCGGCTATGCCAACGCCCGCCATGGCCAGCTTGTGAGTGTGTCGCGCGACTTCGTCGGCTTCGCCGGCAACCAGGTCGGCGTGATGGGCGGCCTGCAGCACCGCTTCTGAGGCTTCGGGGAGTTTTGTCGTTCCTCCTGCCGTACGGCCGTGTGGCGTAACGTCAGCGTCACTCGCGCCAGGCAGTTCGAGGCGTCTTGCCTCGGCGTGGCACCACCGGGTCTGTTCCCGTGCCCGGTGGGCCCGCTCTTCTTTGGCCGTGCTTCCCGGCCGCGTGGCGCGGCCAGGCCTGCATCGGGCCTCAGGTCATCAGGGCACGATCACGACCTTGCCTGTCACCTTGCGCGCCTCCATGTCCTTCAGCGCCTGCACCGCCTGCTCCAGCGGATAGCGCGCCGAGATGTGCGGACGCAGCTTGCCTTCCTTGATCCAGCCAAGCATCTGCACCATGTTGGCCTGGTTGGCCTTCGGCTCGCGCTTGGCGAAGTCGCCCCAGAACACGCCCACCAGCGACGCGCCCTTGAGCAGCGCGAGGTTCAGCGGCAGCTTGGGGATCTCGCCGTTGGCGAAGCCGACCACGAGGTAGCGGCCGCGCCAGCCGATGGAGCGGAAGGCCGGTTCGGCGTAGATGCCGCCGACCGGGTCGTAGATGACGTCCGGACCCTTGCCGTCGGTCAGCGCCTTCACCCGTTCGCGCAGGTCTTCCGTGCTGTAGTTGATGGTGGCGTCGGCGCCATGGTCGCGGCAGACCGCCAGCTTCTCGTCGGTCGACGCCGCCGCGATCACGCGTGCGCCGACGGCCTTGCCGATCTCGATGGCTGCGAGGCCCACGCCGCCCGCTGCACCAAGGACGAGGATCGTCTCGCCAGCCTTGAGTTCGCCACGGTCGATCACCGCGTGGTGCGAGGTGCCATAGGTCAGCGTGAAGGCGGCGGCGGTCTCGAAGTCGAGGCCCGGCGGCATCGGCACCACGGCGCCGGCCGGGGCCCTGGCCTGCGAGGCGTAGGCGCCGTTGCCGACGTAGGCAATGACCTTGTCGCCCGGCTTCACGTGCGTCACGCCTTCGCCGACGGCGTTGACCACGCCCGCCAGTTCCGACCCCGGAGAGAAGGGCAGTTCGGGCTTGAACTGGTATTTGTTCTGGATGATGAGGACGTCGGGGAAGTTCACGCCGGCGGCCTTTACGTCGACGATCACCTCGCCCTTGCCGGGCACGAGGTCGGGCAGCGTCTCGACGGTCAGCGATTCGGGCGGGCCCCAGGCTTTGCAAAGTACGGCTTTCATCTTGTCTCCGGTGATTTTTAAGGGGGTCGGAAGGGCGCGAGCGCGCGGGTCCGGTCAAGTGTAGCGTAAATAGAACGGTCGTTCACTTCCGGTTCCGATCGTGTTTCGCGCATCGGAATTCGTATCGGAAAAAGACGCGCAACGACGCGCCCAAACCTCTCCGCGAGCATACGTCCGCTCGGGTACAATCGCGGCCATGCATATCCTCCTCGCCAACGACGACGGTTATCTCGCGCCGGGACTCGCCGTCCTGCACGCCGCGCTCGCCCCGCTCGGACGCATCACGGTCATCGCGCCGGAGCAGAATCACAGCGGCGCTTCGAACTCGCTCACCCTGCAACGCCCGCTCTCGATCTTCGAGGCGCGCGAAGGCGTGCAGAAGGGCTTTCGCTTCATCAACGGCACGCCGACCGACTGCGTGCATATCGCGCTGACCGGCCTGTTGGAGGATAAGCCCGATCTCGTCGTATCGGGGATCAACCAGGGCCAGAACATGGGCGAGGACGTGTTGTACTCCGGCACGGTGGCCGCCGCCATCGAAGGCTATCTGTTCGGTATTCCGTCCATCGCGTTCTCGCAGGTCGAGAAAGGCTGGGAGCATCTCGACGCCGCGGCGCGTGTGGCGCGCGGCATCGTCGAGCGCATCATCGCGTCGCCGCCTGCAGAGCCCTTCCTGCTCAACGTCAATATTCCGAACCTGCCCTACGAGCATATCAAGGGGCAGCGCGCCACGCGCCTCGGCAAGCGGCATCCGTCGCAGCCGGTGATCACGCAGGTCAATCCGCGTGGCGATACCAACTACTGGATCGGCCCCGCCGGCGACGCGCGTGATGCGAGCGAAGGCACCGACTTCCATGCCGCGGCCAATGGCTACGTCTCGCTGACACCGCTGCAGCTCGATCTCACCCATCGCGCGCAGCTCGACCAGCTCAGCGCCTGGCTGACAAAGTAGCCAGGCACGCGTGCCGCGCATGACGTCGCCCAGCCCATGAGTTCCACGCCGCCCCGTTCCCGATTTCCACTGCCGCTCGATGCAGTGGTCGAGCGCAAGCCTACGCCCAAGCGTACCGCCGGCATGCCCGCCACCGGTGCGCCGCGGCTTGGTGCGCCCGCGCCGAAGTCCGCGTCCACCGCTGCGGCCAAGCCTGCACGGAAGGCCGAGGCGGCGCCTGCACAGCCGGTGAGCGCGGTCGTGGCGCGTGCCACGGCAGCCGCGGCCGGCGGGCTGGCTTCGGAGCGCGCGCGCATTGCGCTGGCCAGCCGCCTGCGCGTGGGCGGCATTCGCGACGAACGCGTGCTCGAGGCTATCGGCGCGGTGCCGCGCCACCTGTTCGTCGAACCGGGGCTGGCGTCGCAGGCGTATGAGGACGCGGCGCTGCCGATCGGCCATCAGCAGACCATCTCCAAGCCCTCGGTGGTGGCGCGCATGATCGAACTGCTGCGCGAGGGACTGCCGACGGACGCGCCGCTGGAGCGCGTGCTGGAGATTGGCACCGGCTGCGGCTACCAGGCCGCCGTGCTGAGCCAGGTGGCGCGCGAAGTCTTTTCCATCGAGCGCATCCGTCCGCTGCACGAACAGGCCAAGGCGAACCTTCGGTCGCTGCGCCTGCCAAACCTGCGCCTTCACTACGGCGACGGCATGCTCGGCCTGCCGCAGGCCGGGCCGTTCCCGGCCATCATCCTCGCCGCCGCCGGCATGGAGGTGCCGCAGGCCCTGCTGGAACAGCTCGCCATCGGCGGGCGGCTGGTAGCGCCAGTCGCGGTGCCGCCACAGGCGGGCGGGGCAGGGCAGACCGTCACCCAGCAATTGTTATTGATCGAGCGTCTGAACCGCCATCGTTTCCAGCGGACGGCGCTCGAGGCTGTTTTTTTCGTGCCATTGAAATCCGGCACTATCTGAGTCGAACTATGCACAACATCGTGAAAACGGAGAATCTCGCGCGCGCAGGGAAGCTGGCAGTGGCTTCGGCGCTGGCCGCACTGGCGGCCGCCTGCGCCAACTCGCCCATGCCCGCACCCGTCGTGGACCGCACCGGCGCGACGGGCACCACCCTGGCCCCGGCCCCGCTGGAGCCGGCACCCCCCGGATACTATCGGGTCAAGCGAGGCGATACCCTCTACCGGATCGCGCTGGAAAACGGCCAGTCCTACCGGGACGTGGCGGCCTGGAACAACCTCGGTAACGTCAACCAGATCGAGGTGGGGCAGTTGTTGCGCGTGGTGCCGCCGGGCGCCGACGTGAACGCCGCGCCCGGCGTTGCCACCGTGCCGGTGGCACCGGGAACGATCCAGTCGCAACCGATCGACCAGGCGCGCCCCATCCCCGCGCCGGTGACGCCGCAGGCTGCGGCACCCGCGCCGTCAGCGTCGGCTTCGGCGCCTGGCGCGCCGGCGGCGGCGAACGGAGAAATTCGCCTGGCATGGCCCGCGAGTGGTCAGGTCATCTCGCGTTTCGACGACAAGGGCAATAAAGGCATCGATATTGCGGGCAAAAAGGGTGATTCCGTGCTGGCGGCGGATGACGGCCGTGTGATTCACGTGGGCCCCTTGCGCGGCTACGGGAATCTTGTCATCATCAAACACAACGAGACATATCTCACCGCCTACGGCCATAACGACAAGGTCCTCGTGGCGGAGCAATCGACGGTCCGCAAGGGCCAGAAGATTGCCGAGATGGGCAACAGTGATACCGACCGGGTGAAGCTGCACTTCGAGGTACGCAAGAACGGCAAACCGGTTGATCCGATGCGGTATCTGCCGCCACAGTGAGGGTTCATGCCACGCCAGAAAACTGTCTCATCCGGAAATGTCAGCAGGGCTCGCCGTCCAAAGCAGCCGGAAGTGAAGGCTGGTGTGGCAAATGGCGAAGCGCAGGACGCTGTCGAACTGTTTGCCGGGGACGTCGCCGCAGAGCTCGTTCCTCCTACTGACGAACCCATCGCGCCCGGCCCCGCAGCGCTGCGTGAGGTCGAGCTGCTGGCCGACGATACCGACCATCGCGTGCGCGAGGAAGAGGAAGAGGACGACAGCGAGGATGAGGACGGCGAGGAAACCGAGAACGGCGTCGATGCCGTAGCCGAGCCGGACGACTTCCGCACCGTGTTGCATACCGAACTGGCTGCCGACACGGTGCAGCACTACCTGAACCGCATCAGCATCAAGCCGCTGCTCTCGGCACCCGAAGAACTCCATTTTTCTACCTTGGCCAAGGGCGGCGATTTCTCCGCGCGCCAGGTCATGATCGAGCGGAACCTGCGCCTCGTGGTCAGCATCGCCAAGGGCTACCTGAACCGCGGCGTGCCGCTGCTCGACCTGATCGAGGAAGGCAATCTCGGCCTGATGCATGCCATCGAGAAATTCGACCCGTCGCGCGGTTTCCGTTTCTCGACCTATGCAACGTGGTGGATCCGCCAGAGCATCGAGCGCGCCATCATGAACCAGGCGCGCACGGTCCGCCTGCCGGTGCACGTGATCCGCGAACTCAACCAGGTGCTGCGTGCCAAGCGCCATCTGGAGAAGGGCGGCACGGACGGCCGCGACGCCAGCCTCGAGGACATCGCACACCTGCTCGGCAAGACGCCTGACGAAGTACAGGACGTGCTTGCCCTGAACGAACACACCACCTCGCTCGATACCCCGTTCGATCTCGATCCGGGCTCCAGCCTGCTGGATTTCCTGTCGGACGAGCACAACGCCGCGCCCGACCAGGAAGTCGCGCACCGCGAGCTCGAAGGGCTGATGAAACTGTGGCTCGCGCGGTTGTCGGAAAAGCATCGCTACGTGGTCGAACGCCGTTTCGGCCTGAACCATATCGAACCCGCCACGCTTGAAGAACTCGCCGAAGAAATGGGCCTCACGCGCGAGCGCGTGCGACAGATCCAGCAGGAAGCGCTGGTCAAGCTCAAGCGGCATTTCGCCTCGCAAGGTGTAAGGAAGGACGCTGTTTTATGACTCCAGTGCTGGTATTCGACATCGAGACCATTCCCGATGTCGACGGCCTGCGCCGCCTGCATGACCTGCCCGATTCAATGAGCGATGCGGAAGTTGCCGAACAGGCCTTCACCGCGCGCCGCGAGAAGACCGGCAGCGATTTTCTCCCGCACTACCTCCAGCGCATCTGTGCCATCTCCTGTGTCCTGCGGCGGATCCAGCGGGACGGTTCGGCATCGTTCCATGTCGGCTCGCTCGGTTCGACCGAGGACGGCGAGGCGACACTGGTGCAGAAGTTCTACGAACTCATTGCCCGCTACAGCCCGCAGCTCGTGTCGTGGAACGGCGGCGGCTTCGACCTGCCAGTGCTCCATTACCGTGGCCTCGTGCATGGCGTGCAGGCGCCGCGCTACTGGGAAATGGGCGAGGGCCGCGACGACGACAGTCGCGAGTTCAAGTGGAACAACTACATCAGCCGCTACCACATGCGGCACCTCGACCTCATGGACCTGCTCGCCATGTACCAGCCGCGCGCCTCCGCGCCGCTGGATGACCTGGCCAAGCTGTGCGGCTTTCCCGGCAAGATGGGGATGGACGGCAGCAAGGTGTGGCAGGCGTACCAGGACGGCCAGATCGAGGCCATCCGCAACTACTGCGAGACCGACGTCGTCAACACCTACCTGATGTACTGCCGCTTCCAGTTGATGCGCGGCGGACTGACGCCGAAGGAGTTCGACCTGGAGATGACGCTGGTGCAGGAGTCGCTCGCCGAACTGCCGGGGCCGCAGTGGATGGAATACCTGCGCGCCTTCCGCGTCAAGCCGGTCGGCCCTGCCGGCGACGACGAGGACTGATTCCTCGTATATCTCGTCAGATCGCCAGCTCCAGCAGGATGGGCTGGTGATCCGAATCCCGGGTTTGCCCATCGACCTCGCAGCGCGTGACGCTGGCTGCGAGCGTTTCCGTCACGAGCATGAAATCGCAGGCGAAGGGCGGCTCGGACCATTGTTCCTTGTCGTACATCGCACAGGTGGGTGCGTGCGCCTGACCCGGATGGGCGAGGCACCAGGCATCGCACCAGGCCGGCGTGCCGTCGTCGTAGGGCTCGAGCATGCGGCGATAAGCGATGTCATCGGGCTTGCTGTTGAAGTCGCCGCACAGGATGGCGTCGGCGCTGCCGGCTTCCGGGGTGAACGGCCCGGGCGACGATTCCGACTTCCCGGGCCGCGCCGCGCGGGCGCACGCCTCGGCGTGCCACGTGCGCAAGGCCTCGGCCTGCGCGGCACGCTGGGTAGTGGAGTAGTACTCCAGGTGGGTGCAAATGACGCGCAACGGCCGGGAACCTGCCATCAGCGTGGCTTCCAGTGCCACGCGCGGCATCGAGGCGACATCCGGATCGGCCGGCCAGGGCAAGGCGTGGCGGAATACCTCTCGTACCGGCAGCCGCGTGGCGATCAGGTTGCCGAACTGGCGCGGCGCGCCGGCGTCGGTCAGGCGGTCGACGCCGGGCGCATAGAGCAGGCGGTAGTCCGGCAGCAATGCTGCCAGTTCGGCGACCTGATCCGGGCCGGGGTTGCCGCGCAGGCCGCCGAAGCCGCGCGTCACCTCCTGCAGGCACAGCACGTCGGCGTCGGCCATGGCGCGCAGCGTGGCGACGGTATGGGATAGACTCACATCGCCGGCGGCGGCACGCCCCCACTGGATGTTCCAACAGAGCAGCTTCATGGGAAGTTCCTCGTCGACTGGAATACAATCGCGCTTTCGCAAAACAATACGACAGGTTCCCGCTGGTGTCCCAAGCCGTGTCCGCCACTCCCTCCGCGCCCGCGTCCGCCGGTGCCGTCCCCTCCACTTCCGCTGAACCCGTGGTCCATATCGAGAGCCTCGACATGGAGGCGCGCGGCGTCGGCCGCCTGACGAACGAAGACGGTACGCCAGGCAAGGTCATTTTCGTCGAGGGCGCGCTGCCCGGCGAGACGGTCAGCTACAAGAGCTTCCGCCGCAAGCCGAGCTACGAGCAGGCTCATCTGGTCGAGGTGAAGCAGGCGTCGGTGATGCGCGTGGAGCCGGGCTGCGAGAACTTCGGTGTCTGCGGCGGCTGCTCGATGCAGCACCTGGACAGCCGCGCCCAGATCGCCATCAAGCAGCGCGTGCTGGAAGACAACCTGTGGCACCTGTCGAAGGTCCGCCCGGAGGTCGTGTTCCGTCCGATTGCCGGCCCGGACTGGGGCTATCGCTATCGCGCGCGCCTGACCGTGCGCCATGTCGTCAAGAAGGGCGGCGTGCTGGTCGGCTTCCACGAGCGCAAGAGCAGCTATGTGGCGGATATGACGCGTTGCGAGATCCTGCCGCCGCACGTGTCCGACATGCTGGTGCCGCTGCGCGAGCTGGTAGGCGGGCTGTCGATCCTCGACCGCATGCCGCAGATCGAACTGGCCGTGGGCGCCGAGGTGACGGCGCTGGTGCTGCGCATTCTCGAACCGCTCACCGATGCCGACAAGGACCTGCTGCGCGCCTTCGCCGATCAGCACAAGGTCCAGTTCTGGCTCCAGCCGAAGGGCCCCGACACGGTCTACCCGTTCTATCCGGCCGACGTCGAACTGGCCTATACGCTGCCGGAGTTCGGTATCCGCATGCCGTTCAAGCCGACCGACTTCACCCAGGTCAACCATCAGATCAACCGCGTGCTGATCGGCCGCGCGCTGCGCCTGCTCGACGCCGGCACGGACGACCGTCTGCTCGACCTGTTCTGCGGCATCGGCAACTTCACGCTGCCGCTGGCCACGCAGGGCAAGTCGGTAATGGGCATCGAGGGCAGCGAGGCCCTGACCACCCGTGCGCTGGCCAATGCCGAGTACAACAAGCTGGCCCACAAGACCGAGTTCGCCTGCCGCAACCTGTTCGAGGTGACCGCCGACGACATCGCCGCGCTGGGCCGCTTCGATCGCTGGCTGGTCGATCCGCCGCGCGAGGGCGCGCTGGCCGTCTGCAAGGCGCTGGGGGAACTGGCGCAGCAGGGCAGCGACGTACTGCCGCAACGCATCGTCTACGTCTCGTGCAGCCCCGCCACGCTGGCGCGCGACGCCGGCCTGCTGGTCCACGAGGCCGGCTACCGGCTGCGGGGCGCGGGCGTGGTCAACATGTTCCCCCATACCTCGCACGTCGAGTCGATCGCCGTGTTCGAGCGCGGCTGACCCCACGCGCGGGCAATGAAAAAGCCTCCCGGAAGGGAGGCTTTCGAGGCGGCGATCCAGGTGTGTGCCTGAATCGCCGCTTTTATTTTTTGTCGTCCTCAGTCCCGGCTGCCGCCGAAGATGCCCAGGAGTGCCAGCAGGTTCGTGAAGACGTTGTAGACGTCCAGGTAGATCGCCAGCGTGGCGGTGATGTAGTTGGTTTCACCGCCGTTCACCACACGCTGCACGTCGACCAGCATGAAGGCCGAGAAGATGCCGATGGCGATCACCGAAACGGTGATCATCAGCGCCGGCAGCTGCAGCCAGATATTGGCGACGCTGGCCAGGATCAGCAGGATCACGCCAACGAACAGGAACTTGCCCATGTTCGAGAAATCACGCTTGCTGACCGTCGCCACGGTCGCCATCGTGGCGAAGACCGCCGCCGTGCCGCCAAAGGCATACATGATCAGCGCCGGACCGTTGGAGAAGGTCAGGATCGCGCCGATCATCCGCGACAGCATCAGCCCCATGAAGAAGGTGAAGCCGAGCAGGAGGACCACGCCCATACCGCTGTTCTTGGTCTTCTCGATGCCGTAGAAGAACGCGAAGGCGATGCCGAGGAAGAGCAGCAGCGACAGGCCGGGGCTCCCGGCCATGAAGCTGAACCCCGTGGCCACGCCGATCCAGGCCCCGGCCACGGTCGGGATCATGGAAATGGCGAGCAGCCAGTAGACGTTGCGCAAGACCCGATTGCGGACGGCGACGTCTGTGACGCCTGCTCCGCTGCCGAAACTGTAGGTGTTCAGCTTGTTTGCCATGGTGACTCCTGTCTCAAGACGGTAAGGCGCCGGAATGGATTCTCGGCGGAACCTGCAACAATGTGGCATCGCATTGCCGGAATTGCAAGGGCGGGGAATCGATACGCCACATGCCGCCCGACAGGTCCGCCGCGGACTGCTTCCGTTTGACGTGGAAGGCCTTCGCGTGTTCCCCATTCAAGACAATGCCCGATTGTAGTGCATCGGGCACTCCGCGCGCCGGGGTGTGAGATGATGCCCCTTGTCTCGCGCTGGCCGCCCCGCAGTCTCGAAAGGGAAACCATTGCGTGCTAGAATTGCACGTTTAAGTCATTTGTAACCCCTTCATTTTTCGGAGTTTTTCATGGCAGTCGAACGCACCCTCTCGATCATCAAGCCGGATGCTGTGGCCAAGAACGTTATCGGCCAGATCTACGCACGTTTCGAGGTTGCCGGCCTGAAGATCGTTGCCGCCCGCATGGCGCACCTGTCGCGCGGCGAAGCCGAGCAGTTCTACGCTGTTCACAAGGAGCGCCCGTTCTTCAAGGACCTGGTCGACTTCATGGTTTCGGGCCCGGTCATGATCCAGGCACTGGAAGGTGAAGGCGCCATCGCCAAGAACCGCGACCTGATGGGCGCCACCGACCCGAAGAAGGCCGAGAAGGGCACCATCCGTGCCGACTTCGCCGACAGCATCGACGCCAATGCCGTGCACGGCTCGGACGCCGCCGAGACCGCTGCCGTGGAAATCGCCTTCTTCTTCCCGGGCATGAACGTCTACAGCCGCTGATTGTCATCAGAAGCTGATACGTTTTCCGAAGCTGGACCTGCCGTCATGAACGACCTCGTCAACCTCCTCGATTTCGATGCGGACGCGCTCACCGCCTATTGCGCTGAGCTCGGCGAGAAGCCGTTTCGTGCACGGCAACTGCAACGCTGGATCCACCAGTTCGGTGCCAGCCGCTTCGACGCCATGTCGGATCTCGCCAAGTCGCTGCGCGAAAAGCTCGCGACGCGGGCCGAGATCCGGGCGCCTGCCGCCATCACCGACCACCTGTCGGCCGACGGCACGCGCAAGTGGCTGCTCGACGTGGGGCAGGGCAACGCGGTGGAGACGGTGTACATCCCCGAGGAAACGCGCGGCACGCTGTGCGTTTCGTCGCAGGCGGGGTGCGCCGTCAACTGCCGGTTCTGCTCGACCGGCAAGCAGGGCTTCTCGCGCAACCTGACCACCGGCGAAATCATCGGCCAGCTCTGGATGGCCGAGTTCGCCATGCGCGAGCAGCTGGGGCGTGGCCCCAAGGACGACCGCGTCATCTCCAATGTGGTGATGATGGGCATGGGCGAGCCGCTGCTCAACTATGAGCAGGTCGTGCCGGCCATGCGCCTGATGCTGGACGACAACGCCTACGGCCTCTCGCGCCGGCGCGTGACGCTCTCCACGTCTGGCGTGGTGCCGATGATGGACCGGCTGTCGCAGGACCTGCCGGTGGCGCTCGCGGTCTCGCTGCACGCATCGAACGATGCGCTGCGCGACGTGCTGGTGCCGCTCAACAAGAAGTATCCGCTGGCCGAACTGATGGCTGCCTGCCGCCGCTATCTCGAATTCGCGCCGCGTGATTTCGTTACCTTCGAATACTGCATGCTGGACGGCGTCAACGACGGCGTCGAGCACGCGCGGGAGCTGTTGAAGCTTGTGGCCGACGTGCCCTGCAAGTTCAACCTGATCCCCTTCAATCCTTTCCCCGAATCCGGCCTGAAGCGCTCGAACAACGAGCAGATCCGCCGTTTCGCGCAGGTGCTGCTGGATGCAGGCATCGTCACGACCATTCGCAAGACGCGCGGCGACGATATCGACGCGGCCTGCGGCCAGTTGGCCGGGGAAGTGAAAGATCGCACGCGGCTTGCCGAGCGCGGCAAGTTTGGCAAGATTACGCCGCTGGTGCCGGCCCCTGCCGGCGGCCCGTCCCCGGAGGCTCGCCCTGCATGATGCGTCTGATCGTTGCAGCCCTGACGGGGTTGCTGCTGTTGTCCGCCTGCCAATTGCCACCGCGCACTCCCGGGCAGGATCTCCAGACCGCTTCAGACCAGACCGCTGCCCGCCGCCAGGCCAGCATCCGCCTGCAGCTTGCGACCAGCTACCTTGAGGCAGGCCAGAGCACGGTAGCGCTCGACGAGGTAAAACGGGCGATTTCGATCGACCCGACGATGACTGACGCCTACCACGTGCGCGCGCTCATCTACATGAAGATGAACGAGCGCGCGCTTGCCGAGGACAGCTTCCGCACCGCCCTGTCGATGCGTGGCGACGATGGCGACCTGCTGAACAACTACGGCTGGTTCCTGTGCCAGAACGACCGCTACGCGGAGGCCATGCCGATCCTGCAGCGCGCGGTGTCGGCGCCGTCGCAGAGTGGTCCGGCCAGGTCGCTGACCACGCTCGGTGCCTGCCAGATGCGCGCCGGCCATGCCGCGGATGCGGAGAAGACGCTGCAGCAGGCACTGGCCTACGACCGCACCAATCCGGTCGCCAATACCAGCCTCGCGCAGGCGTACTACGCCGAGGGTGACTATCGGCAGGCCTGGCAGGTGATCGGCCGGGTCAACAACAGCAAGTTTGTCAACGCGCAATCCCTCTGGCTGGGAGCGCGCATTGCCCGCAGGCAGGGAGACGCTGCGGCGCAGAACGCCCTGGTGGCGCAGCTGCGCAGCCGCTTTCCCGATTCCCGCGAGCTGACCGCCTACGAACAAGGAGCATGGGATGAGTGAACACGACCGCGTCGCCAGCCAGCCGGGACCGACGAATGTCGGCTCGGGGGTGGACGCTGAACGTGAGACGGTGGCGCGCGAGATCGGCGCCACGCTGGCGCGTGCCCGCGAAGGGCAGCGCCTGACCATCGAGGACGTGAGCGCGCGCCTGAAGGTGCCCGCCACCAAGCTGAGCGCCATCGAGTCCGGCCAGGTCGGCGCGCTGCCCGACATCACCTTCGCCAAGGGTGTGATGCGGGCCTATGCGCGCGTCATCCACGCCGACATCGACGCGCTTCTGGCGCGCTTCCAGCCGCAGCCGGTGGCTGCCATCGAAGCCGCCCGGCCGTACGCGGGCCAGCTGAACGAGGCCTTCGACGACCGCAAGCGCTTTGCCGCGCGCGGCAGTTCGGGCGGCTCGGGCGGCCGCCTGGTCTGGCTGGCGCTGGTCGTCGCCGTGATCGGCGCCGGCGGCTGGTTTGGCTATGACCATGCCCGGCAGTGGTTTGCCGAGCGGCATCCTGCCGAACAGGCTGGGAAGGATACGGCTGCCACCGTGCAGGTGTCGGCGGGCACCACGACCGAAAACGGGACGGTGACGGCTGCGCTGCCGCCGGTGATGAACGCGCCGGACGCGCCCGCGCCGTCCGAAGCCGAACCCGCCAGCGCGCCGGCTGCCCCGGCCACGCAGGCCGCGGCGCCCGCCGCGACCGTGGCGACGCCCGCTCCGGCGGTGGCGGCCGCCGCAACGGCAACGGCAACGGCTGCGACTGCGGCTGCGGCTGCTCCGGCCACGACGCCGGCGGCGGCACCCGTAGCGCAGGCGTCGGCGGCTGCAGCCGCGCCGTCCGGCGAGATCCAGATTCGCTTTGCGGCCGACACGTGGTATGAAATCCGCGACCGCAACGGCAAGGTGGTGATGGGCGGTACGGCCAAGGCCGGACAGGAAGTATCGGGTGGTGGTGCAGCGCCGTACAAGGTCGTGATCGGCAACGTCAAGGGCATCGCGGCAATGACGCGCAATGGCGAGCCGGTCGACCTCAAGTCCGCCGATCGCAGTAACGTGGCGCGCATGACGTTGCCCTGATGGCGCGTCGCACCGCCCGCACTGAAATTCGAGCCTACGCATGGAGGACGCCGTGAACCAACAGGCTTGCTTGCCGGTCCTGCCGGGGCCGCTGCCGCGCCGCCAGACGCGCCAGGCGCGTGTGGCCTGGGGCGACAACATCGTCACCATCGGCGGTGATGCGCCCGTGCGCGTGCAGTCGATGACGAACACGGATACGGTCGATGCCATCGGCACGGCCATCCAGGTCAAGGAACTGGCGCGTGCCGGTTCCGAGATCGTCCGCATTACCGTGAACACGCCCGAGGCGGCGGCGGCGGTGCCCGCGATCCGCGAGCAGCTCGACCGCATGGGCGTGAACGTGCCGCTGGTGGGTGACTTCCACTACAACGGCCACAAGCTGTTGCAGGACTTCCCCGCCTGCGCCGAGGCACTGTCGAAGTACCGCATCAACCCCGGCAACGTGGGGCAGGGCGCCAAGCGCGACACGCAGTTCGCGCAGATGATCGAACTGGCCTGCCGCTACGACAAGCCGGTGCGCATCGGCGTGAACTGGGGCAGCCTCGACCAGGACCTGCTGGCGCGCATCATGGACGAGAACGCCGGCCGTGCCGAGCCGTGGCCCGCGCAGAGCGTGATGATCGAGGCGCTGATCACCTCGGCCATCGACTCGGCGAAGCGGGCCGAGGAGATCGGGCTGCCGGGCGAGCAGATCATCCTGTCGTGCAAGGTGTCGCAGGTGCAGGAGCTGATCGCGGTGTATCGCGAACTGGCCCGCCGCTGCGACTACGCGCTGCACCTCGGGCTGACCGAGGCGGGCATGGGCAGCAAGGGCATCGTGGCCTCGACGGCGGCGCTGTCGGTGCTGCTGCAGGAAGGCATCGGCAACACCATCCGCATCTCGCTGACGCCCGAGCCCGGCGCGCCGCGCGAGAAGGAAGTCTACGTCGGGCAGGAAATCCTGCAGACGATGGGGATGCGCAATTTCACCCCGATGGTGATCGCGTGCCCGGGTTGCGGCCGCACCACCAGCACGGTGTTCCAGGAACTTGCGGCCAGCATCCAGGCCTATCTGCGCGAGCAGATGCCGGTCTGGAAGGGCGCGTATCCGGGCGTCGAGGAAATGGACGTGGCCGTGATGGGCTGCATCGTCAACGGGCCGGGCGAGAGCAAGCATGCCAATATCGGCATCTCGCTGCCGGGCTCGGGCGAGTCGCCGGCGGCACCGGTGTTCATCGACGGGGTCAAGGTGAAGACGCTGCGCGGCGAGCGCATCGCCGAGGAATTCCAGGCGATCGTCGACGACTACGTCCGTACGCGCTACGCGAAGAAGGAAGTGGCGGCCTGATGCCGCCGCGGCAAGACATACAAGAACAGATGACGCAAGCTGAACAAACCGCCTCCGCCCCCAAGGGCAGCGACAAGAAGGAAGCCAGGGCCATGAAGGCGCTGCAGGGCGTGAAGGGCATGAACGACATGCTGCCCGCCGATGCGCCCCTGTGGGAGCACTTCGAGAACGCCGCCCGCACCATGCTGCGTGCCTATGGCTACCAGCAGATCCGCACGCCGATCGTCGAGCAGACGCAGCTATTCGTGCGCGGTATCGGCGAGGTGACCGACATCGTCGAGAAGGAGATGTATTCCTTCACCGATTCGCTCAACGGCGAGAACCTGACGCTGCGCCCCGAGGGCACGGCGGCGGCGGTGCGCGCCACCATCGAGCACAACCTGCTGTACGACGGCCCCAAGCGCCTGTGGTACACCGGCCCGATGTTCCGCCACGAGCGTCCGCAGCGCGGCCGCTATCGCCAGTTCCACCAGCTTGGCGCCGAGGCCCTCGGCTTCGCCGGCCCGGACGTGGATGCCGAGATCATCCTGATGTGCCAGCGCCTGTGGGACGACCTCGGCCTGGTCGGTGTACGCCTCGAGATCAATTCGCTGGGCCAGGCGCACGAGCGTGCTGCCCATCGTGAAGAGCTGATCAAGTACCTGGAAGGCTTCCAGGACATCCTCGACGAGGACGGCAAGCGGCGCCTGTACACCAACCCGCTGCGCGTGCTCGACACCAAGAACCCGGCGCTTCAGGACATGGCGGCCAACGCGCCCAAGCTGATCGACTTCCTTGGCGAGGAATCGCTGGCCCATTTCGACGGCGTGCAGCGCCTGCTGAAGGCCAACAACATCCCGTACAAGATCAACCCGCGCCTGGTGCGCGGGCTGGACTATTACAACCTGACCGTGTTCGAGTGGATCACCGACAAGCTCGGCGCGCAGGGCACCATCGCCGGCGGCGGGCGCTACGATCCGCTGATTGCGCAGATGGGCGGCAAGCCGGCACCGGCCTGCGGCTGGGCCATGGGCATCGAGCGCATCATCGAACTGATGCGCGAGGAACGCGTGGTGCCGGATGCCACCGGCTGCGATGTCTACGTCGTGCACCAGGGCGCCGAGGCGGCCGGACAGGCGATGATCGCCGCCGAGCGCCTGCGCGATGCCGGTCTCGACGTGGTCCTGCATGCCACTACCGATGGCAAGAGCGGCAGCTTCAAGTCGCAGATGAAGCGTGCCGACGCCAGCGGCGCGGCCTACGCCGTGATCATCGGCGACGACGAAGTCGCGGCTGGCGTGGTGCAGGTCAAGGAGTTGCGCCAGGGCTCGCAGGGCGAAAGCGGCCAGCAGGCTTCGGTGCCTGCCGACGGGCTGGTCGACTACCTGATCGACGCCATGGTCAGCGCCAGCGAGTAACCGGCCACACACGACAACACAACAACCAAGACCCACGACCCGCCTCGACATGGCATACGATCTCGAAGAACAGGAACAGCTGGAAAGTCTGAAGGCCTGGTGGCGCCAGTACGGCAACGCCGTGACCTGGGTGGTGATTGCCGCCCTGCTGGCCTACGCCGCATGGAATGGCTGGAACTTCTGGCAGCGCAGGCAGGCCGGCGAGGCCTCCCTGTTGTACGGGCAGGTGATCAAGGCCGCCGAGGCCAACGACACGGCACGGGTCAAGCGCGCCGCCACCGATCTCGAGGACAAGTTCGGCAAGACCGCCTACGGTCCGATGAGTGCGCTGACGGCGGCCAAGGTGCTGTACGACAGCGGCGACCTCGCCTCGGCCAAGCAGCAGTTGCAATGGGCGATCGACCACGCCGACGGTGAGTACGCCCAGCTCGCGCGCGTGCGCCTGGCCGGCGTGCTGCTGGACGAGAAGGCCTATGACCAGGGCCTCGCCCTGCTCAAGGACGCACCGCCGCCGGCATTTGTCGCGCTCTACGCCGACCGCCGTGGCGACCTGCTTGCCGCGCAGGACAAGCGCGACGACGCGCGCGCCGCGTACAAGCAGGCGCTGGAGAAGCTGCCGGCCTCCGAGGATGTGATGCGCCAGCTCATCCAGTTCAAGCTCGATGCCCTTGGCGCAGCCTGAGCGGCGCCGTGAATTCAAACAAGATCGGAACCCTATGACGTCATTGTTTTCGGCCGCCAGGGATGGCGCCGCGTCCCGCAAGCTTGTCCGCACGCTGGCTACCAGCCTGTGCGTTCTCGCGCTCGCCGGTTGTGCGCTGTTCAGCAAGGAAAACAAGCACCCGCCCACCGAGCTGAAACCTGTGTCGGCGACCCTGTCGGTCCGCCAGGCCTGGAAGCTGGACGTGGGCAAGAGCGGCCCGTATTCCATGCAGCCGGCCGTGGCGGGCAACACGGTCTATGTCGCGGCCAAGAACGGCAATATCGTCGCGGTCGATGGCGGCAACGGACATGTGGTGTGGCAGGCCAAGGCTAATGTCGACCTGACGTCCGGCCCGGGGAGTGACGGCTCGGTGACGGCGGTGGCCGGCGAGAAGGGCGTGATCTTCGCCTTCGACAACAGCGGCAAGCAGATCTGGAAGAAGGAAGTAAACGGCGAAGTGCTGTCGCCGCCGCTGGTTGGCAACGGCCTGGTGGTCGTGCGCACCACCGATACCCGTGTGCTCGGCCTCGACGCCCAGACCGGCGACCGCCGCTGGATCTACCAGCGCAGCCAGACGCCGCTGAACCTGCGCTCGTCGATGGGCATGCTGTACGCCGGCGATGGTATCGTGATGGGCTTCCCGGGCGGCAAGCTTGGCGTGCTGGCGCCGTCCAACGGCGTGCTGCGCTGGGAGAGCACGGTGTCGTATCCGAAGGGCGTGTCGGAAATCGAGCGCCTGAACGACGTCACGGGCGTGCCCGTGGTCGCCGGCCGCCAGGTTTGCGCCACGACCTTCCAGGGCCGTATCGCCTGCCTGGAACTGGCCAACGGCCAGCCGCAGTGGGGCAAGGATTTCTCGGCGCCGACCGGCCTGGCGCAAGACGACAGTTCGCTGTTCGCCAGCGACGAGACGTCGACGGTGTACGCTTTCGACCGGCAGAACGGCAACGAGCGCTGGAAGAATGACCAGTTGAAGTATCGTCCGCTCGGCGCGCCGCTGGCGGTGGGCCGTTCGGTGGTGGTCGGCGACTTCGAAGGCTACGTGCACTTCCTGTCGCGCGATGACGGCCAGGTCATCGCCCGCATGAAGACCGACGGCAGCGCCATCACGGCGGCGCCGGTGGTGGCGGGCCAGACGCTGGTGGTCCAGACCCGTGACGGCGATGTTTACGGCTTCGTGCCGGATTAATGGCAGACTGACGCCATATTGCTACGAGACTGATACCGGTCAGTCATCGAGCACAGTCATTCAGCATGACGACGCCGAGTGGGGGCTACCCCCCCGGCGTCATCCCGGCGACCGCCCGTGCACCTGTCGGCACGGCCGGCGCCGATCCGGTAGCATGATCCCCGGTCGTGCAGGTTAACAACGGGCGCCAAGGCTTCCAGCCGGAATTCCGGCCGGGGCCGGATTGGGCGCCTCCGACAGGACAGGCGGCGGGCCTCGCCCGCCGTGGATCAACGAGACTCCGGAGTCCAGGGGGACGGCATGTGCCGCGCCCCCGTTCCCGCTTATTGCATGAAACCAGTAATTGCACTCGTCGGCCGCCCCAATGTGGGCAAGTCGACGCTATTCAATCGCATGACCCGCTCGCGCGACGCCCTCGTGGCCGACCTCCCGGGCCTGACGCGCGATCGCCACTACGGCGAGGGGCGTGTCGGCGAGCGTCCGTTCATCTGTATCGACACCGGCGGCTTCGAGCCCGTGGCCAAGGACGGCATCGTGGCCGAGATGGCCAAGCAGACGCGCCAGGCGGTGGTCGAGGCCGACGTGGTCATCTTCCTCGTGGACGGCCGCCTGGGCCTGGCGCCGCAGGACCGGCACATCGCCGACTACCTCCGCAAGACCGGCCGGCGCATCATGCTGGCGGTCAACAAGGCCGAGGGCATGAAGTACACCTCGGTGGCCGCCGAATTCTATGAACTCGGACTGGGCGACCCGTACGCGATCTCCTCCGCCCACGGCGACGGTGTGCGCGAGCTGGTGGACGAGGCGCTGGAGCTCGCGGTCAAGGAGCGCCCGGAGCTGGCCGAGGAAGCCGAAGGCAACCAGCGCGGCGTCAAGATCGCCATCGTCGGGCGGCCCAATGTGGGCAAGTCCACCATGGTGAACACGCTGATCGGCGAAGAGCGCGTGATTGCGTTCGACATGCCCGGCACCACGCGCGACGCCATCTACGTGGAATTCGAGCGCGGCGGCAAGCCCTACACGCTGATCGACACCGCGGGCCTGCGCAAGCGAGGCAAGGTGTTCGAGGCCATCGAGAAGTTCTCGGTGGTCAAGACGCTCCAGTCGATCGCCGACGCCCATGTGGTCATCCTGCTGCTCGACGCGCAGCAGGACATCTCCGAGCAGGACGCCCACATCGCGGGCTTCATCGTCGAGTCCGGACGGGCGCTGGTGGTCGGGGTCAACAAGTGGGACGGCCTCGACGGCCACGCCCGCGACCGCATCAAGCACGACCTCGAGCGCAAGCTGCAATTCCTGAGCTTCGCCAACTTCCACTTCGTGTCGGCGCGCGAGCGCACCGGCATCGGCGCGTTGCTGCGCTCGGTGGACGACGCCTATGCGGCGGCGATGGTCAAGCTGCCGACGCCGCAGCTCACCCGCGTCCTGCAGGAAGCCGTGGAATTCCAGCAGCCGAAGCGGGCCGGCGCGTCCCGCCCGAAGCTGCGCTATGCCCACCAGGGCGGCTCCAATCCACCCATCATCGTGGTCCACGGGAACGCGCTGCAGCACGTCGCCGAGACCTACCGCCGATACCTGGAAAACCGCTTCCGGGCGGCCTTCAAATTGAAGGGCACGCCGCTGCGCATCGAATTTCGTACGAACAAAAACCCGTACGCGGACTCGAAGGAATGACATCCGGCGCAGATCAATTGGCATGGCAAGTTTCGTTTGCGTTCGCCTTTAACTGAGGCTAAATTCACGTGTAGCAGGGGTTCCACGCGGAATCCCTGCTTGTCGTGACGACTTGGTAGCGTTTTTGATCTTTTTCTTGGCGCGGATTTGCGCCGCTTGACTTGAACCGGGGAGTTTCGTCCCCATCATCCATCACTAAATCTATAAATCTGGAGTGTGCCATGAGCAACAAAGGGCAACTGCTACAAGACCCGTTTCTGAACGCGCTGCGCAAGGAGCACGTACCGGTTTCCATCTACCTCGTCAATGGCATCAAGCTGCAAGGCAATATCGAGTCGTTCGACCAGTATGTCGTCCTGCTGCGCAACACCGTGACGCAGATGGTGTACAAGCATGCGATCTCGACTGTCGTTCCGGCGCGCGCGGTCAATTTCCGCGTGGATGACGCTCCCGAAGGCTGATATTCCCGCCGGCCGTGCCTTCGCGCGGCCTTCACTGGCTGGCTGCCCGCCGGCGCCCGATGGCGCTGGCGCAGTCATCCCGGCCAGTGCTGCCGGCGGGGCGTTACCTGCCTCGCCCGGCACCATGCACCATCCTGTGGCACGCCTTCGTCTGGCCAGCCCATGCGGCCGTCCCTGACGGCCATCCCTGAATTCCCGGTTTTTCTTACGCGCTTCCCGCGCCCCCTGTTTGGAACCCAGAGCAACCTCCAACTCCGCGCCGTCCCGTGCCATCCTCGTCGGTGTCGACTTCGGCAAGCACGACTTCCAGGAAAGCCTGAGCGAACTCGCCTTGCTGACCACCACCGCAGGCTCCATGCCGGTGCATACGCTGACCGGCAAGCGCTCGCGTCCCGATCCCGCGCTCTTCATCGGCTCTGGCAAGGCCGATGAACTGAAGGAAGCCGCCGATGCGCTGGACGCCGATATCGTGATCTTCAATCACGCGCTCAGTCCGGCCCAGCAGCGTAACCTGGAGCGCTTCCTGAACCGGCACGTGATCGACCGTACCGGCCTGATCCTCGATATCTTCGGGCAGCGCGCCCAGAGCCACGTGGGCAAGGTGCAGGTGGAACTGGCGCAGGTGCAATACCAGGCGTCCCGGCTGGTCCGCGCGTGGAGCCACCTGGAGCGCCAGAAGGGCGGCATCGGCATGCGCGGCGGCCCCGGCGAGCGGCAGCTCGAACTGGACCGCCGGATGCTGGATACGCGCGCCAAGCGCCTGAAGTCGGAACTGGCGCGACTGCAGCGCCAGCACAGCACGCAACGGCGGGCGAGGGCGCGCAACGATACGCTGTCGATCTCGCTGGTCGGCTATACGAACGCGGGCAAGTCCACGCTGTTCAATACACTGACCAAGGCCCGCGCGTATGCCGCCGACCAGTTGTTCGCCACGCTCGACACGACCTCGCGCCGCCTGTTTCTCGACGGTATCGGCAATGTGGTGCTGTCCGACACGGTCGGCTTCATCCGCGACCTGCCCACGCAACTGGTGGCGGCGTTCCGCGCCACGCTGGACGAGACTGTGCATGCCGATATCCTGCTGCACGTGGTCGACAGCTCCAGCCCGGTCAAGCATGAGCAGATCGATCAGGTCAACCGCGTGCTGGCCGAGATCGACGCCGACAACATCGCCCAGATCGTGGTGATGAACAAGATCGACGCCGCGCCGGAGTTGATGGAGCAGGGCCCGCGCATCGAGCGCAACGAGGACGGCGTGCCGACGCGCGTGTTCGTCAGCGCGCGCGACGGCCTCGGCATGGACCAGTTGCGCGAGGCCATCATCGGTGTTGCGCAATGGCTCGCCGAGCAGCCGGATGCGCCGGAGCCCTATGATCCGCGCCTTGATGAAACGGCCTTGCCGAATGACGGCGCGGACGAGGATGGCGACAGCGTCGGCATGGTCCCGCACGCCTGATTTTTTCCGATCCGGACGGCATATTGCCGCCAGATTGCGCCATCTGCCCAAAAGTGGCGGGGATGACTGCTAGAATCCCTGCTGTTCCAAACTTCCCGGACCCCGTGCACTTCATGCTCCAGCTCTCCCGGAATCCTGCCCGACGCCCGCCACTTTCCAAGGTGTGGCCGCGCCTGCGCGCCATCTTCTCGCTGAACGATCCGCGCTGGGGCCGCAATGGCCAGGACGATGAGGACAAGGACAGCCGGGACAACCGCCAGCAGAACCAGCGTCCCGGCGACGGTCCGCCCGACCTCGACGAACTGTGGCGCGACTTCAACCGCCGCCTGAACAGCCTGTTCGGCAAGAAGGACAGCGGCGGCGGTGGCAACCAGGGCTTCAGCGGCGGCCCGCGCATGCCGGGCAAGGGCTCGGGCGTGGGCCTCGGCGTGGTCGTGGCGGCCGTCGTCGGCATCTGGCTGGCCAGCGGTTTCTTCATGGTGCAGGAAGGCCAGACCGCGGTGATCCTGCAGTTCGGCAAGTTCAAGTACACCACCGGGCCCGGCATCAACTGGCGCGCGCCGTGGCCGATCCAGTCGGCCGAGGTGGTGAACCTGTCGGGAGTGCGCTCGGTGGAAGTCGGCCGCTCCACGTCGATCAAGGATACGAACCTGAAGGACTCGTCGATGCTGACGCAGGACGAGAACATCATCGACGTCCGCTTCACGGTGCAGTACGACATCCAGGACGCCGGCGAATACCTGTTCTTCAACAAGACCGAGCGCGGCGGCGACGAGGAACTCGTCCAGCAGGCCGCCGAGACCTCGGTGCGCGAGATCGTCGGCCGCAACAAGATGGATGCCGTGCTGTACGAGAACCGCGAGCAGATCGCCCAGGGGCTGGCCAAGTCGATCCAGTCGATCCTGTCGGCCTACAAGACCGGCATCCGCGTGATTTCCGTCAACGTGCAGAGCGTGCAGCCGCCCGAGCAGGTGCAGGCCGCGTTCGACGACGTGAACAAGGCCAGCCAGGACCGCGAACGCGCGATCAGCGAGGGGCAGGCCTACGCCAACGACGTGATTCCGCGCGCCAAGGGCACGGCCGCACGGCTGAAGGAAGAGTCCGAAGGCTACCGTTCCCGCATGGTGGCACAGGCCGAGGGCGATGCGTCGCGCTTCCGCATGGTGCAGCAGGAATATGCCAAGGCGCCGCAAGTCACGCGCGACCGGATCTACATCGAGACCATGCAGCAGATCTACTCCAATTCGACCAAGGTGCTGGTGGACGCGCGCCAGGGCAACAACCTGCTCTACCTGCCGCTCGACAAGCTGATGGCGCAATCGCAATCGGGCACGCCGGCTGCTGCCCAGCCCGGCACCGCCACGCCATCGCAGCCGGCGGCGACGCCGGACCCGGGCAGCGACAACCGTTCGCGGGAGTCGCTGCGCAACCGTGACCGCGATTCGCGCTAAGGAGACCGTCATGAACCGACTCGTTTCCTACGCGATTGGCTTCTTCATCGTCCTGGCGATCGCCTCGTCCATGCTGTTCGTGGTCGACCAGCGCCAGTTTGCCGTGGTGTTCGCCTTCGGCGAGATCAAGCGGGTGGTGAACGAACCCGGCCTGCACTTCAAGCTGCCGCCGCCGCTGCAGAACGTGGTCTTCATGGACCGCCGCCTGCAGACCATCGACGCCACCGCCAGCGAACGCTTCCTGACCGCCGAGAAGAAGAGCATGGTGGTGGACTGGTTCGTCAAATGGCGCATCGTCGATCCGCGCAAGTTCTACGTGACCTACGGCGGCAACGTCCGCGGCGCGCAGGACCGCATGACGCAGCGTATCGATGCCGTGGCGCGCGAGGAATTCGGCAAGCGCACGGTGGCTGACGTGGTGGCCGGCGAGCGCGACAAGGTCATGCAGAACATCCGTGCCGGCATGGCGGACTACGCGCGGTCGGTCGGCGTCGAGATCCTCGACGTGCGCCTGAAGCGCGTCGACCTGCTGCCGGCCATCAGCGAATCCGTCTACCGCCGCATGGAGGCCGAGCGCAAGCGCGTGGCCAACGAGCTGCGGTCGAGCGGCGCCGCCGAAGGCGAGAAGATTCGTGCCGACGCCGACCGCCAGCGCGAAGTGCTGCTGGCCGAGGCCTACCGCGACGCGCAGTCGATCAAGGGCGAGGGCGATGCCAAGGCGTCGCAGATCTACGCCGAGGCGTTCGGCAGGGACCCGCAGTTCGCCCAGTTCTGGCGCAGCATGGAGGCCTACCGCGCCACCTTCCGCGACAAGCGCGACGTGCTGGTGCTGGAGCCGAACTCGGACTTCTTCCGCTACATGCGCTCGTCCGGAGGCGCCGCCCCGGCCGCCGCGCCGGCAGGAGGAGGGCGCCGCTAGCGTCGTCTTGCCAGCCTTCGCGCGGTGAAAGACAAGACCCCGGCTCGCCGGGGTTTTGTCCGGTATGCGGGTATAGTTCCAGTCCTGCCGCTGTCCGGTTCCGCGCCACATGTGCTGCCAGCCCGCTGCGAACCCGCGTCGATTTTTCCCAGGTCCGGCCCCCCGCTATCCAGGCCTGAACCCGTTTTAGAGAAGAGATTCATCATGTCCAACCACTGGCTCCTGCCCGAAAACATCGCCGATGTGCTGCCGTCCGAGGCGCGCAAGATCGAAGAGCTGCGCCGCCGCATGCTGGACCTGTTCCGCACGTACGGCTACGAGCTGGTGATGCCGCCGATGCTGGAATACCTCGAATCGCTGCTGACCGGCACCGGGCACGACCTCGACCTGCGCACGCTGAAGCTTGTCGACCAGCTTTCCGGCCGCACCATGGGCCTGCGCGCCGACATCACGCCGCAGGTGGCCCGCATCGACGCCCACCTGCTGAACCGCCCGGGCGTGACCCGCCTGTGCTATGCGGGCAATGTGCTGCACGCCCGTCCGGCCGGCTTCAACGCCACGCGCGAGCCGATCCAGATCGGCGCCGAGATCTACGGCCACGCCGGCCTCGAGGCCGACGTCGAGATCCAGGAACTGATGCTGGCCGCGCTCGAAGTGGCCGGCCTGCGCGACGTGCGCCTCGACCTGTGCCACGCCGGTATCCTGGCCGCGCTGCTGGAGGACCTGCCGTCCATGCGCAAGACCGAGGACGCGCTCTTCGCCGCGCTCGAAACCAAGGACGTGCCGGCCCTGCGCGAACTGACCGCCGGCCTGCCGCCGGTCGGGCGTGACGCGCTGCTGGCGCTGCCCACGCTGTATGGGAGCACGGATGTCATCGAACGCGCTCGCGCCACGCTGCCGGCCAACCCGGCCATCGGCGCGGCGCTGGACGAGCTGGCTTCGCTGGCGTCGCAGGTGCGCGGGGCGAGCGTCAACATCGACCTGTCCGATCTGCGCGGGTACCACTATCACAGCGGTGTGATGTTTACGGCATACGTGGCCGGCCTCCCCAACTACGTGGCGCGTGGCGGCCGTTACGACAAGGTGGGCGAGGCCTTCGGCCGCGCGCGTCCGGCCACCGGCTTCTCGCTGGACCTGCGCGAAGTGGCAGCGCTGTCGCCGGTCGAAGTGCGGGCGCTGGCGATCTTCGCGCCCTGGGATGCCGACCCCGCGCTGGGCAAGGCGATTGCCGAACTGCGCGCGTCAGGCGAAATCGTCATCCAGTCGCTGCCTGGCCATGCCAACGATCTCGACGAGTTCAACTGCGACCGCCAGCTCGTGCGGCAGGCGTCGGGCAGTTGGGCTGTGGTGCCTCGCTGACAGCAAACGGGCCGGCGGCGCCACCCCTCAGGGGTATCCCTGAGCAAAATGGCAGTCCTGACCGGCAACAAGAGTAGAATACGTTTTTAACCTATTGACCCATTTAACATGTCCGCTTCCTCAGTAGGCCAGGGACGCAATGTCGTCGTGATCGGCACCCAGTGGGGTGACGAAGGCAAAGGAAAAATCGTCGATTGGCTTACCGACCATGCGAAGGGTGTGGTGCGGTTCCAGGGTGGCCACAACGCCGGCCATACGCTCATCATCGGCGGCAAGAAGACCATCCTGCGCCTGATCCCGTCGGGCATCATGCGCGAGGGCACGATCTGCTACATCGGCAACGGTGTGGTGCTGTCGCCCGAGGCGCTCTTCAGTGAAATTACCGAACTCGAATCCGCCGGCCTGGACGTCCAGTCGCGCCTGCGCATCTCGGAAGCGACGACGCTGATCCTGCCGTACCACGTTGCCATCGACAAGGCCCGCGAAGCGCGCCGTGGCGCCGCCAAGATCGGCACCACCGGCCGCGGCATCGGCCCGGCATACGAAGACAAGGTGGCGCGTCGTGCACTGCGTGTGCAGGACCTGTTCGATCCGAAGGGCTTCGCCGAGCGTCTGCGCGAGAACCTCGACTATCACAACTTCGTGCTGACCCAGTACCTGGGCGCCGAAGCCGTGGACTTCCAGCAGACGCTGGACCAGATGCTCGCCTATGCGCCGAAGCTGGCGCCGATGGTGGCCGACGTCTCGGCCGAGTTGTACGCGGTCAACGCCGCCGGCGGCAACCTGATGTTCGAAGGCGCGCAAGGCACGCTGCTCGACGTCGACCACGGCACCTACCCGTACGTCACCTCGAGCAACTGCGTGGCCGGTGCGGCCTCCGCGGGCGCTGGCGTGGGTCCGGGCAAGCTGAACTACGTTCTCGGTATCACCAAGGCCTATTGCACCCGCGTGGGCGCCGGTCCGTTCCCGAGCGAACTGTACGACAACGACAACCCCGCCCACCAGGACCCGGTCGGTGTTCGCCTGGCCAATGTCGGCAAGGAGTTCGGCTCGGTTACCGGCCGTCCGCGCCGCACCGGCTGGCTCGACGCCGCCGCGCTGAAGCGCTCGGTGCAGATCAATGGCGTGTCGGGCCTGTGCCTGACCAAGCTCGATGTGCTCGACGGTCTCGAGACCATCAAGCTGTGCGTGGGCTACAAGGTCAACGGCAAGACGGTCGACATCCTGCCGCGCGGCTCGGACGCCGTGGCCTGCTGCGAGCCGCTGTACGAGGAGTTCCCGGGCTGGAGCGAATCGACCTTCGGCGTGAAGACCTGGGATGGCCTGCCCGAGGCTGCCCGCGTGTACCTGAAGCGTGTGGAAGAAGTGGTCGGCATCCCGATCGACATGATCTCGACCGGCCCGGACCGCGACGAGACCATCCTGCTGCGCCATCCCTACGTGGCCTGACGCAGCCTGCAGTCCCGGATGCGGCGGCGCCACAAGCGCCGCGTGCGTCCAGCAATGAACCGGCCCGCACCCGCGGGCCGTTGCCTATTTGTGGTTGACAGACCAGAACAAACCATAGAGAAGAACCATGAGCCAGCCTCACAACGACGACGAGAACCTGTGGATCTCGTGGGATGAATACCATCGGCTGATCGCGCGCCTCGCGCTCAACGTGCACGAGTCGGGCTGGAAATTCGACCAGCTCCTGTGCCTGGCCCGCGGCGGCCTGCGTGTGGGCGACCAGATGTCGCGCGTGTTCGACGTGCCGCTTGCCATCCTGTCGACCAGCAGCTACCGCGAGGCGGCCGGCACGCAGCGCGGCGACCTGGACATCGCCCAGTACATCACGATGACGCGTGGCGAGTTGTCGGGCCGCATCCTGCTGGTGGACGACCTGGTCGACTCGGGCATCACGCTCGAACGCGTGCAGCGCCACCTGAAGGAGCGTTACCAGGCGGTGACGGACGTCCGTACGGCGGTGATCTGGCACAAGTCCAGCTCGAAGGTCACGCCGGACTATTGCGTGGACTTCCTCGCGACCAATCCGTGGATCCACCAGCCGTTCGAGGAGTACGACTCCCTGCGCCCGCATAATCTGGCGGCCTGGCTCAAGCGCGGCAAGCGCCCGGTGGCGGACGATTCCGCACAGGCCTGATGCCTTGAATGCAAAACGGTCCGGCACTGCGCCGGACCGTTTTGTCTTTTGGATGTCTTTCGGGATATTGCCCGGGACTACCTGAGACTACCGGACGGGCTCAGTACCCGACCGTGAAACGCTGGTGCGAGTGCGCCGGCTTTTCGATTTCATCGAGCATGGCGATGGCGTAGTCCTCCATCGAGATCCAGCTCTTGCCCTGCGCATCCGCCAGCAGGGTTTCCTCGCCGACCCGGAACTTGCCGGTACGTTCGCCGGGCTCGAAGAGGGCCGAGGGCGACAGGAAGGTCCAGTCTAGTTCGGTTTCGGTTTTCAGCGCGTTCAGGAAGTCGCGGCCGGCACCGGCCTCGGCCTTGTAGACCTCGGGGAACGTCGGCGTGTCGATGAGTTGCACGCCGGGTGCGACGTACAGGCTGCCCGCGCCGCCCACCACCAGCAGGCGAGGCACGCCGGCCTGCATCGTGGCATCGACGACATCCCCGGCAGGCAGGTCCATGAATCGCGCCGCGCTGATCACCACATCGTTGCCTGCCAGTGCGGCGGCGAGGGCGTTGGTGTCTGTGGCGTCCACGTCTTTCGTGGCCAGGCCATCGCGCGGTGCCAGCTTGCTGGCGCTGCGGGAGAGGGCGGTGACAGTGTGGCCGCGGCGCAGCGCTTCGTCGGTCAGGCGCGTGCCGACGCGTCCGGTGGCGCCGATGATGGCAATCTTCATGGTGTCTCCTTTCGGGCTGGGGAGGGGTGGAGCAATATGTCTGGATAATGCCGGAATCGCCACTGAAGCTGTTACACTCAATACCACATCATAAGGAGTGTGAGTTCCACGTGCATCGGCCCGGATATCGCGCAGAAAGCGAAAGCGCAAAACTCGTTAAGCGCGTCGAAAACAAAAAACCCGCAGGGCTCGAAAGCGCTGCGGGTTTCTCGTTGAAGCCTTGGTGCCCAGGAGAGGACTCGAACCTCCACAGTGTTGCCACCGCTAGGACCTGAACCTAGTGCGTCTACCAATTCCGCCACCTGGGCAGGTGTCGAAACAACCGAAGCGCTCATTATAGAGGGCGCGCAGAATTTGTCAAACAGTTTTCAGAAAAAATTGAATCAGAACAACTATCCGATCCCTAGCCGTGAAGAAATTCTCGGTGTCCTCCGGACCGCGGGGTCGCCCCTGTCGGCAGGCGATATCGCCAAGACTCTCTCCGTCACCCGCAAGGAACACGACGGCTTCCAGAAACGCCTCGCCGCCATGGAGCGCGACGGTCAGATCGAACTGAACC
>Ga0160472_100189_pt1 | contig 79924 bp, 69 predicted proteins | sample HID1973M_E11MG_FD_108267 | JGI IMG/M metagenome (GOLD analysis project Ga0160472, IMG submission 108267) | Enriched mosquito-associated microbial communities from UW Madison campus, WI, USA - HID1973M_E11 MG | ecosystem: Host-associated > Arthropoda: Insects > Digestive system > Unclassified ... | reverse complement strand
GCGTTCATGGGCCTTCGGCCCCAACATTGGCGCGGGATGGAGCAGCCCGGTAGCTCGTCAGGCTCATAACCTGAAGGTCGCAGGTTCAAATCCTGCTCCCGCAACCAACTCATACAACCCCGCCAAGGCGGGGTTTTTTATTGTCCCGCCCGCAGCGCAACATCAACGAACGCAACAGGGCCGCGCCGCAGCACCCGCCCGGGCAGCGGTTCTGCATCCTCGCCATTCGCGACCGCCGCGCCGCCGGCGGCACAGCGCCGGGCTCAGCATCATCATCGCCGCGCACCAGCGGGACCATGGCGCCAAGGGGCTTTCAGGGACGGCTCGGGTCCTGCCGGAATAGACTCACTCACGATGAGGCTTCTGCCGGAAATCGCAGTCGCCGGGCCTCATGTCGGGACGCGGGCCATAGCGACCGAGACGCGGTTTTGGCTTTCAGGCGTAAGGCAGGAGGCCGCTCGACTTTCGTCAGATGAGCGGACACCCGGCCTCCGCGGAGTGGCATCGATCGAGCCATGGATAGCGCTCAGGGCTGTCCTCTTCGGAGGCCGCTGCCATAAAAAAAAGGCCCCGACTTGCACCGGGGCCCTTTCATCTCTTTCGCTTCGGCTGATCAGGCGAAGCGGGCAGTCGCGGCGCGACGGCGCATGGAGGCGCCGACGAGGGCCAGGCCACCGATCATCATCGCCCACGTCGCCGGCTCGGGAACAACATTAGACCGGGGGTCGTGGAAGACCGTGAGCGGAGTCTGCGTGATCGTGATCGTGGTCGGGCCTGCAACTTCGAACTTCAGGCCGGTCTTGAACGCCAGCGTATTAGCGGGATCAAGCAGCAGGCTCGGGTCGATACCGTCGATCCGGAAACCGAACAGGCCGCCACCGATGGAGAGATCATAGGACGAAAGATCGATCGGGCCATCGCTCGGATCGAAGCTGAAGAGCGGATTTGCGAGGTCCGACATCAGGTAGAAATTGTAGAGATCGTCCCCCAGATCCTCCAACTCGAGTTCGAGCGGATTCAACGTGAAGGTATAGTCGTAACCAATCGCCACATCCGGATCGATCACGATCTGGACGTTCGGCACGACCGTCGTGTTGAAGGTCATGCGATTGGTCAGCGGATCGATCGCGTTCGGAAACAGCGGCTCGTCGAAGGTGGAGCCGTCGCCGATCGTGCCAAAGTCGATATTGGCCGTGCGCAGCGTGCCGCCGATGACGAGATATTCGCCAAAGCCGTCACCCCAGAAGCTCACTTTCGAGAAGCTGCCGCTATCGTCGAAACCGCCGACGAACACGAGCGGCGAGTTGCTGGTCTCGAACACGTCGCCATAGGAGGTCGACAGACCCACGCGGATCGGCGCGCCGTCATCGAACGAGATGTAGAGCGCCGACGGCTGACAGCAGGTGCCCCAGTCGCCCACCTCGAAGCCAAAGGCGTTCACGGGGGTGCTGAAGGCGAACGTGACGCCGCTTTCCTCGGGGCCGTTCCCGTAATCGGCGGGACTGATATCGATCGTGCCGCCGGAGGTCACGGCATTGCCGGACGAGTAGACGCCATTGGCGAAAATGATGTTTCCGTTGTTACGGGTCAGGACGATGCCGCCCGGCAGGGCCAGCGACGGCGTCGAGCCGAAACTGGTCGGAACGGCGATCGTCACGACGGCGTCGCCGCCTGCGGCCACGGTCGCGTCAAACGCCGCTGCGCCATCCGTTTGCGATCCAAATGTCACGAAAGTGGTGGCCTGTACGGGACCAGCCGCAACCAGACCAACCGCGGCCGCGAAGGCCGCCATTGTGCGTTTCACTGTCATCGATGTTTCCCACGAAATTAACAGAACCGGCCAACCTCGGGCGAGTTCGACCAGCCTGTTGCCCACGTTCGGAGAAAGAACGGACACAATGCCCCCCCTAACTCCCGTTAACCAATATGCACGAAGGTTAAATAGGGCGCAATCCGAATCTGTTAACCATAAAGATGAGCGCAAATTAGGGCGGCTGCTGGCTCAAGCGCGGTCTGTTCTTTTGAGCTTTGTGCTGGGAGCGCCGAAAAAGGCAGGCGGCCCGTACGACAAGGCGTGAAGCAGCAGGGCCGGCCGAGTTCTCAATTGTGCGGCGTTAGTCGAATGGTTGCGACGGGCGTCGGCCCTCGATGCACGGAATTGAGTGCGGGCACCGCATACCGGTCGGCCCTTGATCGCCCGAGGGACTTGAGCCCCGAAGTTCATTCGTGCGCCCCCTCTGGTCAAGGAGGATCGCATCGTACGCTCGCTCTTTGCCGCGAACGTGAAGGCGCGCTGCCAGTCCCCCGCCCATGCGCGGCGGTTTTTCATAGGTGAAGTCGGCATCGGGGGTAAACGTCCCCACGGTCTCATCAATCTTGCGAAGCCACCGATGCGCCGTCCGGCTACGCTCGACCGTCCGGCAGCGCTCTGTGCATTGCGCGACCATCTCTATTTTTCAGTGGGTTATGCGGGAAACGTTCTCCGCCGTCCGTTTGCACTTTCCACGGCGCCCGCTCCCAGTCCCGGCACGCCGCGCGAAGGCGAATGTATGGCGGCGATCACATCCTTTCCGGTTCAGGGAAAGTTCCGCAGATACGAAGATAGAAAATGCTGGCGAAATGGAAAATAATGCCCAGGCGCATTTTGCGAAATCATCGGGTATTCGCGAAATAATTTCACAAATCCTCAAAAAGATCTGAAAAGACGTAAATGAAACTGACGGAATTATCAAAAGTTATTCGAAAATATATCCAAAGTTATATATCGAAATGGTGTCTCATAACTGGAATATGGCGGCATAAATCCAAGTTAATTGTTTTGATATCTTCAGTTCGGTGAATTAAAACTTAACAAGCAGCGTTCGAGCGATTCGATGGGAACGAACCGGGAGGAGCGACTGAACTTCAGGTCTCAATTGTGGGATCGATGCGAACTGAAGGAATGGGAAATGAACAAGCTTGTTTGGATGAGCGGCCTCGCAGTCGCCGCCTTCACCGCCGGCTCGGCACAGGGTGCGGTGCAGGTCTGCACCGGCAACTGCACGCCGTTCAATGAGAACGTGCTGATCACGACCAACGATACGGCCGCAGCGACGGTCTTCGGCATCACCAACACCACGGGCGTCGACGTCTTCTTCACCACGGAGCAGGCTGCCGGTCTCAAGGGCCCGTCGAATGGCGCTGCGCGCGTCGAGGGTGCCACCGAGAACTCGCTCACCTCGCTGATCTTCATGCTTGAGGCTGGCTACTCGTTCACCGCAGCCCAGTGGAATCTGGTCGACCCCGATCCGAACAGCGGCGTCACCGTTTCGATCGCCTATTTCACTCCGGAGACGGCCTGGCCCAACGCGCTCGCTTTGGGCAATGGCGAGAACCGCATGGGCATCTACGGCACCAACAACGAGCGCTTCACGGGCGTCAAGCTGACGATCAACGGCGGTACCATTAATGACCTGCGTCAGCTCCGCTTCAACGGTGTTGGTCTGACCCCGGTCGTCGATCCGCGCAATCCGGTTCCGGAGCCCGCCACCTGGGCCCTGCTGATCGCCGGTTTCGCCACGGTTGGCATGGCGATGCGCCGCCGCAAGACGGCGGTCGCCTTCGCCTGAGCGGAAACATGAATTTTGCTTGCCCCGGTCGCTGCATCGAGGCGAGTGAATGGAGCATCGCCGTCCCACGCGGCGATGCTCTTTTTCTTTGTGATCCCGAAATGACGCGGGGATCAGGACGGGTCGATCGAAACGAAAACGGCCGGTTTGCAGAAAACGAAAAGGGCGACGGGTTTGATCCCGTCGCCCTTGTTCCGCCTTTCAGACGGGAATCTTTCAGGCGTATCGTGACGAATATAGCTTCTTGCGATTTTTGATCTTTATCACCCGAGGAGCTTCGTCGTTAATTTTGATTTGTACGTAAATTACTTTGATAGACCGGGACTTACGACGTTAATAACTCTTAATCAATTCATCCTAAGGTCTATAACGAAGTTTACATCAGGACCGCGAAGCCGTGCAGATTACCGCAACGGGAGAATTTTTGGGCAAGCGACCAGCCCTTCTCGCCTTGGCCCTCGCGCGCGTCCTCATTGCCAGCGCCGTGCTGTGGCAGGGGCGGGAATTGGCTCTCTCGAAAACCGCGCTTTACGCGCTGCAGGGCGCGGTCTTTGTCTGGGCGGCGATCGCGCTCGCCGGCTTGTTCCTCAACCTGCCGCGCACCCGCATCGAATTCTTCCTCGTCCTCCTGCTCGACTGGGCGTTTGCGGCCTGCATCATGCTGCTCGGCGCGCCGGTGACGGGGCTGTTGCTGCTGCTCATCGACGAGATCGCTTTGCGCGCCAGTGGCTGGCGCTGGACGCCTGCCCTTGCCGTCGTGCCGCTCAGCCTCGTGCTGATCGGCCTGTGGTGGGCGGATCGGCTCTTCGGCCTGAGCTGGGTCGCGCTGCAGATCCTGCCTTCGGACATCGTGATCTGGGGCACGGTACTGCTGATCTATGCGGTCGCGCTGCACATCACCGCGCAACGCCGCGCCGGCCTGGAACGACTTTCCGGCGACATCTGGATCGACCCGATCCTCGCGTCGAACGAACCCTTCTCCTACGATTTCGACAAGTGGATCCAGCAGGTCGCCAGCCTGTTCGGCGGTGACCGGTGCGTCTGCCTTCTCGGCCTTTCGCGCAACAGCGGACCGGTCCGCGTGTTCAGCAACGGGCCGGCCGAGCGCTTCCAGCTCGAATTGACCAAGGCCCTGCGCACGCTGCGCGACCGTTTGCCGGGCCGCCTCGAAGTTGTGCGGGATCGCGAGCGCGGTGGGCAGCCGGATGCCGACGACACGATCCAGCAACTCCATCTCCTCTCGCTGCTCGATCATTCCGTCATCATGGCCAAGCATTTCGATCTTGGCCGGCAGAACGGCGTTCTTATCATCGCGCATGACCAGCCGAGCGACGCAATCCTCGTGCAGGAAGCGCGGGAGATCGACCAGGCGCTCGACGACGTGGTCGAGCGTATCGCCAATACCATGGAGATGCGCCGCGCCTTCCTGACCGAGGCGCGCGAGGTCGCACGGCGCGACCTGCATGACGGCGTGCTGCAATCGCTCGCCGCGCTGCGCATGCGGCTCCTGACGATCATTCAGGCGCAGGAACTTTCGCCCGCCGCCAGTGCCGAGATCCGTAACACGTCGGAGATCATCGCGCTCGAGCAATCGCGCCTGCGCTCGCTGCTCGACGAGAATGTCGACGCGGAGCGGCCGGTCAATCTCATCGAGGCGTTGCGTCTGTGCGTGAAGACGACGGCGCTGCAATGGGAGATCGAGGTCGAGTTCGACAGTGACGAGACTGCGATCCCGATGCATCGGGAATCGGCCAATAACGTCGAGTATCTGTTGCGCGAGGTGGTCGCTAACGCGACGCGGCATTCCCGGTCGAACCATCTGCGCTGCTCGCTGGCGCTGCGCGACGAAAATCTGATCATCAGCCTCATGGACGTGTCCGCGACGCCGATGACGGTTTCCGCGGACCTCCATACAGGTCCCCTTGCGTCCCAGTCCCTTCGCCAGCGGCTCTCGCTGGTGAACGGACGGGCCTATTCTGACGGGCTGCAGAGCGGAACGCTTCTCGCCATCGCCATTCCGCTCGAATATGATGAGGCTGAGCTATGAGTGTGAAAAAAGTCATGGTCGTGGATGACCACCCCTTCTTCATCCACGGTCTGGAGCGCTATCTCAGCGCCACGGGGAAGTATCAGATCCAGTCGGCCCTTTCGATCGCCGAGGCGATGGAGCGTTTCCAGAGCTTCGCTCCGGATCTGGTCATGATGGACGTCTCGATGGCCGACGGCGGCGGGATGGCCATGCTGCGCCAGGTCAAGGAACGATCGATGGTCAAGACGATGTTCCTGACCGTGCAGATCGATCCGGAGGACACGATCGAGGCGCTGCGGCTGGGCATTGACGGCATCGCGCTCAAGGACAGCGATCCGGAGGAAATCATTCGCGCGATCGACGCCATCCTGCTGGGCGAGGCGGCGATCGATCCGTCCGTCACGGAGCGTGCGCTGCGCCATTCGGTGAGCAACCCCACGCCGACGCTACGTCAGGACGATCTCCTCACCGCACGGGAATCCGAGATCGTGGACCTGGTCTGCATGGGCCTGCGCAACAAGGACATCGCCGATCGCGTCAGCCTGTCGGAGGGGACCATCAAGGTCCACCTGCACAATGTCTATCGCAAGCTCGGCGTCAATTCACGTTCGGAACTGATCATCAAGCAGGGTGGCCTTCGCTTCCGCAACACCGCCGGGAACTGACGGAAAGCCTAGAGCACGACCTTGGGCAAGGCCGCGATCGCACCGGCCGCGATCGCCACGCCATAAGCGATCTTGCCCTCGCGCATGGCCCGCGCCCGCGTCTCGCTCGGCTGCACCATCCGGATCACCAGATGCGCGATCGCCAGCACCAGCCCGGCCAGCGCGACGCTCACGAACAACGCAAGCGACGTCCCCAGCGTGAACCAGAGTGCGATCGCCGCATAGAGCTTGGCATCGCCGCCGCCGAACCAGCCCAGAGCGAACAGCGCCATCCCCACCGCCAGCGCCAGCGCGAAATGCAGCAGGTGCGAGGCCAGCGGCTCGATCAGCACGCCGAACGGATAGGCCGCCACGAACAGCGCGATGATCGCCGCCGGCCAGGCGTTGGAGATCGTCCGCGTCCGCAGGTCCTGGATCGCCGCGCCAGCCAGCAGCAGCGAGACGACGAGTTGGAAGCCGATCGCGAGATAATTCATGGTTGGCGTGCCTCTGCCAGCAATTGCCGGTCGTAACGGGGGGAAACGAGCAGCGCCTGGCCGACCAGCGCACGCGCCAGATCGGGCAGATCCGCCTGCCGGGCGCCCTGCGCGGCCGCGACGAGCCGCTGCGCCCATTCGTCGTTCGTGTCGCCGGTAGCCCGCTCCGGCTCGAAGCCGCGCAGGCCGCCGACATAATCGAGCAGGCGCCGGGTCTCGCCATCCTGCGGTGCGTCTCGCAGCGCCGCCTGCAGCGTTTCGCTCGCGCCGATCACGTCGCCGAGCGTGACGAGCGCCCGCGCGAAATCCCGGGAGATGGCGATGCGCCCCGGCGCGGCCTGCTGCGCGTGCGCGAAGGCGAACCGGCTTGCTTCCGCGTCCCCGCGCGCCGCCAGCATGGAGCCGAGCGCCCGCCAGACGCGCCAGTCGGGCGCGCAGCGTTCGACCACGTCGCCCAGCGTCACGATCGCTGCGTCATCATATCCCCGCTGCGCGAGCCCCAGGCCGCGGATGCGCTCGATGCCGCAGCGCAGGTCGCCCGTCGCCGCGACCTGCTCGACCAGACGCTCGGCCTCGTCCAGCGATCCGCGCTCCAGCGCCAGCTCGCCCTTCGCCAGGGCCAGTGCCTCGCCATCCTCGTCGGGATGCTGCGCGTCGAACAGCATGAGCAAGGTCGACGCTTCTTCCAGCCGGCCGGAGGCGATCGCCGCGCGCGCGGTCGCCAGTTCCCCGGCCGTCGAGGCGGCCGGCGGGAGGGCCGCGGCCGGAATGCCCAAGCTGGCCTGCTGCAACAGGACCGGCAGGATCAGGATGAGCATTGCGCAAGGCCGGAGGGATCGAGGGCGCGGCCCGCGCGTACGCAGGCCTGCTCGGCAAGACCGACCGACAAGGAGGTTTCGAGGCGCAGCCGCGCCCCGCCCAGCGCGGCGCGGAAAGCGTCGGCGCCTGTCAGCGCGGGCCTGGATGACGGCGCGGCCGCAATCGGCTCGTTCCATTGCGCAAGATAGTCGCGCTTCATGATCTCGGCGAGGGCCTCGGCCGGCTGCCGCGTGGCGATGCGCACCTCATAGCGGCTGACGCGCTTCAGCGCCGGCTGCGGCGCCGAAACGGGAGCCGCCGCCTTGCGCTCCAGCGTGTAGGGCAGGGCCGGATAGCGAATGATGGGCGCCTCGGCCGTCTGCACAGGCTGAGCCTGCGGGGCTACCGGGCCCGGCTTCGTCACCAGCGTCATGCCCGTGGCGTTGGCGGCGAGCCGCGGGCCGGTGCTCGGCGCATTGGCAACAGCGGGGACCGGCATCGCCGCCGCGCTGACATCCTGCCGCAGATGATAGCTCACGGCGACCGGCGCCGCCTCTTCCACCGCCGGGCTCGCCTGCTCGGCCATCTGTGCCCGCACGGGCGCGTTCCCCGATGCGAACCGCTCGAGATTGCGGCGATAGGCAGCCTGGTCGGGCGCGAAGGCGATGGCGCGCTCGAAATGGCGCCGGGCCAGGTCATCGCGACCGATCGCGGCATAGGCGATGCCGAGACCGTTATTGGCAGCGGCGGAGCTTGCGTCGAAGCGCAGCGCCTCGCGGAACTGGCTGATGGCGAGGCCGTAATTCTGCTTGTCGAGATACCCGCGACCAGCCGCGATCAGCTCCTCCGCGCCGGTCGGTTGCGTCAATGCCGCCTCGCCGGCGGCCTGAATGTTCAGGTTTTGGTGACGGCTCGTGCAGCCGGCCAGCAGAAGCGTCGCCAGCATGCCATAGACAATGGCCGGATTGTTTCGATCCATCAGTGCGTCCCCCCACGCATCAAAGGCAACAGGATTCTCACCACGCGCAGCGCCGCCGGCAGCATGAGCACGCCGATCATGGTCGGCAGCATGCAGGTGACGAGCGGGATAGAAAGCAGCACCGGCAGCTTGTGCGCCTTTTCCTCGGCGCGCAGGCGGCGCTTCTCGCGCATCTCGCTGGCGTAGATGCGCAGCGTCTGGCCAATGCTGGTGCCCAGCCTGTCTGACTGGATGAGCAGGGTGGTGAAGGCCCGGATCTCGTCGACCTGAGCCCGCTGTGCCATGCTGCGCAGCGCTTGCTCGCGGCTGGCGCCGGCGCGCAACTCCAGCGTCGCGGTCGAGAGGATTTCCGCAAGGCCGGGGTGCGAGCGCACGATCTCGCGCCCCACCCGGTCGAATGCGGCCTCCAGCCCAAGTCCGGCTTCCACGCAGACCAGCATCAGGTCGAGACAATCGGGAAAGCCGTTGACGATTTCGTTGCGGCGCCGCTCGGCGCGCTGGGTGAGCCAGAGGTTGGGCAGATACATGCCCGCCAGAGCGAGTCCCACCGAAATCATGTAGATCTTGAACAGCGAGGGTCGCACGGGCTGCAGCAGCACCACCGTGAGGAACAGGATCGGAACGCCGAACAGCAGCACCAGCCGGGCCAGGGTGAATATGCGCACGGCGATGGGCGAGCGGAAGCCCGCCATGGCCAGCTTGGCCTTCAGCGTATTGTTCTTCTCGTCGGTGAGCTGAATGCCGGCGCGCTCGATCGCCTCGGTCAGCTTGCGCCAGCCCTCCATCCGCTCGCGTTCGCGCAGATAGCCGGTGCTCGCCTCGGAGATGTCCGGGCCGGTCTGCGCGGCGCTCAGCCGTCGGCGAACGGCGGACCGTCCCGACAGCAGGCGCGCGAAAAACATCACGCCTACGACGACCGCGAAAAACACCGCCAGCAGGGCGATCAGGCGGAGAGACGAGGAGGAAACAACGGTGTCGATCATGTCAAACCTTCAAGTCGACCATGCGGCGGATGACGTAGGCGCCGAGCAGATACAGGCCGATCAGCCCGGTGAAACCGATCAGAAAGGCGGAATCATTGGCATATTCGAGGTAGAAGGCCGGATTGGTCGAGAAGACCAGCGCGAACGTTCCGATCGGCAGCGCGGTCAGCACCTTGGCGGACATGCGCCCTTCCGAACTCAGTGCCCGCACCTTCATGTACATGGATTGCCGCTCGCGGATGACCTGCGAGAGATTCTCCAGGATTTCCGCCAGGTTGCCGCCGGTCTCGTTCTGCACCGAGAGCGAGACGACGAACATGTGCATGTCCTCGAGCTCCCAGCGATCGGCCATGTCCTGCAGCGAGTCCCGCAGCTCCGCGCCATAGGCGATCTCGTCGGTCACCAGCCCAAACTCACTGCCGATCGGATCCTCCATCTCGGTGGCGAGCAAGCTGATGGCCGATGCGGTAGGGTGGCCCGCCCGCAGGCCGCGCACGAAGATGTCCAGCGCGACAGGAAACTGTTCCTGCATCTTGGCCCGGCGCTTCTGCGCGGCCTGTGACAGGAAGATCATCGGCAGCGCGACGCCGACGCAGATGGCGAGCACCAGCGAGAGCTGCACGGTGCCGAGCGTCACGCCGAAGCCGAAGGAACTGGCGCTGACCAAGAGCAGGGCGAAGACGATCGCCGCCGCCGCCGCCATCGCCAGCAGCATCTGGCGCGGCGTGAAGGAGACGCGGCTCGTGCGCACGATCGTCTCGAACGAGTGGAGCATGCGGCCAATCGCGCCGGGGAACTGGCCCAGGCTGTCAGTCGACTGCTTGCGGATCTGGGCAATGATCTCGCGCCGGTCGCTACCTTGCTCGATCATCTGCAGGCGCTTGTTGATCGCGCGCGCCGAGGAACCGCGCGCGCGCCACTGGCCGAGCACCATCTCGCTGACGAGGAAGACCGTCCCGAAGATCAGGACGAGGACGAGGGCGCGGATTATGGTCTCGCTCATCTCAGACGATCCTCAGCTCGGGGCGGAAGATATCCGCCGGCAGGCTGACGCCATGGGCATGCAGCTGTTCCAGGAAGCGCGGGCGGATGCCTGTTGCCTCGAAATGCCCCTCGATGCGATTGGCATCGTCGCGGCCGCGGATGCGGTAGCGGAAGATTTCCTGCATGGTCACGACATCGCTTTCCATGCCGGTGACTTCGGATACGCTGGTCACGCGGCGCGTGCCGTCCGACAGGCGCGCGACCTGCACGACGACATTGATCGCCGAGGCGATCTGCGCGCGCGCCGAGCGCGGCGGCATGTCGATACCGCTCATGCCGATCATCTGCTCAAGGCGCGCCAGAGCGTCGCGGGCGGTATTGGCGTGGACAGTCGTCATCGAGCCGTCATGGCCCGTGTTCATCGCCTGCAGCATGTCGAATGCCTCGCCGGCGCGCACCTCGCCCACGATGATGCGGTCGGGCCGCATGCGCAGCGCGTTCTTCACGAGGTCGCGCTGGCTGATCTCGCCGCGGCCTTCGATATTGGGCGGGCGGGTTTCCATCCGCGCGACATGGATCTGCTGCAGCTGGAGTTCGGCCGAATCCTCGATTGTGACGATCCGCTCGGACTGGTCGATCGCGGCCGACATGGCGTTGAGCAGCGTCGTCTTGCCGGCGCCGGTGCCGCCGGAGATCAGGACGTTCCGGCGCGCCACGACGATCGCAGAGAGCACGTCGGCCATGGCCTGCGGGATGCTGCCATATTCGACCAGCTTGACCATGTTGATCGGCTTCTTGGCAAACTTTCTGATCGACAGCAGCGGACCGTCGATCGCCAGCGGCGGGATGACCGCGTTGACGCGCGAGCCGTCCGCGAGGCGGGCGTCGACATAGGGCGACTGCTCGTCGACGCGGCGGCCGACGGCGCTAACGATTTTCTGGATGATCCGCTGCAGGTGGCGGTCGTCCTTGAAGCGGCTGTCGACGCGCTCCAGCCGGCCCTGCCGCTCGACGAAGATCACGTCATGGCCATTGACGAGAATGTCATTGATCGTCTCGTCCTGCAGCAGCGGTTCGAGCGGACCGAGGCCGAGCAGTTCGTCGAGAATGTCGGAGACCAGCGCACGGCGCTCGTTCTGGTTGAGCGCATGCTTCTGCAGCGCGAGCTGCTCATAGACGATCTCGCCAACCTCGACCTCGATCTGCGGGCGCGTCATCGTCTCCAGTGCCTGGAGATTGATGAGCTCGATCAGCCGGCGGTGCAGCTCGATCTTGAGGCTGAGATATTCCGGTGCGGAGCGGCCGCGCGGGCCGTTATTGCGTTCGTGACCGGGGTCGGCCTCGGCAAGGTTATCGCGCTTGATCTGCCACATCTCAGCGCACCGCCTGTTGCGCCATTTCGGCGATGGTCTCGGCGATGCGGGCATAGTCGCGCGCGATCTTCGAGCGCTTGCCGAGCTCGCCGACGAGAATGCCCTGGTTGTTGGCCGCGCTCATCAGCGGATAGTCATTGTGCACCGACAGCGTGACGGGATGACCCAGCGCCTTGGCGGCATCGTCCAGCCCGATGGTCTTGAACAGGCGCTGCTCGACGCGGTTGACCAGAACGAGGATCTTGGCCGGGTCGACACCCTGGTCGCGCAGCAGCTGGATCTGGCGCTTGCCCTGGCGCAGGCTGGCGATGCTGAGCGTGATGACGAGGATCACGATGTCCGCTTCCGCCGCCGCCGCCAGCGACCAGTTCGCCCAGTTGGCCGGCAGGTCGACCACGACATGGTCGAATTCGCCGCGCGCGGTGCGCAGGATGCGCCGCATCTGCATGTCGTCGACCGCCTCGATCGGGCGGATCTCCGGCGGTGCGGGGACGAGGCTGGCGCCGCCCGCCACCCGCGTCGCCACCGTGCGCAGGAACTCTCCGTCGACCCGCACGCCGCCGTCGAGCAATTGGCTGAGCGAGGGCTCGCTGGGCGCGCCGAGATAGGTCGCCGCCGTACCGAATTGCACGTCGAGGTCGAACAGGCATGCTCCCTCCAGCCCCGTCGCGATATGCACCGCCGCGTTGGTCGCGCCGACGCCGCCGATGCTCTTGACCACCGCGATCAGCTGCCCCGCCTTGCGCCCGGACGGCGCCGCTTTGGGCGAAAGAGCGCCGAGGATCCCACCCGCGCTCTCGGTCAGCTGGCGGATCGACAGCGGCAGGTCGACCACGTCGTTGACACCCTGCCGCAGCAGCGCGCGCACCAGCGTGACGTCCGCGTCGCGCACCAGCGCAATGATCGGCAATTCGGGGTGGTCGGCGCGCAGGTCCGCGATCCGCGCCAGCGAGCGCGGCACCCGGGCGTCGACCTCGACGCACAGGATCGATGCGCCCTCCGCGATGCCGCGCGGCACCGCCGCCGTCAGTTCCACCGGCCGCACCGTGACGGCCAGCCCAGCCGCCGCCGGATCGGCCTCCTCGAGCTTTGCGATCTCGGCCTCGCCAAGCACGATCTCGATCTTGTGCTGGCTCAAGTCCAAGATCTCCTCTGCGCCGAGTTTATGATCGAAATGTCCCACGTTCCTGTCCTGTCAGTTTAGATCCGTGCCGACCCCATCCTCCATCGTCAGCGTCGCGCTGAAATCCGGCAGCGATATCGATGTGCCGAAGATGAGGAGGGTCATCGGCTGAAAAGTGAGGTTACGCAGACTCACGGTAACAAGTGGTGAAACATCGGGCCCGTTTGGGTCGCCGGAAAAACCCAGCCCCGAATAGGCGTAGTCCACGGTCACCTTGCTCGCGTCGATGGCCGGCAGGATCGTCGCCATGCGCGCCACGAGCCGGTCGAACGCCGCGCCGTCGCGCGTCATGGCGAAGGGGCAAGTCTTCCCCGTCCTGCACTTGCAGGCCGCCGAGTTGTCGCAGCTCACGCCCGGAAAGGCGGTCTCCGGCACCGGGTCGCCCTGTGGCACGATCCCGTTCTCGGCATAGCTGTAGCTCTTGAGGTCGCTCGGGATGAGATCGGTCGCGACCGCGAAGCGCGCGCCCATCTGCGTCGCCTTCTCCGCCTCGTTCCAGGTCCACAGCAGTCGACCGACGTCGATCGTGCCCATGAGGAACATCAACAGCAGCGGCACGACCAGCGCGAACTCGGCCGCCGAGGCGCCGGACCGGTCGGTCCAGAAGGAGCGCAGCGCCCGCCTCATATGCCCATCACCGGCGACTGGGCGGAGGCGACCAGATCGAGCGCGCCCGAGAAGATCAGCGACCCGAACAGCGCGGTATAGGGGACGGTGGCGCTCACCGTCACGCGCGGCGCGTTGCCGCCATTGCCGGCATAAATGCCTGCCCGCGTATCACAGGAGACGGCGATGGTGACCTGCGCGTCGGTCCAGCCGGCGACCCGCGCATTGGTCCCGCTCGGCGATCCCGTGCGCGTCAGCGTCTTGATCGCCGTCGCGACCGTCCCGTCCACCGTGCTGCAGGTGTACTTCGTGAACGACTGTCGCCCGGCAAACCTTGCCCCGTCGCGCACCGCCTTGATCACGATCTGCTCGTTCCAGAAGAAGTTTCCGGCCTCGAACGCGCCGAAGATGATGATCACCAGCAGCGGCGTCACCAGCGCCATCTCGGCGCCTGCGGTGCCGCGCCGGTCGCGCAGGAAAGAGGCGAGCCGGCGGATCATTTGACGAGGTACGGCACGTCGCGCCGGATCAGCTGAGCCGTCGTGCTGGTGGCGGCGACGCCCGCCTCGCCGATGACTTCGACATAGACTTCGTCGCTCGCCGTGCCCGTCTTGTAGGTCTTGTCGCGCTTCATGACCGGCTCCACCAGGAACACGTCCAGCCATTTCGCGACCGGCAGGTTCGTTGAGCTGCCGTTGACGCCGTTCGCGGTGCAATTGATGATCGCGACGGACAGCTTGCGCCGGTCGCCATTGCTTCCGCCGGGCGTTATCCCGCCTGACGGGCTGCAATAGGCCGCCCCGCGCGCCTTGAGCGCATTCGCTCCCGATCCGCTGACCGTCCGCGTGCCCCGCACCGTCACGCCGTTCAGCAGAGTATGCGTTGGGTCCATCTCCCAGCGGTATACGTCATAGCGCGTCGCAGTCGCCGGCAGCCCTGTCGCCGCCATCCAGCCGCTGCGGTTCACGCCGCCATAATTGACGCGGAAATAGGCGTCGATGTCCCATGTCCCGTCGCCGATCTTGCTGCCGCTCGCCTGGCCGCTGCAGGTCGCACCCGACGCATGGCAAGTGTCCCGCGGATAGCCCATGGCGTCGGGGTCCTTGGAACCGTCGGTCGGCAGTGCGGCGTTGGTAGCCGGATTGTAGGGCTTGTTGGATTCCTGCCAGCCCTTGTTGTGGATGATGCACTCGTTGTTGCCGGTGCCGTCGGCCTTCACCAGGTCCTTGGTGCTGTTGGCCGATGCGGGGCAGGTTCCGCCCGCCGGGCAGCTCTTGCTGTCGCCCACGTCGAAGCGGGTGTTGAAGGCGTCGGCGATCGTCGAACCCATATTGCCCGGCTTGGTGCTGACCCCCGTGCCCGGCGTGCAGTCGAACGGCAGCGAGACCCAGCCCACTGCCTTGACGATGCCGGGATTGCCGTTGTCGCCGCCCTTCAGGAAGCCGAAATTCCCTGGGGCCCACGAACCATCACCGACCAGGCGAAGGCCCTTGCCGACATAGCTGCCGACGGTGAAAGTCGGGTCGCTCCCCTCGGCGGGGTTGCAGATCATGACCGGCGGCACCTTGCAGACCGACGATCCGATCCCCGCCATTGCCGTCGCATCCATCATGCCCGAGCCAAGCGCGCCGACGATCGGGGTCAGCGCATAGCTGACTTCGCGGCCGTCCACGACGACCCTGACAAATCGTGCATTGGCGTCGCTTGTTGCGGCGGTACTGCCCTGGTCCTGGAAAAACTGCACCGTCGGGACGGCGATTGCCCCCTGATTGTCGGCCAGGCGCGAGAGGTTGGAAATGAGCCCGCTCGCCGCCGCCGTTGCGCGCGTCATCGCGTTCGTCTTGCCGTCCAGCTGCGTCGCCGCCGCCAGCGCCGCCTGATCCGCCGCATTCTGCAGCTCGGAGTGCATGCCCGCCATGCGCGCATAGTCGAAGGCGATGCCGCCCATGCCGATCAGCGCAACGAGGCTCAGCGCGACCGTCGGCGCGACAGCGCCTTCGGTCGATCTGTAGAGCGCTCGCAGTCCGGTCAGCCTCATCCGACCCTCCGCCTCTCTACTGCCCGCCGCTCACGCCCGCCGAGGCGCCGGAGCCGGTGTTGCTGTCTGTGGTGCGGATGCCCTGGGGCGGCTTCACCCTGTCGGTGCGATAGCGCTCGACGGCTGCCGCGCCCTTCACGCCGGACTCGCCCGGCTCCGCGCCGTTATAGGCCGGGTCCGGGTCGATGGTCTGGGCCGCCATATGCGTACGCACGGATTCGCCGAAGCCGGGGTCCATCGGCGTGCAGGCGCCAAGGCACGGGGCGAGGCAAATCACGAGGCCGAGCGGGACGATCTTAATATTCATAGCCGTCGCCCTTCTTGCCGCCGGTCGTTGAGGCCGGCCGGTCGTCCGTCTGGATCAGGGGCACCGCGCCGTCCGTCCGCCCCATCAGGAAGAGATCGCCCTCGCGCGCATCCTCCACGCGGTCGGTCGGCAGCGAGACCTGGCCCGCCTTCATGGGCTTCACCAGCCGCGGGATCACCACGATCACCAGCTCGGTCTCGCCGCGCTCGAAGCCGGAGGAGCGGAACAAGGTGCCGAGGATCGGCAGCGATCCCAGCACGGGCAATTGCCGCACGTTCGTGCCGAAGTCCTTCTGCATGAGGCCCGCAATGGCGAAGGCCTCGCCGTCATGCAGTTCCAGCACCGTGCTGGCCCGGCGCGTGCGCAGGCCGGGGATGAACAGGCCGTTGACCTGCACCGCCGAGGTCTGGTCGATCGCGCTCACTTCCGGCTCGACCGAGAGGCTGATGACGCCATCGGCGAGCACGGTCGGCGTGAAGGCCAGGCTGACGCCGAACGGCTTGAACTCGACGGAGATCTGCGCGGTTCCGCCGACGCCGCCCCCGCTGCCGCTCTGGACGACCGGGATGGGGAATTCGCCGCCCGCGAGGAACGAGGCCGTCTCGCCGGAGAGAGAAATCAGCGTCGGCTGGGCCAGCGTCTTGAGCAGGCCCTTCTTCTCCAGCGCGTCGAGCTGCAGTTCGACCTGCACGTCGCCGAGGTTGAGCAGTTGCCGGAACACGCCGAACGTGTCGGTGATGGCCGAGCGGCGCAGCAGGCCCTCGCTGGTGTCCGGATCCGGCACCAATTGCGATCCGTTGCCGAACACGCCCTGGAAGTTCTTGCCCGCGATGAAGCCACCCAGGCCAAGCTGCTTGCCTGCCTCGCGGCTGACCTCGGCGAAGCGCACTTCCAGCATCACCTGCTGGCTGGCGCCGATCGAGACCATGTTGACGACCTTGTCGCCGGCAAAGGTCTTGGCGAGCTGCACCGCCCGGTCGATCGCCGGCGCGCTGGAGGCGACGCCGGTGAGGACGATCGCATCGTTGGAGATGCTGGCGCCGATCTTCTCGCCCGGCAGCAGCTCGCCGATCTGGCGGCGCAGCGAGACGATGTCCGGCCCGACGGCGACATCGACCACCGCCATCACCCGGTCCGACTTGTCGAACACGGTGAGGCTGGTCGTGCCGAGCTTCTTGCCGAGCACATAGATGCTCTTGGTCGTGATCGGCATGATGTCCGCGATCTCGGCATTGCCGACCATCACGCGGCCGACCGGCTGGTCGACCGTCAGCATCTGGCTCTTGTTGAGCGGCACATCGAGCTGGCCAGCGCTGGTTCCCGTCTCGGCATCGCGCCAGGCGGTCGTCTGCGTCGCTGCCAGGCCAAGGCCGGGCAGGGTGGAACATGTAGCGGCAATTAGCGCCCCGGCGAACAGGGATGCATGCCGCGTGCGCTTAGTTGCCGACATCACGGGAGACCTCAACAGTGGAAACCTTGAGACCCTTGGCCACGATCACATTGGGGCCGGCAGGGCGGGCGGGCGTAGCGCGCGGCGCGGCGCGATAGACCGGGGCGGATCGCTGTGCGGGCGCCGGGGTGTAGAAAGGATAGCCGCCCGATCCGAGATCGGCGATGGTGACAGTCCTCGTCTCCGCCGGATCGCGATTGGCGACATTGCGCAGCGACAGCGAAAGCTGGCCGATCTGGCCGGCCAGCGCGATCTTCTGCGCCTGAATGGGGTCGACTTCCAGCGTCACGGTCTTACTGACCTGCGGATCCTTGCTGGCGTCATTGGCATTCTGGTCCGTCGCGATGACGCGCACATTCTCGATGATCGTGTCGGTGATCTGCTCGGCCGACGATGCGCCATCCGCGGTAGGCTGGCGCGTCAGCAGCACGTCGACACTGTCGCCCGGTGCGACGAAGCCGCCCACGCCGGACACTTCATTGACGCGAATGGCGACCGCGCGCTTGTCGCGCGGCAGGACGGCCGAAATGACCGCGCGGCCACCGGGGCCGGAGATCATTGGGCCAAGGATTGGGACGCCGGCCTCGATTGGCCGCAGCGCGACGCGCGGCCCGGCCGGATCGGAAAGGAGGGCTCGAATGTCGTTGAAAGCGCCTGCGGGAACAGAAGATGACGGCCATTGAACGAGCTTGAGCTTATCGGCGGTGATCTGGTCGCCGTAGTTCAGCGGAACGTTCGCCGCGACGACGGCAACAAGGTTCAAGTCCTCGGCCACTTTTTCATTCTTGCGTTCGAGACCCGTAAAATAAGCGTTCGCCAGATAAACCGCGAGAGCGCCTAGAACGAGCGCGATGAGAACGACCATGAAATTACGTTGGTTGGACAACGTGCTCACCCCGGCAAAGCTTGAGAAGCTGCCGCGCCATTGCGATGTTGCGTGGCGCGGCAGATTGTTGTGCGTTCGGCCTTAAATCAGGGCGTCGTGGTGCCAATCTTCTGGCCCTTGATATAGGCCCCTGCAGCGCTCAGCGATTCGCTGATGTTGGTTCCCAAGGTCTGGGCACCAACCACGATGCCAGCACCGATGACGGCCAGGATCAGAGCATATTCAGCAGCGGCAGCGCCGCTGGTGTCGCCCAGAAAAGTCTTGATGAAGTTCTTCATGATAAAAGTTCCCATGCAACAAATGAACATGAAACCATTTCATGTTCTTTTCTCGCCCACCTGAGAATTTTATTACGAAAGCGCCGCGACCCACGGTTTGGTTCAGGTTTATGAGCCTTTCCATCGCTCTCCCTCAGGGAACACCTTGAAAAGAAACCAAATCCCGATCTTAGTCAAATTTTAACTTTAGACTTATTTTCAATCACTTATCGAATTAACCCTGATCGCAAAAATATTAACCTTGGTCAGTAAAAATCCGCTATGACATAGAACAAATGCCAGCGCGTTAACCATATTTAATAATTAGATCGATCTATATCGTTCGTTTACTTTCCGTTACGGAACATTTTCATAATTTATTGATTCTAAACGCGTTATTACAAAATTTCGCCATGGGTCTAACCGAGGGCATATCGTTAACGAAATAGGTTCCCGGCCATGAGACTGGTCGTGCGAATCGGGCGCTGAGTCGAATTGGGAGAGCACGAAATCGCCGGATCGGTGCAAAAATGTCCCATCCAGGAACATTAACCCTTCAAAGATTGTTAACGCGCGGGCGCTAGGTGCGGAGGTGCGGCGTTCGTCGACGGGATCAGATCGGGGCCGAGATGGCAGCTTTCCGTAACGGCAGAATTATCAGGGCGTTGCGGGGTCTTGCCCGCGCGGCGGGCCGTCGTTCGCTGCGGGCGGTGGTCACCGCGGAGCGTCGCATCGGCCTCATCGCATGCCTCTGGCTCGTCGGTCTGGGTCTCGTCGTGGTGACGCGGCTGGGCCTGATGCGCGTCGCGCCCTCCTGGCCGACACTCTTCGCGCATAGTCTGCTTATACTTTCGCCCGCGCTCGGCATCTTGCTCGCCATGCGGCTTTTCCCGCGCGCGGGGCTGGTCGCCTTGCCGAAGGTCGTTCTGGCGCGCATCGGCCGCTGGCGCAGGCTCGATCCGGTCGCCGCGCAAAGCCATCCCAGCTTCGGGGCCGGCGGGCTCATGGCGGGCCTCGCCATCGGGCTACTGATGAACGTGGTGCTGCGCACCGGCGAGTTTCTGATGGCGGCGCCCGCGATCGCTGCCGAGGGGCCGCCCTGGGCGCGCGTCTTCTTCTTCTCCTTCGCGGCGGACTGCATCCTGTTCAATCTGCTCTATGCGGCCGCCTTCGTCATGGCGGTGCGGCATGTGCCGTGGTTTCCGCGCGTGCTGCTGCTGATCTGGACGATGGAGGTGACGTCGCAGCTCCTCATCGCGCAGCTGCTGGGCAGTCAGGCGCTGCCCGGTTCCGTTGCGCGGGCGCTCGGTGGGCTGCTGACCGGCAATGTGCAGAAGACGCTGATCAGCATGGCGCTGTGGCTGCCCTATCTGCTGCTGTCCGAGCGGGTGAACGTGACCTATCGCCGGCGCGTGCGCCATGAGGCGGAACGGTAGGAGGGCGGGCGTGGACGGCCCGCCCTCCGCGCCACGACGTGGGAACCGTGCGCACCCACCTTGTCATCCATCCTGAATCGCCTGACAATTCCCAGAAAGTCATACCCGGAAAGTATTAGGGCGGGGCGCGGTCCATCGGCCGGGCGACTGGTTTTCGGTCGCTCTACGGGGTGCTCAGCGCGTCCCACATGCCCTCGACCGAGCGCGGGTTGAGGGCGATCAGCGTGCCGCGCAGATTGTCTCCGCCGACGCCCTCGACCGCGTAGAGCGCCTCGAAATAGCCGTCCTTGCTGGTCGATTTGAGCTTCGCAATCATCTCGGCATTGGTCACGATATCAGCCGCCTGCTGCAGCGCCGGATCGCGGGTGCCGGCGAGGATCAGCATGCTGTTGCCGCTCGGGCCGGGGAGCAAGGCGACATAGGCATAGTTACGCCGGGCCGTCTCGCCCTCCTTTGGCGGGTCGGAGACGTAGATATTGCCGGTCTTGCTGTCGATGATCTCGTCATAGCTGCCGGCAAAGGCGAAGCGCGAGCCGGCGAACACCGGTTGTTCCAGCAGGCCAAGGCTGCTCAGCAGGCCGACATAGACGATGTCGCTGTTCTTGAGCATTGGCGGGGTGAGCCGCGAGGAGGGGACGAGCGGCGTGAAGCGGCGATCGCCAAGGCTCGGCGCGATCACCGGCATGACGGCTTTGAGCGCATAGGCGCTGCTGACCGGCAGATAGGAAAGGCCGAGATCGACATAGCGCTCGCGCAGTTCCGGCCGGTGCATCAGCAGCTCGCTCAGTTCCTCGCGGGAATTGATCGCGAAATCGCGTACCAGCCGCGCGGGTTCGGCATCGGCCTTGTCGCGTTCGCCGACAAGATAATAATCCCCGGCGACAAAGGCGAGCGGGCGACGGCTCGCGAGCAGGCCGGACCAGGTCGGTGCGGCGCGGACCGCGCCGAGACCGTCATCGCTGCGGCTGAAATAGGGAATGGCCAGCGCCAGCGCTGCGCCGACAAGCAGGCCGCCGGCAAGGAAGAGCCAGCGTTCGCGGCGGCGGGCGGGTTTTCCGGCGGAAGCCGCCGCTGCCTCGGGCGACGCCGCATCGACGAGCGCCGCGGGCCGGGGCTCGATCTGGAAGCGATATTCGCCCTTGGGCAGCGTCAGCCACTCCGCATCCTGGCGCCCAGCGCCGGTATAATAGTCGTCGAGCTTGCGGCGAAGCCGGTGGACATAGACCCGCACCGAGGCGTCCGCCATCAGGTCGGCGCCGGACCGGCCGAGAACATGCGAGGCGACTTCAAGCTCCTTGGGCGCCCGGCCGGCGAGCGTGCATTCGAGCAGGAAATCGAAGAGGCGGTGCAGCGTTTCGGAGCGGCCGAGATTGAGGGACGCGCGGACATGCTCGGCGGTCGCTGCCAGATGATTGCGATCGGTCGGCTGCTCCACGTTCCTGCCCCAATGCGACGCGCCGGCCGTTGGCCGGTCTCCCTGCGAGACCTGCCCTAAATGGACAACCGGGGTGGGTCCATAGCGATGATGGGCCGAGTCGATCCGGCGGATGTCAGTCCGCGTCGATCATGAATAGCGTATTGTCGCGATATTTGGGGTCCATCCGGTTGAACAGCGGATGCACCTCGAACGTGTCGTCAAGCACGGCGAGTTCGCTCAAGCCGGCGAGATTGTAGCTGCCCACCTTGGGCTCGCGCGGCTCCGCGCCATCGCGGGTGATGGTGATCGCGTCGATGAAGTAGCTATCGTTGCGCTTGTAGAGCACATGCGGCGCCAGAACGAGCGCCAGCTTGTTGTATTGCGCCGCCAGGCAATGGCGCAGCGCGATGGCCTGGAGAATATGGCTGTTGTCCATGGCCCCGCGCCTTGACCGGTTTGCCGCCGTTTTTCAAGGGGGAGGAACCATGAGACGTGCGCCAGAAGATGTGCAAAAGTTGCGCCTTTGCGGCGCATAGCAATTGTTCCTATCACCTGGGGCGCCGACGTGGCAGCTAGGCCCGACTGGAGAAGCGCCTGCCGCGCTCGGCCTCCGGACAAGTTTTGACGGGCGCGACGAGGCGGAATGGATCTGACGCATGGACTTTCCGGGCTGCTGGTCGGCGTTCTCGTCGGCCTGACCGGTGTCGGCGGCGGCTCGCTCATGGCCCCGATTCTCATCCTGCTGCTCGGAGTGCCCGCGACCACGGCGGTCGGCACAGATCTCTGGTTCGCCGCGATCACCAAGAGTGTCGGCAGCGTCGTCCACCACAGTCTGGGCGAACCGGATTGGCAGGTGGTGCGCCGCCTGGCCTATGGCAGCGTTCCCGCGAGCATCGTGACCAGCCTGCTGCTGGCGCAGATCGACGCCAGCCAGATCAAGCACGGCCTCATCATCAGTACGCTCGGGGTGTTGCTCATCGCGACGGCGGCGGCGACCTTCGGCTGGGGCCGGGTGCAGCTGTTGGTCCTGCGCATGGAGGCGCCGCTTGCCGCGGCCTATCGCAAGCGCCAGCCGATGCTCACGGTCGCGGCGGGCGCGGCGCTCGGCATCATGGTCACGCTGACCTCGATCGGCGCGGGCGCGCTCGGCGCGGTCATGCTGATGGCGCTCTACCCGATGCGGATGACGGCGCGGCGGCTGGTCGGCACGGACATCGTGCATGCCGTGCCGCTGACGATCGTCGCGGGCACCGGCCATCTCATCATGGGCAATGTTGATCTGCATCTGCTCGGCTCGCTGCTGGTCGGGTCAATTCCCGGCATCATCATCGGCTCGCTGCTGGCGACGCGCCTTTCCGCGGCATTCCTGCGTCCGGTTCTGGCGGTGGTGCTGGCGGCGACCGGCATCAAGATGATCTTCTCGTGACCGGCTATGTCGCGCTGCTGCGGGCGGTCAACGTCGGCGGCACCGGCAAGCTGCCCATGGCCGAGCTCAAGCGCATGGGCGAGGAAGCCGGCTTCGAGGCGGTGAGCACCTATATCGCCAGCGGCAATCTGCTCTTCCGGAGCGACAGGGACGAGGCGCAGGTGCGCGCCGCCATCGAGAAGCCGCTCGCCGCTTTTGCGGGCAAGCCGGTCGGCGTTCACGTCCGTACCGCGGCGGAGCTGGCTGCCGTCCTCGCGCGCAATCCCTTTGCCGACCGCGCGCCCAATCGCGTGCTGGCGACCTTCCTCGAAGGGCCTGTCGGGCCGCATCTGCTGGAGCGCGTGCTGCATCAGGCGGACGAGGAGATCGCGCTCGGCGAGCGCGAGATCTTCATCCATTATGGCGATGGCATGGGCCAGTCGAAGCTGCGCATCCCTGCCGCCGAGAGTGGCACGGCGCGCAACATGAACACGGTGGCGAAGCTCGCCGAGTTGGCGGGGAAGCTTTAGCCTTCAGCCCATTTTTGCGAAGATGCCGGCTGGTTAGAGTGCCGCCTTCGCCGCCGTATATTCCTTCGCCAGCCGCGCGACCAGCTCGCCCGTAGACACCACCCCCTGCACCGATCCGATGCCCTGGCCCGCACCCCAGATGTCCTTCCACGCCTTGGCGTCGGTCGCCTTCGCGAAATCCATGGCGGAGGGGTCGCTGTGCGGGAGATTATCCGGGTCCAGCCCCTGCGCGAGGATCGAGGCGCGCAGATAATTGCCGTGCACGCCGGTGAAGTAGCTCGAATAGACGATGTCGGCGGCGGCGCCCTCGACGATGCCCTGCTTGTAGGCGTCGGTGGCGCGCGCTTCCTGCGTTGCGATGAAGGCCGAGCCGATATAAGCGAAGTCTGCGCCCATGGCCTGCGCGGCGAGGACGCCCGCGCCGGTCGCGATCGCGCCGGAAAGCGCGATGGGGCCGTCGAACCATTGCCGTGTCTCGGCCGCGAGCGCGAAGGGTGATTGCGCGCCGGCATGGCCGCCCGCGCCGGCCGCGACGAGGATCAGCCCGTCCGCGCCTTTTTCGATCGCCTTGCGGGCGAAGCGCTGGTTGATGACGTCGTGGAAGACGAGGCCGCCCCAGCCGCGAACGCCGGCATTCACTTCTTCGTTCGCGCCGAGCGAGGTGATGATGAGTGGCACCTTGAAGCGCTGGCAAATGGTGAGGTCTTCGAGAAGGCGCGGATTCGAACGGTGGACGATGAGATTGACCGCATAGGGCGCGGCGGGCGCGTCCGGATGCGCGGCGTCATGCGCGGCCAGTTCCTCGGTGATCCGCGCCAGCCAGTCCTCCAGCCGCTCCGATCCGCGCGCATTGAGCGAAGGCATGGAGCCGATGATGCCGGCCTTGCACTGCGCGATGACAAGATCGGGATTGGAGATGATGAACAGGGGCGCGCCGATGACGGGCAGGCGCAGGCCTTTCTGAAGCTGGGCAGGGATGGGCAAGGCGGCGGTCCTCTCTTGGCGGGGGGGAGTCGCATGGGGGCCAAGATGGGTCAATGGCCCGGAAGCGGCCGCCGTCCGATCAGTAGCGCGCGATCTCTGCAAATCGAGACAAGGTAACATCCGCGCTTGTGTCGGCATCGACTTGGATGATCGTCACCGAGCAAGACACTGAGATTTGCTCGATCTCGCTGATCATTGTCATGATGCGCTGCGGGTCGTTCGGCACGGGTATTTTGGGGTACAGGAAGCCGCCGTCCGCATCGTCGAGGTTTTCGGCGTCGTAGTCTGCGAGACGCTGGGCCATCATGTTCAACGATGCAGGATCTGCAGTGAGATAGAAAGTCAGCCACCAAACCGTGCGATCGAACCCCGCCATCGAACGTATGGTGAGCAAGCGTGCTTCTATGTCCGAATTGCTCATTCGCCCCTCATGAGCAGTAGCGCCTTCGTCGTCAGCTTTTTTCTACTCTGCCGCCTGCGCCGCCGCGCCGGGCAGCATCGGACGCCAATTTTCCGTCGCGCGCTTGCGGCGCATATAAGTGGTCGCGCCGATCTGCAGCGCGATCAGCATGAAGACGAAGGGCTGGTAGGCGATGCCGACGAACAGCGAGCCGATCATGTAGACGATATGCCCCTGCACCATGGCGAGCGCGAAAGGCGCGACCCATTTGTGGTCGGGATTGTCGGTGTCCTTGTAGCGCCGCCGCAGTCGCTCGCTCTGGACGAGCGTGCCGATGTTGAGTGCAAGCCAAAGGAACAGGCCGGGGAAACCCTGCTCGCCCAGCATCTCGAAATAGCTGGAGTGGAAGGCGCGGCCCTTGTCCGTCACCATGACATGCTCGACGCGCTGGTTGTCGACGGGGCCGCTCTTCTGGATCGTGTGATAGGTGAAGCTGTTGGCGAGATAATTGTCGAAGCCGCCGCCCAGCGGATTGCGGCTGACATAGTCGAGCGTCCACTTCCACACCTGGATGCGCGTCGAGGCGCTCTCGTCGCCCTGATATTCCGAGATGGTGTTCATCCGCTCGGTGAAGCTCGCCGGCAGGAAGGGGATCGAGCAGAGCAGGGCCAGCGCGCCGAGCGCGGCATAGAGCGCGCGGCGCTGCGTGCGCCACCACATCAGCCCGGCAAGCACGGCCGCGCAGACGAGGCCGGTGCGCGCCTCGGTGCCGATCGGCATCAGCAGGCAGGCGAAGCAGAAGGCATAGGCGAACAGCTTCACGCGCCAGTCCGGCGGGAAGATCGTGCCGTGCTGCGAGAGGTAGAGGATCAGCGGGATGATCGCGATCGCGACGGTCGAGATGATGCTGCCCTCGTACAGGCCGCTATTGTTGTCGACCATGAGGTTGAGCGCGCCATACCCGCCGCCGCCGGTCGCGGTCTTGATGCCGCCGGTGATGATGATGGAGCCGGCGCAGAGCACCATGATGAGCGCCAGCGCCTCGATGCGAAGCTTCGTGCGGAGCGTGAGCGGCAGGAAGATGGCGAAAACCAGCGCCTTCCATACCCAGCCCCATTTATGCTCGGCCGGCAGCGGGAAGTCGGCGTGAAGCGTGGTGTAGCCGCAATAGAGCAGCAGCAGCACCATCAGCACCTGCCTTCGGGAGAAGCGGCAATCCTTCTTGTCGTCCAGGACCAGCCACGCGCCCAGCGCGGCGGCGAAAGCCAGCAGCGAGATCGGCACCGAATTCAGCAGATAATAAGAGAGCCGCTGCGGCGAGACGATGTCGATATAGCTGTAGACCAGCACCAGGATGAACGGGCGCTTGAGGCCGAGGCCGAACATGCCGGCCAGGAAAAGGATGAAAAAGAGGTCACGCATCGGGCGGCTGCCCGTTGCGCGCGCGGCGACGTCGGCGGCGGCGCGTGCGGCCGAGAAAGTCGATCCGCTCGCCGCCGGTCTCGTCGTCGAGATCCTCGCGGCCGAGCAGGCGCAGGCACGCCAGCAGGATGAGGCCGTGGACCAGCAGCAGGGAGAATGCGTCAATCATCCAAGGAAGGTTCTCAACCCGTCGCCGTCGATGCTAGTCCGGTTCATGGCCGTTGCTCTAGCGCAAGCTGGTTGAGGCGGCGTTAAACCTTTGCGGTCATTGAGTGGGGCGATGACACGAATCCTGCATGTCCTCGATCACAGCTTGCCGCTGCACAGCGGCTATACCTTCCGCACCCGCGCGCTGCTGAAGGCGCAGCAGGGTCGGGGCTGGGACGTAAGGGGCATCACCGGCAATCGCCACATCGCGCAGGGGCCCGATGTCGAGACAGTCGACGGGCTGACCTTTCATCGCGTCGCGGGGCGCTCTCAGAGCCGCATCGCGCCGCTGGCCGAGTGGCGCGACGTGCGCCGCCTTTCGGCCGGTATCGATGCGCTGGCGCGGGACTGGCGGCCCGATCTCATCCATGCCCATTCGCCGGTGCTCGGCGCGCTGGCGGCAGCGCCGGTCGCGCGGCGGCACGGTCTGCCGTTCGTCTATGAGATCCGCGCCTTCTGGGAGGATGCCGCAGTCGGCAACGGCACGGGGCAGGAGGGCAACCTGCGTTATCGCGTCACGCGCTTCCTGGAGGATCGCGCCGTCGCACGGGCAGATGCCGTCATCGTCATCTGCGAGGGGCTGCGGCAGGATCTGATCACGCGCGGCGTTCCGGCGGGCAAGATCGCGGTCTCGCCCAATGGCGTGGACCTCGATCTGTTCGGTGATCCGCCGCCGCCCGACGCGGCGTTGCGCACCCGGCTGGGTCTCGACGGCGCCGAGGTGATCGGCTTCATCGGTAGCTTCTACGATTATGAAGGGCTGGACGATCTCATCGCCGCCATGCCGATGCTGGTCGCGCAGCGGCCGGACGCGCATCTGCTGCTGGTCGGCGGTGGCCCGCGCGCCGAGGCGCTGCAGGCGCAGGCGGCGGCGTCTCCGGCGACCGAGCGCATCCATTTCATCGGCCGCGTGCCGCATGAGGAAGTCGAGCTCTATTATGGCCTGACCGACATCCTCTGCTATCCGCGCAAGGCGATGCGCCTCACCGAGCTCGTCACGCCGCTCAAGCCCCTGGAGGCGATGGCGCAGGGGCGGCTGGTGGCGGCGTCCTCTGTGGGCGGCCATCGCGAATTGATCGAGGATGGCGTCACCGGCACCCTGTTTGCGCCGGGCGACCCCGCCGCCATTGCCGATGCGCTGGCCGGGCTGCTCGCCGACCGGTCGCGCTGGGACAAGCGGCGCCGGGTTGCGCGTGCCTTCGTCGAGCGTGAAAGAAGCTGGGCAAAGAATGTTGTTCGTTACGAACCTGTTTACCATCGCCTGTTAACCAACGGGCATCGGTCCTGATGAGCTAAGGTCATGAACTCGGGCGCACTGGTCAAAGTCGACACACGGGAATCGTGGATGGAGCGGGCGCTTGGGGCGCGCGGCGCCCGGCTGTTGCTGGTCGCCGGCGGCACCGTCGCCGTTACCTTGGCCATTCCGACCACGCTGATCGAGAGCCTTTCGACGGCCAGCGGCCTGAGCGAAATGACCAAATACTTCATGCCGCCCATCGGCATCGGTTCGCGGGTGCTGCTCGGTGGCCTGCTGGCGCTGGTGCCGACCGGCGTGGTCTGGGTGCTGTGGGGATCGCCCGCGCCGCGGGAGTCCGCGCCCGGCTACGAAGCCGAATATCTTGAAATCGAGGATGACGACGACATGATGCATGCACACAGGCAGTCTTCGGCCCCGGCCTCGGGTCTTGGCTGGAATGCGCTGATCCGCCTCGTGCGCGGCGGCTTCCATGAGGATGCCGACACGCTGAGCCGTCGGCGCCGCGATCGCCATCCCGACGCGCCGCCGCGCCCGCCGCTGTTCGCCAGCCGCGATCTGCCGCCGCATGACGATCAGCCCGCCATTTCGTCTGCGCCAGCGTCGGAGCCGTTCGCGGCCGATCCCGCCCTGACCGTTCCGCCGCCTTATGTGCCGAGCTTCGCCGAGGCAGTGGCACGCGCGACCCCCGTGAGCGCGACGCCGCCGGCGGAGGAGATCCTCATGCCGCGCGCCCCGGCGCCGTTGAGCGATGAAGAGATCGCGCAGGCCGTCGCCGCGATCCCGCCGCGCGAGACCGTGGCTCCGGCACCCGCCGCTGCTTATGCCCCGGCCGAAAAGCCGAGCGGCACCGCCGGGCTGGATCTCCCCCTGATCGAAGGCGCCGATCTCGCCGCGCTCGCCGCCCGTTTCGAGCGGGGCGTCGCGAAGCGCGAGGTCATTGCCCATGCGCAGGATGCGCAGCATCAGTTGCACAATAGCATGGGATTTCCGCAGTCCGATTCTGCACTCCGCGGCCCCTTGCGCGGCCAGCGGCCGATGGAGCTGGTGTCGGCAAGCGCCGCGGACGAAACCGATGCGGACGGCCTGCTGCGCGTCGACGCCGATGTGGAGCGAGCGCTCAACAGCGCGCTGACGACTCTGCGCAAGCTCACCGAGCAGGGCCGCCGCCGTCGCTAAGCGCCCCGGCGCTACCAGTCCTCGATCGTCAGGACGCCGAGACGGAGCAAGGCCGCGCCCTCGACGTCGCGCACCTCGTCCACGGACACATCCGCCACGATATGGCCGTGCAGGGTGAACTCCGCGTCGCGCAGCCGCGCTGCCAGGTCCACTGCATGCTGCGCGGCATCCGCGCAGGATAGGCGCAGCACGATTCGATGCTGGGCGCCGACGAAGGTCGCGCTGCACCAGGGGCTCATATTGGCATCGTCGATCGTGCTATCCGGCCCGGCCATCGCTTCCAGCGCGGCAAGCAACTGCCCCTGACAGTCGCGCCGCTGTGTGCGCGGTCGCGCCGGCCGGATTTGGTGCGTCTCCTTGCGCTTGATGCCGAAGCGGCGCGCGCTCTGGATCGTTGTCATGAGGCTCATCGTGCAGCGCTTCCCTCGTAAGTGTTCATGAAATGTTCTAAACGGCGCCGTATCCGGTCGCCGAGTTCGCGCCCCTTGCGCAGATCGTGGACAAGGCGGGGGTCGCGCACCGATTCGCGCCCGAATCGGGTCGCGGCCATGCCCGTGCGGCGGAGGAAAAGTTCGATGCGGCGCAATGTAGGCATGGTGACAGGACTCCTCTGCTGGCGACTCGATATAGGAAGTTTCCTATCTTCTATGTAAAATCCTACTTGTCTAGGAAAATTCCTATCGCTATCATGTCCGCTATGGAGACAGGTGATCCACGCGAGGCACTGGCCCGGCTGATCCGCGAGCGCGGTGACAGCTATGATGCCGTCTCGCGCCTGATCGGCCGCAATCCCGCCTATATCCAGCAGTTCGTGAAGCGGGGCACGCCGCGCAAGCTGGACGAGGCCGACCGCAAGCTGCTGGCCCGCTATTTCGGCGTCGACGAGCGGTTGCTCGGCGCGCCGGACGAGCAGGCCTGGCAGCAGGCGCGCAAGGGCCGTCCCACGTCGGCGCGGGGTTTGGGCGATCTCGTCCCCGTGCCGCGGCTGGCGCTCGGCGCTTCGGCCGGGCCTGGCTCGCTGCAAGAAGATGAAGCGGCGGCCGGGGCGCTCGCTTTCGACGCGCGCTGGCTGCGCGACATGGGTGGCCGGCCGGACATGCTCTCGATCATCCGCGTCGACGGCGAATCCATGGCGCCGACGCTCAGCGACGGCGACGATATCATGGTCGATCGCAGCGACGGGATCGATCGGCTGCGCGACGGCATCTATGTGTTGCGCATGGACGACGTGCTGATGGTGAAGCGCGTGGCGCGCACGCCGCGGCGCGATCGCTTCTCGGTGCGCAGCGACAACGCGCTGTTTCCAAGCTGGGACGATGTCGATCCGGCGGGCGTGACGATTCTCGGCCGCGTGATCTGGGCGGGGCGGCGCGTGGGATGAACCGCTCGATCGAAGGAGAGGGGAAAGCGTCATGAGCACCGTTACGGCCAGCGACGAAGCGCTGCCGCCGCTCGATGCGCTGGAACCGCGCTGGCGCGCGCTGGAAGCACGGGCGGACGCGAGCTTCTTCCTCAGCTGGACGTGGATCGGAAGCTGGCTGCGCGCGACGGGCGCCCGGCCGGATCTGGTGAGCGTGCGGAGCGAAGAGGGTGAGGAGATCGGTCTGGCGCTGTTCGGCCTCGCGCGCGAGCCGCGCAAGCTCGGCCGACCCAGGACGTTGCGGCTCAACGAATCGGGCGATCCGGAGGCGGACCGCGTCTTCATCGAATATAATGCGCCGCTCGCCGCGCGCGAGCACGAGGAGGAAGTGACGGCAGCGCTCGCGCATCTGCTCGCGCGGCGGCGTGACTGGCGCGTGCTGCGGCTCTCCGGCGTCGCGGACGATTGCGCCCTGATCGCCGCCGTGCCGGCCCGCCGGCGCATCCTCGTCGACGTGTCGCCCGCCTATGGCGTGGCGCTCGGCGCGGTGCGCGATGCGGTCGGTGACTATCTCTCGCTGCTCTCTACCAACACGCGCAGCCAGATTCGTCGCTCGCTCAAGGATCATGGCGACGGCGAAATCCTCGTCCAGCGCGCTGCGAGCGAGGCTGAGCTTGCCGCGTGGCTGGAGGAGATGCGCCGCCTCAATGTCGGTCGGCACGACAACAATGCCTGGGACGGAGCGATGTTTCGCGCCTTCGCCGCCGAGATCGCACGGACCGGGCTGGGCTCCGGCGCGGTCGACCTGCTGCGCGTCGCGATCGGCGGCGACGTCACCGGCTATCTCCTCAACTTCGTCCATGGCGATCGCGCGATGAACTATCAGTCCGCCTTCGCCGAGCCGGTGAGCCAGAAGGACAAGCCCGGCCTCGTCACCCACATGGCGGCGGTCGCCCACTATGCCGGGCGCGGCCTGGCGCTCTACTCGCTGCTGGCCGGCAAGGACCGCTACAAGCAGAGCCTCGCCACCGGCGCCGAGGAGCTGCAATGGTGGCAGATCGAGCGCTTCTCGCCGGGGCTGGAAGCGGAATATTGGTTGCGGCGAGTGCTGCGCCGCTAGCCCCCGTTCGAAGAGGGGAGCTAGCGGGCGGTCACCCCTTCGGCGTCAGGCGCAGCATTTTCCCGTTCGGCCCGTCTTCCAGCAGCCAGAGAGCGCCGTCCGGCCCGACGCGCACGTTGCGCAGGCGCATGCCGAGCTTCCAGTGGTCGGCCTTGCTCGCAGTCTCGCCATCGAGCGCGACGCGGTCCAGCGCCATGCCGGAAAGGCCGGTGATGAACAGCGAGTTCTTCCAGGCCGGGAACAGCGTGGCGTTGTAATAGGCCATGGAGGCCGGGGCGAGCGACGGGTTCCAGAAGACCTTGGGCGGCGTGAAGCTGTCACCCTGCGCGTGATCGGGAATGTCGCTCTTGTCGTAGTTGCTGCCGTTCGAAGCCTTGGGCCAGCCATAGTTGGTGCCCGGCTTGATCAGGTTGACCTCGTCGCCGCCGAGCGGACCCATCTCCACTTCCCACAGGCGCCCGTCCTTGTCGAAGGCGATGCCTGTCAGGTTGCGGCTGCCATAGGACCAGATCGCCGGGTGAAAGCCCTTGGCTGCCAGTGGATTGCCCTTGGCCGGGGTGCCGTCGAGGTTGAGCCGCAGCACCTTGCCGAGCGTCGACTTGGGATCCTGTGCCGGATCGGCCTTGGCGCGCTCGCCATTGGTGAAAAACAGATATTTCTTGTCCGGCGAGAAGGCGATGCGGCCGGACCAGTGCGCGCCGCTCTCGATATAGGGCGTCGCGCGGAAGATGACCTTCACGTCGCCGAGCGCCGCGCCGGCCTCGTCGAGGGTCGCGGTGGCAAGCGCGACGCCGTTGGTCTTGCCTTCGCCGGCCTCGGCATAGCTGAAGTAGATCTTCTTCGACCTGGCGAAATCGGGCGAGAGGACGATGTCCATCATCGCGCCCTGGCCCGCGCTCACCACGGCGGGCGTGTTGGCCAGCGTCTTCTTGTCGCCGCTCTTGGGGTCGAACAGGATGATCGCGCCCTGCTTCTGCGTCACCAGGATCTTGCCGTCCGGCAGGAAGGCCATCGCCCACGGTGCCTGGAAGGTGCTGACCGTCGTGATCGCGAAGGGCAGTTCGGCGACCGGCGTCGGCGTCGTGTCCTGCACCGGCTGGGCGATCGCGGGCGCGACGGGCAGGGCGGCGAGAATGAGGGGCAGTCCGAGCGAACGCAGGCTCATGGGATCGGGTCTCCAGTGCGCATGATCTGTTGTGCCGCGAGCCATAACGGGCGGCGACCGGAACGGAAGCGAAAGTTGGCGACTTCTTGCCGCGGCGGGAAGCGGAACATTGGCTGGGAGCGTCGGGCGCGGGGTGAGGGGCAATGTGCGGCGCTCGGCTTAAGTCATGGAGACATGAAGCAGACTGTCGTTAAACGCTGCTGGTATCTGGAAGTCGACACTTCACTTTGGTGGACTGGCTAGCAATCACTATCCGCACCTGACATGACGTCGAAAATGAACCATTGGCTCCTTCTCAGTGCGGTAGTTGCTCTGTCTGGATGCGCAGGAGAACCGGATAAGCGGTGGCCTCCACCTGAAGTAGATGAGTACAATCCCGAAACCTGTCATTGCGCAATTTTCAAGAATTGCGGTCATGTTTACATCGAACTTGTTGCTAGGCATAAAATTAAAAACAGACGTTGTTCATACATCGGCAATGAAAAATTGCGGGCAGTATGTGATTACGATGAATATTATATCGATATAATCGACGACCGTGTCGAAGCGTTCAAAACGACGGTAACATATGGCACGTTTCAGGGGCTATGGTGCGTCGCTCGCGTTGACACGGCGGAAAATCGGAGCAGGTAGCTAGCCGGCTTCCCACACACACATTCCCTCTGTCCTACAGCCAGTCCTTCATGGCAGGCCGGTCGCATGCTAGGCCGCATGCCCCTGATCGCCCATTTTTCGCCGCGCAGCGGTCGCCCTGCGGGACCGCAAGAACATGCGCGATAGTGTGACCCCAGTGTGACCCAAAGTGTGAACTTCGGGCGTGAATATCCCAGCTACGTTCGGGGACAACGCGGGGAGCGACCGCTCACCAAGCCAAATCAGGCGCTTGCGCCTGTCTCGCCGTCACCGCCTCGGCGTCAGGCGCATCATCTTCCCGTTCGGGCCGTCCTGCAGCAGCCAGATCGCGCCGTCCGGCCCGGTGCGCACCTGCCGGATGCGCATGCCGAGCGGCCAGTGATCCGCCTTGGTCGCTGTCTCGCCGTCGAGCGCGATGCGGTCGAGCGCCATGCCGGAGAGGCCGGCGACGAACAGGGAGTTGCGCCAGGCCGGGAACAACCGCGCGTCATAATAGGCGACCGAGGAGGGTGAGAGCGACGGCGTCCAGAAAGCCTTGGGCGCCTCGAAGCCGTCGCCCGGCCGGTGATCGGGAATGTCGGTGCCGTCATAATTGGTGCCGTTGGAGGCGAGCGGCCAGCCATAGTTCGCGCCGCCCTTGATGAGGTTGACCTCGTCGCCGCCGCGCGGACCCATCTCCACTTCCCAGAGGCGACCGCGCCGATCGAAGGCGAGACCGGTCAGGTTGCGGCTGCCGTAGCTCCAGATCGCCGGATCGAAGCCCCTGGCGGCAAGCGGATTGCCCTTGGCGGGCGTGCCGTCGCGATTGAGCCGCAGCACCTTGCCGAGCGTGGTCTTCGGGTCCTGCGCGTGCTGGATCTGGACGCGCTCGCCGCTGGTGAAGAAGACATGGCGCCCGTCCGGCGAGAAGGCGATGCGGCCGGAATAGCTGCTTGCGCGCTCATGATAGGGCTGGGCGCGGAAGATCACGGTGGCGTTTCGCAGCGCTGCGCCGGCTTCGTCCAGCGTGGCGGTGGCGAGCACGACGCCGCTGGTCTTGCCTTCGCCCGCCTCGGTGTAGCTGAAGTAGATCGTACGGCTTCGCGCGAAGTCCGGCGCCGGGGCCACGTCCATGAGCCCGCCCTGGTTGGTCGTCACCACAGCCGGGACGCCCCCGAGCGTCCGCTTTTCGCCGGTGCCCGGGTCGAACAGGATCATCGATCCCATCTTCTGCGTCACCAGCATCTTGCCGCCGGGCAGGAAGGCCATGGACCAGGGCGCCTCGAAGCTGGCGATCGTGGTCATTTCGAACGGCAGGTCGGCCGCCGCGGGCAGGGCTGCGGGCTGGGCGAGCGCGACGCTCGCGAACACTGTTGCAAGCACGAGCAGCAGGCCGATCGATAGGGATTTCATGGGCGTTCGGGTCTCCTGCCTTGCAGGATGCTTCACGCACCGGAAACCGCCATCAATCGGCCCGGAAAGCTGCCGTCAGGTCATTTCCCCTTGGCGGCGAGGAAGGCGCGGGCGGCCGCGTCCATCTCCAGCACGGGGTTGCCGGGACCGGAGTGACGGCCCTTCAGGAACTCGTTCAGCACGCGGCGCTTGCTGAACAGCCAGTGGCCGTCGACCTTGCGCACTTCGTCCTCATAGATGCCGAACGTGCCCATCTTGAAGCTGTCGCCCGGGCCGTCATTGGCCATTTCCATCCACAGCGAGGTCGTCCAGGCGCGGTCGCCCTCGACGCGGATGACCGCCTGCAGCAGCACGTGGCGCAACGTCGCCGGGCTACCGTCCTCGATCTTGTAGAAGCGGCCGATGCCTTCCTTGAACTTGCTCACGGACTCGCGGATGGCGGCGCGGCCCTTGGAGGTGCCGCTGGCGAATTCCAGTTCGCCGTCCTCGGTGAAGGTCGCGACGTAGCTGTCGATATCGCCATAATCCATGGCGAAGAGATAGCGCGACATGAGATCCTCGATCTCGGCGCGGTCCTGCGCATAGGTCGGCGCATAACGGGGCTGGGCATTCACGGTCATCGGCATTCCTCCGGCAAGCACAAGAGCGGCGGCGAGCGCGCTCTTGCAGGCTCTTTTCAGTGACATCAACTGCTTCTCCCCTTTTGTATTCTCATCCGCCGGCGCGGGCGCGCGCACCGCGCTCCCAGTCCACATTGGCCCGCGAGATCACATAATCGTGGATCGCCTGCGCGTCGGCGCGCGAAAGCGTGTCGGCAAAGCTCGCCATGCCCTTGGACGCGCGCGTGCCCGAGAGCAGGATGTCGAGGAACTCGGCATGCGTCGCCGGCGACATGTAGCGCAGGTCCTTGATGCCGCCGCGCGCGGCGGCGCCATGGCAGAGCGCGCAATGCGCCTCGTAAAGCCCGGCACCCCTGGCGATCGCCTCGGCCGATCCGGTCGATGGCGGCGGCTGCTGCGGCGCGGCCGGGGTTGCTGCAGCGCTCCGCACGAACGGCGGCAGGCTCGCCTTGCCGCCCAGCTTGAACACCAGCAGGCGCGGCTTGCCGATGTCGAGCGCGGTATATTTGGCGCGCTCGACATGGGCGAGCCCGCCGCCCCAGCCCGCATTCACCGCGATATACTGTTCCCCGTCGACCATGTAGCTGATCGGGCCGGAGACCGGCACATTCTGCACCGGCATTTCCCAGAGCTTCCTGCCGCTGCGCGCATCATAGGCCGCGAAGGTCGTGCCGATCGTCCCCTGGAAGACGAGGTTGCCCGCCGTCGCCAGCACCCCGCCCGATCCGTTGAGCGGATAGGGCACGCGCCAGGCTTCCTTCTGCGTCACCGGGTTCCATGCCGTCAGCCAGGCGCGCGAATGGGCGTCAGCATAGTCGGCGATCTTGCGCCGCTCCTCGTCATGGCCGGTATAGCTGACGCCGGTGCCGCGCGGCTTGTCCGGATCGTAGCTCTCGTAAAGCGCATAGCCCATATAGGTCTCCGAGACCTGGAAATAGGCGAGGCCGGTCTTCGGGCTGAACGCCATCGGGTTCCAGTTGTGCCCGCCGCCCGCGCCCGGCGAGACCAGCACCGGCGTCGTGCCATAGCGCACCGCCGGGTTCTCGATCGGCCGGCCGGTCTTCATGTCGATGCCGCTCGCCCAGTTGACGGGTACGAACGGCTCGGCCGAGATCAGCTTCCCGGTCACGCGGTCCAGCAGGTAGAAGAAGCCGTTCTTCGGCGCCTGCATGATGACCTTGCGCAGCTTGCCGCCGATCTTGAGGTCGGCGAGGATCATCGACTGGGTCGCGGTATAGTCCCATTCCTCGCCGGGCGTGGTTTGGTAGTGCCAGGCATAAGCGCCGGTGTCGGCATGGACCGCGACGATCGAGGCGAGGAACAGATTGTCGCCGCCGCCGGGGCTGCGATGCTTCTGCGCCCAGGGCGATCCGTTGCCGGTGCCGATGTAGATGAGCCGCGTCTCGGGGTCGTAGGCGATATTGTCCCACACCGTCCCGCCGCCGCCGGCCTTCCACCACTGGCCGGTCCAGCTCTTGGCCGCCATCGCCATCGCCTGGTTCTCGAAGCCCTGCGCGGGGTCGCCGGGCACGGTGTAGAAACGCCAGTCGAGCTTACCGGTCTCGGCGTCATAGGCGGAAAGATAACCGCGCACGCCCAGCTCGGCGCCGCCATTGCCGATCAGCACCTTGCCCTCGACCACGCGCGGCGCGCCGGTGATCGTATAGGGGCGGGCATGATCGACGGTCAGCGTCGACCAGACCGGCTTGCCGGTCCTGGCGTCAAGCGCGATCAGCCTTCCGTCGAGCGTCGCGATGTAGATCTTGCCTTTCCACGCCGCGAGACCGCGCGAAACGATGTCGCAGCAGGCCAGGCGCCCGAACTGCGGCGGCACCTCGGGATCGTAGGTCCACAGCATCCGGCCGGTCTTGGCGTCATAGGCGGTGGTGATGTTCCACGGCTCGGTGTTGTAGAGCACGCCGTCGATCACCAGCGGCGTCGCTTCCACGCCGCGCTCGGTGGCGATGTCGGCATACCAGGCGAGGCCGAGCTGGCTCACATTGCCGTCGTTGATCTGCGTCAGCGGCGAGAAGCGCTGCTCGTCATGGGTGCGCCCGGCGCTCATCCACTGGCCGGCATTGGCGTCCGCCGCGAGCAGTCGCGCACCGTCCACCCAGGCCGGGCCATTGCCGTCGGTCGCGGAGACCAGCAGCAGCGAGACGGCCGCGAGCGCCGCGCTTTTCAGGCGAACCTTGCCCATCGCGCTCACGCCGTCCGCGGTCCCGCGTCCGGCAGGTCGGCGGCATCGGCCCAGAAGCCGTGCACCTGGCCGACGCATTTGAACGGCATCCGCACCCGCGCCACCGGCCCGGCGGCGACATCCTTGGTGTCGATCAGCACAAGGTCCGATCGGCCGCTTTCCTTGCGGCTGTTGGCCACGCCGATGAGATAGCCGTCGCCTTCCGGCGCGCCCTTCTTGCGCGGCACGAAAGTCATTTCCTGCAGCGAATAGTCGGCGATCGAAGCCGTCTGCACCTGGCCGGTCTGGTGGTCGACGATCGCCCAGCCGCCGCCGCCGGGGCCGAAGCTGTTCAGATAGCCGTAGCGATAGGGCAGAGTGTGGAAGCGATCATCCTGCCGCGAGAGCACGCCGGTCACTTGCGGGAACAGCGTCTCGACCTGGTAGGTCGTGGTGCCCTTGCGGCGCAGGTCCACCGTGAAGCGCCGGATGCGCCCCACCGACTTGGCCGGGTCGAACGGCTCGTGCAGGTTCGGGAAGAAGGGGAACTGGTTGGCCTCGCCGCCGTCCATATCGACGGTGATCTTCTCCCCGTCCGACCAGGCGCCCATGGTGTGCGTGCAGAACATCTGCGCGCCGGTGAACCAGCGGATGTCCTTTCCGTCGCCGCCCCGGCGCATCACGCCCAGATAGCAGGGCAGCTTGCTGTCATAGGCGAAGTGCACGCCGCCCGCCTTCATCTGCTCGAGATTGGCGGGCATGGAGACGAGGAAGAAGATGATGTGCCGCTGCGTGACCGCGAAGTCGTGCATCATGCCGGCATAGGGCGCCTGCACCGTCGCGCTCCAGTTGATCGCGCCGTTGCGGTCGGCCGAGAACACGTGGACATCCTTCGACAGGAAGCCGCTCGCTTCATAGCCGAAGCCGATATACTCGCCCGTTTCGGGATCGATCTTCGGGTGCGCCGTGTGCGTCAGGCTGCCGAGCTTGCCGCCGAACGTGTAGTAGTCGTCGAGCGTCTCCAGCGTGTGCGGGTTCATGTAGACCGGCGGGCTGTCTTCCTTGAACACCAGCAGCTTCTTGTGGTGCACGAACAACTGCGTGTTGGCGGTGCCGCGGCTCAGATCCTTGACGCTCGGATCGTCGGTGAAGGGATTGCGGTACATGCCGAACAGCGAGCGCCGCGCCTCGTGCTGCGCCTTCCAGCGCTGCGTCCGCACATAGCGCGTGCGATAGTCGACGAGCCCGTTCTTGATGCGGAACATCGAGACATGGCCTTCGCCATCGAAGACGATGTCGTTCTTGTATTTGGGATCCTTGGGATACTGCGGATCGGGGCCGACCCGGTAGAAGACGCCGTCCAGATCGGTGGGCAGCTTGCCTTCCACCTCGCAGTCATAGAGGTCGATCTCTGCGCGGATGTTGGTGCCGGCCGGGCCGCCGCCGAAGGCGCGCGGATCGTCCGGGAAGTCGACCGGCATCGGAGCGAGCGGTTCCGCCGCGATTGCAGCGCCCGGCTGGCCCAGCCCCGCCACCGCCGCGCCCCCGCCGAGCGCCGCTGCGCCGAGGAAGGCGCGCCGCCCAAGTCCTTGCGCCGCCTGCGCGTCTTTTCCCCGATCCGTCATTGGCGTCCCCTCTCTCTCGCGCGCAGATCGCCCGGACGAGTCGATTTTGTCAACTCCGCGATTGTGAACGGCTGCATTTCCGCGCGGGCGCGCATGCCGACGCAAACGAGGCGCGGCTCTGTCCTACACCCCCCGTTTCATGTCACGAACGTCCCCCTGCGCTGCACGCGCCCGCCGCTCTTTGATCCCGTGAAAATTATGTAAAATCAGCGGCTTCGCCTTGCCCCGAGGCAAACTTTTGCGCGCTCCCCATGCGCAACACGAGGGAACTTCCGGAATTTCCCGCCGAAAATGGCGGAAATCCGCGCTTCGCCGCAGGCAAGCGAAGCGCGATCCCGTGCGGATTGGGTGCGAATGCGGCGATGTTTGCCGCAAAAGTGCCGCCAGGGCGGCGGCTGGGCCGGGAAGGACTCGCATCCTCCCCGGCCAGCACGGGGGTCAGGCCAGCAGGTCGAACCGGTCCGCGTTCATCACCTTGGTCCAGGCGGCGACGAAGTCCTTGACGAACTTCCCGCCCGCATCGGCGGAAGCATAGACTTCCGAGAGCGCGCGGAGCTGTGAGTTCGATCCGAACACCAGGTCCGTCCGCGTGGCGGTCCACTTTTCCTCGTCGGTCCGGCGATCCGTGCCGACGAACAACTCGTCGGCCTCGTCGTCCACTTCCTTCCACGCCGTGCCCATGTCGAGCAGGTTGACGAAGAAGTCGTTGGTCAGGTGGCCAGGACGGGTGGTCAGCACGCCATGCTTGGCGCCGCCATGATTGGCGTCCAGCACGCGCAGGCCGCCGACCAGCACGACAAGCTCCGGCCCGCTCAGGCCCAGCAGTTGCGCCCGGTCGACCAGCAACTCCTCGGTCGGCACATTGTAGCGGACCTGCAGATAGTTGCGGAAGCCGTCGGCCTTGGGCTCGAGCACCGCGAAGCCGTCGGTGTCGGTCTGGTCCTGCGAGGCGTCGGTGCGGCCCGGGGTGAACGGCACCTCGACCTTCTGGCCCGCGTCGCTCGCGGCCTTCTCGATGCCGACGCTGCCACCAAGCACGATGAGGTCGGCAATGCTGACCTTCCGGCCGCCGGCCGCGCCGTCGAAGTCGCTCTTGATGCCCTCATAGACCTTGAGCACCTTGGCGAGCTTGGCGGGTTCGTTGACCTCCCAGTCCTTCTGGGGCGCGAGGCGGATGCGCCCACCATTGGCGCCGCCGCGATGGTCCGATCCGCGATAGGTGGCGGCCGAGGCCCAGGCGGTCGAGACCAGCTCCGCGACGCTGAGGCCGGAGGCCGCGATCTTCTGCTTGAGCGCGGCGACGTCGCCACTGTCGATCGCGGCATGGTCGGCCTTGGGGATCGGATCCTGCCAGATCAGATCCTCGTCCGGCACTTCCGGGCCGAGATAGCGGGCCCTGGGCCCCATGTCGCGGTGACACAGCTTGAACCAGGCGCGCGCGAAGGCATCCTCGAAGGCGGCCTGATCGCCGCGGAAGCGCTCCGAAATCTTGCGATATTCGGGGTCTGCCTTCAGCGCGATGTCCGCCGTGGTCATCATCGTCGGCAGGCGGCGATTGGGGCTGTGCGCGCCCGGCGCCAGGTCTTCCGGCTTCTGGTTGACCGGCTGCCACTGCTTGGCCCCGGCGGGGCTGCGCACCAGCTCATACTCATAGTCGAGCAGCATGTGGAAGAAGCTGGCGTCCCACGTCACCGGTGTCGGCGTCCAGGCGCCTTCGATGCCGCTGGTTATGGTGTGGTCGCCGATGCCCGACTCATGGCCGCTCTGCCAGCCAAGGCCCTGCTGGGCGATGTCCGCGCCTTCCGGCTCGGCGCCCACCTTGGCCGCATCGCCGGCGCCGTGCGCCTTGCCGAAGGTATGGCCGCCAGCGGTCAGCGCGACGGTTTCCTCGTCGTTCATGCCCATGCGCGCGAAGGTTTCGCGAATGTCGCGGGCCGATTGCAGAGGATCGGGGTTGCCGCCCGGCCCTTCGGGGTTCACGTAGATGAGGCCCATCTGGATCGCGGCCAGCGGGCTTTCGAGCACCATCTCGCGGTCCGGCTGGATGCGGGTCTCGTTCTTCTCATGGCCGACCCAGAATTCCTCGGTGCCCCAGTAAATGTCCTTCTCCGGCTCCCAGACGTCGGCGCGGCCACCGCCGAAACCGAAGACCGGGCCGCCCATCGACTCGATGGCGACATTGCCGGCCAGGATCATGAGGTCGGCCCAGCTCAGCGCCGCGCCATATTTCTGCTTCACCGGCCAGAGCAGGCGGCGAGCCTTGTCGAGATTGGCATTGTCCGGCCAGGAATTGAGCGGGGCAAAGCGCTGCTGGCCGGCATTGGCGCCACCGCGCCCGTCGCCGGTGCGATAGGTGCCGGCGCTGTGCCAGGCCATGCGGATGAAGAAGGGGCCATAATGACCATAATCGGCCGGCCACCAGGGCTGGCTGTCGGTCATCAGCGCGGTCAGGTCGCGCTTGACCGCGGCATAATCGAGCGTCTTGAACGCCTCGCGATAGTTGAAGTCCTTGCCCATCGGATCGCCCGACAGGCCGTTCTGCTGGAGAATCTCGAGAGACAGCTGGTTTGGCCACCAGTCGCGGTTGGTGCGTCCGAGGAGTGATCTCAGTGCACCGGGTTCCTTCATGGGGCAGCCCAACGGGTCGCCGGTTGTCTTTGCGTCCATGATCCTCATCCTCTTGCTGCTTCTAGGCGTGCAAAAAATACCCTTTGCGGCACGCACGGAAAAGCGAACAAAGTTCGTCAGACAGTTCTGCAAAAACGATCAAGGAGGGCCGCGAGGTCGCCGGTCAGGCTCCGGTCAGGCGCACCGGCAACTCGCCCCATCCGACCGCGGCGTTGTTGATGAAGCGGCGGCCTTCGCCGGCCGGCTCCATCTTCGCAACCCGCTTCACCAGCGCCGCCAGCACCGCGTCATATTCCATGCGGGCGAGCGCCTGGCCGAGGCAGAGATGGATGCCCGCGCCGAAGCCGAGATTCGCGCCGGTGCGGCGGATGTCGAACCGGTCGGGATCTTCCCAGCGCGCCGGATCGCGACCCGCTGCGGTCAGGAACAGGGCGACCGGATCGCCCTTGCGGAACTGGACCCCTTCGATCTCGCAATCGACATTGGCGGTGCGGCCCTGCACGCGGGCAGGCGGATCGTAGCGCAGCATTTCCTCGAAGCTGCCCCGGATCAGCTTGGGGTCGGCGCGCAGCACGTCCCACTGGTCAGGGAAGCGCAGGAACGCACCTATGGCGTTGGCTATGCCGAGCACGGTCGTGTCGAAGCCCGCCGCGATCGTCGCGCGCAGCAGCAGCTCGGCGCGCTCCATCGTGATGACGCCGTCCTTGCCGAGGTCGAGGATCGCGCGGCCGAGCCCGCCCGGTTTCACCGTGTCGTAGCGCGTATGCTCCTCGATCCAGGCGAAGGCCGGCGCGGCCCGCTCGAAGCTTTCCTGGAAGATGTCGTTGATCGGCCCCACCGTGTTGAACGCGGCCTCGCCGAAATCGAGGATCAGGTGGCGGCCCTCATCCGCGAGGCCGATCATGTCGGGGAAGACCTTGAGCACGAAAGCGGCAGCAATGTCGCGCACGGCATCCACCGTGCCGCGTTCGACCGCTTCCGCAACCACGCGGTCCGCTTCTTCCGCAAACGCGGCGGCGTTCCGGGACAGGGCGACGGGCGTGAAGAACTGCATCAGCGCCTTGCGGACCTCGGTGTGCTCGGGCGGATCCTCGGTGACGAGGATCGGCGGCACGAGGCTGAAGGGATCGTCGCAGGGCTTGGCGGTCGAGGTGAAGCGCCGCCAGTCAGGCAGGATGGTGCGGACGATGGCGTGGCTGCCGGTCGCGACGAAGCCATATTGCGTCATCCATGTCGCCGGCGCGCTCTGGCAAAGCTCGGCGTCGGCATAGGGCAGCCGCGCGATCCAGTCCGCGGAGAATGGATCGCCGTCGCTGGCGGGCATGAAAGGCGAGGGCGTAGGCGTGACCATGTTCATGCTGCCTGCCCTCCCTGCGCGCGGCGCCCTGCCTCGGTGCGAAACGCAGCCTCGATGACGCGGTTTCGCTGCTCCACCGGCTCGATCATGCCGGGATGGGTGATGACATAGCGCTCGTCATGCTTGATCGCGTGGATGACCAGCGCCGCGGTCGCCTCGGCGGAGAGCCAGTCGATCGCCTGCTCCTGGAACTGGACGCTGTCCTCGAGGCTCACATCGGCAAGGCCGCCGGCGAGTTCCACCGGGCGGTTGCGCGTGCTGTTGCCGAGATCGGTCTGAACCGGGCCGGGGCAGAGGATGCTGACGCCGATATTCGCGCCTTCTTCCGCCAGATCCTCGGCGAGCGCCTCGCTGAGGCCGACGATCGCATATTTGGTGGTGCAATAGGCGACGAGGCCGGGCACCGGCATCAGCCCCGCCATGGAGGCGGTGTTGACGATATGGCCGCCCTCGGCATTGGCGCGCAGGATCGGCAGGAAGCTGGTGACGCCGTGAATGACGCCCCAGAGATTGACGTTGAGCATCCAGCGCCAGTCGTTGAGCGTGAGATCCTTGATCATGCCCATCGGGCCGATGCCGGCATTGTTGCAGAGCACATGGACCGTGCCGAACCGCTCCCGAACCGCTTCGGCCAGCGCCTCGACCTGCTCGGCTTTGGAAACGTCGGCCTGAATGGCGACCGCGCCGATCTCGTCCGCCGTCGCCTGCAGCCGGTCGGCCTGGATGTCGGAAATGACAACCGTCATGCCCTCGGCGATCATCGCCTCGGCGATCGCCTTGCCGATGCCGGACGCGCCGCCCGTGACGACGCCGACCTTGCCCCCCAGTTGCTCCATGCCGCTCTCCTCGCTGCCGGCAACGCTCTTGTGGCGCGCCAGTCCGCATGAGGCTCTAGCATGGCGCGGGACGTCGCGCTTTGCCAATGGCGAAATGCTGTTCGCCGGATACGAACGCGGCGCCCCACCGGAGGCGCCGCTTTCCGCCCATTCGCTTATTCGACCGTCACCGTGACGGCGCGACGGTTCTGCGCCCAGGAGGCTTCGTCCGATCCGATGGCGGCGGGCCGTTCCTTGCCGTAGCTGATGACGGACATGCGCGCCGGGTCGATGCCCAGCGCCGCGAGATAGTTCTTCGCGGCATTGGCGCGGCGGTCGCCGAGCGCGAGGTTATATTCCCGTGTGCCGCGCTCGTCGGCATGACCCTCGATGACGATCTTCTTGCCGGGATAGCGCGTCAGCCACTGCGCCTGGCTCTGGAGGACGGGACGCGCCTCGGCATCGACATCGAACTTGTCGGTGCCGAAGAAGATGCGGTCCGCGCTCACGCTGGCGAGAAAGTCCGCGTGGCTGCCGGGCACGACTGCAGTGGAGGTCTGCGAGGACGAGCTGTCGCCCGATCCGATGCTGTCTGCGGGCGGTGGCGGAATATCCTGCGGGCCCTGCTTCTTCGAGCAGCCTGCCAGCATCGTGCCCAGAATGATGATAGCCACAAGGCCCTTACGCATGTCGATGCACCCTTCCTCGACCGAATTGCGGGCCGCGCACCTGCCCGGCGCCGACCTCCTATGTCCTTCCGATGGGCGTAACGGGTTCGCGCAGGTGCCGTTACCACGGCTTTCCTATGGCCCCGGCTCGTCTCGCATAGGAAAGCCGTAGGAACGCCCGCGCAGGGGATGGGGTAACATGGTCTCGACCGGCAAAAGCTGGCCAGGCCCGGAATGGCGGACAGATGCAGCCCCCATAGCATTGCCATTCCGGGTCACTAGGGGCCTGCCGCGCGGACGCTCGCCGCTTTTCGTTACATGAGCTCAGTCCGCTCCTTCGGCCGTCACGGCGAGCCTGTAGCCCACACCCGCTTCGGTCAGGATGATGCATGGTTCGGCCGGGTCTTCCTCCAGTTTCTGGCGGAGCAGCGCAATGTAGCTGCGCAGATACTGGCCATCGATATTGGGATCTTTCCAGCCCGCCAGCAGCAGGCGGCGATGCGTCACGACCTGCCCCGCGCGGCGCGCAAGGGCTTCGAGCAGGTCGAATTCCTTGGGCGAGAGCCGCACTTCCTCGCCCAGCAGCCGGACCTCGCGCCGGTCGAAACGGATATGGAGATCGCGCGAGCGAAACTCGGACGCGGCCCGCGCCTCGCTGCCGAGGCGGCGGCTGGCGGCACGAATGCGGGCAAGCAGTTCGTTGATACCGAACGGCTTGTTGATGAAATCCTCCGCGCCCTCGTCGAGCGCGGCGACCTTCTCCGTCTCCTGGTGGCGAGCGGAGAGCACGAGGATCGCCATCTCGTTGAGCGCGCGCAGCGCGGCGATGATATCCTTGCCGTCTGCATCGGGCAGACCGAGGTCCAGCAGGACGATATCGAATGCCCGCGCCTGCGCGGTGGCGAGGCCCTCGGCGGCGGTGGCGGCGATCTCGACCTCGTAGCCCTGCGATGCGAGGACCGGTTCCAGCGTGCCGGCGATGGCGGGCTCGTCGTCGACGATCAGGATGCGCCTAGGCATGGCTCGGCTCCCCGTTTTCTGCCAGCGGCAGGCGGATGGCGACATGCGTGCCCTGTCCGCCGGCATGCGGACTCATCACATGGATCGTGCCGTGGAACGCGTCGACGAAGCCTTTGGCGATGGAGAGGCCGAGGCCTTGTCCTTCCTGATGCGAGGTCCGGTCCGATCGATAGAAACGGTTGAAGACGCGCGGCAGGTCGCTTGCCGGGATGCCGCAACCTTCGTCGATGATGTCGATCCGCACCTCGCGGTCCTCGCGCCGGATACGCACGGCGATGGTGCTGCCGTCCGGGCTGTAGCGCCGCGCATTGTCGAGAATGTTGGCGAAGATTTGCTCGATCATCACCGGATTGGCGCGGATCAGTGCGCTCTGGCAATCGAAGTGCCGTGAGAAGACATGGGTCGAGGCGGTCATGCGGGCGGAACGCAGCGCCAGCCCCATGATCTCGACGACATCGACCTCACTCATCTGATCGTCGCCGATGCCCGCCTGCAACCGCCCCAGATCGAGCAGGTTCGCCGTGTAGCGATCCAGCCGTCCGGTCTGCTCCTGGATGGTCGAGAGCAGCTTGCGCCGCACTTCCGGCTCCAGATCGTCCGAGAGGGAGAGCATGCTGGAAGCCGATGCAGAGATGGCGGAGAGCGGCGTGCGCATGTCGTGCGACAGGGAAGAGAGAAGAGCGGTTTTGAAATCCTCGGACCGGCGCAACGCCTCGGTCTGGCTCAGCCGTTCGAGCAGCAGGCAGCGCTCGACGGCGATCGTGAGGATGGCGACGAGCGCGTCCATGTCCATCGCCTTGTCGCCCGGAGCATCCTCGCGCCGACCGAAGACCGCATAACCGAGCACCTCGCCCTTGCTTTCCAGCCGATAGAGGTCGGGATATTCGTCATCCGGCATGGCGGCAGCGGCGCCCGCGCCCGGTTCGACCAGCATCTGCCAGCGCGGCGCGGCGTGCTGGCCGGCGATGAACGCGCCTTCGGCATCGTAAAGCTCAAAGCCGCTCCACTGCGCGCTCGTGCTGCCGGCATGGATCGCGTCGACGACGTCCGGCAGGCGGATCGCCTTTTGCAACCGCTCGCTGATGGAGAACAGTGCATGGAGGCGGCGGCCGGCGACTTCCGCCTTGCGGGCGCGGTCGTTGAGTTTTCCCGCCAACAGACCCGAGATCACCGCGCACAGATTGAACGCGATCAGCGGCACCAATTCTTCGAGCGACGTTGCGGTCAGCTGAAGCGTCGGCTCGCTCAGGAAGAAATTGTAGATGAACGAGACCCCGAGCGCGGCGATGAGGCCGCGCAGAAGGCCGGCCGTCGCGCCGATGACGGTGACGCCGAGAACGAAGATGAGCGCCGCAGTGATCGGCCGGCCGCCCTCCTGTGCCAGCGATGCGCCTATGGTCGAGCCGATGAAAATGAGGGCCGAGCCGGTCAAGCCCGGCCCAATCAGCCGAAGCGCATCGCTCGCGGCGCGGCCAAGTTTCGACGAATGCATGAGGCTCAATAGCGCATCCGCGCCCCACCTCCTCGTACGGAATTCCTATACCAGCAGCCTGGCTCAGCTCAGTTTGCGCATCACCCGGTAGCCGACGCGGGCCAGCTTCTGCTTCTCCGGTGTCGCGCCGACGCTGACCAGCGGCAGGCCCCTGGCGCGCAACAGGCGGTTGAAGCTGTGCAGCTCGCCTTCCGCAACGGAGCGCTCGGAGCGCCAGGTGATCGAGAGGCTGATCGAGACGGCGTCGCCATTATGCACGAAATGCGGCGCCTTGACGGGCACGAGGATGGCCTGGCCGGGTGCCAGATGCACCGCGTCCGCCTTGGCGAGGAAGGCTTCGTCCCACTGCAGGTTGCGGTGGGCGCCGGCGTGGAAGGCTTCGCTCCGTTCGGCGGGCACCAGCGCGGTGTCGGCCGGCGGGAAGACGCTCATCACTTTCTCGCCCTCGATCTGCATCAGGATGTTGTGCTCGGGGTCCATGTGAAAAGGCGTGATGCTGCCCGGCGAAGTGAAGAAGATGAACGCCTCGCGATGCTCCATCGGCCCGGTGCGCGGCGTCACCATCGGCTCCAGCTCGGCAAGCAGATCATCGAGCAACGCGCCATAAGCGGGATCGCGCTCGACATTCTTGAGGACGATCCAGCTCTTGTTCTCGTCGATCGTGCGGATGGTCTCGGCGACGGTGAGGCCGTTCGACGGCGTATCCTCGGGCCGGATGCCGAGCGGCAGCGTGCCGAGATTGAACTCCATGCAGTCTTCCGGGTGCCGCTCGGCCAGCGCGGCGATCGCCTCGCGAGTCAGCAGGGGATGGCCGACGAGGCGGTGCGTCAGGCGCTCGTGGCGATCGGGATAGGCGGCGGCGAAGGCAGTGATGGCCTCGCTCGGGAAGGTCGCGGTCATCGGCGCACTCCGGACTTGATGCGGGCATAAACGCGCTCGGTGAGCGTCATGGCAGGCAGGGACAGGCGGCCGGCGAGGCCGGCCAGGCCTGGCTTGTCGAGAGCGATGCGATATTGGCCGATGGCGCGGCGCTCGCCCCACAGGCTGTCGATCATCGGATGATCGGGAGCGGCGCAGCTGTCCATCCAGGGCGCGACCCGTGCATCGAGCACGCGGGCGAGATTGTCCTGCTCGATGAGCACGCCGGGCGAATAGCGGGCGAAATCCGGATCGATGGCGATCTTGAAGGAGAAGCCGCCGCGTCCGCCGACGAAGTTGACGAGCATGGCAATCGGATGGCCGTCGCAATCGATGCGCAGCATGTCGAGCTGGTCCGCGGCGAAGGCGCATCCGCAAGCCTCGCGCAGGAAAGCGCTGTCCTCCGCGCGCGAGCCGAGGGCTGTGCCTCCTGCACCTTTCCAGCCCTTGGCCTCGAGTTGCAGGAAGGCGTCGATCCAGCCGGACAGGTCGGCGGGGTCGGTCAGATGGTGGCGCCGGATCTCGCCCAGCTCGGCGAGACGCGACTGGAGGCGGCGCAGTTCCTTGCGCTTCTTGGCGCGGACATTGTCGGTCCAGTAGGTCTCGGCATCGGAATTGCTGCGCAGCATCGCGCGCTCATAGCGGCCGACTTCCTCGCAGCGCCGCTCCTGTGCCGCGCAGACGCGCCGGAGCGCCGTGGCGGCACTGCTGTCCACATCGACATTGCGCAGATGCAGGAAGCCGCCCGACCAGGGCGCCGCATCGAGCGCGCGCAGGATCTTGGCCCAGGCTTCCTCCTCGCATCCCGCGCGCAGCAACGGAGCGCCGTAGAAGCAGTGGCGGTGCAGCCAGTTGACAGCGTGGCGCACGGGGAAGCGGCCATGCATGCGACTGGTGGTGACAGGCAGGCGACCGATCAGCGCGCCCTGGCAGTCGAGCGCGTCGATGACCCACACGCCGCCCTCGGGATCGAGCGCAGCGCGCGCGGCGTCGAGCAGGGCGGGCGCGTAGAAGGGATTGGGATCGGCGCAACCCGCGTCCAGCCAGGCGAGCGGGTCAGCGCCGGCAGGGGGCGGCGCCGGCGCGTCGTGCGCGCGCGCTTGAGACTGGTTCGGCACTTGTCCCACCTTCATGCCAAGGTCCTTAACGCGGACTGCTTAGCATAAGACTAAGGTTAAGGCGCGCCCGTCCGCGCGATCCGGCAGGCGGTGATGTCGGCGGGGTCGCGGCGCTTGCCATAGGGGGTGAAGCGGGCGAGATAGCCGCCTGCCGCAGTGCGCTCCTCGATGCTTACGAAGCGGTAGCCGATCGCCTCGAACTCGCAGCGCAGCAGGGCCGGCGGGGTGCCGTGCTGCTCGGTCGGGCGGTCCATGTCGACGACGATGACCTGACCGTCCTTCTTCAGCGCCGGGTAGAGCCGCCAGAGGAAGGCGTAAGGCTCGGAAATCTCGTGATACATGTGGATCATGAGGATCCGGTCGAAGCTCGCGTCGGGCAGCTTGGGATCGTCCGGCGTGCCGAGCTTGACGCTGACATTCTCCCAGTTTTCCTTGGTGACGCGGCGGCCGAGCTGGTCGATCACCTCGGCGATGATGTCCTGCGCCAGCACGCGCCCCTGCGGGCCCACGCGCTTGGCGAGGCGGACGGTGTAATAGCCTTCGCCCGCGCCGATGTCGGCCACGGTCATGCCGGGCTTGATGCCCGCGCTGTCCATGATCTCCTCGGCCTCGTTGACCCGGTCGCGCGCTTCCTCGGTGGACCAGCGGGTCGAGATGATTGGCGCGACGGGGCGGTCGGCGCGGGGGAACTCGCGCGCCGTCTCAGGGCGATCGTTCGCGGGCTGCGACAGGGAATCGCAACTCGTCAGGCTGGCGGCCAGCAAGGCCGTGACCAGCCATGCCCACCGCCGCGATGTCATCAGTCGACATCCTCCACGTCGACCTTCTCGCCCGTCACCTTCTGCGCGAGCGCGGCCGCCATGAACGGGTCGAGCTCGCCGTCCAGCACGTCGTCGGGACTCGTCGAGGTGACGCCGGTGCGCAGGTCCTTCACCAGCTGATAGGGCTGCAGCACATAGGAGCGGATCTGGTGGCCCCAGCCGATCTCGGTCTTGGCCTGATAGTCGGTGCTGGCCGCTTCCTCGCGCTTGCGCAATTCCGCCTCGTAGAGGCGCGCCTTCAGCATGCCCATCGCCGTCGCGCGGTTCTTGTGCTGCGAGCGGTCGTTCTGGCTGGCGACGATGATGCCCGAGGGAACGTGGGTGATGCGGACGGCCGAGTCGGTCGTGTTGACGTGCTGCCCGCCCGCGCCGGAGGCGCGGTAGGTGTCGATCTTAAGGTCGCTTTCCTTGATCTCGATATCGATGTCGTCATCGATCACCGGATAGACCCACACCGAGCTGAACGAGGTATGACGCCGCGCCGAGCTGTCATAGGGCGAGATGCGCACGAGGCGGTGCACGCCGCTCTCGGTCTTGGCATAGCCATAGGCATTCTCGCCCTTGATGAGCAGGGTCGCGGACTTGATGCCCGCCTGTTCGCCAGCCTGATATTCGATCATCTCGATCTTGCAGCCGCGCTTCTCCGCCCAGCGCTGATACATGCGCAGCAGCATCTCGGCCCAATCCTGGCTCTCGGTGCCGCCGGCGCCGGCATGGACTTCGAGGAACGTGTCGTTGCCGTCCGCTTCGCCGGAAAGCAGCGCCGTCACCTTGTCCTTGTCGGCCCGCTCGGCGAGCGCGGCAAGGCTGGCGACGCCTTCATTGGCCATGTCGTCGTCGCCTTCCGCCTCGGCCATCTCGATGAGTTCGGCGGTGTCGTTCATCTCCTGCTCGATCGAGCGGGTGGCGGTGATCGCGGTATCCAGCCGGGTGCGTTCGCGCATCACGTCCTGCGCGGCCTTGGGATTGTCCCACAGCGTCGGATCCTCGACCCGCGCATTGAGCTCGTCGAGCCGCCGTAGCGCGCGATCCCAGTCGAGGGAACGGCGCAGCAGGGCCAGCGCGGCATTGATCTGGCCGACATGGGCTTCGGCTTCGGCGCGCATGTGAAAATCTCCGTCAGTCGTCTTTGCCCGATATAGGGCCAAGCGCCGCCGGATGCGACGCCCAGCGCGCAAGGTCAAGGGGTTGGGCCGCCGGGCGCGACGCGGTGGCCGTCCGCACGGCAAGGCCCTTGTGGGACGGGAAGAACGTTTCATCGCATGGCGCGCCGCCGTCCCGCGCCCGATGATACATCCTGCGGCGGACATTCATCCGCTGTGGGAGGCTCCGATGAAGCGACTGACTCTGGGTTTGGCCGTGCTGGCGATGCTGGCATTTTCCGTTCCTTCGACCGCTGCCGTGTCGAGGCTGATCGTGTTCGGCGACAGCCTGGTCGACAGCGGCAATGCGCAGATCGGCGCGATCGGCCTCGGCCTTCCCGATCCGGCGCCGGCGGCCGCCGGCTATTTTCAGGGGCGCTTCTCGAATGGCCTGAATTTCGCGGACGACATGAGCCTCCTCCTGTTCGGCGCACCCGCTACGCCTTATCTGCTGGGCGGCATCAATCTGGGCGTGGGCGGCGCGGAGGCGGCATTCCAGCCGGGCGAGATCTCACCGAGCTTCCTGCCGCAGCTCTCCCTGTTCCAGGGCCTGGGCCAGCCGATCGGAAGCAATGATCTGGTCCTTGTCACATTCGGCGGCAATGACGTGCGCGCCGTGCTGACGGATCTGGGGCCGGTCGATTTCACGCCGACTCTCACGGCCTTCGCGGACGGCCTCACCGCGCTGCTCGGCGCCGGTGCGAAGCATATCGTCGTCACGGGCATCGCCGACATCGGCGCGCTGCCTTCGACGCGTGCATTCGGCAATCCGCTGATCGAGGCGACCGCCACGGCGCGGACGGTGGCGCTCAACAGCGCGATCGAAGCGCTGACGATCAGCCTCTCGCAATTCAGCGGCGAAAAGGTCGAATTCTACGATCTCTTCGCGCAGGAGCAGGCGCTGCGCGCCAATCCCGCGGCTTATGGGCTCACCAACCTGACCGATACCTGTCAGAGCGGCGGTCCGGCGGCGGTGCTCGGCGGCTGCGTCGGCTATCTCTATTTCGACGGCATCCACCCGACCACGCAGGTCCATGCCCTTATCTCGGAAGGGATTCTCGATCAGCTCGCGGTGCCTGAGCCGGCGACCTGGTTGCTGATGGTGGCGGGCTTCGGCCTTGCTGGCGCGTCGATGCGCCGTCGCAGCACGACGATGAGGTTTGCGCTGGCGCCTGCGATGGCTCAGTAGCCGCCGGTGTTGCGCAACGCTGCCGGGCGGAACTTCACCGGCACGGTTTCGACGCGATTGGCGGCGCCGAGGCTGATCTGCTTCGTCACGACATTGGCGGGCGCAGCGAGATTGGGGTGCCAGACGGACAGTTCGACTGCTTGCGCCGGCACGTCACCGAAACTCACCTGTCCATTGGCGTCGGTGCGCCCGGTCCACAGCGTGTCGGTCACATAGATATAGGCGACCATGTTGTCGTGAATGTTGCAGCCGATGGCGATGACGCCTGGCCTGTCGAACAGCACAGAGCGTGCCTGATCCTTGGCGAACAGCTTGAGCTCGAAGCGCTTGGCCGGCGAGAAGGAATAGACATGGTGCTTGAACGGATCCTGATTGGGAAAGGAGACGTTCGTGCCCACCGGCACCACCGAGATGAAGGGCTGGAACTGGGTATTGCGCTGGACCACCTGCGCGCTGTCCTGCTGCGCACGGGCAGCCGGCCCGGTCTTGCCGGTGAGGCGCAGCGTTACGACGACGTCCTTGGCCGGGCGCCCGTCGGCGCCGACGACGCGCACGCCGAGCGTGCTCGCCTGTGTGGCAGGGCTGGCGAGCAACGCGAGGCAGACGCCGGGAACAATGTGTCTCATCATCATCACCACCGTGCCCGCAGGCTGATCTGGAGTTGATTACTGGATTGTTGCGCGGCGAGGTTCGCGCGGTGGCGCGCCCGGCGATCGCTGGAGACGTGCAGAGCCTCGACCAGCAGGGAGACGCGCGGGTCGATCTCGCGGCGCGCTGCCAGCGTCGCGGCCCAGCCGTCCTCATCGTCCTTGGACGTGACGGCGCTGCCGTGATTGCGGGTGCGGAACGCTTCTCCCCGCGCGGACACCGAGCCGCGCTCGAAATGGCGGGTGAACAGCGCGTAGGCCGACTGGAAATCGGTATCGACCCATATGCGGCCGCCCATCGAATAACCCATTTGCGTCGAGCCGGACATCGCTTGGGCGCGCAGCTGCAAGGCCGGGGTGAGGTCGGCGACCACGCCCACGGTGTTGAAGCGCGTGCGCCAGCCCCATTCCAGCTCGGCGTTGACCGCCTTGGGGTCGCCGTCATTGTCGTAGTGAAGATAGTCGACCATCAGCGGCGCGGGCAGTTCCCAGCTTAGCTTCACATAGTAGCCGGGCCGCCCGAAGAAACGGCCGTCCATGTTGATGACCGGGCTCGTATAGGGCGGCTGGCGCGTCGTCATGAAGCTGTTGAGCGGCGGGAGCGGCTGCTTGCCGGTGGCCGTCGCCTTGCGATCGTGCAGGGCCCAGCCCCGGAAGGCGAGCAGCGCGCCGGCGGTGTCGTTCTCGTCGAAAAGCCCGCCGGTCAGCGAGAATTTATGGCGGCCGGGCCGGACGGTCGCGGTGAACTCTGCCCCGATGACCTTCACTTCCTCGCCCATCCAGCTGTTGATCGCCGAGGGCGTGATGGTCTCCGTCACTTTCCATTCCGGGCCGCTATGTTCCAGCGAGACCGGCGGCCACATGAGGCCGGCACGTGCCTGGAAGCGAATCGACCCGCCGGACAGCGGCTTCCAGCTCAGGAAGGCCTCGGACAGGCCGAGCTGTGCATCTTCGCCGCCCTGGACGAGCGCGACGACGGTCCCTTGCAGCGACCAGGTGAAGCGCGGCTGCCAGATGAGGTCGGCTTCGGCAAATTTGGGTTCGATGTGGAAATCGGACGGCACGTCGGGCCGATAACCGCCATAGCGGACCTTGCCGAAACCACCGGCGACCCAGGAGCGCTCGCCGTCCACGCCGACGAGCCGGACGTCGGCGGCGGCGGTCAGGGTTTCGGCAGACAATATGTCGGTGCCGCCCGAATCCTGCTCCTCTGCCGATGCCTCCTGGGCACGCGCAGGAACGCTCGCACAGGCCAGGCTCATCGCCAGCGCGCAGAGGGTCGTCGCATAGCGTCCCGGAAGCATGTCGCAGCTCATGCGCGCCATCATGCCGCACCATGGTTAACGAGACGTTGAGTCGCGGAGCGGCAAAGCACTGGCGCTAAGCACGCTAATCTCCCAAGAAGGAGGCCATCGGATAAGGAGACGGACATGGACGCGATCGGTGCTGGCAAGCTTGCGGTCATCACGGGCGGCGCGAGCGGGATCGGACTGGCGGCGGCGCAGCGCTTCGCGGCCGAGGGCATGACCATCTGTCTGCTGGACTGGTCGGACAGTGTCGCGGAGGCGGCACGCGCGCTTGGACCGGATGCGGCGGGCTTCAAGGTCGACGTTTCAGATCGCGCGGCGGTCGAGGCGCTCGCCGCAGACATCCATGCGCGGCTTGGCCCTCCGTCGGTCCTCATGAACAATGCCGGGGTGGGGCGGGGCGGCGACGCCTTCGCCGCACCTGCTGATTGGGCGCGGGTGCTCGGCGTCAATCTGCTGGGGGTTCTGCACGGCGTGCAGGCTTTCGTGCCGGCGATGGTGGCAAGCGATGCGGCGGGCCTGGTCATCAACACGGGCTCGAAGCAGGGCATCACCCAGCCGCCGGGCGACACGGCCTATAATGTCAGCAAGTCCGGTGTGAAGGCGCTTACCGAGGGGCTCGCCCACACGCTGCGCGAGCAAACGCATGGCCGGGTGAGCGCGCATCTGCTCATTCCGGGCTTCACCTATACCGGCATCACGCAGGGCCATGTATCGGGCAAGCCGCCGGCCGCCTGGACGAGCGAGCAGGTCGTCGACTTCATGATGGAAAGCCTCGCGCGGGATGACTTCTACATTCTCTGCCCGGACAATGACGTAACGCGCGCGATGGACGAGAAGCGTATTGCCTGGATGGCGGGGGACATCATCGAGAATCGGCCGGCATTGTCGCGTTGGCATCCCGACTGGAAACAGCGGTTCGAGGCCTACATGCAGGGCGAGTGACGGCTTTTGCCTGGCAAGATCCGGCGTTCTCCAATCGCTGCGTTTCGCCGTAAGCCCCCCGCAGGCAGATGCCTTTCAAGATAGGCAAGAGGAAATGCTTTTTGTTTGTGGTGCTTACTAATCAAGCAGCGCATTAGCTATCTTGCTAACTGTCAGATGTCTCTGTTTTTACTTGTGCAAATGGCGGAAAAGAGCCGTTTCCGCTTAACCTGCTTTTCATAACAGCCCAATATTTAGCGCTTCAATCGCAGAACTCGTGGGGGGTGAACCGATGGATAGAAAAACGATCAACCGAAAAACGGCGCAGGAGGCCATCCGCTTTCTCGATGCGCATATGCTGGACGCGACGCCGACCAACTATACTTTCGCCTATCTTTATCTGACGGGCGCGAACGGCTGGCTGCGCAAGGCCGTCGACGGCATCGTTGAAGGTGGCGTGCGGCTCGCGCAGAAGGATGTCGACGAACTGATGGAGATGGCGCCGGGCGAGACCGGCCACGGCGCCGCCGCCGCGACGGGCGCGGCGCAGGAGCAGCAGGCGAGCCTGCGCCGGCAGGTGCTGTCGTTCGCGGATCTCACGGCGACAGCGATCGCCGATGCCGGCGCTTTCGGCCGCGGCCTTGCCGAGAGCGCGGGCGAGATGGGCGCCGATGCGCGCCTCGCCGAGCTGGTCGGCGCGATGATCGAGCGCACCGCCGACATGGAGCGCCGCCTTGCCGAGACGCGCCGCGAAACCGAAAAGCTGCGCGAAGATCTCGACGCCGCGCGGGAGGACGCGACCCGCGACGCGCTCACCAATCTCCCCAATCGCCGCGCCATCGACCGGACGCTGCGCGCGCTTGCCGATCGGGGTACCCCGCACTCCGTGGCGTTCTGCGACATCGATCATTTCAAGTCGATCAACGACCGCTTCGGTCACGCGGTGGGGGATCGTGTGCTGAAGGCGGTGGCCGAGACGCTGGCCCAGACGATGGAGCCCCATATCGTCGGCCGCTTCGGCGGCGAGGAATTCGTCGTGGTGCTGCCGGACGTGGATGGCGACACCGCCTTCGCGCTGGTCGAGAAGGCCCGCGCCGCCGTCGGCGCTCGCACGATGCGGGTGCGCGACACCGACGAGATGATCGGGCAGGTGACGTTCTCGGCGGGAATCGCGACCTGCGGCGATCATCCCGAGGACGCGCTGCGCGAGGCGGATATCCTGCTCTACGAAGCGAAGAACAGCGGGCGCAACCGGACGATCTACAAGGCGGCGGCCTGACGTCCCCCTGCCCTCCCATCCAGCACGGATAGGCGTTTGAAGATCAGTAGATCCCGCCCTGCTCGCCGGCGAAGTCGCGGCTGACGTCGCGGCGGGCGGTGGGCCCGGCGACCTCCTGCTTCGCGCGCTCGGCCAGCTCGTCGCGGCGCATGGAGATGCGCGGCTCGGTCTCAGGCTTGAACGCCTCGAAGATGATCGCTGTCTTGGGGTCGTCCGAGGGCCAGCCGCCGTAGACGCGCTTGCCGGTGCGTCGATCGATGCGAACCATCCTGACACCCGCGGGCGCGACGAACGGCGTCTTGGGCATGTCCTTGAGGATCGGTTCCATGGCCGAGCGCCAGATCGGCGCGGCGGTATTGCCGCCCTGCACATAGCCGCCGAGATTGCGCGGCTGGTCGTAGCCCAGATAGACGCCCGCGACGATGTCCGGCGAGCCGCCGACGAACCAGGCATTGGTCGGCCCGTTGGTCGTGCCGGTCTTGCCGAACAGCGGACGGTCCATGTCACGCAGGCGCGTTGCGGTGCCGCGCGTGATGACGCCCTCGGTGATGTGGACGACCTGATAGGCAGTCATGGCGTTCATGGCCTGGCGGCCGGTCTGGGCGAAGCGCGGCATCGCCTTGCCGTCCCAATCCTGCCCGTTGCAGCTGCGGCAAGCGGCCCAGTTGAGCGGCCAGATCACCTTGCCGTTGCGATCCTGCACATAGTCCATGAGCTTGGGCGTCAGCTGGCGGCCATGATTGGCGAGCATGGCATAGGCGTTGACCATGCGCTCAACCGTGGTGTCGCCCGCCCCGAGCGCGAAGGCGAGATAGGGCTGATAGTCGCCGATGCCCATCGACTTGATGGTACGCACCACCCGCGGCATGCCGGTCTGCGAGGCGGCGCGCACCGTCATCAGATTGCGCGACTGCTCGACGCCCCAGCGCATGGTCTGCGCCCCGCCGCCGCTGCCTCCGAAATTGCGGAAGCATTTCTGGCCGAGATTGGCTCCCTGCCAGACGCAGAAGGGGCCATCGACGATGATCGAGGCGGGGGTCATGCCGTTGTCGAGCGCGGCGGCATAGACGAATGGCTTGATGGTCGAGCCGGGCTGCCGCATCGCCTGGGTGACGCGGTTGTAGGAGGAGAGGCGGGAATCGAAGCCGCCCTGCATCGCGTAGACGCGGCCGGTATGGACGCCCTCGATCATCATGCCGCCTGAGACGCCGGGAATGTTGCGCAGCGCATAAGCGCCCCCCTCGGGCTTCACCGCGATGACGTCGCCGGGCTTGAGCGAATCGAAGGTGACGCCGCTGGTGCGCCGATCGACGAGCATTGCCATGGAGCGCGGCAGCACGCCGGTGCGTCCGCCGGGCAGGCCAAGACTGGCGCTCGTCGCCGATTTGTCGAGCACCACCGCGACGGTCCAGTCGGAATAGTCAACGCCGACATTGGCAACGGCGAGGTCACGCTGCCAGTGCGCCGGATCGACCTTGGCGATCGGCCCCGACCAGCCCTTGCCGCTATCGTAGCGCAGCAGGCCCTCGCGCAGCGCGCGGGTTGCCTGCTCCTGCATGAACGGGGCGATCGGCGAGCGAACCCAGAGGCCCCCTGCATAGACGCTGTTCGGTCCCTTTTCCGCCGTCTCGCCGAACTGGGTGATCAGCCGGCGGCGGATCTCCTCGATATAGTAGCCGCCGATATTGCTGTAGCCGGTGCCGCGCTGCGCCACCGTGCCGAGCGGTAGCGCGCGGGCGGCCTCATATTGCTGGCGATTGATGAAGCCGTTCTCCAGCATCTCGCCCAGCGCCCAGTTCCGCCGCTCAAGCGCGCGGTTCATATAGACCTCGGGCCGGTAATTGGCCGGACCTTTGGGCAGGATTGCGAGATAGGCCGCCTCGTGCAGCTTGAGGTCGGCGACGTCCTTGTCGAAATAGGCGCGCGCGGCCGCCTGCACGCCATAGGCGTTCCGCCCAAGGAAGATCTGGTTGAGATAAAGCTCGAGGATCTGCTGCTTGGAGAGCACATTCTCCATGCGCCAGGCGAGGATCATTTCCTTGATCTTGCGCGTCGGCGAATATTCGTCGCCGATCAGCAGATTCTTGGCGACCTGCTGCGTGATGGTCGAGCCGCCCCTGGCGCGCTCGCCGCTGCCGATCTTGGAGACGTAGTCGACAATCGCGCCGAAGAAGCCGGGCACGTCGACGCCGTGATGGCTGAAGAAGGTCTTGTCCTCCGCCGAGAGATAGGCGTTGATGAGGACGGGCGGGAAATCGCTGTATTGCAGCTGCACGCGCCGCTCGCGGGCGAAGCTGTAGATCGGCTTGCCGTCGACATCGCGCACCACAGTGGGAAGCGGCGGCTGATAATCGAGCAGGCTCTCCGCATCCGGCAGGCCGCGCGCGAACAGCAGCCAGAACAGGAAGATCCCGCCGAGCAGCGCGATAAGGGCATAGGCCGACCAGCGCCAGCGGCGGCGGGCCATCAGGGGGCGCAGTCGGTCGCGCCATCCCGGCCCGCCTCCCTCGCGCCGGAGCCGGAAGCTGGTCGCCTCGCTAGTCGCTTCATCCATGCGCGCCACCTAGACCATTTACCCCGGCCGAGGGAAGCGCTGTTGAGGCAGGGCGCGCCTTGCGGAGCCGAGGGTGCTGCTGTTAGGCCCTGCATAGTGCGATTGCCGCTTCTTCTCGCCTTGCTGATGCTGCCGCTCGCGCCGCTGCGCGCGCAGGATGGCGCAGCGCTGCAACAGCGGGTCGAGGCGATCCTGGCGCAGGCCCCTGCGGGCACGCGCTTCGGACTGCTGGTGACGGACATGGACGGCAAGCCGCTGCTCGCCATCGCGCCCGACCAGCGCTTCATCCCCGCATCGAACACCAAGCTGTTCACGACCGCGGCCGCCTATGCGCGGCTCGGCGCGCTGGATCAGGCGGCGCGGGGCACGGGCGTGCGGATCGAGCCGGCGGGGGGCGGCGAGGTGGATGTCGTGCTGATCGGGCGCGGCGACGCGCGGCTTTCCAGCGCGGTGGACTGCGTGCAGAGCTGCCTTGCCGTCCTGGCCGATGCCGTGGCCGGCAAGGCGCGGCGTGTGCGCAACGTCATTGGCGACGATAGCTGGTTTCCCGACGAGCGCTGGAGCCCGGGCATGGGCTGGAACAACATCCAGACCCGTTCGGGCACCGGCATCTCGGCGTTGACGCTCGATGACAATGAGCTGGCGGCGATGGTGAGCCCGGCCGGACCCGGTGAGGCGCCGGTGGTGGCAGGCGTGGATTACTACCGGGTCGACAATCGCGCGATCACCGGCGTGGGCACGGAAAATCGGCTGGGCTACAGGCGCGAGCCCAATGCGACGGTATTGCGCCTGGTCGGTACGCTTGGTCGCGAGACGGCGCCCGAGCGGCTGCGCCTCGGCATCGACGATCCCGCCCACTATGCCGCCTGGCGCTTCAAAGCGTTACTTGAGGCGCGCGGGGTGCGCGTGAGCGGCGCATTGTTGACGCGGCATCGCTCGCTGATGCCGGCCGACGATCCAGTCGCGCGCGGCGGCGCGTCTGCCGCACGGCCGCCCGAAGAGAAGATGTTGGCGGAACTGCCGGCCCTGCCGCTCGCGGAAGACGTTCGCATCGTCAACAAGGTGAGCCAGAATTTGCATGCCGAGTTGCTGCTGCGCCGGCTCGGCGGTCTGGACGGCGGCAGCGGATCGATTGCCGACGGGCAGGTCGCCGTGCGCGGCGTGCTGGCGCAGGCGGGCGTGCCGGCCAATGGCGTCGATCTGTCCGACGGGTCGGGCATGTCGACCTACAACCGCATCACGCCGCGCGCGGCGGTGACGCTGCTCGGCTGGGCCGCGCGCCAGCCCTGGGGCGCGGCCTGGCGCGAGACGCTCCCGGTCGGCGGCCAGGACGGCACGCTGCGCCGCCGGTTCGCTGGGACGGCTCTGGACGGGAAAATCTTCGCCAAGACCGGATCGCTCAACGCGACCAACGCGCTCTCGGGCTATCTCGTCGCGGCGAGCGGTGAGACGTTGGTGTTCTCGATCCTTTCCAACGATTGCCCGGACGGCGAGACCGACAGGGCCGTGGCGGCGATGGACGAGGCACTGCTGGCGATCGCGGCCTCCAATTGAGGCGCGGCTCAGCGCCCGACGGAGGCGCGCGCGAAATGGACCGAGACGGCGGCGGCAACACCCTTGGCGAGTTGCAGGCGCCCGTCCTTCGTCGCCATCCAGTTCGCATCCTCGTCATTGCTGACATAGCCGGTTTCCAGCAGCACCGAGGGCGTGTCCGGCGACTTGAGCACGACCAGCGAGGCGAAGCGGTGATAGGGCGTGCGGAAGCGGAAATGCGGCAGCGCCTCGCGGTGCAGCACCTCGGCGAAGCGGGTGGATGCCTCCATCGTCTCGCGCTGTGTCAGGTCGATGAGGATGGAACTGACCGCCGAGCTCTTGTCGGAAAGATCGACGCCGTTGATGATGTTCGAGCGGTTCTCGCGGGCCGCGAGGCGCGCGGCTTCCCGGTCCGACGCGACATCCGACAGTGTGTACACGGTCGCGCCGCGCGCGTCGGGATCGTCGGCGGCGTCGGCATGGATCGAGATGAAGAGGTCCGCGCCGAGCTGGCGGGCAATGCCGTAGCGCTCCTGCAGCACTAGGAAGCGATCGTCGTTTCGCGTGAGCGCGACGCGGATGCGGCCGGTCTTGAGCAATTCGTCGCGGATCGCGGCGGCGATCGCAAGCGTCAGATCTTTCTCGCGAATTCCAAGCGCGGGATTGTGTGCGCCCGGATCATGGCCGCCATGGCCAGCGTCGATCACCACCAGCGGACGGCGTGGATCGCGGGGGCCGGCGACCGGCGGCAGCGCGATGCTCGGCGCCGCATCGGGAATGCGCACGACGATGCGGCCGCGCGTGGGAGGCTTGCTCATGCGCAGCACCGTTCCCATATCGGCCGCGTCGGCAATCGCCGGACGCACAGGCGTCTGGGCAGAGAGAGCGATCAGGGCTGCCAGCAGAACCATGCTCGCGCCTTCTGCCGTGAACGAGCCGCGTGCGTCCAGCCAAAACCGTTTCGGCGCCCGGTTCACACGGGCCGGCGTGGCGCTGCGTTGCGGCAAGGGAGGTGGGGCGTTTCCCTTTTCATCGTTGCCCTGCGGACAAACCCCTGCTAGCGCTTCGAACTTCCGGAGTGGCCGTTCGTCCGAAACAGGGGCAGGCCATTTTGTCGGACAATCATCGCCTTGCGGGGCGATTGGACAGGTTGATGTTGCAATGGGGCATGGCTTGATAAGCTCAGAGCACGCAAAAGCGGGCATCGGGCTGCGGGCGCATTTCGAGCCTCTTACCGCAGGACGCGGGCATGCCCTTGCGACAGACACGCAGATTTTCGTTGAAAACCGGGGTTCGCTCCGCCGCCGCCGCGTCGATCCGACGCGCCGGGCAGCGCACCCCCACATTGCGCCGGCTCGCGCCGCTCTTCCAAGGGGCGCCGCGATGACCGGCTGGAGAACTTTGAATGACAATGCGTATGTTGATCGATGCGCGCCACCGGGAAGAAACCCGGGTCGCGGTCGTAACGGGGAACCGGATCGAGGAGTTTGATTTCGACTCAGCCGAGCACAAGCAACTCAAGGGAAATATCTATCTCGCGAAAGTTACGCGTGTAGAGCCGTCGCTTCAGGCGGCGTTCGTCGATTACGGCGGCAACCGCCACGGCTTCCTGGCTTTCTCGGAAATCCACCCCGATTACTACCAGATCCCCCGCGAAGACCGGGAGGCGCTGCTCGCCGAGGAAGCGGCCCACGCCGCCGAGGAAGCCGCGCTGCGCGGCGACTATGACGATGATGACGATGACCAGGGCGATGGGCGTGGTGACGACCATGATCATGCCGGCGAAGTCGAGGTCGTCGAGCGTCCCGACCATGGCGACGAGGAAGACGAGGACGGCGAGAGCGCCGAGGCGCGTCCTGCCAAGGCCAATGGCCGCGCGGCCGACAATGCCGCCGCCGAAGAGCTGAAGCGCAAGCGCATGGCGCTGCGTCGCCGCTACAAGATCCAGGACGTAATTCGTCGCCGCCAGGTGCTGCTCGTCCAGATCGTCAAGGAAGAGCGCGGCAACAAGGGCGCGGCTCTCACCACCTATCTCAGCCTGGCCGGCCGCTATTGCGTGCTGATGCCCAACACCAGCCATGGTGGCGGCATCTCGCGCAAGATCAGCAACGCCACGGACCGCAAGCGGCTGAAGTCGATCATCGCCGACATGAAGCTGCCTGCGACCATGGGCTGCATCGTGCGCACCGCCGGCCTTTCGCGCACCAAGACGGAGATTCGCCGCGATTTCGACTATCTCGCCCGCCTGTGGGACGAGATCCGCGAGAACACGCTGAAGGCCGCCGCGCCGGCGCTGATCCACAATGACAGCGACCTCATCAAGCGCGCCATCCGGGACATCTATCATCGCGACATCGAGGAAGTGATCGTCGAGGGCGAGGAGGGCTATCGCCAGGCGAAGGACTTCATGAAGCTGCTGATGCCCAGCCATGCGAGGCGGGTGAAGCCCTATGCGGATCCGGTCTCGCTGTTCCAGCGCTTCGGCGTCGAGGACCAGCTGGCGGCGATGTACAACCCGGTCGTGCAGCTGAAGTCCGGCGGCTATCTGGTGATCAACCCGACCGAGGCGCTCGTCTCGATCGACATCAACTCCGGCCGCTCGACCCGCGAGCACAATATCGAGCAGACCGCCACCGCGACCAATCTGGAAGCGGCGCGCGAGATCGCCCGCCAGTTGCGCCTGCGCGACATGGCCGGCCTCGTCGTCATCGACTTCATCGACATGGAGCACAACTCCAACATACGCAAAGTCGAGAAGGCGATGAAGGACGCGCTCAAGGACGACCGAGCGCGTATCCAGGTCGGCCGCATCTCGGGCTTCGGCCTCATGGAGATGAGCCGTCAGCGGCTGCGCACCGGCGTGCTCGAAGCATCGACCCGCGCTTGTCCGCATTGCGAGGGCACGGGCCTCGTCCGCACCGCGTCGTCGGCCGGTCTTTCCGCCCTGCGCATGCTGGAGGAAGAGGCGGCCCGCGGGCGTGGCACGCTCATCACCCTGCGCGCCAGCCAGGAAGCGGCCTTCTACGTGCTCAACAACAAGCGTCGCGAGCTTGACGAGATCGAGAGCCGCTATGGCGTGACGATCCTGATCCTGCCGGACGGCGAGGTCGAGGGCGCGCGCATGTCCGTCGAGGCCAGCGGCCCGCGGCCGACCATGCAGGTCAGCTACGCGCCGATCGCCGAGCCCGGCTATGCCGAGGATGAGGACGAGGTTCTCGAGGACGAGGACGACGAGGAAGAGGACGAGGAAGCCGAGGAGCAGCCGCGCCGCGCCGATGGCGAGCGTGCCGATCGTGGCGATGGCGGGCGCGGCAAGCGCAAGCGTCGCCGTCGCGGTCGTCGCGGTCGTCGCGAGGACGAGGAAGGCGGCGCCGAGGCGTCGGCCAATGGCGAAGCCGAGGACGCGGACGGTGACGAACCGGCTGGCGAAGAGGCCGAGGTCGCTGCCGACGGCAATGGTGAGGAGCAGCCGCGCCGCAGCCGTCGCGGTCGCCGTGGCGGTCGTCGTCGCCGTGGCGGTCAGGGCAATGGCCATGACGCGCCGGCGGAGGTTCACGAGGCCGCCGAGGGTGCTGAACCCGTCGAGGCAGAAGCGCCGTCGGAGGCCGAACCGGTCGCCGTCGCTGCTGAGCCCGTAGCCGAGGAAGCGCCTGCGCCCGCACGTCGTCGTCGCAGCCGCAAGGCCGCGCCGGAAGCCGAGGCGGAAGCCGCCGTCGCGGTCGAGGTGTCGCCCGAACTGAACGAACCGGGCAGCGAGGAGGCGCCAGCGGAGGCACCCAAGCGCCGCACACGTCGCAAGGCCGCTGCCGCCGAACCGGTGGCCGTCGAGGTGGAAGCCGCGTTGGCGCCCGCCGTCGAGACGCCCGTTGCCGAGGCCGAGGAGGCTCCCGCCGCACCCAAGCGCCGCTCGCGGCGCAAGACGCCGGAGCCGGTCGCTGTGGAAACCGCGGACGCCGGTGCTGTCGATGGCGTTGTCGCCGAGGCGCCCGAGCCCGTTGCCGAGACGATCGCCGCCACGGCGGACGAAGATGGGGACGGTGCCCCCCGCCGCGGCTGGTGGCAGCGCACCTTCGGGCCGTGATCGCCCGGGGTCCGTGCGGAACCCGGCTCCTGCCGACGACCGCTCCGGCGGTTCGTCAGCGGGGGTTCAGGCTCTCGCGGCCATAGCGCGCCATGGCCTTGTCCAGAGTATCGCGCACCACGCCGCAGCAGCACCGGACGCTTCCTGTCCGGGCGCTTGGCCTGCTTGCCCGCCTGCTGGCGTTGCTTGCGGCAGTCGGACTCCTCGCCTCGCAGCCCGCGATCGCCCAGTCGATCCTGCGTGATGCGGAGACCGAGGCGCTGATGCGGGATTCGATGGCGCCCTTGGTGCGCGCCGCCGGACTTGACGAGCGCAATGTCCAGGTCATCGTCATCAACGATCCCAGCCTCAATGCCTTTGTGGCGGGCGGGCAGATCGTCTGGCTCCATAGCGGCCTGATCGCCCAGGCGGACAATCTCAACCAGGTCCAGGGCGTCGTCGCGCACGAACTCGGGCACATTGAGGGCGGCCATGTCATCCGCTCCATGGAAGGCATCAAGGAAGCCACCGGCATACAGATCGTGACGCTGCTGCTCGGCGCGGCGGCCATGGCGATGGGCGGTGGCGAGGCTGGCATGGGTATCATGGCGGCGGGCCAGCAGGCCGCGATGGGCAAGTTCCTCGCCTTCAGCCGTGCACAGGAGTCGAGCGCGGATGCCGCCGGCGTGCGCTATCTCCATACCGCCGGCATCAGCGGCAAGGGCAGCATCGACTTCTTCAAGAAGCTGCAGAATCTCGAATATCGACTCTATGTGCCGCAGGACACCTATGTCCGCACACACCCGCTCTCCAGCGACCGTGTCGCGACGCTCACCTTCGCGTACCAGTCGGACGCGGCCTGGAACAAGCCGACCGATCCGGTGCTGGAGGAGCGCTTCCAGCGGGTGAAGGCGAAGCTCATCGGCTTCGTGAGCGATCCCCCTCGCACGCTCCAGCTCTATCCGCCGTCGGACACGTCCGTACCGGCGCACTATGCCCGCGCTTACGCCTATCACAAGAGCGCCTACACCGATCAGGCGCTGCTGGAGGTTAAGGCGCTGCTTCAGGCGGCGCCGCACGATCCCTATTTCCTGGAGCTGGAAGGCCAGGTGCTGCTGGAGTCCGGCAAGCCGACGGAAGCGCTCGCGCCCCTGCGCGAGGCTGTGGAGCGCACCGGCAGCCAGCCGCTGATCGCGACGCTGCTTGGCCACGCGCTGCTCGCGACCGACGACGACGCGAATCTCGACGAGGCCGAGCATGTGCTGCGCAACTCGCTGTCGCGCGACAACGACAATCCGTTCGGCTGGTACGCGCTCGGTAACGTCTATCAGCGTAAAGGCGATACGGCCCGCGCAGCGCTGGCGACAGCGGAGCGCTATTCGATGGAAGGCCAGACGGCCCTCGCGTTACGTCATGCCGAAGTGGCGATGGGCGGCATCGCGCAGGGCTCGCCTGATTATATCCGCGCGCAGGACATCGCGATGGTGAGCCGCGCCGCCATGGAAGGAACGAAGAAGAAATGACCGACAAGCCGACGCTGCTGACCACCTTGCACGCCGGGCGTGTCGTTGCCTCCGCACTGGCGGCGCAGACCGGTGATCGCGCCCGCCGGCGACTGCTCGTGCCGGCGCTTGTCGCGGTGCTGGTGACGGGGGGCGCGGCTGTCGCTTATGCGGCGTCCGAGAGCAAGCCGGTGGCAGTGGCGTCCGGTGATCGCGCCGCAATCGAGGCGATCGTGCGCGAATATATCCTCGCGCACCCGGAGATCATTCCCGAGGCGATCAAGGTGCTGCGCGAGCGGGAGACCGCCGCGAAGATCGACGAAAACCGCTCCGAGCTCGAGACGCCGTATAAGGGTGCGTGGGAGGGCGCGGAGAAGCCACGTGTCACGCTGGTCGCGTTCATGGATTATGCCTGCGGCTACTGCCGCGCTTCGCTGCCCGACCTGCAGCGGCTGGTGAAGGACAATCCGGACTTGCGGATCGTCTATCACGAGTTGCCGGTCATCACCGAGAACAGCGTCGGCGCCGCAAAGGCCGGTCTGCTGGCTGCCGAGGCGGGCAAGTATATGGCCTTTCACCAAGCGATGTATGCCGCCGGCAGCGTCGATCCCGATGTCGTCGTCAAAGCGGCGGGGAAGGTCGGCATGGACGCCGCGCAGGTGAAGGCCGCCATCAAGGGACCGACCAACGAGGACGTGCTGCGCGAGAATATCCGCCTCGCCCAGACGCTGGGCGGCGAAGGCACGCCGTTGTTCGTGGTCGGCAATGAAGTACTGAACGGCGCGGTCGGCTACGACACGCTGAAGGCCGCCGTCGACAAGGCGCGCGACAAGGGCTGAATTGCGTGAGGGGTTGACCCGCCAGGGAGGCCCCTTCTGCTGCCGGAGAGGGGGCCTCCCCTGCACTGGCCTGGAACCCGGACGGTGGGTTCGGCAGTGCGAACGGGATCGGCCAGGACCGATGACTCGAAAGCTATGTCTATTCCGCTGTGTGCGCTTTGACGCAGATCAAAGCCTCAGAACGCTCATTCGGTGAGGCGCAGCGCATAGAGATGCGGCCAGTTCTTGCCAGTGACATAAAGCAGCCCGGCCTTCTCGTCCCAGGCGATGCCGTTCAGCACCGCACCCGGATTGCCGCCGACATTCTTCGCGGCGAGAGGAGCCAGATCGATCCAGTCGGTGATGATGCCGGTCTTGGGATCGATCCTGGCGATCAGCGTCGAGTACCAGATGTTGGCGTAAACCGCACCGCGCGCATATTCGAGTTCATTGAGGTCGCGCACCGGCGCGCCCTTCCAGGTGACAGTCACCCGCCTGCGTTCCACCTGCGTCTCGGGATCGAGGAAGCGCAACTCGGCAGTGCCGTCGCTCATGATGAGCGCCTTGCCATCGCTGGTGAGGCCCCAGCCTTCGCCCGAATAGGAGAAGCTGCCCAGCTGCTTGAAATCCTTGCGCCGCCAGACGAAGCCGATGCCGGTTTGCCAGGTGATGCTGACCAGCCGGTCCTTCCACGGCGCGATACCCTCGCCGAACAGGTCGGCCCGGATGGGCGTGCGGCGCAGCACGGTGGCGTCGTCCAGCCGCAGCTCGCGCAGTTCCGATTTGCCGACGAGGCCGGTGCTCTCGTAAAGCTTGCCGTCGGCGATGAAGAGGCCCTGGGTGAAGGCGTGCGTGTCGTGCGGCAGCGTCTTCACGATTTCCCATTTGATGTCCGCATGCGCGGCGCTCGTGCCCAACAGCAGCCCGAGCACCAGCAGGCAGAGGCGGCGCATCACTCCGCCGTCTCGGCGATCGCCCGCGCCAGCCAGTCGGCAAGCGGCACATCGCCCAGCGTGTCGACAGGGCGGTGATCGATGGCGAGGCCGAGCGCCGGATAGGCGATGCGCAGCCGCGCGGGATCGGATTGTTCCAGCGGCAGCACGACGAGGCGGCGGTTCACCTTGTTGCGATAATGCATCCGGGCGGTGTTCTCCTGCCCGACGTAACAGCCCTTGGCGTAGTCGACGCCGTTCAGTTCCTCGGCATTGGTCTCCAGCCACAGCGTCTTGTCTTCGCCCAGCTCCGCCGTGCCTTCCATGATGCCGTGGGCAAGGCGCTGTGCATGGAATGCCTCGGTGGCATCGCCCGGCTCGGCCGGCGCCAGCCAGCGCCAGCCGAGCGCGGGCAGGCGGGGATCGGCTGCGGCGCCCTCGCGCGGTTCCATAGCCCAGTGGACGGCAAGCCCCTCTTCGCGCGCGATCGTCACCGGGCGTCGCAGGCGATAGATGCTGAGCCGCCGGACCAGCGCCTCGGCCCGGCCGGCCTCGCAATCGATGAGAACCTCCTCGCCGCCTGCTGGATCGGCCCAGAGCAACATGTCGAACAGCGCCTTGCCTTGTGGCGTCAGCAGCCCTGCATAGCGCGGCGCGCCCGGCGCGAGGGTCAGCACATCCTGAGTCAAAAGCCCCTGCAGGAACGGCCTCGCCTCGGGGCCGCCAATGCGAATGACGGCGCGGTCGTGAAGGGTGGTCGGAAGCATCGGCTTTAGGTAGGACAGGACGCTCCGATTACCAAGCCGTTCGGACCGAGCCTGTCGAAGGCCCATGCTTTTATCGAGGCATGATCGCTCTTCGACATTTGAACGCGGCGCGCGACTGGTCCAAACAGGGCGCACGGACCAAAGGAAAGACCCAATGCCCCAGACTTTCGACATGCTGCTCCGGAACGGCACCGTCCACCTGCCCAGCGGCCCGGCTGCCGTCGATGTCGGCGTGACCGCCGGCCGCGTCGTGGCGATCGGCACCGGCCTCGGCGATGCCGGCGAGACGATCGACTGCACCGGTCTCGACGTGCTGCCCGGCGTCATCGACAGCCAGGTGCATTTCCGCGAGCCCGGGCTGGAGCATAAGGAAGATCTCGAATCGGGCAGCCGCGCCGCCGTCCTCGGCGGCGTCACCGCCGTGTTCGAGATGCCGAACACTAATCCCAACACCGACACGGCTGAGCGCGTCACCGACAAGCTGGCCCGCGCTCATCATCGCATGTGGTGCGATCATGCCTTTTATGTCGGCGCGACCGGCGACAATGCCGAGCAGCTCGGCGAGCTGGAGAAGATGCCCGGCACGGCCGGGATCAAGATCTTCATGGGCGCCTCGACCGGCAGCCTGCTGGTCGCCGAGGACGAGGCGCTGGCGCGTTGTCTCGCGCACGGTCGTCGCCGCGTCGCCATCCACGCCGAGGACGAGGCGCGGATGAATGCGAGGCTGGACGAGCGGATCGAAGGCGATCCGGCGAGCCACCCGGTCTGGCGCGACGATGAAAGCGCGATGCTGGCGACCAGGCGCATCGTCAAGCTGGCGCGTGAGGCGGGGCGGCGCATCCATGTGCTGCATGTCACCACGCCCGCCGAGCTGGAGTTCCTCGGCCGGAACAAGGACGTCGCGACCTGCGAGGTGACACCGCAGCATCTGACGTTGGCCGGCGAGGATGCCTATCCGCGCCTCGGCACCTATGCGCAGATGAACCCGCCGATCCGCAGCGCCGCGCACCGCGACGGCCTGTGGCACTGGGTCCGCCAGGGCGTGCCGGACGTGCTCGGCTCCGATCACGCCCCGCACACGAAGGAGGAGAAGGCCAAGACCTATCCTGCCTCGCCCAGCGGTATGCCCGGCGTGCAGACGCTCGTGCCGCTGCTGCTCGATCATGTCGCCAATGGCCGCCTGACGCTGCAGCGCTTCATCGATCTGACCAGCGCCGGCCCGCAGCGTGTCTTCGGCCTTGTCGGCAAGGGGCGCATTGCGGTCGGCTATGATGCCGATTTCACCGTGGTCGATCTCAAGTCGCGCTGGACGATGGGTGCGGACTGGATGGCCTCGCGCTGCGACTGGTCGCCGTTCGAGGACATGGAGGTCACCGGACGGCCGGTCGGCACGATCGTGCGGGGGCACCGGGTGATGTGGGACAATCAGCTCGCCAACGCGGCGGTCGGCGAGCCCGTCCGCTTCGAGGCGACGACCTTCCCCGGCCATTGAGAAGGAGGGGAGGGGCATGGCGACAGCCACGGCAAAAGCCACCTCACGGCGCGGTTCGCCCAAGCGGGGGCGTTGGCGCTTTCCCGGCCAGCCGCGCACGCTGCCGGGCAAGCTGTTCCGCTGGGGCCTGATGGGTGCATGCGCCTTCGTCGGCGTCTCGCTGGCGCAAGTGCTCGTCTACAAGGTCGTGCCCGTGCCGGTGACGCTCACCATGCTGCTGGACAGCAACGGCATCACCAAGGACTGGGTGCCACTGTCGGAGATCGATCCCAATATGCCGCGCGCCGCCATCGCGGGCGAGGACGCGAAATTCTGCCTGCATCATGGCTTCGATACGAGTGCGATCCAGCAGGCGATGGTGCGCAATGCGCGCGGCGGGCGAATCCGCGGCGGCTCGACGATCAGCCAGCAAACCGCCAAGAACGTGTTCCTCTGGCAAGGCGGCGGCTATATCCGCAAGGGTCTCGAGGCCTGGTACACGGTGCTGATCGAGGCGATCTGGGGCAAGCGCCGGATCATGGAAGTCTATCTCAACGTCGCCGAGACCGGCATCGGCACCTATGGCGTGCAGGCCGGCGCGATCCGCTATTTCAATCATGGCGCGGACAATCTCTCGCGCACAGAGGCCGCGCGCATCGCCGCCATCCTGCCGCTGCCTAAGAAACGCGCCGCAAAGGCGCCGGGCGGCTTCACCCTGCGCCACGGCAATCGCATCGCGCGATACAGCGGTTCCGTGCGGACGCAGGGGCTGGATAGCTGCCTTAAATCCTGATCCGCGAACGGCCCGGCCAGTGCCGGCGCCGCTCACAGCGCAAAGGAAAAGGGCGGGAGCATCGCTGCTCCCGCCCTTCCTGTTTCTCGGTCCGAGATCGGATCAGAAGTTGTAGCTGACGCCGACCTTGATGCGCCACACCGACGAGCTGACGTTGATCGCGTTGTCCGCGACGAACGTGTTGCCGGTGAAGCCGGTGATGATGTAGCGGCCCTGCGCGTCGGCACCGGTGGTCGTCGCGATGTCCTGCACGCCGTAGAAGGTGCGGCGCTTCTGCACGTTCCAGCTGTCGTCGAGCAGGTTCAGGAAGTTGTCGACCATGGCATAGACCTTGATCTTGTCGTCCTTGCCGAAGAAGTGCCCGGGGCCCGGGATCTCCTGCGACAGCATCAGATCGAGATCGAAGTACCAGTTGTTGGTGCAGCTGTTACGCGCGACGGTCTTGCCGGCATAGTCCTTGAGACAGTCGTGACGGTTCACGAAGTCGACGAGGTTCTGCACTGCCACCGCGTTCGTGCCGTTGGCGACAGGCGCGATGTTCGGGTCGTTCACGCCGGTCGGAACATAGACCAGCGCGTTGTCGGTGCCCGAGTTGGTGTGATTGAACACCGCACCGCCCGACCAGGTCATGCTGTACGGACGACCCGAGCGCGCCACGAAGGTGACGCCCAGAGCGGTCGCGAGATCACCGAAGAACTCCTCCTTGAAGTTGGCGGAGTAGGTGATGTTGTGCTTGCTCTGGAAGAAGCCCGGCGAGGACACCGGGTTCTGGCGGTCGAACGCGGCGGTCTGGTCGTAGTTCGAGCCAGCCGTCGAGTTGTACATGTTCCGGCGGTCATGCGAGTTCGTATAGGCATAGCCGAAGGACAGGAAGACCGAACCACCCTCGGTGAACACGCCGCCGTTGAAGTTCTTCGAGAGCAGCAACGAGGCGACGTGGCTGCGATAGCCCTTCGAGTTCGTCAGCATCAGCTCGTCGTTGCGGTTCGACGTGTTGGTGAAGCAGGCCGCATTGACGTTCGAGAACACCGGCGGAGCGCCGATCGAGCTGAGCTGCGCCGTGCAGCCCGCCTGCAGCGTGTCGATGGCCGAATAAATCGGGCGGCCGTCGATGGTGTAGCCGTTCAGACCCTTGCGGATGTCGACCGTCTGCGCGAGGTCGACGATCGTGTAGGGGTTGCGGAACTCGCTGTAGATGTAGTCGAGGTTCAGGTTCCAGCCATCGAAGAAGCCGCCGCCCAGGTTGATGTCGGTCGTGAAACCGATGTTGGCGCGGACGACAGTCGGCATCTTGATGTTCGGGTCGACCGACTGGGTGTTGCCGTTGCTGGCAGCGGCCAGCGCCGATGCACCGGCCTGCATGCAGTTGGGAACGCCGGTGAACTTGCCGCCGGAGAGCACGCTGATCTGGCCAGTCGGGCAGCCGGCAGCCTGCGTCGAACCCAGGGCGAAGGCAGAGCCGTCGTTCTGGATGGCGTTGGCGAACCACACCAGCGGATCGCCGCCGGAGAAGATGCCGACGCCGCCGCGCAGCTGCGAGCGCGAGAATGTGCCCGAATTGTCGAAATCATAGGTCAGCGCGGCGCGCGGCATGATGACGCCGGCGATGTTGCTGAAGCCCGTGGTGTTCGAGAAGCCGTAGCGACGCGCGAAGACCGGGTTGTAGTCCGGGCCGCCGCCGTCGAACCAGTCGCCGCGAACGCCGGCGACCAGCTTCAGCTGCTCGGACAGGCGCCACTCGTCCTGGATGTAGGCCGAATAGATGCTGCGCGTGAAGATCGCTGCCGCAGCGTTGATGTCGCCGGTGGACGTGAAGTTGCCGAAGGCGCCTTCCGTCTGGCCGGAGACGACGTTGGCCGGCGTCGTGCTGGTCTGGTTGTTGCCGAGGCCCGGCGAAAGCAGGCCGGCGCGCAGGTCGGCGACGTTCTTGAACACTAGGGTGCCGGTCGCGTTCTGCACGAACAGGTTGTAAAGGTCCGCATTGGCCATTTCGAAGCCGAGCTTGAACCGGTGGTCGCCCGCAGTGAGGTTGGCGACGGCGCGATACTGCTGCACCGTGGTGCGCAGATCGTTGGCCGAGCGCGAGGTGCCGGGGCCGCCGAGCACGGCGCCGTCGATGCCGGTCGCGTTGTCGACGCCGACGATGATGCGCGGAATCGGACTGCCCGACTGCTTCTCACCGCCGCCGATCGGATCCTGAAGATCGCGGATCTTGGAACGCGAGTAACGAAGCTCGGTCGAGAAATTGTCCGTCCACTGCGAGTAGAGGCGACCCGAATAATAGGTCGAGTTGGTGCCGCTCAGATAATAGGTGTTGGTGCCGATGGCCTGCGGCGAGTTGCCGGTGAAGAGGTCGTCGGCCTTGACCGTGCTTTCCTCGAGGTGCTGATAGGTCAGCTCGAGGCGATGGTCGTCGTTGATCTGCCAGTCGCCGCGGACGAAATAGCGGTCGTTCTTGTAGTCGCGGCTGTAGAGCAGCGGACCGGTGTCGACACCATAGACGGTGCGCAGCACGTCCGAGATCTCGTTGAACTGGGCAACCGAGATGCCGGTCTGCTCGTTCGGATAGCCGGCGCCGACCGGGCCGTCGTCCTGCGACTGGCCGGACTCCTGGTGCTCGTAGGCGCCGTAGATGAAGAGACGATCGGGAATGATCGCCCCGCCGAGCGCGACGCCCCAGCGCTTCTCCGGCTTGACCGGCGCGACCGGACGGCCGGCGACGCTGCTGCCGCGCATGTCCGAACCGGAATATTCGTAGAAGCCGCTGACATGATAGTCATTGGAGCCCGACTTGGTGACGACGTTGATCGCGCAGCCGGTGAACTGGCCGTAGTCGACGTCGAACGGCGCGAACACCACCTGGGTCTCGCGGACCGCGTCAAACGGGATCGGCGTCGAGCTGCGCGACGAGAAGCCGGTGTCGTTGAGGCCGTAAATGTCGTTCTGCGGAATGCCGTCGACGGTGAAGGTGTTGCCGCGATCGTTGCCGCCAAGGCAGGAGATGCGGTCGACGCCCGAGCCGCCATCGTCGCGGTCGAGGCTGACGCGCGGATCGAGACGGATGACGTCGCGAACGTCGCGGTTGAAGCTGGGAGCGGCGGTGAGCACTTCGGCGGTGAAGCTCTGGCCCGGGCCGACGGCGACGAGCGTCGAGCGCACGCGGCTGCCGGTCACGACGATCTCGCCCGCGCCGGTCGACAGCGTGAAGTCGAGGTTGGTCGCACCCTGCAGGGTGGTGGTGATGTCAGCAAGCGTCTGGCCCTCAAAGCCGTCGGCGGTTGCGCTGACGCTGTAGGGACCGCCGGGCTGCAGGCTCGATGCGGTGAAGGTGCCGTTGGCGCCGGTGACGATCGTGCGGGCAGCGCCTGTGCGCGTGTCGGTCACGACGACGGTTGCGCCGGACAGTGGTGCGCCATTCTCGTCCGTGATGGTGCCCTGGATCGACGTGGTGATCTGCTGGGCATGGACCGGTGTGGAAATGGACACGGCCATCGAAAGGCTGGCCACGCTGGCCGCCAGCAAAATCCGCATAGTGCTCATTTTTTATCCCCTGTAACTAGGTGCGCCTCGTTATCGTACGTCCTGCAACACGGCGGCCGCCCCATGTCTTCATGGCGAGGTGCCGCTTACTCATCGGTCCCGGACAAACCGTGCGTCCTCTCACTCGCTGACGGCCCCGTGGATCGCGCATGTTGCTGATTTATGACGTTGGGCGGTCTATATTCGGGGACGTCGCCGGCTCGCTATCGCGAAATCGCGGGCGCGCGCATGCGCGAGAGACAAAAGTCTGTTTCTTTCGTGACTTGGCGCCTTGAATCCCGTGATTTTTCAACGGGATATTGTGCGGTGCGGCATGGATGCAACGGTTGCCGGGAAAATATGTCTGGGGGATGAACGGAGAAGCATTTTGTGTCCTAGTCCCGGCCCCCGCGAGGCGAGTTCACCCCACAGCGCGGCGGATGGATGGACGGCCTGCAGACTGCCGTTACGGCATGCTGGATTCTGCCCTCAGCGGCCCGCGAATCGGGCTGAGGGAGCATGGTGCGTCCGACCGGGCAGGGCGAGGCTCATGACGATGAGCCAGGCCGCGCCTTCGAGCCAGCCGCCGATCACATCGCTCGGCCAGTGGACACCAAGCCAGACCCGGCTCGCGCCTGTCGCAAGGATCATCCCGAGGCAGAACAGCTGCACCAGCGGGCGTCGCCAGAGCATCGCGATCGCACCGTAAAGCACCATCGCGCCGGCGGTGTGGCCGCTCGGGAAGCTGGGACTGGTGACGACGACATAGGGGTCGATCATGTCGGGCCGGGGCGCCGCGAAGAAGAGCTTCATCAGCGGGTTGATCAGCATGATCGCCGTCACCGTGGCGAGCAGCCAGAAGAGGGCGCGCGGGCGCCCGGCGCGGGCCAGGAACGCGCAGAGCGTGAGCGCGATGAACAGCCGGCCGCCAGCCGCGCCGATCCGATCAAGAATGTCGGCGACAACCGTGACGAGGCTGGCGCCGGGAAACTCGCGCAGACGCAGCACGACCTTCATGCCGAGCGTATCGAACAAAGCGAGGGTGCCGGTCGGCTGGAGCAGGCCGATGACGACGACCAGCGCGAACAGCCCGAACGCCCATGCGAGGCGTCGTCCCACGGCGGGGCGGGCTGCTCCGCTCAGCGCCACGATTGCGGCGCAGTGTTTTCGCGCGATTTGCGTTGCAGCGTAGGCACGCAGATAGCCGTCCCCGAAACAGCGAGCAGCGCGAGCGCCGCTGTCGGCTGAGGACGGCGCATCGCGTTCAGATGTGCAGCACGCGCCCGTAGGCGGCGAGCACGCTCTCGTGCATCGTCTCGCTGATCGTCGGGTGCGGATAGACCGTCTGCATGAAGTCCTGCTCGACCAGCTCGGCGGTCTTGCCGACCGTATAGCCCTGGATCAGCTCGGTGACTTCCGCGCCGATCAGGTGGGCGCCGAGCAGTTCGCCGGTCTTGGCGTCGAACACCGTCTTCACGAAGCCTTCCGGTTCGCCGAGCGCGATCGCCTTGCCGTTGCCGATGAAGGGGAAGTTGCCGACCTTCACCTCGTAGCCGGCTTCCTTTGCCTTGGCCTCTGTCAGGCCGACGCTGGCGATCTGCGGGTGGCAATAGGTGCAGCCGGGTATGTTGCGCGGGTCCATCGCGTGCGGGTGGACGTCCTTGTTGCCGAGCGCCTGCGCGATCGCCTCGGCGGCGATGACGCCCTCGTGGCTGGCCTTGTGCGCGAGCCATGGCGGCGCGGTCACGTCGCCGATGGCCCACAGGCCCTTCACGTTGGTGGCGCAGAGCGGGCCGGTCTTGATGTGGCCGCGCTCCGTCTCGACGCCGAGCGTGTCGAGACCGATATTCTCCGTGTTGGGCACGATGCCGATGGCGACGATGACATGGCTGAACTCGGCGGCGACGACCTTGCCGTCCTTGTCCTTGATCGAGGCCTTCACCGCGCCCGCCGTGGTCTCGATCTTGTCGACCGTCGCCTTGGTGAGGATCGTCATGCCCTGCTTCTTGAGCGCCTTTTCGAGATGCGCGGACACGTCCGCATCCTCGACCGGCACGATGCGGTCCATCATCTCGACGACCGTCACGTCCGCGCCCATGTCGTTGTAGAAGCTCGCAAATTCGATACCGATCGCGCCCGAGCCGATGACCAGCAGCTTGGTCGGCATTTCCGGCGGCGTCATCGCATGGCGATAGGTCCAGACGCGCTTGCCGTCAGCGGGCAGGCCGGGGAGGTCGCGGGCGCGGGCGCCGGTCGCGACGATGATGTGCTTGCCCTCGATGTCGGTCTTCTTGCCGTCAGCGTCGGTCACGGTCAGCTTACCGGGCGCGGTCAGCACGCCCGTGCCCATGTGCACCGCGATCTTGTTCTTCTTCATGAGATGCGTGACGCCGGCATTGAGTTGCTTGGCGACACCGCGCGAGCGCTTCACCACCGCCTCGATGTCCGCCGTGATCTTCTCGGCAGCGAGGCCATAATCCTTGGCGTGCTGCATATAATGGTAGATCTCGGCCGAGCGCAGCAGCGCCTTGGTCGGGATGCAGCCCCAGTTGAGGCAGATGCCGCCCAACAGCTCGCGTTCCACGATCGCCGTCTTGAGCCCGAGCTGCGCGCCGCGAATCGCCGCGACATAGCCGCCGGGTCCGGAACCGAGGACGATGAGATCGTAAGTGTCAGCCAAGGGGTGCTCCATCGGATATCCCCTCTCCCCTTGAGGGAGAGGTGTTCAGGGTGGTGAGGATCGTTGACGCAACACCCTCGGCGTTGGTCAGGAGATCATTGTTCCAGAAGCGCAGTATCGCAAATCCCTCATGCTTCAACCAGGCATCGCGGTTGGCGTCATATGGTGATGAGGCATGCTGTCCGCCATCAGCCTCGATGATCAGGCGGGCTTCGTAGCAGAGGAAGTCGGCGATGTAGGGGCCGATTGGAACCTGACGGCGAAACTTCCAATCTCCAAATTGTCTATTCCGAAGGATCGACCAGAGGGCGCGCTCTGCGTCGGTTGGCTCGCGCCGCATCTTCTTCGCGTTCGCCCGTTTTACCGGAGAAACAATCTGCCTCAAAGTCCCTCTCCCCTTGCGGGAGAGTGATTTAGGGAGAGGGGGCTGCGCCCGTGGGGCGATGTACAGCCCCTCACCCTTCCGCGCCTGCGGCGCTCCCTCCCTCTCCCGCAAGGGGAGAGGGACGTGATGTGAGAAAGGCCGGTCACGCGCCGTCCACCATGGGTGGCACCTTGCGCGGTTGGCGGTTCTCGTCGACGCCGACGAACACGAAGCGCGCCTGCGTCACCTTGTAGCTCTCCGGGCTGTGGCGCGCGCGGCGCCATGCCTCGACATCGATGGTCATGCTGGTGTTGCCGACCTTGACCAGGGTCGCGAACACCGAGACCTCGTCGCCGACGAACACCGGGCGATGGAACTTCATGCCCTCGACCGCGATGGTGACAGCGCGACCGGCGCTGTGCCGCGCCGCGACCAGCCCCGCCGCCATGTCCATCTGGCTCATCAGCCAGCCGCCGAAGATGTCCCCGTAGGGATTGGCGTCGGCCGGCATCGTCGTGACCCGCGTGGCGGGCTGGCCGGTCGGCAGGATTTCGGTGTCGTCAGACATGGGTGCCTCCCGCGAGGGGGAGCGCCGGGGCTGGCACTCAGGCCACCAGCCCCAGCGGCGCCTCCACCAGTTCCTTGAAGACCTTCATCAGCTCGGCGCCGTCTGCCCCGTCCACCGCGCGGTGATCGAAGCTGCCGGTGGCCGACATGACCGTCGCGATGCCGAGCGCATCGTCGATCACATAGGGGCGCTTCTCGCCCGCGCCGATCGCCATGATCATCGCCTGGGGCGGGTTGATGACGGCCTCGAACTGCTTGATGCCCATCATGCCCATGTTGGAGAGGCTGGCGGTGCCACCCTGATATTCATGGGGCTGCAGCTTGCCTTCCTTGGCGCGGGTGGCGAGGTCCTTCATCTCGGTCGAGATGGCGCTAATCGCCTTGCTGCCGGCATCGGTGATGATCGGCGTGATGAGACCGGCCGGGATCGACACGGCCACCGAAATATCGGCGCGGCTGAATTTGAGCAGCGTGTCGCCGGCGAACTGCACGTTGCACTTGGGCACCAGCAACAGCGACTTGGCCAGCGCCTTGATGAGCATGTCGTTGACCGACAGCTTCACGCCGGACGATTCGAGCGCCTTGTTCAGTTCGCCGCGCAGCTTGAGCAGCGCATCGAGGCGGATGTCCACCGTGAGGTAGATATGCGGCACCTGCTGCTTCGATTCGGTGAGGCGGCGGGCGATCGTCTTGCGGATGTTCGAGAGCTTCTCGGCCTCGTGCGGGATGCCGAAATCCTGCGCGGCGGCATGAACCGGTGCGGGTGCCGGGGTCGCGGCGGGCGCAGGGGCCGCAGCCGGCGCTGCGGCAGGCTGGGGCGTCGCGACGCCGGGCTTCACGCCTTCCAGGTCCGCCTTGACGATGCGGCCATTGGGGCCGCTGCCGGCCAGGCCGCCAAGATCGATGCCGGACTGGGCGGCGATGCGGCGGGCGAGCGGGCTCGCCTTGATGCGGTCGCCGGCGGCGGAGGCAGCGGCGGCCACGGGCGCTGCCGCCTTGGCGACTTCCGGCTCGGGGCGCGGGGCAGCGGCAGGCTCGGCACGGGCGGGCGCGGCATCGGCCTTGGGCGCGGCGGCGGCGGCAGCGCCTGCGTCGGCGGGGAGGGATTCGCCTTCCTCGACAAGCACGGCAATCACGGTGCCGACCTTCACATTGTCCGTGCCCTCGGCGATCAGGATCTTGCCGATCACGCCTTCGTCCACGGCTTCGAATTCCATCGTCGCCTTGTCAGTCTCGATTTCCGCCAGCAGGTCGCCGGAGGACACGGTGTCGCCTTCCTTGACGAGCCACTTTGAAAGCGTGCCCTCTTCCATGGTGGGGGAGAGAGCGGGCATCTGAATGTTGATCGCCATGGGGCCAGGCTTTCCTGCTTCTTGCGGGGGGTGGACAATCGCCCGCCACCTTCACGCTTTGCCTTTCCGGGTCAAGGCCGTCGCTTGCATCCAATGTCAATTTCCCCCACCTAGCGCGCTGAAACCGGGGAGGCACGGGCCATGATGCGCACCTATCTTGTGGTGGTCGACGAGAGCAGCGAGGCGGAATCGGCCCTGTTGTTCGCGGCTCGGCGCGCGGCCAAGACCGGCGGCGGCGTGCATATGCTCGCGCTGGTGCCCAAGACCGAGTTCGTCCAGTGGGGCGCCGTGCAGGCGACGATGGAAGAAGAAGCGCGCGCCCGCGCCGAGGCGCTGGCGATGGGCGCGGCCGGCACGCTGATGGCCGAGGCGGGCATTCGCCCCGCGATCACGGTCAAGATCGGCGATCCGATCGCCTCGGTGAAGGAATTGCTGGCGGCCGAGCCGGTGGCGGCGCTGGTGCTGGGCGCCGCGCCCAAGGGCGCGCCGGGGCCGCTCGTCACCCATTTCGCCGGGCATGATGCGGGCACCTTGCCCTGCCCGGTGATGATCATTCCCGGCTCGCTCGGGCGGGAAGGTATCGAGCGGTTGAGCTAGGGATCAAATTCCGCCCCTCTAGGCCACCGACTCATTATGTCGCAGCCAGATGCGGATTGCGGCGAGTTGGACGGATGCGAGGAAGTTGTCGTCTCGCTTGTCGTATCGTGTGGCGACGGCTCGGAACTGTTTGAGTTTG
>Ga0160472_100187_pt1 | contig 80370 bp, 58 predicted proteins | sample HID1973M_E11MG_FD_108267 | JGI IMG/M metagenome (GOLD analysis project Ga0160472, IMG submission 108267) | Enriched mosquito-associated microbial communities from UW Madison campus, WI, USA - HID1973M_E11 MG | ecosystem: Host-associated > Arthropoda: Insects > Digestive system > Unclassified ... | reverse complement strand
CTCTGCGACGAGCACGGCATCCTGCTGATCGCCGACGAAGTGCAGACCGGCTTCGGCCGCACCGGCAAGCTGTTCGCGATGGAGCACTACGACGCGCCGGCCGACCTGATCACGATGGCGAAGAGCCTCGCGGGCGGCATGCCGCTGTCGGGCGTGGTCGGCCGCGCCGACGTGATGGACGCCCCTGCCCCCGGCGGGCTCGGCGGCACCTATGCCGGCAACCCGTTGGCCGTGGCGTCGGCGCTGGCCGTGATCGAGACCATCGAGGAGGAAGGCCTGCTCGCGCGCGGCAACGCGCTCGGCCAGCGGCTGCGCGAGACGCTCGACGGGCTGCGTGGCCGCGTGCCGCAGATCGGCGAAGTGCGCGGTGTCGGCGCGATGATCGCGGTCGAACTGTGCAAGACGGATGGCACGCCCGATGCCGACTTCACGCGCCAGGTGCTGGCGCGCGCGCTCGACAAGGGCCTGCTGCTGCTGTCGTGCGGCGTGTACGGCAACGTCATCCGCTTCCTGTTCCCGCTGACGATTCCCGACGCGCTGATGGACGAGGCGCTGGGCATCCTTGCCGGCGCGCTGACGCAGTAACGGAGCCCCCGATGCAACTGAACGACGCAAGCCTGCTCCGCGCGCAGGCACTGGTGGCCGGCCAATGGCAGGACGCCGACGACGGCGAGACCTTTGCCGTCACCAACCCCGCCACCGGCGAGACCATCGGCACCGTGCCCCGCATGGGCGCCGCCGAGACGCGCCGCGCGATCGAGGCCGCACAGGCCGCCCAGTCCGCCTGGCGCCGGCGCAACGCGCGCGAGCGCAGCGCGGTGCTGCGCAAGTGGCATGACCTGATGGTCGCCAATGCCGACGACCTCGCGCTGCTGATGACCACCGAGCAGGGCAAGCCGCTGGCCGAGGCGCGCGGCGAAGTCCTCTACGCGGCGTCTTTCCTCGAATGGTTCGCCGAGGAAGGCAAGCGCGTGTGCGGCGACGTGCTGCAGACGCCCGCCGCCGACAAGCGCCTGCTCGTGGTGAAGGAGCCCGTCGGCGTCTGCGCCGCCATCACGCCGTGGAACTTCCCGCTGGCGATGATCACCCGCAAGGCCGGCCCCGCGCTGGCCGCCGGATGCGCGATGGTCATCAAGCCCGCCGAGGACACGCCGCTGTCGGCGCTGGCGCTCGCGGTGCTGGCCGGGCGCGCCGGCGTACCGGCCGGCATCCTGAGCGTGGTGACGGGTGATGCCGTGAAGATCGGCGGCGAGCTGTGCGCCAACCCGATCGTCCGCAAGCTCAGCTTCACCGGATCGACCGAGGTCGGCCGCATCCTCATGCGCCAGTCGGCCGACACCATCAAGAAGCTGTCGCTCGAACTCGGCGGCAACGCGCCGTTCATCGTGTTCGACGATGCCGACCTCGACGCCGCCGTCGAAGGCGCCATGGCTTCCAAGTTCCGCAACGCCGGACAGACCTGCGTGTGCGCCAACCGCCTCTACGTCCACGACAAGGTATACGACGCCTTCGCCGAAAAGCTGGTGGCGGCAGTCGCCACCCTGAAGGTCGGTCGCGGCGACGAACCCGGCGTGCTGCAGGGCCCGCTGATCAACGAGGATGCCGTGCGCAAGGTCGAGCAGCATATTGCCGACGCCGTCGGCAAGGGCGCGCGCGTGCTGTCCGGCGGGCAGCGTCATGCACTGGGCGGCACCTTCTTCACGCCCACCGTGCTGGCGGATGTGACGCCGGCGATGCGCGTGGCGAAGGAGGAGACCTTCGGCCCGCTCGCGCCCCTGTTCCGCTTCTCGACGGACGAGGAAGTGGTCGCCATGGCCAACGACACCGAGTTCGGCCTGGCGTCGTACTTCTACAGCCGCGACATCGGCCGCATCTGGCGCGTGGCGGAGGCGCTGGAGTACGGCATGGTCGGCATCAACACCGGGCTGATCTCCAACGAGGTGGCGCCGTTCGGCGGCATGAAGCAGTCCGGGCTGGGACGCGAAGGGTCGCGCTACGGCATCGAGGACTATCTCGAAATCAAGTATCTCTGCATGGGCGGCGTCGACCGCTGAGCAGTCCTCCGCACCTCCCGGTCGTCCCTGCGTTCGTGGGGACGACCGCTGTTTCCCCACCTCCCTCTCCCCCCGTTTCCCCCAAAAGCGCATCCCGCCGCTTTTTGTTAATGTGTGGCCACAAATACAAGCGCCCGCACCCGCCATTGCATTCGGCAGGCGAGCGGCATGTAATGGTCTGTAATACATCGCGCTGGCCTCTAGCCGCCTGACGCGGTACTAGTACAGGTTTTGGCGTGATGGGCACCGGTCGCAGAACCGGGCCCGGGTCGACTGCCGGCGTACCGCCGGGGCGGCCATTGCCCGGGGAGCGGCATGTCACGCGCAAGCAGCGGTGCGAGAGAGTCCCTGATGAAAACTGACCAGATCGGCGAAGCCAAAGGCTTTGTCGACAACCATTGGAGCGCGTCCGCCGGGACGGGCAATCGTCGTGTGTCGCCCTGGGTCGGCCTGCTGGTCGTGCTGGTACTGGGTGGCCTCGGCTGGTTTGCGTGGAAGACATGGCTGGTGCCCAAGCCGGCGGCCAAGGCGGCGCAGGCGGTGATGGTCACCTCCGCGCTGGTGAAGCAGGCGGACGTCCCGCTCGAGGTGTCGGCCAACGGCAATGTGACGGCGCTGCAGACGGTCGAGGTGCGGCCGCAGGTGTCGAGCACGGTGCGCGAGGTCCATATCAAGGAAGGCCAGACCGTGCGGCCGGGCGACCTGCTGTTCTCGCTCGACACCCGCATGGACGAGGCCAACCTCGCCAAGGCGAAGGCCCAGTTGCTGCGCGACCAGGCGGATCTCGCCGACGCCCGCCGCAACCTCGCCCGCAGCAACGAACTGCTGGAGCGCAACTTCATCTCGCGCAGCGCCGTGGATACGGCGCAGGCCAAGGCGGACGGCTTCCAGGCCACCATCAGCGCCGACCAGGCCGCCATCGAGGCGAGCCGCGTGGCCGTGAGCTACGGCGCCATCCGCGCGACCATCGGCGGGCGTACCGGCGTCATCAACGTCTTCCCGGGCTCGCTGGTCACGCCCACCACGGCGCTGCCGATGGTGACGGTGGCCCAGGTGCAGCCCATCGCCGTCACCTTCAGCCTGCCCGAGCGCCAGCTCGCCGCGCTGCGCGAGGCGCTGCGCACCGGGCCGGTGGTGGTCACCGCGGTGCCCAACGACGGCAGCAAGGCGCCGGTGACCGGCCGCATTACCTTCATCGACAACACCGTCGATCCGCAGTACGGCACCATCCGCATCAAGGCCCAGTTCGACAACGGCGAGCAGCGCCTGTGGCCCGGCACCTACGCCAACGTGAAGGCCGTGGTGCAGACGCTGAAGGGGGCGTTGTCGGTGCCGCCGCAGGCGGTGGTGACGGGGCCGGACGGCAAGTTCGTCTACGTGGTGCAGGCCGACAGATCGGTGTCGCGCGTGCCGGTGACGGTGCTGGCCACGACGGAGAAGGCATCGGTGATCGAGGGCGTCCAGCCAGGCTCGCGCGTGGTGGTGGAAGGCACGCAGGACCTGCGCCCCGGCATGAAGGTGAGCGAGGCGCCCGCCGCCGCCAGCGCGTCGGCCCCGGCCGTGGCGACCGAGTAAGCCGCCATGACCCTGTCCGAGCTTTGCATTCGCCGGCCCGTGATGACGGTGCTGTTGGCCCTCGCCATGGTTGTCACCGGCATCGTCCTCTACCCCACCATCCCCATCGCCGCACTGCCGAGCTTCAACTCGCCGGTGATCCAGGTGACGGCCACCCTGCCCGGCGCGAGTCCGGAAACCATGGCGGCGTCGGTCGCCATCCAGCTTGAAAAGCAGTTTGCGACGATTCCCGGCGTGTCGGTGATCAGTTCGCAGAACACGCTCGGCAACACCAGCGTCACGATCGAATTCGACAACGACCGCGACATCGACGCGGCCGCGGTCGACGTGCAGGCGGCGCTCTTCCGCGCCCAGCGCACGCTGCCGATCGAGATGACGGTGCCGCCGTCGTACCGCAAGGTCAACCCGGCCGACGCGCCGGTGCTGCTGCTGGCCATCAACTCGCCGGCCATGAGCCTGGCCGAGCTGAATGCCTTCGGCGACAACCTGATCTCGCCCTCGCTGGCCACGCTGCCCGGCGTGGCGCAGGTACAGGTGTTCGGCCAGAAGCGCTTCGCCGTGCGCGTGCGGGCCCACCCCGACGCGCTCGCCGCGCGCGGCCTGACGCTCGACGAACTGGCCGCCGCGCTCAACGCCGCCAACGCCAACACGCCGGTCGGCACGCTCGACAGCGCGCGCCAGACCCTGACGATCCAGGCCAACCGCCAGCTCACCAACGCCGCCGCGTTCCGCAACATCGTGGTGTCGAGCAAGCCCAACGGCGCCATCGTGCGCCTGTCGGACGTGGCGGACGTGGACGACAGCGTCGAGACCATCAAGACCGGCAGCTGGCTCAACAACGAGCGCTCCATCGTGCTGGCCGTGCTGCGCCAGCCCGACGCCAACACCGTGGCCGTGGTGGACTCGATCAAGGCCGCCATGCCGCGCCTGATCCAGCAGATGCCCGGGTCGGTCAACGTGTCGGTGGTCAACGACCGCTCGCAGTCGATCCGCGACTCGATCCACGACGTGCAGTTCACGCTGGCACTGACCGTGGCGCTGGTGGTGATGGTGATCTTCCTGTTCCTGCGCCGCGCCGCCGCCACGCTGATCCCCACGGTGTCGCTGCCGATCTCGCTGATCGGCACCGTCGCGCTGATGAAGGCGTTCGGCTACAGCCTCGACAACGTCTCGCTGCTCGCTATCACGCTCGCCGTGGGGCTGGTGGTGGACGATGCCATCGTGATGCTGGAGAACATCGTCCGCCACATCGAGAACGGCCTGCCGCCGCTCAAGGCCGCGCTGATCGGCTCGCGCGAGATGGGCTTCACCATCCTGTCGATCTCGATCTCGCTGGTGGCGGTGTTCATCCCGATCTTCTTCATGCCGGGGGTGATCGGGCTGCTGTTCCACGAGTTCGCGGCGGTGGTGTCGCTGTCGATCCTGGTGTCGGCGCTGGTGTCGCTGACGCTGATCCCGATGCTGTGCGCGCGCTTCCTGTCGGCGGAGAACGTGCCGGTGGACGAGTCGCAGCATGCCTACGGCGACGCGCCGGCCGCCCACGCGGTCCACGTCGAACAGAAGCGCACGCTCGGCCTGCGCGCCACGCAGTGGTTCGAGGACCTGTTCGAGTGGACCCTGCACCATTACGCGCGCGGCCTCGACTGGTGCCTCGCGCACCGGCGCAGCGTGCTCATGGTGGCCGGGCTGACCTTCGTGCTGACCGGACTGCTGTTCGCGAAGATCCCCAAGGGCTTCTTCCCCGAGGAAGACATCGGCCAGATCCGCGTGAACCTGGAAGGCCCGCAGGATATTTCCTTCGACGCCATGGTCGAGCGCCTGCGCGACGCCGCCGAGCGGATGCGCGCGAATGCCGCCGTGAAGAGCGTGGTGGTGATGATCGGCGGCGGTCCGTCGCCGGCGCTCAACACGGGCCGCATGTTCGTCGAACTGAAGCCGCGCGGCGACCGCCTGCCGATGGCGAAGGTGGTCGAATCGCTGCGCCATGACGTGGCGGGCGTGCCGGGCCTGGCGGTGTATTTCGCGCCGATCCAGAACCTGCAGCTGGGCGGGCGGCAGTCGAAGAGCCGCTACCAGTACACGCTGCAGAGCGTGAAGGCGGGAGAACTCCAGACCTATTCCGACCGGCTGATGGCGAAGATGCGCGTCGACCCGCTCTTCCGCGACGTCACCAGCGATTCGCAGCAGTCCGGCCTCGAAGCCCAGCTTTCCGTCGACCGCGACAAGGCCAACGCGCTCGGCGTGCAGATGCAGGACGTGCGCACCGCGCTGTACTCGGCCTTCGGCGAGCGGCAGGTGTCGACCATCTATACGCCGGTCGACAACTACTACGTGATCCTGCAGGCGGCCGACATCGACCGCGCGGACGAGACCGCGTTCTCCAAGCTGTATGTGCGCAGCAAGACCGGCCAGATGGTGCCGCTGTCGGCGTTCTCGACCACCGAGCGCCGCGTGGGCCCGATTGCCGTGAACCACCAGGGCCAGCTGCCCTCGGTGACGGTGTCGTTCAACCTCGCGCCTGGCGCGGCACTGGGGGATGCGTCGGCCCACATCGCCCGCTACCGGCAGGACATCGCCATGCCCAGCTCGATCTTCACGAGCTGGGGCGGCGACGCAGCGGTGTTCCAGTCGTCGCAGTCCACGCAGATCGTGCTGCTGGTGGCGGCCATCGCCGTCATCTACACGCTGCTGGGCGTGCTGTACGAAAGCTACATCCACCCGCTGACGATCCTCGCCGGCCTGCCCTCGGCGGCCATCGGCGCGCTGCTGACGCTGTTCATCTTCAACGTCGAGCTGTCGCTGATCGCCACCATCGGCGTGCTGATGCTGATCGGCATCGTGAAGAAGAACGCCATCATGATGATCGACTTCGCGCTGGCGGCGCAGCGCGAGCAGGGCATGGCGCCCGCGAAGGCGATCCGGCAGGCGTGCCTGCTGCGCTTCCGCCCGATCATGATGACGACCTTCGCCGCCGTGATGGGCGCGTTGCCGCTGGCCCTGGGCCTCGGTGCAGGCGCCGAGCTGCGCCAGCCGCTCGGCCTGGCGGTGGTGGGCGGCCTGCTGTTCTCTCAGGTCATCACGCTGTTCATCACGCCGGTGATCTACCTGGCGCTGGACAGGTTCTCGGGCAAGGGGCCGCTGCAGATCGATGCGGAAGGCAACCGGCTGCCGGAGGGGGTGGCGCCAGCGGAGGTGGTGCCGCAACGCTGACGTTGCGTAGCAGGATCCGGAGGCGCCGGGCTCGAGAACAACACGATCGAGCCCGAGCGCCTCGCATTTCCCTTAATTTTTCCCGTTTTGCACGAAATCAAGCCCGGCCCCGCGCCGGGCGTTTTACCATCTGCGTCTCGTTGAGAATCGTTCTCATCTGATTCTCGATGCTTGAAGCGCGCGCGGCGGTGCCAAGCCGTCGCGAAACGCGCCACGCAAGCCCGCCATCCGCCGACGCCGCATCTCGCCATCTCGCGCGCCCCCGGCCGGTCCGCCAGCCAGCGATCCGTTTCAAACAAACCTTCAGGGAACCTCCAATGAAACGCCGCTGCCTGGCGCGCCTGCGCGCCAATGTCCGGGTCACGTCCTTTACAGCCGTGTGCGCCACGTTCGGCGCCCCCGGTCTTGCCGCCGAGGCCGAGCCGATGCCGCTGTCCGAGGTGGTGGTGTCGGCCACACGGACCGAAGAGCGCGCCGATGCCGTCGCGTCGACCGTCACGTCGCGCGATGCCCGCCAGATCGAGCGCACGCAACCGGTCGACGAGACGGGCCTGTTTGCCGACGAACCGGACATCGAGGCCGCGCGGGACCGCGCGCGCTACGGCGTCGCCAGCATCAACATCCGCGGCATCGAAGACAACCGCGTGCTGCAGACCGTCGACGGCGTGCGCCTGCCGGACTACTACTCCGGCGGCGGACCGTCGAACGCCACGACCGCAAGCCGCGAGGCACCCGAGTTCTCGTTCCTCAGGCGCGTGGAAGCGTTGCGCGGACCGGCGTCGAGCCTGTACGGGTCGGACGCGATCGGCGGCGTGGTGTCGTACGTGACCAAGGACCCGCGCGACCTGACGAACGGACGCAAGGTCGGCGGCGAAGCGGGCCTGTCGTGGAACGGCATCGACGACGGCTTCGGCCAGACCGCCGGCGTGGCGGGCGGCAACGAGCGGCTGCAGGGCATGTTCCTGTACGCGCATCGCCGCTTCCACGCGGCCGATACGCAGGGCAGCGACGATTCCACCTCGGTCCACCGCACCCGTCCCAATCCGCAGACCAGCGAGAGCAATGCATGGCTCGGCAAGGTCGTATGGAACGCCACGCCCACGCAGCGCTGGCGCTTCGCCTACGAGCACCGCGACCTCGGCAGCAGCGTCGATACACGCCGGCTGCTCACGTCGATGCCGCGCGTCACCGCCGCCAGCGGCACCGAGGACTACCGGCGCGACCGCGTCAGCGTCGACTACAGCTGGACGCCCGCCAATGGCGCGCTCGACCGCCTGACCGCGCAGTTCTACTACCAGGACGCGAAGACCGCCACGCTGACCCGGCAACTGCGCAGCAACACCACGCCGGCCTGCTCGGCCACCGCACCCGGCCGCACGCAGTGCGACACGCTGCTGACCTTCGACTTCCGGCAGGAAAGCACCGGCCTCAGCACGCAGGCCGACAAGACGCTGACCACCGGCCCCGTCACGCACCGGCTGACCGGCGGCGCCGAACTCATCGTCACGCAGACCGAGGAAGCACGCGACGGGTCCTCGTACAACCGCAATACCGGCGCGCGCGACAAATCGGTCGGCGGCACGCGCTACCCCGAGCACGACTTCCCGAACAGCGACAGCCGCCAGATCGGCGTCTTCCTGCAGGACGAAATGGCGATGCTCGCCGGCCGCTTCACCGTCACGCCGGGCCTGCGCTTCGACCACTTCGCGCTGCATCCCGACACCGACCCGGTCTATGAGAAGGGCAACAAGGCCCCGGCCATCGACAAGCGCGACTGGGCCGTCTCGCCCAAGCTCTCCACGCTGTGGCGCGCGACGGACCGCGTCAGCCTGTGGGCGCAGTACGTTTTCGGCTTCCGCGCGCCGACCTACGCGGAGGTGAACGGCAAGTTCGCCAACTACTCGGGCGGCTACGGCTCGGCGCCGAATCCCAATCTCGAGCCGGAAAAGAGCCGCTCGTTCGAGATCGGTGCGCGCTACTCAACCGACGACCTGCAATCGAGCGTGGCGCTGTTCGACAACCGCTATCGCGACTTCATCGACCGCACCAGGCTCAATTGCCCGAGCGCGCCGGGTTGCCTCCCCGGGCTGAGTACCTACCAGAACACCAACCTTACCCGGGTGCGCATCTACGGCGCCGAATGGCGCGGCGCATGGCGTCCGCATCGTGCGTGGCGGCTCGACGCGGCGGTGGCCTACGCGCACGGCGAGAACGAGCAGACGGGGGCGCCGCTCAACAGCGTGTCGCCGTTGCGGGCCAGTGCGGGCGTGTCGTACGAGCCTATCGCGGGACGCGGCGCGGCGGTGCGCTGGCGCGCCGCGCGGCCCGTCACGCGCGTCGCCGACACGCCCGGCAACGCGTACTTCCGCCCGCCCGGCTACGGCGTGGTGGACCTGACCGGCTTCTGGCGCTTCAACCGCTTCGTCACGCTGAACCTGTCGGTCAACAACGTGTTCGACAAGCGCTACTGGCTGTGGGGCGACGTGCGCAAGCAGAACGTCGGTCCCAGCACGCCGGGCCTCGACTTCTACACGCAGCCGGGCCGCACCTTCGCGGCGGCGCTGAACGTCACGTTCTGATGTCACCCGTCGCGGCTACGATGGTCCTACATCTGTTCCTGAGAGCCTGTCTGGAAAGGCCCGTCGCCCCCGCGAAAGCGGGGGCCCAGCGTCTTCGCCAGCGCCGGAAAAGTCACTGGGTCCCCGCTTTCGCGGGGACGACGAGCGAAAGTGCGGCGGGCAGGTTCGAACCGGGTTCGGGACGATGGCTGGTGCGGGCGTGGTGCCGCGTGGCGCTGTCGTTGGCGCTGCTGCTGTCACTGGTAATGCCGGCCCACGCGGCGGCGCCGCGCGTCCACATCCTGACGTCTTCGCCGGTCCCGGCCGGCAAGTTCGCTCCGCTGCGCGAGATGGCCACCGCGCGCGGCATCGCGCTCGACGCGCGCTATCTCGAACGGATGCCGCCGCACGACGTGGCGCCCTTCCTCGCCTCGGCCGACCTGCTGATCCTCGACGCGCCGCGCGACCACATCGTCACGGCGATGCTCGACAAGCTCGGCCCGCTATGGCGCGACAGCACCGTGCCGCGCCTGCTGTTCGTCACGGGGCGGCGCGAGTCGCACGGCATCGACGACGGGCTCGCCGGCGCGCTGCACGCGTACTACGTCAACGGCGGCCGCGCGAACTTCGACGCGATGATGCGCACGCTCGCCGCGCGGCATTTCCATCTCGCCGACGACAACGACATCCCGGCGCCGGTGTTCTTCCCCAAGGCCGCGTACTACCATCCGCGCCTGCCTGACGTCATCACCACCGACCCCGCCGCCGCGCTCGCCGTTTCCGGAAAGGAAGGCGAGCCGGTGATCGGCGTCGCCATCCATCAAGCCTACGTCTCCGGTCTCGACAGCGCCTTCATCGACGACCTGATCGGCCGCCTCGAAGCGCGCGGCGCACGGGCGCTGGCGTTCTACGGCCCGATGCTCGATGGCGACGGCGTGCTGCGCATGGCGAAGCCCGCAGGCAAGCGATGGGTCGACGTGCTGATCAACGGGCAGATCATGCTCAACCCGTACGGCCGCAAGGCCGAGTTCGAAGCGCTGGGCGTGCCCGTGCTGCAAGTCATGCCCTACCGCAAGGGCGACGCGCAGGCATGGCAGGACGACCCGCACGGCATCAGCCTGACCGATACGCCGTTCTACCTCGTGCAGCCCGAACTGGCCGGGGTCGTCGATCCCCTCCTCGCCGCTGCCACCGACAGGACCGACGGCGCCATCCGTGCCATCCCCGCCCAACTGGACGCCCTCGCCAACAAGGCGCTCGCCTACGCGCGGCTGCAGCGCACGCCGAACGCCGACAAGCGCGTGGCGATCCTGTTCTACAACTATCCGGCGGGCGAGAAGAACCTGTCGGCGTCGTTCCTCAATCTGCCGAAAAGCCTCGCCGGCACGCTCGCCGCGCTGCGCGCCGCGGGGTATGCGACCGATGATGCCGATGAAGCGACATTGCAGCGCGAACTCGGCGACCTGCTCGCGCCCTTCTATCGCCCCGACAGGGCGGCCGCGCTGCTCGACGCCGGCCACGCCGCCTGGATGCCGATGGGCGACTACCGCCAGTGGTACGCGTCGCTGCCTGCCCCGCTGCGTGCCGAGGTCGAAGCGCGTTGGGGACAGCCCGAGCAATCGTCGATGGCGACCGTGCGCAATGGCGAGGCCGGCTTCATCATTCCGCGCCTGTCACGCGGCAACGTCATGCTGATGCCGGTGCCGCCGCGCGGCGAGCGCAGTGCGTCCGACGAGAAGGCGCTCTATCACTCGACCAGCACGCCGCTCAACCACTTCTACCTGGCCGCCTACCTGTGGGCGCGCACCGGCCGCGACGCGCTGGTCCACTTCGGCACCCACGGCACGCAGGAGTGGACCCCCGGCAAGGAACGCGCGCTGGCCGTCACCGATTCGCCCTACCTCGTGCTCGGCGACGTGCCGGTGGTCTATCCGTACATCATGGACGACGTCGGCGAAGCGATACAGGCCAAGCGGCGCGGGCGCGCGGTGATCGTCGGCCACCAGACGCCGCCGTTTCGCCCGGCCGGCCTGCATACGGACCTGACCGCGTTGCACGATCAACTGCACGCGTGGCTGCAACAGGACGACGGCGCGGTGAAAGACGCACAGCGCGCCGGCATCCTCGCGCGTAGCGCGTCGCTTCACGTCCTCGAAGACATGGGCTGGACCGCCGACCGTGCGCGCGCCGATTTCGCCGGCTATCTCGACGCGCTGCACACCCACCTGCACGACCTCGGCACCACGCTGCAGCCGTATGGCCTGCACACCTTCGGCCAGTCGCAGGAACCCGGCCTGCGTCTGTTCACCGCCATGGCGATGCTCGGGCCCGACTGGCTGCGCCGCGTGTTCCCCGATGAACCCGAGGAACTGTTCGCCGCCGACTACGCCCAACTGGCGCAATCGCCGCCCTACGCGATGCTGCGCCGCTACGTCCTCGACGGCGCCTCGATGGATGATCTCGACGCAAGCCGGCGCGACGACATGCAGCGCGCCCGCACGCTCTACGCTGCGCTCGACGCCGCGCCCGAGCACGCGGGCCTGCTCGCCGCGCTGTCCGGCCGCCACCTGCCCAGCGCCACCGGCGGCGACCCGGTGCGCAATCCCGATGCCTTGCCGACCGGCCGCAACCTGTACGGCTTCGACCCGTCCAGGCTGCCGACGCGCGAAGCGTGGCAGGCCGGGCAGGCCGCTGCCGAAGCGATGATCGCCGACTGGCGCGCGCGCCACGGCAAATGGCCGGGCAAGCTTGCGTTCTCGTTGTGGAGCGTCGAGACGATGCGCCATCAGGGGCTGCTCGAAGCGCAGGCGCTGGCCGCGCTCGGCGTGCGGCCGACATGGGACGCCGGCGGGCGCGTCAACGGCGTCGAGGCGATTCCGGCGAGCGAACTGAAGCGTCCGCGCGTGGACGTGGTGCTGTCGGCGACCGGCCTGTATCGCGACCACTTCCCGAACCTGATGAAGTGGCTGGCCGAAGCCGTCAGGGTGGCGGCCGCGCAGGATGAACCGGGCAACGCCGTCGCCGCCAATACGCGCGCGTTGCGGGCACGCCTGGCCGCGGCGAGGGTGCCGGCGGACCGCCTCGACGTGCTCGCCGTCACGCGCATCTTCGCGAGCGCGTCGGGCCACTACGGCACGGGACTGGACGCGGCCACCGCCGCCTCCGATTCCTTCGGCAGCGGCAAGGCCGCCGACGCGAAGCTCGCCAAGCTTTACCTGTCGCGCATGCAGTACGCCTACGGCCCCGACGAGGCGCACTGGGGCGAGGTCCTGCCGCAGGCCAACCTGTACGCCGAGAGCCTCAAGGGCGTCGATGCCGCGCTGCTGGCGCGCAGTTCCAACCTGTACGGCATGCTGACCACGGACGACCCGTTCCAGTACCTCGGCGGCATCGGCCTCGCCGTGCGCCACCTGAGCGGCAAGTCGCCCGAACTGCTGATCTCGAATCTGCGCGACGCCAACCATGCGCGCACCGAGAGCGCCGCCGGCTTCCTCGCCTCGGAACTGCGCACGCGCTACTTCCACCCGGGCTGGATCGAGGGCATGAAGGCCGAGGGCTACAGCGGCGCGCTCAATGTGCTCGACACCGTCAACAACTTCTGGGGCTGGACCGTGGTGTCGCCGGAGATCGTGCGCGACGACCAGTGGACCGAGTTCGCCGAGGTCTACGTCAACGACAGGCACAAGCTCGGGCTGAACGAATGGTTCGAGCGCAACGCCCCGCAGGCGCAGGCACAGGTGATCGAGCGGATGCTGGAGGCGGCGCGCAAGGGCTACTGGAAGGCCGATCCGAAGCTGCTGAAAACGCTGGCGCATCGCTACGAGGATCTCGCGCAGCGGCATGACATCGCGAGCAGCAACCGCAGCTTCAACGAGTACCGCAAGGCGCCGGAGGGCTTTGGCCTGCAGGCGCCGGTGCGTCCTGTTGCTGCACCGGTCAGGCCCGCTGCGCAGGCTCGGCAGCCCGCACCTCAGGCGCCTGCGCCGAAGCCGCCGGCACCCGCCACCCTGCCCGTGCAGGGCATGAAGCTGGAAGAACGCAAGCCTCCGGCCGCCGCCATCGTGCCCGTGCTCTCGTGGCTCGCCGGCGGCATCGCCCTGGCCGCCGCGCTGCTCGGCGGCGCGCTCGGCGCGCGGCGCCGCAATGTGTTGCCTGCACCGAAGCACTGAATGGCCACCCGCTTTCTCCCCTCTCCCTGTGGGAGAGGGGTTGGGGGTGAGGGCCGGCGCCTCGGATTGCGTTAGCGGTTGACGAACCGCCTTCCCTCACCCCCGCCCCTCTCCCAAAGGGAGAGGGGAGCAAACCAATCTCCTGTTGAAACCAAGGCAGACTCCATGACACCCACCCTGCTCGAAACCCTGATGTACGACGTCGGCCAGCTATTCCTGTACCCGACGCTGGCCCTGATCGGCCTGCTCTTCCTCTATGCCTTCTGGACGCTCGGCGCCTTCGCCATGCAGTCGTGGATGCGCGCGCGCCATGCCATCCCGGGCGGGCGCGGCTACGTGCTGGTGGCGTGGGCACGCCGCCATCGCGTGACCGACGCCGACACTCTCGACGTAGCCGCCCACCGCCTGCTGGAGCGCCCCCGCATCGCCACGCGCGTCGCACCGATGCTCGGGCTGGTCGCCACCATGATCCCCATGGGGCCGGCGCTCAAGGGCCTGTCCGGCGGTAACCTCGCCAATGTGGGCGAGAACCTGACCATTGCCTTTTCCGCAGTGATCCTCGCGCTCATCGCCGCCAGCATCACCTTCTGGGTGGTCAACGTGCGTCGCAGGTGGCTCGCCGAGGAACTGCTGTGGCTCGCCCGATCGAAGCCCCAATGGGAGGTCGACGAATGAAGTTCCTCGAAGAGAGCGAGGCCGACGATCCGATCCTGTCGGTGGTCAACCTGATCGACGTGTTCCTCGTGGTGATCGCGGCATTGCTGGTGGCCATCGGGCAGAATCCGGCCAACCCGTTCACGCCCGACGACGTGACGGTGATCACCAACCCCGGCAAGCCTAATATGGAGATCGTTTTGCGCCAGGGCGAGAGGGTGGTGCGCTACCAGGCCAGCGGCCAGGTCGGCAGCGGCGACGGCACCAAGGCCGGCGTTGCCTACCGAATGAATGACGGCTCGATGGTCTACGTGCCCGAGACGCCGGCCGATGCCGCCACCACCCCTCCCCAGACGAATTCGCCCCGATGACCATGCTGAATCGACTGCTTCCCCGACTGCTTCCCTTCCTCGCCGCTGCCGCCGCCGCTGCATTCGCCGGCTGTGCCACCGTCACGCCGACGCCGCAGGACATCAGCGCCGGCTTTGCCGGCAAGTCCTACGTGCTGCTCGGCGAAGTCCACGACAGCGCCGCTGGCCAGCAGCAGCGCCTGCTCGCGCTGACCCGCGCCGTCGGGCAGGGCTGGCGCCCGGCCATCGCCATGGAGCAGTTCGACCGCGAGCGCCAGGCCGACATGGACCGTGCCCGCCGCGAGCGTCCGGGCGACGCGGACTACCTGATCGCGCAGGCCGGCGGCAAGGGCTGGGACTGGACGTTGTACCGTCCCGTGGTGGCGCTGGCCCTGAAGTACGACCTGCCGCTGCTGGCCGCCAACCTGTCGCGCGCCGACGCCGGCAAGGTGGTGCGCGGCGGCTTGCGCGAGGCGTTCGGCCCGGCTCAGCTGGAACAGCTCGGCCTGTCGGCCCCGCTCGCGCCGGACCTCGTCGCCGCCCAGACGGCCGACCTCGACGCTTCGCACTGCGGCCAGCTCCCCAGGGCCATGCTGCCCGGCATGCTCGACGCGCAGGCCGCCCGCGACGCGGTCATGGCCGCCACGCTGCGCCCCTACGCGGCGCGCGGCGCGGTGCTGATCGCGGGCAACGGGCACGTGCGGCGCGACGTGGGTGTGCCGCGCTGGCTGGGCAGCGGCCAGGCGCTGAGCGTGGGGTACCTGGAGCAGGGGTCGGGCAGCGACGCGAGTTACGACCGCGTCGTCCGCGTGCGCGCCACGGACCGCCCGGACCCGTGCGAGGCCTTCAGGCCGGCGAAGGATGCCGCGCACAAGTCCGACAGCATGCCCGCCAGCAAGCCCGCCAACATGCCCGACCTCGCCCCGGAGGCGCCCCCCGCCGGCTCCTGACGCGTCCCCCATCGCGTAAACCCCGACCGGTCGAAAGCGCCTTTGACAGCCTTTTGACAGATTCGCCCTCCTACAATCCGCGCATGGCTGGTGCCGGTCTGCCAGCCACTACATGCAGACATTCAAAACTACATTTGCCCGGCTCGAGCGCGCGTGCCGTGGCGAGGAGACAGCGCCGGGCATCCCGCAGCCCGGCGTCAGGCAGCCGTGGCCCCCCTGCCCGCCTGCCCCCTTCGTCACATCGCCGCTTGCCAGCCGGGTGCCTCCAAGGAGAACCGCGATGCGCCGTCCGATGTCCCGCCTTGCCCATGCCGTGCTGGCTTCCGCCACCCTCGCCGCTGCATTCGCGGCCACCCCGGCGCTGGCCGCCTACGATTCCGTCAAGGTGATGATCGGCGCCAATCCGGGCGGCGGCTATGACCAGACCGGCCGCGGCATCGGCGCGGCGATGATCGCCGCGGGCGTCACTCGTACCGCCACCTACGACAACAAGGGCGGCGCGGGCGGCGTGATCGCGCTGACGCAGTTCGTCAATTCCGAGAAGAGCAATCCCGCCGCGCTGATGGTGGTGGGCGCGGTGATGGTGGGCGCGATCGAGACCAACAGGCCGCCCGTGACGATGAAGAACGCCACGCCCATCGCGCGCCTGTACGCCGACACGATGGTCATCACGGTGCCGGCCAGTTCGCCGATCAAGTCGATGAAGGACCTGGCCGCGCAACTCAAGGCCAACCCGGGTAGCGTGAGCTGGGGCGGCGGCTCGAAGGGTTCGATCGACCACATCCTCGTGGGCCTGATCGCCAAGGAGTCGGGCGTCGATCCGAAGAAGATCAACTACGTGCCGTTCCAGGGCGGCGGCGAGGCGTCGGCGGCCATCCTCGGCGGGCACGTGACGGCGGGCACGGCGGGGGTGTCGGAGTTCCTGCCGTTCATCAAGAGCGGCAAGATGCGCGCGCTGGCGGTGACGTCGAAGGACCGCGTGGCGGACATCCCGACCCTGAAGGAACAGGGCCTCAACGTCGAGATCTACAACTGGCGCGGCGTCTACGGCTCGCCCGGCATGAACGCCGAGCAGCGCAAGACGATGATCGACGCGGTGGTCAAGGCCACGCAGTCGACGGCGTGGAAGGACACGCTGGCGAAGAACGACTGGACGCCCTTCCTGCTGACCGGCGACGAGTTCGGCAAGTTCGTCGACGGCGAGTCGACCCGCCTGGGCGGCATGCTGCGCGATCTCGGCGTGGCGAAGTAAGGCCGGGGCCGTCGCCATGAACCGCTCACACACCATCGTCGGCGGCGCCGTGCTCGCGCTGTCCGTCTTCTTCTTCGCCGGGCTGCCGGGCATCTCGGGCGAGGAAGGCTACGCCGGCCTGTCGCCGCGCTTCATGCCGACGCTGGTCGCCATCGGGCTCGCCGTGTGCGGCGCGCTGCTGACGTGGCAGGCCGTGCGCGGCGGCTTCCGTGGCATGCCCGAGGAGGACGCCGAACTGCCGCAGGCGCCGCACAGCCTGCCGGGCCTGCTGTGGGTCGGCGCCGGGCTGGTGCTGAACATGGCGCTGATCGGCACGCTCGGCTTCGTGCTGTCGTCCACGCTGCTGATGGTGTGCGTGGCGCGCGGCTACGGCAGCCGGCGCGTGGTGCGCGACGCGCTGGTCGGCCTGCTCATCACCGTGCCCATGTGGGCGCTCTTCGAATACCTGCTGGCGGTGAACCTGCCGCTGCTGCCCATCGCCGGCTTCTGAGCCGGGGGAGGAACGACGATGGACACGCTTACCCAACTGATGCACGGCTTCGCCGTCGCCATTACGCCGATCAACCTGCTGTGGGCCCTCGTGGGCTGCTTCCTCGGCACCGCCATCGGCGTGCTGCCGGGCATCGGCCCCGCGCTGACGGTGGCGATGCTGCTGCCGCTGACGACCAAGGTCGAACCCACCGCCGCGCTGATCATGTTCGCCGGCATCTACTACGGCGCGATGTACGGCGGCTCGACCACCTCCATCCTGATGAACACGCCGGGCGAATCGTCGACGATGGTCACCGCGATGGAAGGCAACCTGATGGCCAAGAACGGCCGCGCCGGCCCCGCGCTGGCCACGGCGGCCATCGGCTCGTTCGTGGCGGGCACGATTGCCACCGTGCTGCTGTCGATGTTCGCGCCAGTGGCGGCGGACGTGGCGCTGCAGTTCGGCCCGGGCGAGTACTTCATGATCATGCTGCTGGCCTTCACGACCGTGTCGGCGGTGCTGGGATCGTCGCTGCTGCGCGGCATGACGAGCCTGTTCATCGGCCTCGGCATCGGCGTGATCGGCATGGACTCGCTGTCGGGCCAGACGCGCTATGCGCTCGGCATCCAGGAACTGTTCGACGGCGTGGACATCGTCGTCGTGGCGGTCGGCCTGTTCGCCGTGGGCGAGGCGCTGTTCAACGCCTTCTTCCCGCAGCCGGCCGGCACCTTCAACAAGGTCGGCTCGGTGCATATGTCGAGACGCGACTGGAAGCGCTCGGTGCCGGCGTGGCTGCGCGGCACGCTGATCGGCTTCCCGTTCGGGCTGATCCCGGCGGGCGGCGCGGAGATCCCGACCTTCCTGTCGTACGCGACCGAGAAGAAGCTGTCGAAGCACAAGGCGGAGTTCGGCAAGGTGGGCGCCATCGAGGGCGTGGCGGGGCCGGAGGCGGCCAACAACGCCTCGGTGACGGCCACCCTCGCGCCGCTGCTGACGCTGGGCATCCCGACCTCGAACACCACGGCGATCCTGCTGGCGGCGTTCCAGAACTACAACCTGCAGCCGGGCCCGATGCTGTTCCAGACCTCCGGCGACCTGGTGTGGGGCCTGCTGGCGTCGCTCTACATCGGCAACGTGATGCTGCTGGTGCTGAACCTGCCCGCCATCGGCCTGTGGGTGAAGATGCTGCGCGTGCCGACGCCGCTGCTGTACGGCGGCATCCTGATCTTCGCCGGCATCGGCGCCTACGGCATCCGCCAGTCGTGGTTCGACCTGCTGCTGCTGTTCCTGATCGGCCTGCTGGGCATGGGCATGCGCCGCTTCGACTTCCCCACCGCGCCGGTCATCGTCGGCCTGATCCTCGGCCCGCTGGCGGAGAAGCAGTTGCGCAACGCGCTGTCGATCGGGCAGGGCGACTGGTCGATCTTCGTGCGCCAGCCGATCTCGGCGACGATCCTGGCGCTGACGGTGGCGGTGGTGGTGATCCCGCGCCTGCTGAAGTGGCATGCGGCGCAGGGCAGCGCGCACAGGATGGCCGACGACGCGGTCTGATCGCGCAGCGCGGAAGCGTACCGAAGATCATCGAAGGTCACCTCTACAGGCCCCGGCGGCACGCGCCTGCGGGGCCTGTATCATTACCGGCATCCAACCCTGCCCGGCCCGGCCGGCGCCACCGCGCCACCGGCCCCGACAACAAGAGGGACCATGACCGAGACACCCTTCACCCTTGCCGACGTCGACGCCACGCTGGATCGCGTCCTCGCCCCCTGGGTCCGCCAGCTTGGCCTGCGCGCCGAGGCGCTCCATGACGACGGCGTCACCCTGCGCCTGCCCTTCCAGGAATCGTTCCGCCACGCGGGCGGCGTGGTGTGCGGGCAGGTGCTGATGTCGGCGGCCGATACGGCGATGATCGTCGCGATTGCGAGCGCGCTGGGCGGCTTCCGTCCGATGACCACGGTCACGCTGACCACGCACTTCATGCGCCCGGTGATCGACGGCGACATGCTGGTGCGCGCCACCGTGAAGCGATTGGGCAAGGTCGTGGCATTCGGCGACATCGAGATGACAGGCGCCGACGGCAAGCTTGCCGCCACGGCCACCACGACCTACAACCTGCTGTGACCCTTGCTGTGACCCCGGAAGCGACCACCCCCAGCCCGTTCGACCAGATCGTCTTCGCCGGCGGCGGCAACCGCTGCTGGTGGCAGGCCGGCTGGTGGGACACCGTCGCCCCCAAACTGGGGCTGCGCCCGCGCGTGATCGCCGGCATCTCGGCGGGCGCGGCCACCGCCTGCATGATCTACGCGCACGACTCGCAGGACGTGATGGCCTACTACCGTCGCGTGCTGTCCGGCAACCGCAGCAACGCGTACTGGCGCAACCTGCTGGGCAGCGAGCGCGTGTTCCCGCACTACGGCATCTATCGCAACGCGCTGCTGTCGATCTTCGGCGAGGGGCGGCTCGCGCAGTTGCAGCACGCGCCAGAGATCCGCGTGGGCGTGGCGCATATCCCGCGCTGGACCGGGCCGCGCCTCGCCGTGGCGGCCGGGCTGCTGGCGTACAACATCGACAAGCACGTGCTCAGGACGCTGCACCCGCGCCTGGGCCGCAAGCTGGGCTTCCATCCCGAGTTCGTGCGCGCGCAGGACTGCCAGTCGCCCGAACAACTGGCGGACCTGCTGCTGCAGTCGGCCTGCACGCCGCCCTTCACGCCGGTGCTGCGCCGCGGTGGCCGTGCCGTGCTCGACGGCGGGCTGGTCGACAACGTGCCCGTGGACGCGCTCGACGATACGCCCGGCGATGTACTGGTGCTGGTGACGCGCCCCTACCCGCGTCCACAGCGTTTCGTGCTGCGCCATGGCGCGCAGCGCCGGCTGTACCTGCAACCTTCGCAGCGTGTGCCGATCTCCAGCTGGGACTACACCCGGCCCGAAGGGATGACGCACGCCTATGACCTGGGCCGTCGCGACGGGGAAGCTTTCCTGCGCGACTGGCCGACCATCCTCAAGACGGAGCTGGCGGCCGCATAGCCCGGCAGGGGCACGCCGGCCAGACCGTCGACCACGCGGCCCGAACGCCGCCAAGGAGATACGGATGTCCGAGCGCGACCCTTCCCCCAACCGCAAGCTGCGCGCCAACGCGGTCAATGCCGAGCCGTCCGTCGAGACCGTGCCGAAACGCGCGCGCGGCGGACGGAACGCGCGCAGCCGCGAGGCGGATTTCATCGTGATCGGCGGCGGGTCCGCCGGCATGACGGCGGCCACGCGCGCGGCGCGGCATGGCGCGAAGGTCATCCTCGTCGAACGCGGCGCGATGGGCGGCACCTGCGTCAATCGCGGCTGCGTGCCGAAGAAGATGCTGTCGTACGGGGCGGGCCTCGCGTCCATCCTGACGGGCTGCCTCGCGCATACCGGCGCGCGCGAGGACTGGCGCGACGCCATCGTGCGCGTCAATGCCGAGGTCGCGCGGCTGCATGTGGTCTATACCGAGCGCATGGCCAAGGGCGGCGTCGAGCTGCTGCATGGTGACGCCACCTTCGCGGGGCCCGAGCGCGTGCGCCTGGGCGACGAGACGCTGCATGCGCGGCGCATCCTCGTCGCCACCGGCTCGCGCCCGCGCGCGCTGCCGGTGCCGGGCGGCGACCTCATGAGCAACTCCGACGACGTCTTCACCTGGCAGAGCGTGCCGGCCTCGATCATCGTGGTCGGCGGCGGCTACATCGGCGTGGAGATGGCGTCGATCCTGTCGCGCTACGGCGTCAAGGTCGACATGCTGGTGGCGGGCGAGCGCCTGCTGCCCGGCTTCGACCACGAGATCGCCGCCGAACTGGCCGACGCGATGCGCGCCAAGGGCATCCGCATCCACCTCAATGCCGAGGTGACGCTGGTCAGCCAGTCCAACGGTGCCTACGAGGTCTGTTACCAGTTCAAGGACTACCCCGGCAAGATCCACGCGCTGCGCGCACAGGCCGCGCTGGCGGCGGTCGGGCGCGTGCCCGTGGTGGACGGGCTGGGGCTGGATACGCTGGGCGTCGCGCTCGGTGAAGGCGGCGGCATCGTCGTCAACCGCCAGTTCCGCAGCAATGTGCGGTCGATCTACGCGCTCGGCGACGTGATCGACGACATCCAACTCACGCCCGTGGCGATTGCGCAGGGCCGCTGGCTGGCCGACCGGCTGTTCGGCACGCGCGGCGACCGCGCCGACCTGGACTCGCTCGCCACGGCGGTGTTCTGCGAGCCGGCGATCGGGTCGGTCGGGCTGACCGAGCATGCCGCTACCGAGGCGCTCGGCATGGTCAAGCGCGTGCGCACGGTGGTGCGGCGCTTCGTGTCGCTGGAGAACCGCTTTGGCGGCAGCACGCAGGCGTCGGTCTTCAAGCTCGTGCTCGACGCGCGCACCGGGCGCGTGCTCGGCGCGCACCTGCTGGACAACGCCGCGCCGGAGATCGTGCAGACGCTGGCGGTGGCCATCCGGCTCGGGCTGAAGGAGTCGCACCTGCGCACTACGCTGCAGGTGCATCCGACGGTGGCCGAGGAGCTATTCGGCTGACCGGCTGACGGAGGGTTCGGCGGACAGCGCTCCGCCGGCTTTTCGCCCTCCCCCTTCCCTCCCCCTTCCCTCCCCCTTCCCTTCTCCTTTCCACATCGGATTATTCCTAGGCCGTTCTCGGAGTGGTCCGATACCGGCTGGGCGGGCCGCTTTCTACCATTCAGGGGTCGGCGCCCGATGGTTCGGGACGGTCGATACAAACGACTGCTTCTGGGTGGCATACCGTACCGGATTTCACCCTCCCCAAGCCAGGCTGCTGTCCCCGCGGCGGACTGGCTTCTTTTTATGGGCAGTCTCACGCACCAATAACGAGAAACGCCATGAAAACCCAGTCTCCCCGCCTGCTCGCCGCCGCCGCTGCCCTGCTGCTTGCCTTCGCCGTCCAGGCCGCTCCCTCCCAACCGGCCCGTTCCGCCGACTGGCCCGCGCCGGCCGACTCCGTGATGACCCGCAGCCTGAACCTGCTCGTCCCCGGCATGACCGAGGGACAGGTGTCGGCCACGCTGGGCCGTCCCGACCAGAAGGGCACCTATGCCAACGGCCAGGCCTGGCACTATGTGCTGGCGCTGCCGAAGCGGGGCGCTGCGTCGAACGAGGTGGTGACGTGCCACCTCGAGGTGGCATACGGCAAGGACGGCCTCACGCGCCAGTTCAACTGGTCGCCGCGTGCCTGCAATGACTACGCCTGGGATGCCGGCGAGCCGGCCATGCCTGCCGCGAGCAACCAGTTCGTGCCGGTGCCCGACCTGCTCATCGCCTCGGTCATGGAGTGACGGGCGCTCGCTCTCACAACCCCCCTTCGGCAAGCGGCAGCGTCAGGATCGCGCGCAGCCCCTTGCCCTGCGCCGCTTCGCCGAGCACCACCGTGCCGCCGAAGCGCGCCGCCATCTCGCGCGAGATGGCCAGTCCCAGTCCCGACCCCGGCTCCGTGTTGCCCACGCGCCTGTAGAAGCGCGCAAAGACCTTCTCGCGTTCGTCAGGCGGAATGCCCGGCCCGTCGTCCTCCACTGCCAGCCGTGCCGTATTGTCGACGCATGCCGCCGACAGCGTGATGCGGCTGCCGCGCGGCGAATACTGGATCGCGTTGTGCACGAGGTTGGCGAGCGCCTCGCGCAGCAATGCTGCGTCGGCGCGCACCGGCAGGCGCAATCCTGACGGACGCTCCCAGCCGAAATCCTGCTGCTTGCCGCGCGCCAGCGGCAGGTAGTCGAGCGCCACCTGTTCTGCCACGGCGACGGCATCGATCACCTCCACTTCCGCCGTCTGCGTCGCACCGTCGGCCGCGTGCTGGCGTACCCGCGCCAGCGCCAGCAATTGATTGGTCAGCCGCGCCGCCTGTTCGAGTTGCGCCACGATGCCGCTGACCGCCTCCTCCGCCGCCGCCACGCTGCCCCGGTCCGGCGCGAGTTGCCGCTGCGCGAATTCGGCCTGCGTCTTCAGGATGGCGAGCGGCGTGCGCAACTGGTGGGCCGCGTCGGCGATGAACTGCGTCTGTGCCTGCGCCATCGCGGCGGAGCGCGAGACGTGCTGGTTGATGGCGTCGACGAGCGGCCGCACTTCGGCGGGCACGCGTTCGAGCGTGAGCGGCGTGAGGTCGTCCGGCGAACGGGCTTCCACGTCGTCGCGGATGCGGGCCAGCGGCCGCAGCACCCACGTCACGCCGCCCACGAGGATGGCCGAACTCAGGAGGATCAGCAGCAGGTCGCGCGCGAGCGAGCTGTGCCAGACCAGGGCGATCAGCGTGGCGCGCGGCTCGGCGGTCTCGGCCACCTGGATGATGACGCGCATGTGCGCGTCGGGCCGGTACACGGGGCGGGCCAGCGCGGCGATGCGCACGGCCTCCCCGCGATAGCTGGCATCGTAGAAGCGGGTGACGTTGCTGCGCAGTTCGCCGCGCGGCAGCGGCAGGTCGCCATAGCCGGTGACGGTCTCCACATGGTTCGTGCGTTCGAGCGAGACGCGGTAGAAGACGTGGGTCTGCGCCGCCGTCTCGAACATCTCCATGGCCGCGTCGGGCAGGGTGAGCTGCACGCTTTCGCCGGCCATGCCGATGGCGTTGTCGATGGTGCGTACCGAGCCGTAGAGCGAACGGTCGTAGGCGGTGTTGGCGGCGTGGCGCAGCGTGTCGTAGGTGAACCAGCTGTCGATGGCTGCCATCAGCGCGAGGGCCGGCACCAGCAGGATCAGGATCTGGCGGCGCAGGCTGCCGCGCCGCCAGAACTGCATCGGCCGGCGGGCGCGCACGCGCAGGCGGCGGTGCCACATGCTCAGGGCTGGCCTTCCGGTTCCAGCAGATAGCCGAAGCCGCGCAGCGTGACGATGGTGACGCCATGCCCGGCGAGCTTCTTGCGCAGTCGGTAGACCAGGACCTCGATGGCGTCGGGGCTGACGTCGGCATCGAGCGAGAAGACCTTGTCGAGCAACTGCGCCTTGGTGAGCGGTTGTCCGCTTTTGGCGAGCAGTGCGCCGAGCAGCGTCGACTCGCGCGGGGTGAGCGCCAGCGGCGTGCCGCCGAGCGTGAAGCCGCGCGTCTCGCCGTCGAACACCAGCGGACCGCATTGCAGGCGCGGGTGGGCGCGGCCGCGGCTGCGGCGGATCAGCGCGAGCAGGCGCGCTTCGAGTTCGGCGATGGCGAAGGGCTTGGGCAGGTAGTCGTCGGCGCCGAGGTTGAGGCCGCGCACGCGTTCGTCGAGGGTGTCCTGCGCGGTCAGGATCAGCACCGGCGTGCGGTCGTCGCGCCCGCGCATCGACTTGAGTACCGCGAGCCCGTCCTTGCCGGGCAGGCGCAGGTCGAGCACCACCACGTCGTATTCCTCGGCCTGCAGCCGCGACTCGGCCCGCAGGCCGTCGGCCACGTGCTCGACGACGAAGCCGCCTTGCTCGAGGGCGCGCGCCACCCAGCGCGCGAGTTCGACTTCGTCTTCCACCAGCAGGATGCGCATGCCGGACCTCCATGCCGGTTTCGAAAGGGATGGGGGCCTATAATACCTCCGCCCTGCCGACCCAGCCTACGCTCACTTGGACTTCCCGCCCTCCGCCGCACGCCGCCACCTGCTGGCCGCCGGCGCAGCGATGACCACCGTCGCGCTGGCCGGGGCCCTGTGCGACCGCGTGCGCGCCCAGTCCACGCCGGCCGCCGGCCTGCCGCCCGGCTATCCATCCGACTACCCGGACCTCGTCGCCCGCGCCCGCCGCGAAGGCACGGTCCACGTCTACGCCTCCACCGACCTCGACGTCGCGCACCCGCTCGTCAACGCGTTCGAGGCGCGCTATCCCGGCATCCGCGTCCGCTACGAGGAACTCAACACGGTCGACCTGAACGACCGCTTCCTTGCCGAGACCGCGCGCGGCGAGCAACGCGCCGACGTGCTGTGGAGCACGGCGATGGACCTGCAGTTCAAGCTCGTCAACGACGGCTACGCGCAGCGCTACGCCTCGCCGGAGCGCAGTGGTTTGCCCGGGTGGGCGGTGTGGCGCGAGGAGGCGTGGGGCACGACTTTCGAACCGGCGGTGATCGTCTACAACCGCGGCCTGTTCGCCGGCACCAGGCCGCCGGGCAGCCGCACGGGGCTGGCGCGCCTGCTGCAGGAGCACGCGCAGCCGTGGCGGGGCCGTGTGGTGACATACGACCTGGAACGCTCCGGCGTGGGCTACCTGCTGGCGCAGCAGGACGCGCGCATGGGCAGCGAGTTCTGGTATCTCATGCAGACGCTGGGGCGGATGCAGGTGAAGCTGTCGGCCTCGACCGCGCAAATGATTGACCGCATCGCCAGCGGGGAACTGGTGCTCGGCTACAACCTGCTGGGTTCGTATGCGCTGTCGCTGATGGAGCGCGGCGCCGACATCGACGTGATCGCGCCGAGCGACTACACGCTGGTGATGTCGCGCGTCGCCTTCATCGCCCGGCAGTCGCCCCATCCCAACGCGGCGCGGCTGTGGCTGGACTTCCTGCTGTCGCGCGCGGGGCAGGCCACGCTGGGGCAGTCGACCTCGCAGCTTTACACCTTGCGCACGGATACGGACAGCCGCTACACCGCCACGGCGCTCGCGGAGCGGCTCGGCTATGCGCTCAAGCCGATCAGCGTGGGGCCAGGGCTGCTGGCGGCGCAGGACGGGATGCGCAAGCGGGCGTTTCTGGCGCGATGGCGGGAGGCGGTCGGGGGGTGAATCTGCGTCAAGACGGCTCTCCTGCAGTTCCGCCTGCTGGCGGTGCCTGGTTGTCGTCGACGTACTCGTACTTCGCGCCGCGCCCATGCCCCACGATTTGTACCGCTTCGGCTTCCAGTTCGTGGACGAGGCGATTGACCTGTTGCCGCGTGTACCCTGTCACAGCGCGGACCTCGGCATTCGACAGCCCCGCCTGACCGCGCTGGTGCCGCTGCTTGAGCATATTGAGCACTCGGATCTTTGCCACGTCCATGTCGATACGCTGATCCCGCTCCGCGTGGCCGGCGCCCTCAAGCTTGCGATGGAGCGCCGGCTTCAGGCGCCACCATGTGCCACGCCCTGCACCGCCGCGCTCCAGGTAGCCGTAGAGTTGCGACATTTCGTCGAGGATGTCGCGCATTTCGGCGTCGCGCCGCTGGCATAGCACGGCAGCCGTGGCCGTGTCCGTTTCGGCATGATCCAGCAGGTAGCGCAGCACCAGCAGATGATCGACGTCCAGTACGCGGCCAGCCTTGCCTTCGTTGGCGATGAACTCACGGAAGGGTGTCGACGTTTCCTGACGCTTGAATACGACGCGAACGGCGCTTTCCTCGTCGACGATGAGCGGGGGCTCCTTGCCCTCGATCAGCATTGCCTCGAACATTCGCCCAATGCCGAGATTGCTGCGGTTCACGAGACGCAGCCTTGATAGCGCGTGTACCAGCAACGGATTGCGCGCGAGCGGCGGGTGGTGAAGGATGTTGGCCGGCGTGATGCCGCCCACCAGCCCGCCCGGATTGCTGATTTCGAGCTTGCGAGGGAACTGCTTGATCAGCACGGGGCTGGCGAGCCGGAGGTCGAGATGGCAAAGGGCATTGAGCAGGGCTTCGCGCAGCGCCACAGTGGGGTAAGCGCGGAACTCGTGGTGATACAGACCGTGCTCGATCGTCGTAATGGGGTTATCGGCATTGACGCGCGCCTCCAGCGCGTGCAGTGCGAGTGGCAGCGCGAGTTCGCGCGTCTCGCGCCCGTCCACGCGGTCGACATAAGCCGTCGAACTCTTCATGCGCTCATATGTCCACGCGTAATTGGGCAGGTGCTGGGCAATGGCGTCGGCATTCCCGGCGATGAGCAAACCGGCCTTGGTGAGCCGTCCCTCGCGCAGGACGTCGAGCATCCCAAGCAGATCGAGGTCGGACTTGCGCAGCAGGTCCGCCGGGGCCTGTTCCTGTCGCGCCATGTCGCGAAGCCGTTCGAGTGCGGCCGGCGACAGCAGCGATTCGATGGGAGCCGAAATCGGGAGCGCCGTGACGTCGGATTCGCCGCGTTCAACCATCAGGCGATCACGAAGGTCGCCCGTGAGTGGCACGCAGTCCTTGCCGCGCCGGACCGTGCCGGCCCCCGCCGAGGTAGTGTACGGAGGCAGGCCGCCATGCACTTGCATCAGAAACAGACGCCCCGTGCCCTCGGGGACGGAAAGTTCGAGGATTTCGGGTGTGAGTTTCGGCGCAGTGCGTTCGTAGATATCGCGCTTGAGCTGATAAGGGTCTGCGCTGCCAGGAACTCCGAGAATAGCTTGCGGGCGCCCGATCACGCGGTCACGCACGCCGAGCACGACGGTGCCGCCTCCACCATTCGCCATGCAGACGGCCATGTCGACGGCAAGCCGGATGGCACTTCGTGCATCGCCGGGCCACTCCTTGAAATCCAGATCTTGGGATTCCAGTGCGTCGGCTTCTACCTCATCCAGGTGAGCCAGCAGGGCTCGGATCTCCGTCAGTTCTCGCATGCTTTGGAGGCACAAGGCTCGCGGACGGCAAAGAAAATGACGGTCATGGCGATTTGAATTGTCCGGATGCGTAGAAATGTATCAGCCAAATGTACGCGATGACAATTCTTCGGCTCATGACGGGTGAAGCGGGCAGAAGGCGATGGGAGGTGCCTGGGCCGTGTGGCGTCGGTGGCTGACTCTTATTCGGCGCTTTGCGTTTCCGCGCACAGCGTCGCCATCTCCTGATCCAGCCGCGCCATCGGCCGGGGCTTGTACCCCATGCGCAGCGCGGGAGACAGCCGCAGCGTGTCGACCAGCACGTCGGCCAGCCGCTCGGCTTCGGCGTCGAGGTCGAAGTCTTCCGGCGCGAACAGCCAGTGGGACAGGATGCCGCCGATGGCAGCGTGGAAGGCGTTGACCGCCAGGTCGAGGTCGAGGTCGGCGGGAAGCTGGCCGCGGTCCATCGCCAGCCGCAGGTGCTCGCGCATCTTGGTCAGCCCTTCCTGGTGCGACTGGCGGTTGCGCTCGAAGATGGCGCCGTTCTCCTGCACCATCTCGCACTTGTGGAAGAGGATCTCGTACACGCGGCGCCAGTGCGGGTTGGTCACGGTCTGGCGGAAGACGAAGGCGCAGATGTCGCGCACGCCGCCGAGCGGGTCTTCCTGGCTGGCGATGCGCTCGGGATCGCACAACGCCTCGACTGGCAGGTGGATGCGGTCGCACATGGCGGCGAACACATCGCTCTTGTTCTTGAAATGCCAGTAGATGGCACCGCGCGTGACGCCCGCCTCCTGGGCAATATCGGAGAGTGACGGGCGCGACACGCCGCGCGAGTGAAATACGGTTTCCGCCGCGTCGAGAATGCGATGGCGCGTCTCGAGCGCCTCTTCCTTGGTACGTCTGACCATCTGTCCTTTGCCAGTGCCGGGCAACGGGTGCCGCCGGCTACTGCCCTCCCCTGTGTGCATGTATCGGCATGCTGCGTGTTGTGACCCTGACACACCTTTCCGTCAGGATGCCCCTTAAGCAAGTGCAACATTGATTAACATACATGCTTGAATGTATCTATAATACGCGCTCGCCCGGCATTCGGCCACTTCGGGCCGGTGCCGGACCACTGCGCCGCACCTTGCGTGCTTGCGCGTGCACTACGGCGCCGGCCCGGACCGCCGGGCCCATCAAACGCGGTATTGCCGACGGCTGGTGCCATGAGCCGGTTGGCCATGCGGCGCCTGGCTTCATCCTATTTGCCCGCCCTCGAGCGCGGCAATCTCTATCCATCTCGGGGTTCTCGATGAGGAAGTCTCAACGTATCTATCATGCCGCCGCCATCGCGCTGGCCGTGCTGACGCTGTCCGCCTGTGGCGACAAGAAGGCCCAGGGCGGCGCCATGCCGCCGCCGGAAGTGGGTGTCGTGACCGTGCAGCGCACGTCGGTGGCCATCGTCAACGAACTGCCCGGCCGCCTGGAAGGCGTGCGTACCGCTGAAGTGCGGGCGCGTGTGGAAGGTATCGTGCTGTCGCGCAACTACACCGAGGGCGGGGAAGTGAAGGCCGGCCAGGTGTTGTTCCGTATCGATCCGGCACCCTATCAGGCGGCGCTGGCGTCGGCGAAGGCCGCGCAGCAGCGTGCCGAAGCCAACGCCGTGGCCGCGCGCCAGAAGGCCGAGCGCTACAAGCCGCTGCTGGCCGTGAACGCGGTCTCGAAGCAGGAATACGACGAGGCCGTGGCCGCCGCCGGCCAGGCCGAGGCAGACATCGCCTCCGCCAAGGCAGCCGTGACGACGGCGCAGATCAATCTCGGCTACACGACCGTCACGGCGCCCATCAGCGGCCGCGTCGGCCGCGCGCTGGTGACCGAAGGCGCCCTCGTGGGCAAGGGCGAGGCCACCAAGCTGGCCACGGTCGAGCAGGTCGATCCGATCTGGGTGACGTTCACGCAGCCGGCCAGCGAGGTATCGCGCCTGCGCCGCGCCATCGAGTCGGGCGCGATCAAGGGCGCGGATGGCGGCGCCAGGGTCCACCTGTTCAGCGAGGATGGCCGCGAGTATGGCCAGACCGGCAAGCTGCTGTTCTCCGACATGACGGTCGACCCGACCACCGGCGCCATCACGCTGCGGGCCGTCTTCCCGAATCCGAAGCGCGAGCTGCTGTCGGGCACCTTCGTGCGCGTGAAGATCGAGCAGGGCGTGGACGAGAACGCGCTGACCGTGCCGCAACGCGCGCTGATCCGCGGCGCGCAGGGCGCCAGCGTGATGGTGGTGGGCAAGGACGGCAACGTGGCCGTGGTGCCCGTCAAGGCGCCGCAGGCCATCGGGACCGACTGGCTCGTCACCGAAGGGCTGACGGGCGGCGAGCAGGTCATCGTCGAGGGCCTGCAGAAGGTGAAGCCGGGTGCGCCGGCCAAGGCCGTGCCGTTCCAGGCGCAGGGCGGCGCTTCTGGCGCTTCTGCCCCCGCGACTGCCGGCGAGCCGGCCTCGGCGCCGAAGACCCAGGCCGCCACCGACGCGAAGCAGGGCTGACCAGCCCGCCTTCACGCAATCGAAGGGAAATCCGAAGGGAGCCAGCCACATGGCAAAGTTTTTCATCGACCGGCCGGTGTTCGCGTGGGTGCTCGCGCTGATCATCGTGCTGGGCGGGCTGCTGTCGATCGTGCAGTTGCCGATCGCGCAGTACCCCAACATCGCGCCGCCGACCATCTCGGTGTCCGCCACCTATCCCGGCGCCTCGGCCCGTACGCTCGAAGACACTGTCACCAGCGTGATCGAGCAGGAACTGAACGGCGCGCCGAACCTGCTGTACTACACGTCGACCAGTGAAGCCACGGGCACCGCGTCCATCACCATCGCGTTCGCGCCCGGCTCCAACGTCGACCTGAACTCGGTCGAGGTGCAGAACCGCCTCAAGCGCGTGGAAGCACGCCTGCCCGCCGAGGTGCGCCAGCAGGGCGTGCGCGTGGACAAGGCCGGCAACAACTACATGATGTTCCTCACGGTGTCGTCCAGGTCGGGCAACGCCGATGCGGTGCAACTGGGCAACTACGTCTCGGCGCAGGTGATCGACTCGATCCGCCGCGTGCCCGGCGTGGGCTCCGCCGACCTGTTCGGCACCGAGTACGCCATGCGCATCTGGCTCGACCCGGCGCGCCTGACGGGCTACAACCTGACGCCGGCCGACGTGACCGCCGCCGTCGGCGAGCAGAACGTGCAGGTCGCAGTGGGCCAGCTGGGCGGCACGCCGTCGCCCAAGGGCACCGAGCTGAACGCGACCGTCACCACGCAGAGCCGGCTCTCCACGCCCGAGCAGTTCGCCAACATCCTGCTGCGCACCAACCCGGACGGCTCGTCGGTGCGCATCAAGGACGTCGGCCGCGTCGAACTCGGCGGCGCCGACTACGCGACGGTGGCCCGCACCAACGGCAAGCCGTCGGCCGCCATCGCCATCAAGCTCGCGCCCACCGGCAACGCGCTCGCCACCGCCACCGCCGTGCGCGCGCGCATGGACGAACTGGCCAAGTACTTCCCGGCGGACTACCAGTACAACGTGCCGTACGACACCTCGGCCTTCGTCAAGATCTCGATCGAGGAAGTGGTCAAGACGCTGCTCGAAGCCGTGGTGCTGGTGTTCCTCGTGATGTACCTGTTCCTGCAGAACTTCCGCGCCACGATGATCCCGACCGTGGTGGTGCCGGTGGCGCTGCTGGGCACCTTCGGCGCGATGCTCGCGTTCGGCTTCTCCATCAACGTGCTGACCATGTTCGGCATGGTGCTCGCCATCGGTATCCTGGTGGACGATGCCATCGTGGTGGTCGAGAACGTTGAGCGCATCATGAGCGAGGAGGGCCTCTCTCCACGCGACGCCACCCGCAAGGCGATGGGCCAGATCACCGGCGCCATCGTCGGCATCACGCTGGTGCTGACCGCGGTGTTCATCCCGATGGCGTTCTTCTCCGGCTCGGTCGGCAATATCTACCGCCAGTTCTCGCTGTCGCTGATCGCGTCGATGGGCTTCTCCGCGCTGCTCGCGCTGACGCTCACGCCGGCGCTCTGCGCGACGCTGCTCAAGCCCGTCGAGGCCGGCCACCATCACGAGAAGACCGGCTTCTTCGGCTGGTTCAACCGGCTGTTCACGCGCGCCTCGAGCGGCTACCAGGGCATCGTTGCCCGCGTGCTCAAGCGCACCGGCCGCTACCTCATCGTGTTCGGGCTGATCGTGGTGGCCGTGGTGGTGCTGTTCAAGCGCCTGCCGTCGTCCTTCCTGCCTGACGAAGACCAAGGCTACACCATCACCGTGGTGCAGCTGCCGACCGGCGCCGTGCAGGAGCGCACCCTCGGCGTGCTCAAGCAGATCGAGGACTTCTACCTGCAGAAGGAAAAGAAGGTTGTCGACCAGATCATCACGGTGGCGGGCTTCTCGTTCTTCGGCAGCGGCCAGAACGGCGGTATCGCGTTCGTGCGGCTGAAGGACTGGAAGGAGCGCACCGGCAAGGGCGAGGACGCCCAGTCGATGGTGGGCCGCGCGTTCGGCGCGCTGTCGTTCATCAAGGACGCCATCATCTTCCCGCTGAACCCGCCGGCCATCGCCGAACTCGGCAACTCGTCGGGCTTCGACTTCCGCCTGCAGGACCGCACCGGCCAGGGCCACGAGAAGCTGATGGAAGCCCGCAACATGCTGCTCGGCATGGTGATGAAGAACCCCGCGCTGGCCGGCGTGCGCCCGGAAGGGCAGGAGGACGCGCCGCAGCTGCAGGTCAACATCGACCGCGAGAAGGCCAAGGCGCTGGGCGTGCCGGTGGCGGCGATCAATACGTCGCTGGCCATCGCCTACGGCTCGAACTACGTCAACGACTTCATCTACGAAGGCCGCGTGCGCAAGGTCATCGTGCAGGCCGACGGGAAGGACCGCCGCCTGCCCGACGACCTCACGCAACTGCGCGTGCGCAACAGCAATGGCGACATGGTGGCCATGTCGGCATTCGCCACCTCGCAATGGGTGATGGGCTCGCCGCGCCTGGAGCGCTACAACGGCATGCCGGCGGTGAAGATCGCCGGGCAGGCCGCGCCGGGCCACAGCACCGGCGAGGCGATGCAGATCATGGAGGACGCCTTCGCCAAGCTGCCGCCGGGCTTCGGTTTCGAGTGGTCGGGGCAGTCGTATGAAGAACGGCTGGCCGGTTCGCAGGAGCCGATGCTGTACACGCTGTCGCTGGTGATCGTGTTCCTGTGCCTGGCCGCGCTGTACGAAAGCTGGACGATCCCGGTGGCGGTGCTGCTGGTGGTGCCGCTCGGCGTGCTCGGCGCGCTGCTCGGCGTGACGCTGCGCGGGATGCCGAACGACGTGTATTTCAAGGTCGGCTTGATCGCGACCATCGGCCTCTCGGCGAAGAACGCTATCCTGATCGTCGAGTTCGCCAAGGACCTGCAGGCGCAGGGCAAGGGGCTGATCGAGGCCACGCTGGAAGCGGTACACCTGCGTTTCCGCCCGATCATCATGACCTCGATGGCGTTCATCCTGGGCGTGCTGCCGCTGGCGATCGCCACCGGCGCGGGCTCGGGCAGCCAGCGTGCCATTGGCACTGGCGTGATGGGCGGGATGATCGCCGCCACGCTGCTGGCGATCTTCCTGGTGCCGGTGTTCTTCGTGGTGGTGCGCCGCCGCTTCAAGGGCAGCGAGCGCCAGCGCATGCTGGACAGCAAGTGGCACGAGCCGCAGGAGGAAGCCTGATCATGAGTTTCACGATCCGTCGCAACATGACGAAGACACTGACTGCTTTGCTGCTGGGCGCCGGCGTACTGACCGGCTGCACCCTGGCGCCGCACTACGACCGCCCTGCCCCGCCCGTCGCCACCGCCTTTCCGGCCGCGCCGGAAGGCTACGCGGCGGCCGAGGTAACCACTGGCGAATCGCGTCCGGCGCCGGAGATCGGCTGGCGCGAGTTCTTCCGCGACCCGCGCTTGCAGGCGCTGATTGCCACGTCGCTCGACAACAACCGCGACCTGCGCGTGGCCGCGCTGCGCATCGAGGAAGCGCGCTCGCTGTACCAGATCCAGCGTGCCGACCTGTTGCCCACGGTAAACGCCAGCGCCGGCTTCACGCGCGAGCGGCTCGCCGCCGTGCAGTCGCCCACCGGCGGCAGCGTGGTCGGCGATGTGTACCAGGCGGGCCTGGGCATCGCCTCCTATGAGCTGGACTTCTTCGGCCGCGTGCGCAGCCTGTCGAACGCCGCGCTGGCGCAGTACTTCGCCACCGAGGAAGCCCGTCGCGCCGCGCATATCTCGCTGGTGTCCAACGTCGCCCAGGCCTACCTCGCCGAGCGCTCGTTCGCCGAGCAGTACGAGCTGGCGCGCGACACGCTGAAGGCGCGCGAGAGCACGTACGCGCTGGCCAAGCAGCGCTTCGACGCGGGCGCGACCTCCGCGCTGGACCTGCGCGACAACGAATCCCTCGTCGCCCAGGCCCGCGTGGCCGCCGCGCAGCTGGCGCGCCAGCGCGCGCAGGCGCAGAACGCGCTGGAAGTGCTGGTGGGCATGCCCATCGCCAGCATTCCCAACCTGCCCGCGCCGATGCGGCTGTCGGACGAACGCATCATCAGCGACATCCCGGCCGGCCTGCCGTCCGACCTGCTGGAGCAGCGTCCCGACATCCGCGCCGCCGAGCAGCAACTGCTGTCGGCCAACGCCAACATCGGCGCGGCGCGCGCGGCCTTCTTCCCGCGCATCACGCTGACCGCCAACGCCGGCACCATCAGCCCGACCTTCTCGGGCCTGTTCGACGCCGGCACGCATGCGTGGTCCTTCGCCCCGCAACTGGTGCTGCCGATCTTCGACTACGGCCGCAACAAGTCGAACCTCGACCTCGCCAACGTGCGCAAGAACATCGAGATCGCCACCTACGAGAGGACCATCCAGGTGGCCTTCGGCGAAGTGGCCGATGCCTTGGTGGCACGCGGCACGCTGGAAGACCAGGTGGCCGGGCAGGAGCAGTTCCGCAACGCCGAGGCGGCGCGCTACGAACTGGCGCGCGTGCGTTTCCGCAGCGGCGTGTCGAGCTATCTCGACGAACTCGACGCGCAGCGCCAGCTGTTCACGGCGGAGCAGGCGCTGATCCAGGCGCGGCAGTTGAGGCTGAACAATGCGATCGACCTGTACCGGGCGCTGGGTGGTGGCCTGAACGAGACCGCGCCGGTGGCGCAGGCCAACCCGCCGGCGACGACGTCGACGCAGTGAAGCTGGTGGCCTGACGATCAGGCCCGAAGACAAGCGCCCCGCAGGTGTGAGCCTGCGGGGCGTTTTCGTATGGACGACAAAAGATACGAAATGGCCACATCTGACCGGCCGGTCCCGCGCCGCCACGCCAATACAACGGCCCCGCATCGGGCGCAGCTATCTGTTGGCAAGCGGGGATCAACTGCCTAGAATCGGCTGCGAGCCAGCGTTCACACGGGGCTTCTTCTTGCGAAACATGCTTCGCAAGACGGCAATGCAGGACGACAAAACCATATGGAGATAACGATGCAAGTACGCAAGCTGCCTGCAGTTGGTTTGACCGTTGTGTTGGCGCTCGCCTTTACCGGGGCAATCGCGCAGCAGCCACAGGGCGCCGATGCCGCCCAGGTTCCACAAGCGCCTGCCACCACTGCCGAAGCCAAGGCCTTGATTGCCGACCGTTTCAAGGCGGCCGACGTCAACCATGACGGCAAGCTGACCCGCGACGAAGCCAAGGAGGGCATGCCGCAGGTCTACAACAACTTCGACAAGATCGACGCGCGCAAGCGTGGCTACGTCACGGCACGCGAGATCGGCGCGTACTGGCAAAAGAAAACCAAGGAGCAGATGCAGAAGGAGAATCCGATCTGGAACTGACGTCGGTCTTGTTCCGACGGAGTCGGGAAGTTCGTAGCCGATGCCGGGCGCCCATGGCGGACGCCCGGCATCGTCCCAATACAGAAGCTAACTTTGTGATGTAAAGTCTTGATTTATAATGGTTCGTGGCATCACAGTCCGTTCTTGTGTGCCATCTTGTGTGCCAAAGGCTCGAAGTGACTGCACTTTCATATCAATCAGGCTATGCGCAGTCTCAGCTTTCTGACCGGTAGCGATCAATGTAGGGCATCCGAGGGCTTGATAGGGAATTCCCATTTCGCGCCTCCCATTTCTCGCCAGGCGCGCCCGGCGCGGCATCCGTTCCGCCCCCTGCGCCGCGCGACAAGCCGCCCTTGCTCGCCGCTCTCAGTTCTAGCGACTTAAGTGCATCAGAAAAGTGGTGTTAAGTGCGCTTTCGAGCCGTCGCCGACTGCCTGCTTAATCCGCGGCGCCCAAGGGGCAGTTCGGTTACGCACAACAAAAAAGCCCACCGAGACTGGTGGGCTTTCTGTGTTGTCGCGGAGCAAGAAACGCGCCCCTGCTAGGCAAAGTGACGAATCGAGTCAAGGATCCGTCGGTAGAATTCGTTAGTTTCGCCCGTTGGGCGTGCACCAACGCGTTCTTTGCGGAAGCTCTCTAGGCAAACGACCCCGGGCGTTGGGCGTTGCATGGGGTGAGTCGTTCGCTCTTCTTGGAGGACATCAAAGTCAAAACTAAGCTGCAACGGGTCCGGGCGTTCCATCATCATCATCAGTTCCTCCGTTGGCCATAAGTAACTTCTTGTCAACCAAAGATTCTACGACGAAGGCTTCCAGTACATCAAGGGCCTGCATGTTCTTTTCCAACTTCGGTGATGCCTCCTTGGCGTAAACCTTGATGATCTTCCCGTCGCGCTTTCGCCCCTCGCTCGGCATCTTGAACAGTGCAAGATAGCGCGAGGGCGCAACACCATCGTATGCCAAGATTCGGACCTTGTCCTTGTCTGCTTCACGTTCGGTTACAGCGTCACCGTGAAGTTTGAGGGCAAGGCTTTTCCTATAAGGTTCAATATAGTAGACCTCTTCGATTCCAGCTGCGACTATGTGACGGGCGCAGGAGTGACAGGGATAGGTCGTCACGTATAACCGTCCACCAGAAATAAGGCTCCCAGCGGTTTTTGTCGCACTAATGATAGCGTGCATCTCCGCATGAATAGCGCGAGAGAATTCGATCAAACCTTTCAGCTTTCCGGCTCGCAAAAGCGCGGTACGGGCCGCATCGATCTGGTCGACGGGCAAGATGCCCTTCAAGACGGAAACCATCTCCTCAGCAAAAAGCCGTTTCTCTTCGTCGTTGAAACACTTGCCGCCCTCGCGATTCCAGCATCGAGCATCCGAGTCGGCATCTCCTTGAAGCGATGAAGAGGCAGATTGGTACAGTCCGCCTTTAAATCGCGGAACGTCGTTCCATCCGATGCCTAGAACCTGATTCTTCGAATCAGTGACGGCAGCGCCCACTTGTCGGGAAAGGCAGGCAGAATTCGTCGCAGCCATAGCCGCAGCGTACATCGCGGACTCGCTCGGGGTGGGGGTGATCAGTTCTGTACCCAGTACGAGATGCAGAAAGCGTTCTACCCGCTTTTTTAGTTGTGAGTCATTAGGCGTATCTATGCGTAAAAAGAAATCAGACTGAGGAAACGTATCTCTGACGGTTTGGCCGTTTTCCGACTCCTCTCCAGAGTCTCGATCGATCAATTGATAGATTTCGCTGAGTTGTAAATCCTCTTTTCGCAACGTTTCTTCGCGCAGAGACATTGGGGAAAATACGCCAATGACGTAAACCATATCCCGATAGACTTCACGAAGTATGTCCAGCTCTTCCTGATTCTTAATGGAGTCGATAATATGGCATACGCGGCGCGGATGGTAATGGCCCGTTGTGTCATCCTTCGCCTTTTCCCGTCCAAGGCGAATGCGACTAATAGCAATTTCAGCAAGAATCCCAGCTCCATGTTTCTTTCGCAGCAAGTTACCCGCCTTGATTAAGGCCTCTACCTGCTCGAAACGAGAGCTGTCGGGAATTTCAATTTCTACGCTCTTTGCATGTTCGCGAATGCAATCACTGAGCCGAAGAACTTCGCATTCGTCATAGCCAAATGTCGCCTCCAGTACTTCACAAAGTTCCTTACTAACCTTATGAAGAGGGGATCCAATAGGGCCGCATAGGGCGATAACCAACTCTGGCGTCCGGAATTTGGCGATGCGTTCCCGGCTATTCATGCCTTTGTCTACTCCTTCTCTAACTCCGGCTATGGGCACTAATTTTTGAGCAGTTGCAGTCATATTAATATAGCGTCGCTAAGAATATCTCCCGGATCATCCCCTTTTTAACATGGGCTATGCGCGGGTCTTGAACGACCATCCGGATCTGGCCTAGGCTGACGAGGTTAGAGGACGGCTGGTAGCGGTGACCTCGTCAACGCGGTTTCCCGCAGTTGGAACGGCGGCACTGTTGCCAATCGCCGCCCGGAACTCCTGGTAGGCGTTGGCGGTACTCATCAGTCTTTAGAAACGAGGGGCTACACTCCGTCGAAGTCACGCCAGATGTCGCCGCAGTAGTGGTCGCGGTAGAAGCGCCAAGCGCCCATGGCGCACCCAATAAGGGCCAGAAGAGCCCAAGCCGCATCGGCGAGTGGGAAAGCTGGCTCGCAGGGGGGAGCGACGGGCGCAATGCGGAGAGCCATGCAGGGCATGGTGTTGATTGCGTAGGCCCCAATGCCTGCAAAGAGAGCGAAGATCCACCATTGGACCGCTTCCCTTATGAAGCGAGTTTGAAGCTGCTGGAGTGTGGGACGTTTGCGGCGGCGGGGCATGTTGTGGAAGTTTGGTCCTTTTGAAAACTGTGCGACATTCTCGTGGCGCATTGCGCCCCTCCGAAGTTGGGTTGTACGCAAGCTCGAAAGCCGCAGGGGGCTGTGCCCGGATGAGAGGCGGCTGATATGCCGTGTGGGCGCTGTGCGACAAAACGGAAATACGCGCCCGCAGGCCGCTCTCCACGCCCTCAGGGAGTTTGATCGGCGCAAACAACAGGCAGTGATCGGCAAGGCAGTGTCAGACTCTGACACTCTCCGGTAAAGGCCAGACGCCTATTGTTCTCCGGCGGCCCTCGCGCCGCCGGCGAGCTCACCGACGCGGCGTGCGCTAGTAGCGTGCGACGGTCGAGGTCCGCGCGACGTCCCCGGCGAAACCCGCAACGGCCACCTGCAGGCCGGACACCTCGAGCACCTCTTTGATGCCCGCGAATCGTAGCGAGAGGGCCTCGTCGGCGTGCCCCTTCGGCAAAGTGGCGTGGTAGCCGGCGTAGCCGTTCGACGACCGCACCACCCACACGCGCCCGTCGGGCTCCTGGATGATAATGCCGACGACCGGCTGCTGGCCCCCTTGCCTTTTGTGTTTAGGGCCCCGGCACTTTCAGGTTATTCATCACTCCGTCGATGAGTCCAGCTTCCTCCGTCACCGGGGCATGGCGGCGGCCCAACAGCGATGCCGTCCAGCTCAGCCGGTTCGGCCCGGTCAGGCGTCCAGAGCGGCGCGGCCCACGCGCCGGGCGCGCGGGGTTCGTTGATCTTGACGGAGCGGCAGTCGTCGTCCAGGCTCGGGGTGCAGGACGGCGTTCGGATAGAAAGACCTCTTCTCTACCAAGGGCTTGGGCAGCACGCCGCCGCCGAAGAGCGAGGCTTGCCCATATTGCGGCGCCCGACGGCCCCGCTGCCTTCTTCGGATTCGATGTGGCCTTGGCGTCGTAGTTTCGTGCCAGGCGCCTTCGTGTCACGCTCCTGAACGTGGTACCTGCCCTCACCGCAGTGTTACGGTTCTCAGTACTTCGCGCCGAGCAGGCGCTGGGTGACATCGTGCACGATGGCGTTCAGGCGCTGGCGCGCAGCCGTCTCCGACTGGCCTTGTTCGATGGCGGCACCGGCGGCAATCGCCTGCGTGGCTAGCCACATGAACATGGCGGCGCCGGGGTCACCGTAGTGCTTCGTCTCCTCCGGCAGGAGCGCGTCGATGACGTAGCCGAGCCGACGCGGCGAGTTCCAGGGCTGCGCGTCGTAGGCGGCGTCGCGGCCCATGAAGACGTTGCCCATCTTGCGAGCCTCCTCGAGCAGCACGGACACCGGATCCGTGGCCCCCGGCTCGCCACGGTGCCAGGCGGCGCGGGTGTCGAGCGCGCGCTTCACGAAGTCGCGCACCAGGCGCGAGACAACCGGCAGGCTGCCGAGCGAAGGCTTCTCGCTATCATCCAAGAGCCGATGTAGATCTCGTTTCGGGTCGGATATATTGGGCATTTTCTCGCTTTGCTGTGGGGCGATGGTGGAATACACCCCCTCAAAAGTGTCAACGGTTGACACCTTGAATGAAAGCAGGGCCTGCCATTGTCGAGTTCCAAGACTTTTTTGTGGGCGCGAAGTGTCGAGGTTTGACACTGTCGAATGTGGGCTTGACGCCGCTGTGGCGTCAAGCCCAAGCATTTTTCCGCCTTGAGAGAGTGTCAGACTCTGACACTCTCCCGAGCACGGTGCCCGTTTGAAAGCGGCTGAACCATTGTCGAGAGACCTCCTCGTCGACTCCCGGCGATCCGGTCGCCCGTTCGAAGCAATTAAATTGCTCCTTTCAGGCTCATTTCGGCCAAATACGGTGCGACAGTCGTCTGGGCCCGGTCGATAAAGCCGGTCCCACGCTCGAACATGATCGTGGTCTTGAAGGAATCGAACGGCACGAAGTCATGCGCAACGTGGGTGACATAGTAGAGGGTGCGCATGCTGCCATGCCGGACTGCTAAGTGCATGCCAGCCTTGATCCGCTCATTGCCGCGCACGCGCATCGAACCCGTCTCGAAGACGACGTTGTCCTTGTTCTGAGCCATCAGGACCCGTCGGCGATCAACAAGCCAGGCGAAGCGCTGATCGTTCTCGGTGCCGGCTTCAGCCGCCCGCATCGCATCCCTGTTGCGCAGCGTGTCCGGCCCCATTGCGGAGCCGACCTCCATCTTTCGGAAGCCAAATCTACCTGCATCGCAGTTCACGTAGTCGAATGGCGCGTAGTCGGCCACTGGCGAGGCGCCGGCCAGTTGCCGCATGCCCTCGTTCATGATGATCTGCCATCCGGTGTTCATGACCCAGTAGTAGTTGGCCACGCCTGCGTCCGCGCGCGTCTCGACAATCGATTCCACATCGGCGCCGTCGATCTCGATCACTTCGGCGGCCGGCCCGGCCTGGATCTGCTGGCGGTCGGCGCCGAGAAGTGGGTTCGGGCGAACGACCAGCGCCACCCCGTCCGCGCGTTCGTCGAGGAACAACTCATTGAACGGGCCAACGTCGAGGAAGGTGGCCAGGAACTCATACACCGAGCCGTCGACGAAGGCCGATACCGCCTGTGGATCCACGGCTCCCGCGATGGACGCCTCTGGTGTGAGCTTGCTTACCACATTGGCGCCCACCGCCTCGCCGTCCACACTCAGAGTCAGGCGGGCGATATAGGGATTGATCACCTTGTCGACAACGAGCTGGACGAACTCGCTCGCCGTCATGATCTTGGCGTCACCTGCGCCGGCGTATTTCTGGAAGAACTTCAGCTCGGAGACGATGTTGTCGCCGATCACCGAGTTGTTCAGGTAATAGATGCGCAGGATCTGTAGGATTTTCCCAAAATCTTGGCCGGTCACATTGATCGAGCGCGACGGCGTGCCGCCGGACATGGAGCGCGACCGCGTCACCGATGAAACGAAGCCGCGCATCACTACCGGGAGCCGGTACCGCGACGAGCCGGCCGCCCCGGCGTAGGCCGGATCCGCAGGGTTGTGTGCCATGCGGAACTCGATGATGTCCATCGGCTCGATCAGCGCGTACACGCTCTCCTGGAGGGTGGGCACGATGCGATCGACCAGCGAAAGCGTCCAGACGCCAGCCGGCTCTCGGACCGATTTCCCAAGCCGCACCGCCATGCCGTCTGCCAGGTATGGCGTCAGATCCAGCGACGACAAGGTCTGGTACCGGGACGCTGCCGCGATGTCCCCCGCAACCTTGTCGCGGCGGCTCGACTTGATCAGCCGTATTTCGATTCTGGGCTCAAAGACCTTCACTGTTGACCTCCAAATGGTTGGGGCATTGCCATGTGGCTGAAGAGCAGCGGGTCAGCGAGCTGACGGCCGTTGGCCGGATCCTTCAGGTTGAAGGTGCCGTGGATCTGCAAGCTCTGCGGCGTGGCTGCCGGCGGCGCGGCCCAGCGATGGCCGTTGGCTGGTATTGGCATCATGCCGAATGGGTCGCCAGGTACGCGCGACAGTCCCATGGGCACGGTTGGATCACGCGGCATCTGCGACGGCATGCTGCGGATCGTGCTCAACATCTTCGGTCCGTAGAGAGGGTCGGTGGCGTAGCCCGAGCGACCCACAGTGCTGGCGAACTGCTCGGCAGTGCGCGCCTCCCGCACCGGCAGATACTGCCCTCTGGTACGCAGCAACTGGCCGTAATCCGCAATGCCCTGCTCGAGCGAGTCGTAGACCTTGAACTGCTGCGGGATGAACTTCTCCTTGCCAGTCACCCGGTCAAATTCGCGCACGTTGAACGTGGCGGTGCGCCCTTTCCAGTTGCGATCGGCCTTGATGTTGCCGATGTTGTTGGTGCCGGGCAGTACGTTGGCGCCCCAACCGGTTTCCAGCGCCATCTGCGCCTGCAGCCATTCGGGCTTCAAGGCGTAGCCCTCGGCATTGATTGCTTTGACTGCTGCTTCGGAGCCCTTACGGGTCTTCGCCAGAAAGTCGGCTTTGTTGGCTGCGATCGGGCGCGTCACATCGGGACCGGCGGTGTTGCCGCCGGCGGCGACCGCGTGCGGGACCATGCCGTATTCGTCCGCATACTGCTTCTCGACCTGGGCCATGTATTCGGCGGTGTAGTCCTCTGGGTTCTTCCGGACCTTGTCCAGCTCAGCTTGCAGCCGGTTCACGCGTGCGGTGCGGTCCGAGGCCGGCATGGTCGCCAAAGCAGCGTCAAGGGTGTCCCGGGCCTTCTGGGAATGCCCGAACTTGTCGACGAAACCAAACTTCTTCGCGACCGTGGCGACCGCATCCCGGATGGAGGCCGTCAGCGGGATCAGCTTCGTGGCCAGGTCGGCGGTCGCGTTGTCGATGTTGGCGAGGCTTTCGCGCGACTGATCGCCGGCGTCCTTCTCCATGCTCCTGGTGGCGGACAGGGAGATGAGCGCTTCCTTCAGCCGCGAGTCATCGGCGCCTGGCGTGGCCATGGCATCGTCCAGGCGCGCGCGATCGGCCTTCGATAGCGCGTCTGCGCCGGTGAGCCCCCGTAGGTAGCTCGCCTGCTTGAGTCGGTCGGCGTGGTTGCCGTACTCGACCGTCATCAGGCTTCGGGCTGCGGTCGGCGCCAGCGTGGCCGGGTTGACACCATAGCGGCGGAAGCCGTCGACGGCGGCACTGATACTGCCGTTGCGCGAGCGTGCTGCAATCAGTGCGGCCGCTTCCGAGTCCGAGTAGCCGAAGTAGCCTTTCACGCTCTCCTTGAGGGCCTGCGTGCCGACGGAGTTTCCCTCGAGGCCAGCCATGATGCGGTCGAAGTTGGTCGTCTTGTCGTCCTTGGCGAAGGCGTCGTACTTGGACATCAGCGCCTTGTCGCCGCGGGCCTGCGCCATCCGATAGGCGGCAGAACCGCGACCGAAGGCAGACGACGCCGTACCGAACGCGCCCCCGTCGCTGAGGAAGCCGAGATCGGTGGCATCCATGCCAGGCGCCGCGCGCATCATCATCCCGAGGAAGAAGTTGCGCGCTGCCGGGCCGCCGCCGGAGCGGATTGCCGCATCCGCCTTGCCCAGCATCCCGGCGGCGGCGGATGGATCCAGTCCAGGCAGCGAGCCCATCAGCCCGGTCATGCCGCCGACGTAGCCCGACACGTTGGCCGGCGAGAACGAGCTATGCGTGGCCACCTGGGTGAAACTCTCGACCGCCGACAGGACGTCGTCCGCCTTGGAGAACACGCCCGCCTTCCCAATGGCGTCGGCCAGCAGCAGCGCGATGCGGCGGTTGTCGGCGTCCCCGGACGTAACCCGGTTGTGGCGCAGCACGCCGAACAGCCCGACACCGGCACTCGGATCCAGGCCCAGCGAGCGGGAGAAGCCGGCGCCGCCTGCCAACTCGGACCGCAGCGCGCCAGCGGACATGCCGCCGACCGCTGCATCCGACACGTAGCGGCGGGCCAGCCCGGCCGTCTCGGCATAGGCCATGCCAAGGCCTTCTGTCGCCGACCGCACAGCGTTGCGCAACTCCTCGAAGTCACCGGAGGCTGCGCCCATCTGGCGGCCGAGATCCGAATAGCCGATCGATTCGTCCTCTGCCGAGCGCATCTTCTGGTGCACGGCGCCAGCCACGCGAGTGATGCCGTAGGCCGCCAGACCGATCAATCCGCCGCGCAGGCCCGCGCCCAGCATGGGAGAGATGGACGACGCGACGCCGGCGCCCTGCGACGCCAGCGACGAGCCGTTCACGCCGAGGACGTTCCGCCAGAAGCTCGATCCGCCGCCTCCGGGTCCGCCCCCTACCCCGCCGCCCGCGCCCGCCGGCACCACCGGGCTCGGCTTGCCGGCGGGCGCCATGGAAGTGAAGCCGAGACTTTGCAGCAGCTGGCGGTGCTGTCGCCGGGCGTCCACCTCATTGAGCGGCGCCAGATCTCGCCAGTTCTCCATGACGCCTGAAAGGCTGCCGAAGCGGCGCAGCTTGCGCGCACCCGGGCCGCCGAGCGACAGCCGTCGCTGGAATTCTTGCTCGACGTCACCGGCAGCGCCGAGTGTGAGGTCGTGCCCTTCGCGCCGCAGGGCAGCCTGCAGGCGGCGCGCCCGCTCCATCTCACGGATGAGATTGCGGGTCTCAGTGACCGATTTACCGAGGTCGGTGGCTCCCTTGCCTCCGATTGCCGAGACGACCTGCTGCAGCTCGGTCGCCTGCTGCACTGCCTCCTCGAAGCCATTCGACAGATCCTGCAGCGCGTCCGCGCCCAAGTCGGCGCCAGCCGCCTCCTGGAGCGTTTCGTGTAGCTTGTCGACAGCCTTCTGCAGCTCGTCGACGCTCTTCTTAGCCTGGGCTGTATCGATCGCGGCCTTGCCGTTGATCGGCTTGGCCATCTGCTGGGCCTTGGCGCGGATGTCGTCCAGTGCTTTGCTGACGTTGGAGACATCCGCGCTGATCCTTATCTGCGGTTGGGACGACATTGCTATCCTCGAGTTGGGAAACGGATGCCGTCAAAGTAGCGTCACGGACCTTTTCCGCAAGTCCCTATCTGCAATGACCTATTTGCATGAAGAGGTTGTCGCGACAACCGCGGAGGAAGATGACCGCAGAGCGACAACCGGAAGCACACGTAGCGATCGAGCAGCGAAAACCCGCTACATAGTCCTGTCTCTTTGAACGACGCCGTATGCCTACGTCGGTGTCAGCAGGTTTTGCCGGCGAGCCAAAGCGATTTGGCGGGCATATCGGCCCTTTCGCACAGTTCCGGACTGCATCCGACCACGGCAAGAGGCACGCTGGATCCCCCGCTGACTGCCACTGCAGATGACCGACGCAGCACTGCCGGATGAACGGGGTTCCGACGAAAATGGTTGTCGCTGACGAGTGTCGACAACCGCCTTCTTCGACGTCGCGCCCACGACCGTCCTCGTCTTTGCCGGCCCTCTTGGTCGTGACCAGACCCTCCGTCCATCAAAACAGATGCTTAGGGGGACGCCTTGTTGATCCACTACGAAGAATGCTCCGACATTCCAGGGATGCGTCTTTTCCGATGCGAGGCGCTCCGGGCGAACCTTACGCCTGAGGCCTGCAGCCGGAACGTCACCAACAACGCGACGATCCAGTGCGCCAGGTGCCCAATCGGAACAGTTCACGTCGCGGCATGCGCACCCCAAGCACTGACAAAGCTCACATGGCAGGGACCTCGGTACCGCGGCGTCCAGCCGGCAAAATCATGCGTGCGATGCTGCACCAAGACCTATCGCCTGGTCCGTAGCAAGTCGATTTGCATATCCTGCTACAACCGGGAGCGGGAATTGCGTGTGGGAAGCAACGCTAAGGGTACGCCGCCCAGGAAAGCAGCCGCCGCGCTCCATCGGGCGGTGTGCCTGGTTGATCTGTGGGGAGACGCGCTACTGCTCGAGTTCGACTACTGCAGCGGCCCGGCGGAGGCCGCTCGACGCATTCAGCGTCAGTGGCCAGGTGCGCGGTTGGAGGACTACGAGCGACAGCCGGCGGTAATCGGGGTTCCTGCGCAGACGGAGTTGCCAGTTGCGCCCACGTCAGGTGTTCTTGGTGGCTCCCCAGCCGCCTCGTCTGCAAACTGCTGGCCGCGCGCGCCAGCACGCAGTATCGCGTGACTAGGCAACATGTAACGAGCCACCGTCGCGAGACGGCCGCAGTCTGCCGTCTCCACATCGATCTCTATTGTTAGGATCGGCCAATTGAATTCACTTCGAAGCTGGAAGATGGCCGAGCTCAAGCGAGAAGTCGCCCAGCGACGCAGCGCGTCAGCCTGCGTTAGCGAATCACCGCGGAGCAACGCGGCAAGTACTCGGCCGCGAACGCTGCCAGGAGTCGGATAGGCGAAGCCCGGCTCCCGGCCGGGAAATTGGAAGGCGTTCTGATTCACGTGCACCCCTGAACCCTACGTTTGCAGAATTCAGGGTCCCATCACGACCGTAGCCAGCCCAACTCGCACGCGGCCTCGCTCAGGCGCAGACCACGCGCGGCGGAACCTGGAATCGGACTGCGTCGTCCAGGGGCTTGGAGGGGCGCCAAATCTGGCTGAGCATCATGGAGCGGCCGCCATTAATATCAACACCAAGCCGGTACCGCTCGGCAATAGCACGACACAGCGTGTCCTGAAGACGCATGATTTGCGCGTCAAGACCGAGGATCATCAGATCACGCTCCCCTTGTGAAAGCCATTCCTCAGCAGATTTCAACGCCTCTGCGGCGGCATCGCGGAGGGACTCCGCGTTGGCTAGCTCCTGCCTTATACCGGTAGCGATTCCAGCTAAGTCCACTGCGTCCGCCTTGGCGACAGCCAGGCGCGCGGCACCGATGTCCTCCTGCAGATCACCGCAACGCAGGCCTGCTAGCGCCTCGTCCCGGCGTTTCTCTGCGCGAGAGATACCTTCTTTCACGCCTTGGAGCCGCGCCTCGAACGCCTCGGCGTCCTTGGTGACCTTGGCCAGATGCGCGCGAGCGCGCGCCACTTGAGCTGCTCGTTGTTCGATTTCCATCAGATTTCCTCGATTTCAAAGTTCGCCAAAAATGCTTGCACGCGCCCAGCCGCCTCTGCAGCAATGCCCTCCGCATCGCGATGAATCACTGCCTCGGTCGCTTCCTTGGTCAACCGCTCTGCAGACGCTGCTGCCTTGGTACCGGCAGCCTGCTCTCGCACGAACTCGGCCCGCAAACGATCCAGTTCAGCGCGGTGGGGCGCCGTGTCCTGCCCTGCAACCAAGGCAGCGCGCAGGAGCTCTTCGGCCGCTTTGATCCGCAGCTCAACGTTCATGGCAAGCCTCCAACGACTTCAGCAGGAGATCCGCCTTGTCAGAGAGCTTTTCCAGCGCGGACCGTTCTCGCGCGCCGACTACCCGTCTGGATCGAGCCGGCTTCAAATTGGATTCGGACGACGGGGGCTGCCTGCCATGCGCAAGGTTGCTCGAATTTTTCACTGGACACCTCCTTGGCCAGTTGATCAGGCCAACAGCGTCGAGTCACGACTAGGCGCGAAAAATGGTCCTATGCCAGCCGCCTCCCGAGCGTGGCAAGAACCTGCGGCGGAACACCTTGGCTATGGATCGCCGTCGAGGCATAGTTGCGTTGAAATCACAATAAATTGGGGAGTTCTATGTCACGTCATTGGGCTTGGCTTACGGCCATGCTTGTTTGGCTCTCGAATGTGGCAGGATGTTCGAGATCGGATCCAGGAGCGCCCTCGCTCGAAGGCCATGCGGCCGCATCGCCGGCGGCCCGTATTGTTGAGCCGAGATACGCGCCCAGGTATTACGAGAGCGATGCGAAGCGCGCGCGCTGCCTGCGCGTTTTCGGAACTTATGACAGCGAAACTGTTGCTGACATCGAGGGGGCAGAGGGCCGACGGGTGGCGAGCTACGGTTCGTTTTCGGGCGGCATCATCGTGATCTTTAGGGATGGCGGCCGCTTAGTCGTGTGGAACAACCAAATTGACTGCAAAGACCCGCCGTTTGATCCCTTGGGAGACGCGGAGCCAGCCCCCACTACTACCGCCGTGCCCCTCCAGGAGCCGAGAGGCGAACAGGCAGGCCAGAGCCCAACACTGCTGGCCAAAGCGCAAGCCATTCGATCGCCTGGCTTCGATTGCAACAAGGCAAAAACTCAGGTCGAGCACATGATTTGCGCTGACCCGGAGCTGTCTGCGGCGGACCGTCGAATGGTCGAGCTATACCAGGAGGTCATGGTGGCTACTATGGACAAGCCTGGGTTCAAGCGGCGCCAGGACATTTGGCGGGAGACATTGCGTGACTCATGCAGGGACGTGATCTGCTTGCGAGATGTGTATGCGCGACGAAATGAGGACATCGCGGAACTCACGGCCGCTCAGCCCGACACCACAAAAAGCGCGAAAGAGTGATGGTCGGAGGGCCAATCCCGCGGCCCTCAAGCCGTCGCGACGGCATGAATTCCTTTACCGGCGCTGTCCTGAGCGGAGCTGCCCTACTGCGTTACTCTGATGGGCAGCTTTGCAGGAGTTCAGCAATGAAGGACTGGAATGCCTGCGAAGTGCGCAACCTCAGGACAACGTCATGGAAGAAGTCCAAATTCGCTGGAAGCGTGTGATAGGGCTCGCGAACAGCGCGGTCCAGAACCGCTCCGGATGCCGGTTCACCGAGAAGCGTTGAAACCTCCATCAACAGCGCAGCCAGCTCTGCTCGAAGCGGCCGCTCCGCCTCCCAGGCAATCGCAATGCCGCTGGGCGAAACGAGGTCCTCACAGAAGGCTTGATCGGCCAGCCGCAGTGCGGCTGTAATTTCGGGCTCGTAGCTTGCACTCGAGGAAAGTATCTCGCGTACTGCTTGGACCGGTCCCGAGACGGCCAACTGGTCGCCGTCAAGCCATAGACATGCGCCAGCCTCTCGTGCCCTGCGAAGGACTGCTGACGCGCTCATGCAACAAGTCCCAGCGGCGCAATGGCTGCACGTCCCGCTTGAGCCCTTTCCAAGCCGCCGGCCGCCAAGACGAGGCCAGCGCCAGCAAGATCGGAAACCTTCCGAGAGCCTTGCAACTTGATCGCCTCAAGCATCGCACGAACTGCCAAGAAGCGCGTGATGGCCAGATCAATGACATCGCTCGCATCGGTCTCGCACTCGCCTGAATCCGACAACAGAGCCAAGTAGTCGCTGCTCTCTTCGAACCCGTCGACAACACGGCGCCCTGCAATTTGCGCTACTGCGCCAGCGCTGCCATCTGAACTGTCGTCGGCGGCATCGACTCGCGAGATGGAGATCAAGATTTCGCGGAGCTGCGTGAAGCAGTCAGCTGAAAGTCTGGCAATCGTGGCAGCGATATCGGCGGAACCCGTACGCATGACAATTGCATCTTGATAGGCCAGCGCGGCAACGGCATGGCCGCGAACAATTGAGACGGAATTCGATTGCTCGGGACGAGCAAGGGTATTAGCACGCATAGCGGTATCCTTTCGTTGGGTGTTGAACCCGCCGAGTCCATCGCCAAATGGAGGGGGGCGGGCAAATGTCAGGGTTGGCGAACCGGCACGAAAGGACACCGGCATACCCGAAGGTATCCCCACCATCGCCCGCCCATCGAAAGGCGCGCAGCAGTGCACGGACGTAAAAATACCGCCTGATGGCGGTTGTCCGCCTTTCGTATTCCAGGTCGCCAAACCTGGCGCCCGCTGTCGTCAGGCGCGTGACCAGTGTAGCGAATCGTGCCGACATTGCAAGTTCGTTTGGAGCCTTCCGCCTGTACCGCGACGAGGCATTGCCTACAACCGCTGCTCGCATCATGCCGCGACTTCCTCCCCCTTGGCGAAGTACGCGACGACACGCTCGTGCTCGGCTTCCTCGCGTGAGATTTCCTTCAGGTAGGCCTGGCGCCATGGGCCGGGCCCAGCGGACTTGAGCACGCGCACCTTGTACTGCCGGAAGAACTCGTTCTTGTCCGTGCGCATCGTGAGGCCCAGCTCGGCGCCCTTCGCGTTCACGCCTTCCGTCGAGTTCCACCAGGACGTGGCCGCCAGCGCTGGCGCGAATCCATTTCCAGAGGGCGTGCCGCCAGCCACCCTTGCCGCCTTGCTTCTGGCGGAAATAATCATCTTGTGGATATAACCCACGTTGGGCGTTTCGTTGGGCTTGAGGCTTCTGAATAACTCAACCGCTCCCGCAATCTCCTGGTCCGACACGGCAAAACGAGCCATCTCCAGCACCTCTGCGTCATTGCTGTTCGCCTTCATGCCGTGGGTCTTGCGCATCATGATGGCGAGCTGCTCCGCTCGCGGGCTCTGGTCCCATATTGCTTCGCCCAAGGGATGTGACGTGTTGAGAGACGGCGCGACGCCCGGTCCGCCGGCGGAATCAACACATCCCTTTCCCTGTCCCTGTCCCTGTTCCTCTCCCTTGGATGCCATTTCCGGCTGGACATCTTCGGGACATATGGTGGTTGTCCCCAGGGACATTATTGGGACGTCCCTAGCTACTGGATCGGAGTAGTCGGTGGACAGGAATTGTTCGAGCGTAGGAAACGGAATCCCTTTCCCATGACGCTGGTTGTACTTCTTGATGCGGGCGCATTCAGTCTTATGTCGCTGACGATGCTTGCCGGCCCACGCATCGCGCGCTTTCTCTGCGACGACAGGGTGGTAAAGCCGGCCGTCGCTGCATTTGATCCAGCCGCGCAACGCGCCACTGCGAACGCCCTTCCATGCCTTGTCGATCTTGCCGCGAATTGCGTACCGTGCCTGCGTAGCAATCCACATCTCGTCGTCAGGCATCGATCCGGCAGGCACCTGGTGCCATGATGCGCACCATAGAAGCACCGCGGCCCAACAAGCCTCTGGTGTCTCGTTCGATGCCAGTTCCGAATCGCGCAGACGCACGACGTCCAGTGGCAAGAACTTAAAGTCCCGCAGGTCGCAATCCGGCGGAGTTAGGGGCGCTGATGGCAGGTCATCCTCGATATTGGAAGAGCTGGCCATTACTGGCCCTCCGCGGCCGGCATCGGCGCGTTTGAATCTTGCTGGCTGAGTGCGGCGACCTTGGCATCGCGCTCCGCAACACGGCGCTCGATGTAGGCCTCAACCTCGGCGCGTACCCAGGCCACCCGGCGTCCTCCAGTGACTTTGAATGGCCGCGGCGCATCACCGCCCTTCATGGCGCGGTACCATGCCGTGCGCGAAGCCTTCACCGCCGCAAGAACTTCGGCGAGAGTCAGTCCTTGATTCATTTGTCGACTTGAGATTTTCAAAATCGACGGGCGATGGGCAGGTCTTGCGCCTTTAGTAAAGGACGCAGTAGACTAGCCCCGATTCTGCGCGTCACGCAAATCGAGCGAACCCGTCGTGCGGTGCTTCGTTCAGAGACCAAGATGGCACCACCCATCTTGGTCTCCCCCAGCCTTCGGTTCATGGAAATCCAACTGAATCCCACAACGTCCAGCGTTGGTGCGATGTTAGCTCGCGTGTAACTCGTTGACCAGTAAGGGATTTCTGTGAAAGGAACAGATTCACTCGAATTCCCTTGTATTGCCGAAGAGAATCGCGAGCGTAATTTCTTTACGCAAAGGATTGGTTGAACGGGTGCGTCGGGACTACCGCACGGCCCCGATGCGATGGCGCAGATGTTGGTTGTGGGCCCTGGCACTGCGTTCTACAGCGGTTGTATGTAGCAGGGTACTCATCCCTAGTGCGCGCGGTAGCCAATCGGATCGGCCAACCATGCGTGCACATCCGAATTTTTGTAGACCGTGCACCGCGCACCCATGCGGATGGGCTGGGGCGCCTTGCCAGCCAATACGAGTTGACGCCATTTTTCGCGGCTCAGGGAGATGAACGGCGCGAGCTGCCCATATCGGGAAACGCCGGTCATTGGAAGGATTGCCCTTTGTGCCACCTCGTCGGCGACCATTTCAACTTTTCTCGCCATAGGCTTTTCGTCGAAATGCCGTCAATGGCAGGCTGCGAAAGAGAACGACTCTTCTTGCGCGCCCCGGACGTTGCCCTGTAATCTTTGGGCAAACCGTTGCCTCCAACAGCGTTGGTTTAATGGTGCATATCTGCCCGTGGAAAGAACGATATGCACCGCTTTTAGGCCTCCAGTCTGCAAAAGCTGGGGGCCTTTCCGTTTGCCAACGAGCACCCATCGATCGCTACCGTTGACGCTGCGGAGTATGCCTACGCAATCTCTTCTGCGCAGTACGCAAAATTGCCTTGGCTTCGTAATTTCTTCTTATTTTTCAGTGGCTTAGATTTGCAGTACCTATTGTGGCTGACATAGGTAAGCAAAATTTTTTTGCACAAGTGGTGTCTTTACAACGCAGGTCGTCAAGGGCATATGGCTCACCTGCGCTGGTTGTTACTTGAATGAGCCGGTGGCCTACGCGGTCTTGCGAAACGGCCCGACAACAACCTGATGACCTCCACCGATTTGAGCTCCAACAAAGTCCGCCCAGTGTTGAAGGATGCGCTTGCGCTCGTCAGCGTACTGAGCTCGGTTGTAGACGCCCTTAATCCCCTTGATCTCGTGCGCCAGGGCCTTTTCAATGGCGTCTGACGGGAGTCCCATCTCGTGCAGATGTGTGGACGCGGTTCGCCGAAAGTCGTGCAGCACGAAGTGCTCCATTTCCAGTCCGAGGGATTTCACCGCAGTATTGAGCGTTGGCTTTGCAATGGGCGCCTCAGCGCGGCCGCGGGTCGAGGGAAAAACATAGGTGGTCCCGTGGCCGATGTCGCGAAGTTCCTGCAGGATTTCCACTGCCTGCGTGGGAAGGTACACCCAGTGCTCGCGACCCATCTTCATTCGAGCGCCCGGTACACGCCAGACCTTCGCGTCTAGATCGAACTCATCCCACTTCGACTCGATCAATTCAGACTTGCGGACCATCGTCAGCACCAGGAGATGTAGTGCCAGCTTGAGCGGCCGGCGAATGTCAGAAGCGTAGACGGCCCGCAGCATGATCCCAATCTCAACCGGCGCGAGCACGCGGGTGCGGCTCTCCTGGGTGGAGATGAAGCGAGCTGCCACAGCCTGCGCCGGATTGGTCGCGGCCACCTGGCGGGCAATGGCAAACTCGTACATCCGCTTGATAGCGTTGCGGGTGGTCAGCGCCATCTTGGGGGATCCTCGCCCCTTGATCTTGTCGCAGATGGCCAGCACGTCGCCGGGTGTCACGTCTGCCATGCGCTTGTTGCCGATGGCCGGCAGCACGTCCTTGTCCAGTGCGCGCCGCATGGTGCGGCTGTAGCTCTCCGACTTGCCATCAATCTCGGCCGCCAGCCAGGTAGCGGCGAAGTCCATGACAGTGTCGCTCAGTCTTTCGGCGCCGCGGTCCTGTCGCGCATCAGCTACTGGGGAAACGCCTTGGGCCACGATTTCTGTGTACTTGCGCGCACGGTCCCGAGCCAGTTGCAGGCTGATGGCTGGATAGTTCCCGATGGTGACCGTGGGTTGACGCTTGCCATGCAGCGAGTAGCGGAAGCGCCAAATCTTAGAGCCAGACGGCATGATCTCCAGCACCAGGCCGCCACCGTCCGCAACGGGGTAGCGCAGCTCCTTGGGCTTTAGGGCTTTGATGCGGGTATCGGTTAGAGGGGTTACCTGCTTTGGCATGGATGTCCTGTGAATAGGACAGGAGGCCGAACTGGCGTTGCGTGTGGCCCCGCCCTGCCGCTCCTATCTTTGGCATACACATTTTGGCACACGTACCCCAATGTGTGCCGTTCTGTATGCCAAAGATTTGCGGCTGTCCATTGGCAACGATGGTGAACCGTTGCCAATCAACCCTTATCCGGGTTGGCTTTGCGGCAGATTGGCAGGCGTACATAGGCAACGCCGGGCGGCGCGTTACTTGCCAATACAAAACCGCGTAAAGATCGTCCCCAGCAAGTCATCACTGGTGAACTCGCCGGTAATGCTGTTCAGGCACTCCTGCGCCAGCCGCAGTTCCTCCGCGAACAAATCCAGCGCCTGCGCCTGCTGCTCGGCCTGTTCCGCCGCGATGTCGAGGTGAGACTGCGCGGTGCGCAGCGCCGTCAGGTGCCGCTCGCGGGCGAGGAAGGTGCCTTCGTTGCCGGATTGCCAGCCGACCATGCGCAGCAGTTCGCGCCTGAGCAGGTCGATACCGGCCCCGGTGCGGGCGGAGATCCAGATCTCGGTGGGATTCGGGCCGTTGGCGGCCACCACGTGCGGGCGGTTGCCCGCGAACATCGTGTTGCCGACGGCGGGTGCCACGTCGATCTTGTTGACCACGCGCACGATGGGCGAGCCCGGCGGCAGGTGGCCGCTCAGGCGGTCGTCGATGGCGTCGTCCGTTTCCGAGAGGCCGTGCTGGAGGTAGTCACGGGCATCCATCAGGTGCAGCACGATGTCGGCGCGGCCGATGGCGTCCCAGGTGCGGTCGATGCCGATGCGTTCGACTTCGTCCACCGCGTCTTCGCGCAGGCCGGCGGTATCGATGATGTGGAGCGGAATGCCGTCGATCTGGATGGTCTCGCGCACGCGGTCGCGGGTGGTGCCGGCGATGGGCGTGACGATGGCCAGCTCGGCGCCGGCCAGTGCGTTCAGCAGTGAGGATTTTCCGACGTTCGGCTGGCCGGCCAGCACGACCGAGAGCCCTTCCCGCAGTAGCGAGCCCTGCCGCGCCTGCGCGAGGACGCCGCCGAGGTCGTGGCGAATCGTCGCGAGCTGGCCTTTCGCGTCCGACGCCTCGAGGAAGTCGATCTCTTCCTCGGGAAAGTCGAGCGTGGCCTCCACCAGCATGCGCAGGTGGATGACCTTGTCGACCAGCGCGTGGATGGCGTTCGAGAACACGCCCTCCATCGAGCGCGCCGCCGAGCGCGCGGCGGCTTCGGTGCTGGCTTCGATCAGGTCGGCCACGGCTTCGGCCTGCGCCAGGTCGAGCTTGTCGTTGAGGAAGGCGCGGCGCGTGAACTCGCCCGGCTCGGCCAGCCGCAGGCCGATCTCGCGGCCGGCTTCGAGGCAGCGCGACAGCAGCATCTGCATCACCACCGGGCCGCCGTGTCCCTGCAGTTCCAGCACGTCCTCGCCGGTGTAGGAGTGGGGCCCGGGAAAGTACAGCGCGATGCCGTGGTCGATGACCTGGCCGCCGCCGTCGAGGAACGGCAGGTAGGTGGCGTGGCGCGGCTTCAGCGCCTGGCCGCAGACGGCCCGCATGATGGCGCCGACCTCCGGGCCCGACACGCGCACGACACCAATGCCGCCACGGCCAGGGGCGGTGGCGACAGCGGCGATGGGGACCGCGTTGGGCGAGGTGTGGGCGGTATTCGGCTGGGTCGGGGTCATGCCGATATTGTCGCAGAAGGCTCGCCGGGTGGTGCCTGGGATGCCTGCGGCATGTTCCCCTTCCCTTCGCCCGGCACCTCCAGGCATTCGCACAGCAGCCGGCGCGCGATCGAGCCGTCGAGCCGTCGCCCGAGCCGGCCCTGCCGCTTCACCAGCTTGCGCAGCAGGCGTTCGCGGTAGCGCGGTGGCAGCGCCTCGCCCAGCGCTTCGATGGCGTAGCGCAGCCGCTTGCCGGCGATGCGCAGCTTGTGCATCGGCTTCAGGTCAGCGAGCTCCTGATCGTCGTCCCGAGGCTCGGCCAGCGCTTTCCACTTGCGGCGCCATGTCCTGGCCGGCTTGTCGAGCCGGCCTTCGGCAAACCGGCCAAGTCTGGCGCTGGGCGCGGTGCCTAGGCGGGCAACGTGCAGCAGGTCGGCGTGCATGCGCGGCAGCGGGCGGGTGCAGAAGCTGCGTACCTTGTCCAGCATGGTCTCGCGCGCGGCGGCGCGGTGGTCGCTCGCGCTGGCGCAGAGCAACGCCAGTGTGGGGTCGCCCGGTTCCCGCTCCAGCGCCGGCTGCAAGGTTTCGGCGAGGAACACGTCCCAGTCGCGCACCGGGCTGGCCGCGCGGGCCAGATCGCGCAGCCATGTCTTCCAGCGCTCGCTCACGCGCTGGGGCAGCAGGGGAACGAAGATCCACAGCCGCGCGCGCAACTGGCGGATGGCGATGCGCAGCGCATGCACGTCGTCGGCATCGTCGCGCTGCGTGAGGTGGTCGAGACTGGCTTCGATGGCCGCCAGCCCGTCGGAGGCCAGGACGACGAAGGCCTGTCCGGCGGGCATCTTGCGGGTGAGTGCGAGCGATGTCTTGCGTTTCATGGCAGATGCGGGTCGGTTGACCGGCAAAGACGGCTTATGGCCGGCGCATGTCACTGACAAGTCTAGGTGATTCCGGCCTCGCAGCGCATCGTGCGGACGATTGACAGGCCGCCCACGCCGCGCTGCAATGCGCTGTCACTTTCCACTGGTTTCCCACTGGTTCCGCAAGGAGCGCAAGATGATCGACCACACCGGCATTGGCGTCAGCGACTATGCCCGCAGCCGCGCGTTTTATACCGAGGCGCTCGGCGCCATCGGGCTCGTCAAGGTCATGGAATTCCCCGCCGACGGCCCGACCGGATGCAACATGGCCGGCTTCGGGCCGCCCGGCAAGCCCGAATTCTGGATCGCCGGCGGCCAGCCCAACGAGCCGCGCATCCACGTGGCGTTCCGGGTCGACAGCCACGCCGACGTCGACGCCTTCTACCTCGCCGCGATGGCCGCAGGCGGGCGCGACAATGGCCCGCCAGGCATCCGCGCCCACTATCACCCCGACTACTACGGCGCCTTCGTGCTCGATCCGGACGGGCACAACATCGAGGCGGTCTGCCACTGCCCGGAAGTCGAATGACGCACCGGAACGCAGTGGACTAGCGCGTGGCGACGACGAAGAGCCGCGGGAACGGCAGCAGCACGCTGCCGTCCGCCAGCGCCGGGTAGGCCCGGGCGATCTCCGCCTGGTAGCGGACGAGGTAGTCGGGCCGCTCGGCCGGCTCCAGCGCGTCCAGGAAGGGCCGCAGCCCGCTGCCCTTGAACCATTCGACGATGCCCGCCGGCCCTTCGGCCAGCGGATGGTGGTAGGTCGTCAGCCAGACGTCCACGCGCGCGCAGTGCGGCCGCAGCAATTCGTAGTACCAGCCCGCCGGGGCGCGGGGGGCGCGTGCGTCGACGGCGCTAGCCAGCCGCTGCGCCCAAGGGCCTTCCGCGGCGACCTTGCGCATCAACTGGTGCGCGGGCTCGTCGAGGTTGTCAGGCATCTGCACGGCCAGCGTGCCGCCGGTCGCCAGCTTGCCGACCAGCTTCGGGAACAGCTTCGCATGGTCGGGCAGCCATTGCAGTACCGCATTGGCGAGGATGACGTCGTACGGCGCCGGGTCGGGCGTGTCCGCCCACGCGGCGAGGTCGACCAGCGCGAAATTCACGTCGGGCAGGCGCTTGCGGGCCGCCGCGATCATGTCGGGGGCGTTGTCCAGCCCGCTCACCGCCGCGCCGGGGAAGCGCGCCATCAGGACTTCGGTGGAGTTTCCAGGTCCGCAGCCGATGTCCACCACGTGGCGGGCATCGCTGCCGGGGATGGCGGCGACGAGGTCGCGCACGGGGCGCGTGCGTTCATCCTCGAACCTGGTGTATTGGGATGCGGACCAGCTCATGGTGTCTCCGGGCGCTCGGTGTGGAAAGCGACAGGATACGCCTGCGTCTCATCGATGGGCGCCTCCGCTCCAGCCACCGCTACCCCGGCTGCCCCCGCCGCCGCGCGAGCCGCCCCGGCTACCGCCGCCATGCCAGTGTCCGCCGCTGCCGTTCCAGTGGTGGTAGTGACCGCCCCACGACGAGCCGAAGTACACCGAGCTGCCGTAATACGGGCCGCCATAGTAGTAGGGGGCGCCGTAGTAGCCGTAATAGGACGGATAGGAGTAATACGGCTGCCCGTAGTACGGATCGTAGGCCGGATACGCCACACATCCGGCCAGCCCCAGCGCTGCCGCCGTGGCGAGCGTGATGTTGCGGATACTTGCTTGCATGGCCAATCTCCAGATGCCTTACTGGTTAGACAGCATGGCGCCGGCCGGCATTCGTCTTGCGTATATCTTGTTACGAAAAGTCGGCAGGCAATCGCCTGAGCGAGTGCTAGGCTGGCTAGGCACACCAACGACGTAAGGAGTGGCTATGAAGAAAAGCAACGCCCTGTACGGTGTCGTGGCAGCTGCCAGCCTGCTAGGTGCGGCCGCCGCGTTCGCGCAGCAACCCATGCCCTCGGGCGAGGTGCAGATGAACAGTGGCAGCGCGGCCATGCCGAGTGGGAGCAAGTCGGGCAGCAAGAAGGGCTCGGCTGCGATGCCGATGGACCAGTCCGCCGGCGGCGTCAACGCGACCCCGATGGGCAGCGCGTCCGGCATGGTGCCGCGCCAGTACCAGAAGGGCGACATGTTGCCCACCGAGTACCGTGACCGCCAGTACACGATCGACAACTACAAGCAATATGGCCTGCCGGCACCGCCGAAGGGCCAGCGCTGGGTAGGCATCGGCGACCAGTACCTGCTGGTTTCCGGCAAGCAGAAGGTGATGTCGATCGGTACCGCGACACAATAGCCCCTCGCGGCCCGGCCGCGGCATCCCTGCCCCCAAAGACAAACACCCTGCCGCTCGCGCGACAGGGTGTTTGTCTTTCTGGCCCCGGCCCGGCTAGCGCCGGGCCTTGTCCTGATTGTCAGCTCTTGGCCACTGCCACCGCCTTGCCCTTGCCGAGCATGCGGTTGATCTGCCATTGCTGGGCGATCGACAGGACGTTGTTCACGACCCAGTACAGCACCAGGCCGGCCGGGAAGAAGAAGAACATGAACGAGAAGACCAGCGGCATGACCATCATGACCTTGGCCTGGACGGGGTCCGGCGGGGTCGGGTTCAGCCTGGTCTGCACGAACATCGACACGGCCATCACGATCGGCAGGATGTAGAACGGGTCCGGCACCGACAGGTCATGGATCCAGCCCAGCCACGGCGCGCCGCGCATTTCCACCGACGACAGCAGCACCCAGTACAGCGCGATGAACACCGGGATCTGGATCACGATCGGCAGGCAGCCGCCGAGCGGATTGACCTTCTCGGTCTTGTACAGCGCCATCATCTCCTGGTTCATCTTCTGCGGATCGCCCTTGTGGCGCTCGCGGATGGAGGTCATGCGCGGCTGCAGGTCCTTCATCTTGCCCATCGACTTGTAGCTCGCGGCGGACAGCGGGAAGAACACCAGCTTGATCAGCACGGTCAGCGCGATGATCGACCAGCCCCAGTTGTTGAGGAAGCCATGGAGCTTCTCCAGCAGCCAGAACAGCGGCTTGGCGAGGATGGTCAGCCAGCCGTAGTCCTTCACCAGTTCCAGGCCCGGGGTGATCTGCTCGAGCATGCGCTCTTCCTGCGGGCCGGCGAACAGGCGGGCGTCCGTCGTCACCGTGGCACCCGGGGCGACCTGGCCCAGCGGCTGCTGCACGCCCACGCGGTACAGGTTGTTGTCGATCTGCTCGACGTAGAAGCTGTGCTCCTTGCCGCTTTGCGGGATCCACGCCGAGGCGAAGTAATGCTGGACCATCGCGACCCAGCCGCTGGTGGCCGCGGCCGGCACCGAGGCCTTGCCCTTGCCGATGTCCTCGAACTTGATCTTGTGGTACTTGTCGGCGTCCGTGTAGACGGCCGGGCCCGTGAAGGTGCTGTAGAACTGCGACTGCTCGACCTTGCTGCCGTCACGCACCAGTTCCAGGTACAGCGTCGGCGAGACCGGCTGCGACCCCTCGTTGGTCACGGCGAACCGCGAGTCGACCACGTAGCTGCCCTTGTGGAAGACGAAGGTCTTGACCAGCTTCACGCCGCTCTTTTCCGCCGTCAGCGTCACTTCGAGCTGGTTGGCGCCATCGAGCGTACGCGGACCCGGGGTGACCGTGTACACCGTGGTGTGGTTCGGCAGGTCGCCGCCGATCAGGCCGTTGCGGGCCAGGTAGGTGCGCGTGGTGTCGCGCTCGAACAGCGCCACCGGCTTGCCGTCCTTGTCGTGCTCGTTGAGCAGTTCGAGGCGCGACAGGATGCCGCCGGCCGTGTCGATCTCGGCACGCACTTCATCGGTGGTCACGACGATCTTCTCGCCGGCGGGCGCAGTGGCTGCCTGCGGCGCGGCCGGAGCCGTCGCGGCGGTGCCGGGCTGCGCGGTGGCCTTGGGCACGTCGCCCTGGGCCGCGCTGGCGCCGCCGGCCGAAGCGGCCTGCTGGGTCGCACTCGGGAAGAACATCGACGCGTGACCGTTGGCGCGCTGCCAATTGTCGTAGAGCAGCACGAGGGACATCGAGAAGATGACCCAGAGGATGGTGCGTTTGATATCCATGTCTCGTATGGTCGTAGGAATCAGGGGCGGGGAAGCCGGATCGTCGCGGGGGTATGACCGGCGGCGCCCTTGCGGGGTTCAGGCACGGGATCATACCCGCCCGCCGTGAAGGGATGGCAACGGCACAGGCGACATGCCGCGAGCCAGGTGCCGCGTGCCGGGCCGTGGCGCACGATTGCCTCGCTGGCGTAGTCCGAGCAGGTCGGCCAGAAACGGCACCGCGAGCCGAGATACGGGCTCAGTGCCAGTTTGTAGATGCGCAGCAGCGCCAGCAGCAGGGGCTTCATGGTGTCAGGCCTTCCCGCTTTCCGGATTCACCGGATGGACGGCGTCCGCCGGGTTTGCCGGTGGCGTATCCGCCTGGGCGGGAGGCCGCGGCACGGCCGCTGGCAGCGGACGCGTCGCCACATCGAGCAGCCCGGCAATCTCGGCCAGGCAGGCGCGGCGTACGGCGCTGCGGCTGGTGAAGGCCGCGCGCGGGAATTTGGCTTGCAGGCGCAGCAGCACATCGCGCCCGCCGAGTTCGGCCTGGCGCTGGCGGAAGAGCTCGCGCGCCATCCGCTTGACGAGGTTTCGCTCGGCGGCGCGCGGCGCGAATTTCTTGCCGACCACCACACCCAGACGGGCCTGGGGCCGGTCATTGGCGCGCACGTAGAGCACGAAGTGCTCGCTGCGACGCCGGGGCCGCAAAGCAAAAACGGATGAAAACTCATCCGTCTTTGTCAGCCTTGCGGCTTTGGGGAAGGCATGGGCAGACACGTCGCGCAAAGCGAGCGAAGAAGCTGAGCCTTGCGGCATGCTACCGGCCGTCCTGAAGGCGAGGCATCCGGCGGGGGCGACAGGGGTGCGGGCTTGCTTGCAAGCCGCGCCGGCATCGCTCACGCCGGTTGCCCGGGCCTTAGATGGCCAGGCGCTTGCGGCCCTTGGCGCGGCGGGCGTTGATGACGGCACGGCCGCCACGGGTCTTCATGCGCACGCGGAAACCGTGGGTACGCTTGCGACGGGTAACGGAAGGTTGGTAGGTACGTTTCATGTTGCACTCTCTGGTTGATCTGGGCTCACCCTGGCTCCGGCCCGGTGCCGGAGGTCGTGGACGCCGCGTATGGTTCGCATGGGGCTGTCACCGCTTACTTGTTAACCCGCGTAAACGGAGTTAACACCTGTGGCGATGCCGACGATTCTGGTTCTGTCTTGCAGCCGGCCGATGGGACGCACGGCACAGGCGCATGGGCCTGCTTGGCGCGGACGGCTCGGATCAGGCCAGACCCGGCGATGCGCATACGTGATCCCCTGCCGCATCGCAGAACCCGCCATTTAATCCATATTTGCGCTGTCTGTCAAGGTATCGGCATTGTGGGTATCTCGGGGGACGAAGGCTGTCCGTGCGGGCGGCCGCGGTCCTTGTCCACAAAAGGTGCGCCGGGACGACATGTGACGCCAGCGGCTCTCATGGGGTGCCCCGAATCCCCGGAAGCCCATGATTTTGCTCGTCTTGCGGCCGCCCGGTCTGGCTTCCGGCCCTCGCGCCGCGACGGGTTGTGCACAGCCATCCACTGAATTTCCCCAACTTGTCCACAGACTTATCCTTTGTGGATAACTTGGGGCCGGGGGTACAATCCCGGTCCAAACACAACATGGGCTGCGTGCCGTTCGCGCAACCCGGGTCTTTCCACCGCAGGTCGATCGCCAAGGCAACGTTTCCGCCGCAGCCGGTGCCCAGCAGGTAAACAGAGCCGCATACAGAATCGTATACGTTGCCGTTTACCGGGCGCCAGGGCGGCGCATTGCCTGCGAAACGCGGGAACAGGCCCGGGAGCCAGGGCGAGTGGCGCTTCCAGCGCCTTTCGTATTTCCGGCATCACGGGGCGTGGCAACCAAAACAACACAATGCAAGATTTCTGGCAGGCGGCAGCCGCGCAACTCGAGCGCGAACTGACGCCGCAACAGTTCAAGACCTGGATCAAGCCGCTCGCGCCCGTCGCCTTCGACGAGGAAACGCACGCGCTGCGGATTGCCGCGCCGAACCGCTTCAAGCTTGACTGGGTCAAGAGCCAGTTCTCGGGCCGCATCACCGCGCTCGCCTGCGAATACTGGGAGGCGACGGTCAGCGTCCAGTTTGTCCTGGACCCGGCCGCTTCGGGCCGCGCCGCCGCCATGCACGGCCAGGGCCAGCCCGCCATGGCGCCCGCGCCGATGGGCGAAGCCGGCATGGGCTACCCCGGTGGTCCGCAGCAGGCGCCCTACCCCGCCCCTCAGCCCTATCCGCAGTCGATGTCGCCCGCCGGCTATCCGACGCACGCTCCGCATCCTGGCATGACTGCTGGCTATGGCATGCAGCCTTCCGATAGTATGCCGGCGCAGCAGCGCGGCCCGGCGGCGCGCCAGGGCTACGCCAGCGAGATGGGCAGCCAGATGGGCGGCCAGATGGGCAGTGACATCGACGTGGTCCAGATGGACCCCGCCGAAGCCGCCGCGCGCTCGTATCGCGCCCCGGCCGCACCGCAGCAGGGTGCGCCCAACGCCGGCAACGCGGGCAATCCGGCCAGCGACACGGTCCACGAGCGCTCGCGCCTGAACCCGATCCTCACGTTCGACAATTTCGTGACCGGCAAGGCGAACCAGCTGGCTCGCGCGGCGGCCATCCAGGTCGCCAACAATCCGGGCAAGTCGTACAACCCGCTGTACCTCTATGGCGGCGTCGGGCTGGGCAAGACCCACTTGATTCATGCTATCGGCAACTTCATGCTGCTGGAGAATCCGCGCGCCCGCATCCGCTACATCCACGCCGAGCAGTACGTTTCGGACGTAGTGAAGGCTTACCAGCGCAAGGCGTTCGACGAGTTCAAGCGGTACTACCACTCCCTCGACCTGCTGCTGATCGACGATATCCAGTTCTTCTCCGGCAAGAGCCGCACGCAGGAAGAGTTCTTCTACGCGTTCGAGGCGCTGATCGCCAACCGCGCGCAGGTGATCATCACCAGCGATACGTACCCGAAGGAAATCTCCGGGATCGACGACCGCCTGATCTCGCGCTTCGACTCCGGCCTGACCGTCGCCATCGAGCCGCCCGAGCTCGAAATGCGCGTGGCCATCCTGATGAAGAAGGCCGCCGCCGAAAACGTCACGGTGCCGGAAGAGGTCGCCTTCTTCGTCGCCAAGCACCTGCGCTCGAACGTGCGTGAGCTGGAAGGCGCGCTGCGCAAGATCCTCGCCTTCTCGAATTTCCACGGCCGGGACATCACCATTGAGGTGACGCGCGAGGCGCTCAAGGACCTGCTCACCGTGCAGAACCGCCAGATCTCGGTGGAGAACATCCAGAAGACCTGCGCGGACTTCTACAACATCAAGGTCGCCGACATGTACAGCAAGAAGCGCCCGGCCAACATCGCCCGGCCGCGCCAGATTGCCATGTACCTGGCCAAGGAGCTGACCCAGAAGAGCCTGCCCGAGATCGGCGAGCTTTTCGGCGGGCGCGACCACACCACCGTGCTGCACGCGGTGCGCAAGATCGCCGACGAGCGCAGCAAGGACGCCCAGCTCAACCACGAGCTCCACGTCCTCGAGCAGACCCTCAAGGGCTGACGGCATTCCGCCACGATGGCGCCGGTTTTCACGAACCGTACCTGCCGGGCTGGCATACTGTAGGGCACATCGCGGGAGGCCGCGATGTGCGCAAAACTCAACGTCTGCAAGCCGGAGCAGTGCCCGCGGGATGCCCGCGAACCAGCCACCGGATAAGGCTTTGCGGTGAGTCGGGACAGGATGGCGGATTGACGGCATCGTCGTGGCATTTTGTGCACACTACGGCCGTCCGCCGGTCCCGCCCCGCTTCACCGCAGCGGCTTATCCTTGGTACAATGGCATATTAACTCCTTGATTCCTAAGTGAATTTAAGGTTGTTTGCGCCTGGCGGCGGCGGACTTCAAATCGACTAAGGATAAATTCGATGCAATTGGTCAAAACCTCGCGGGACAACCTGCTGCGTCCGCTGCAAATCGTCAGTGGCATCGTGGAGCGCCGCCACACTCTCCCGATCCTGGCCAACCTGCTGATCCGCAAGTCCGGCTCCAACGTTTCCTTCCTCTCGACCGACATCGAGATCCAGATCACCACGCACGCCGAATGCGGCGTCGGCAACGACAGCGTCGCCACCACCGTGGCCGCGCGCAAGCTGCTCGACATCCTGCGCGCGATGCCTGATGGCGAAGTCGCGCTGTCGCTCAACGACAAGCGCATGACCGTGCAGTCCGGCAAGAGCCGCTTCGCGCTGCAGACGCTGGCCGCCGAGGAATTCCCGACGGTCGCCGAAGCCGCCGAGTTCAACGCCGGCGTGACGCTGCCGCAGAAGACGTTCAAGCACCTGCTGGCGATGGTCCACTTCGCCATGGCGCAGCAAGACATCCGCTACTACCTGAACGGCATGCTGCTCGTCGTCGACGGCAAGAAGCTGATGGCCGTGGCCACCGACGGCCACCGCCTGGCCTACTGCGGCGTGGAACTGGAGAATGAAGCGACCGGTGCCGGCGCGCGCCAGGAAGTCATCATCCCGCGCAAGACCATCCTCGAACTGCAACGCCTGCTCGAGGACAACGACGATCCCGTGCAGGTGCAGCTGGCCGCCAACCAGATCAAGTTCACGTTCGCCAATATCGAACTGATCTCGAAGCTGGTGGAAGGCAAGTTCCCCGACTTCCAGCGCGTGATCCCGAAGGGCTACAAGAACGCCTTCGCGATCGACCGCGTGCTGCTGCAGCAGGCCCTGCAGCGCACGGCAATTCTCACCACCGACAAATTCAAGGGCGTGCGCTGCATTCTCGACACGCACGCGCTGAAGATCAGCTCGACCAACGCCGACCAGGAAGAGGCGCAGGAAGAGCTCGAACTCGACTACTCGGGCGACGCGCTCGATATCGGCTTCAACGTGACCTATCTGCTCGACGTGCTCGGCAACCTGAAGAGCGAGCAGGTGCAGGTCAGTCTCGGCGACTCGAACTCGAGTGCGCTGATCACCGTGCCGGATGACGACGACTTCAAGTACGTCGTCATGCCGATGCGCATCTGATGACCCGGTAACCAGGACGACACGATACAGACACCGGAGCATCCAACGGCAGCGACGGCTTTCCGCATCGGCCTACCAGCATTGGGCGGACCGGGCAGACCCACCGCACCAGGGGCAGGATCGAAACCGATCCGCCCCTTTTGCCGTTTCTATGTAACCCGCCATGCGGCCACGCCGCGTCGCGCCACGTCCGGCGCGATGCGGAGGCCGCGGCAGCCGTTAGCAGGAAAAACATGACCGACCAGCAGACACCGCAACAGGAAAACAGCTACGGAGCTTCCTCGATCCAGATCCTGGAAGGCCTGGAGGCGGTACGCAAGCGTCCCGGCATGTACATCGGCGACACCTCCGATGGCACCGGCCTGCACCATCTCGTCTTCGAGGTGCTCGACAACTCCATCGACGAGGCGCTGGCCGGCTATTGCACCGAGATCCAGGTCACCATCCACAGCGACAACTCGATCTCCATCGTCGACAACGGCCGCGGCATTCCGCCCGCCGTCAAGTTCGACGACAAGCACGAACCCAAGCGCAGCGCGGCGGAAATCGCCATGACCGAGCTGCACGCCGGCGGCAAGTTCAACCAGAACAGCTACAAGGTGTCGGGCGGCCTGCACGGCGTGGGCGTGTCGTGCGTGAACGCGCTGTCGAAGTGGCTGCGCCTGACCGTGCGCCGCGACGGCCAGGTCAACCTGATCGAGTTCGCCAAGGGCGACGTCCAGAACCGCGTCATCGAGACCGTGATCGGCCCGGACGGCCAGCCGGTGGAAGTCTCGCCGATGAAGGTGATCGGCGCCACCGACAAGCGCGGCACCGAAGTGCACTTCCTCGCCGACGAGGAAATCTTCACGAACGTCGAGTTCCACTACGAGATCCTGTCGAAGCGCATCCGCGAACTGTCGTTCCTGAACAATGGCGTCCACATCCGCCTGACCGACCAGCGCACCGGCAAGGAAGAGGACTTCGCCTTCTCGGGTGGCGTGAAGGGTTTCGTCGAGTACATCAACCGCGCCAAGACGGTGCTGCATCCGAACATCTTCTACGCCAATGCCGAGAAGGAAGGCATCGCCGTGGAAGTCGCCATGCAGTGGAACGACGGCTACAACGAGCAGGTGCTCTGCTTCACCAACAACATCCCGCAGCGCGACGGCGGCACCCACATGACGGGCCTGCGCGCGGCGATGACGCGCGTCATCAACAAGTACATCGAAGAACACGAGATCGCCAAGAAGGCCAAGGTCGAGACCAGTGGCGACGACATGCGCGAAGGCCTGTCGTGCGTGCTGTCCGTCAAGGTGCCCGAGCCGAAGTTCAGCTCGCAGACCAAGGACAAGCTGGTGTCGTCGGAAGTGCGCCTGCCGGTGGAAGAACTGGTCAGCAAGGCGCTGACCGACTTCCTGCTCGAAACCCCGGGCGACGCCAAGATCATCTGCGGCAAGATCGTCGACGCCGCCCGCGCCCGCGAAGCCGCCCGCAAGGCCCGCGAAATGACGCGCCGCAAGGGCGCATTCGACGGCATGGGCCTGCCCGGCAAGCTGGCCGACTGCCAGGAACGCGACCCGGCGCTGTCCGAACTGTTCCTGGTCGAGGGTGACTCCGCAGGCGGCTCCGCCAAGCAGGGCCGCGACCGGAAGTTCCAGGCCATCCTCCCGCTCAAGGGCAAGATCCTGAACGTGGAGCGCGCGCGCTTCGACAAGATGCTGTCGAGCCAGGAAGTGCTGACGCTGATCACGGCGCTGGGCACCGGCATCGGCAAGGAAGACTACAACCTCGAGAAGCTGCGCTACCACCGCATCATCATCATGACCGATGCGGACGTGGACGGCTCGCACATCCGCACCCTGCTGCTGACGTTCTTCTATCGCCAGATGCCCGACATCATCGAGCGCGGCTACGTATATATCGCCCAGCCGCCGCTGTACAAGGTCAAGCACGGCAAGGACGAGCGCTACATCAAGGACGACAACGAGCTGAACGCCTACCTGCTGAAGCTGGCCATGGACAAGGCCGTGCTGGTGCGCCCGGATGCCAGCCAGATCAGCGGCGATGCCCTGGCCGAACTGGCCCGCCAGTACCAACTGGCCGAGGGCGTGATCGGCCGCCTGTCGCGGATCGTCGATCCTGACACGCTACGCGCCATCGCCGACGGCGTGGCCCTTGACCTCGACAGCGCCGCCGCCGCCGAAGCCTCGGCCGTCGCGCTGAAGACCAAGCTGGCCGAGATGCACACCCGCACGCTGATCGGCGCCGCCGTCAACGACGACGGCACTGCCGACGTCTACGCGCAGTTCGACGAGAAGACCGACAAGCACCGCCTGATGATCGCCCGTCGCCATCACGGCAACGTGCGCCTGTCCCACGTCGACGCGGACTTTGTCCACGGCGCCGACTACGCAACGCTGGCCAACGCCGCCACGACGTTCCAGGGCCTGATTCCCGAGGGCACCAAGGTCCAGCGCGGCGAAGGCGAAAAGATGCGCGACCAGACCGTCAACGACTTCCACGGCGCGATGCAATGGCTGCTGGCCGAGGCGGAGCGTGGGGTGTCGCGTCAGCGATACAAGGGTCTGGGCGAGATGAATCCCGGTCAGTTGTTCGAGACGACGCTGGACGTGACGCAGCGCCGCCTGCTGCGGGTGCAGATCGAGGATGCGATTGCGGCCGATCAGATCTTTACGACGCTGATGGGGGATGAGGTGGAGCCGCGGAGGAACTTTATTGAGAGTAATGCGCTGGGGGCGCGGAATATTGATGTTTGATCGCTTGTCGATGATCAAACGTGTGAGACTTTTTCGACGTATAAGTTGAGACTTTTTAGTGTCCGCAAACTAGCAGTAGTTGGGTGACACGGGCAGTGAGATCCGTGCCAAGTTAGCGAGAGGTTGTAAGGAGAAAAGCAAAGGAGCTTGTGTCCAGTTCTATCCCGACAATATCTGCAGCACAGTTCTCGACGGCATTGGCCTTGAGGCCCAATCTGGTGGCCTGGTTCCTCGGGGCTGGCGCCTCGGCCGCGTCAGGAATTCCCACCGGCTACGCGATGATTCGGGACTTCAAGGCCCAAATCTTCTGCCGCGAGAACAACCTCTCCAAGCGCGAAATCGACACCGGCGATCAAGTCTGGATTGACCGGATCGACGCCTTCTTCAGGCAAACCTCGCTCCTTCCGCCCGATGGAGACCCCACCGAGTACGCTGTGGCGTTCGAAACGGTCTACCCCCAGCCTCGGCATCGGCGGCAGTACATCGACGACGCCATCTCCAAGGGCACGCCTTGTTTTGGACACAGGGTTCTTGGAAGCCTGATTGCCGCCGGTAGGGTGGACTGCGTATTCACCACCAACTTCGATCCCCTGGTGGAGGAATCAGCAGTCAGGGCCAACGCGTTGCTGCCCACAGCGGATCAAGCCCGGCCGACAGTTGCGGCCATCGACTCGGGGGAACGCGCGATGCGGTGCCTCAACGAGTCGGACTGGCCCCTGGTGGCCAAGCTTCATGGCGATTACCAATCCATTGCCATCAAGAACACTGGGTCCGAGCTCGAGAGGCAAGACAAGCGCATGCGGCACGTACTGGTCGAGGCTAGTAAACGCTTCGGGATGGTGTTCGTCGGCTACAGCGGTCGGGACGCTTCGGTCATGGAGGCGTTGACCGCGGTTTTGCGAGAGCCTGCCTCGTTTCCGAATGGCCTGTATTGGGTGACTTCGTCAGCCTCCCGGCTACTGCCTTCGGTCACCGAGTTCCTGGAACACGCCCATCTTGCTGGCGTCGACGTCGCGGTGGTCGAGTGCAAGACATTCGACGAGCTGGCAGGTGATGTCATCAAGCATATCGACCTGCCGCAGGTGTTGATGGACCACGTGATGCAAGGGAGGGCTGCTCCCCGTCTGGTGCCCGTCAATTTGCCAAACAGCGAGGCCCGGCCGTTTCCAGTGCTCCGGTACTCCGCGCTCCTCATCGAATCGTTGCCGCGCGTTGCACGGCGATTGACCCTGGCGCAGGCTACGACCTCTCCCACCGTCAGAGCACTACTAAAAGAACAGCGTTGCAGGGCAGTCGTCGCTGCAAACGGCCGTGAACTGGCGGTGTTCGGGAAGGACAAAGAAGTCTTGGCAGCGCTGGCGCCCCTTGGTGCGCAGATAGCCGGGACGGTGGACTTGGATGCAACCCGAGACAGCTGGGCGTTGGGGCTCCTCTACGACGGATTGGTGAAAGCCCTGTCACGGTACCGTCCCCTCATTCCTCGGTTCAAGCGCTCAGGCCATTCGTTGATCGTCGCGGCCTCGCGCGAAGGCGAAGACCAGGAGAAGGCCCTGAAGCAAAGCCAGGACCTCGCTCAACTGCGCACAGCATATGAAAGCGCCCTGACCGGCAACGTCCCGAAGCTTAACTTCCCTTTCAATGAAGGCGTCTTCTTGAAGCTGGAACGGATCGAGGACCGTTGGTGGTGCGGCTTCGAACCGTACACGTTCGTGGACATTCCCCGGTCGGAGCAACCTGAGCAGGCCGTTCAGCCAGAGTCAGGCAGCATCGAAAACGACGCGTTGGGCGTGCCATTCGAACGCCGCGGCGGCGATCCGGCGGGAGACTGGCGAAGAGAGCGCTGGGCTCCGAAGTACAACAAGCAGTGGGCGGCGATCATCCACGCGTGGGCAACGCTGCTCACCTCGGCCAAAGATGGCAAGGTGAGCGCCTTCGGTCTGGAGGAGGGAGCAGGCGTCGACGCCGTGTTCACCGTCTCGCGGTTCACCGGCTGGAGCCGGCCAGGCCACCATCACGCCTACTTCGATAGGACCAAGTGATGGCCAGCTCTTCCCAAGCATCGAAGCTTCCGCCGTTTACGCTCTTGGACGAGCCGCTGCTCTCTTTCTCACCGTCGGACGATGCGCAGGTGGACGTCCATCCCCTGAGAGGGCTCCTCAATTTCGGACCGTATTCCAAGGGCTCATTCGGTGGGTACACCTCGCAGATTCGAATCGCCACCGTGGGTCCCGAGAGTGCGTTCAAGCGCCGTGGCCAGCTGATGGCATCCCTGCGCGGCTCGTACCAGCCCAGCGACCGCTCCGAGTACGTGCCACCGTACCCAGGCTTTGATCGGCTGTTCGGTGTGCAGCTGGAAGCTGCGCGCGGCGCGCACATCAAATGGCCGGATTCGCTGGGTCAACTTCCCGGCGACGGCGATCCACAGGCTCGGCTGTTCCAGGCAATGGATGCTGCCCTTCGCCGGCTCGATACGATTCGCAACGAGTTCGACGTGGTGCTGGTGCACTTCCCGGACTCTTGGGCTGCCGCAACGCGCAGCAAGTTCTTCGACGCGCACGACGCCCTCAGGGCACTGGGGGCAAAGTACAACATCGCTACTCAGGTGCTCAACGACCGGGTCTTCACCTTCAACTACAAGGCTTCGCTCGCCTGGCGGCTGGCAACCGCCCTCTATGTGAAGGCGGCGGGTACACCTTGGAAGTTGGCACCGCTGAAAGGGGTACCCGATGACACGGCGTACATCGGACTCGCCTATGCACTGCGCGGTGACCAGCGCGACGCCCACTACGTGACCTGCTGCTCCCAGGTTTTCGACATGGACGGCGGCGGTATGCAGTTCGTGGCCTTTGAAGCGCGCGATCCAGTAGCTGATGTCGCCGAGGCTCGCCGGAACCCCTTTCTGAGCCGGGACGACATGCGTGCGGTTCTCGCACGAAGCCTTGAGCTCTACCAGGGCCGCAATGGCGGCAACCTGCCCAAGCGGCTGGTCATCCACAAGACCACCGCGTTCAAGCAGGAGGAAATCGAAGGCGCGTTCGATGCGCTGTCCGGGGTGGCGGAGATTGAGTGTGTTGAGGTCGGTGCAGCGTCCTGCTGGCGAGGGGTCTGGCTGATTCAGTCAGGTCGTCCAACGCCGCCGACCAGACCATCGGGCTATCCGGTTCCTCGAGGGACGATGGTCGCCCGTTCGGGGACCTCGGCACTCGTCTGGGTGGCCGGCAACGCACCGGAGGTGTCCAACAAGGGCGACTACTACCAGGGCAAGAAGAGCATCCCCAAGCCCTTACAACTCATCCGGCACGCGGGCAGGGGCTCGCTCGAGCTGATTGCCCACGAGGCGCTTGCCCTGACCAAGATGGACTGGAACAACGATGCGCTGTACGACCCGGTACCGGTGAGCATTAGGTATTCACAGCGGTTGGCACGGACCATCGCGAACGTGCCGGACTTGCCAGGCAACGTCTATCCGTACCGACTTTTCATGTAGAGAACAGACCGACAACTCGGCGACCAGACCTCGGGAGACAACACGTGACGATCCTCAGCGAAATCCAGAAGTGGGCCGAGAAGCTAAGGCGCTCCACGGTACAGCGGGCCACAGCGACATCCTCGCGCTGGAGTTGACGCCAGACCTTGTCGGCGCCGTAGACCTGCATATTGGCTCGCTAAACACGTTCGATATGGGGCACGAGCGCGGCATCGCGCTTTGCCCGCGCACTCAGCAATGCCGGATTTCGCTTGCTGGCCGCGTGCGGCGATAGCCCGACGTGGCAACCTGCAGCACTCTGCAGATCGGCTCGACCCCGAGGGTGCCTCGGTGCTAGTCGATGAAGTCTCTCAAGACTTGAATCGGCGGTCGAGCTCCGCCTAGGCGAAAAACGCACTGGCCAGCTTCAGGATCTCGTTGGCCTTCCGCAGTTCGCGGACTTCTCGCTCCAGATCCTTGATGCGCTGGCCCTCTGCGGTGGTTGTACCTGCACGCTGGCCGGTATCGCGCTGATGCTGACGGACCCACGTCAACAAGGTCTGTGCCGTACAGCCGATCTTGGTCGCGATAGACACCACGGTAGCCCACTACGATTCGTGCATCATCTCGATGCTCCAACACCATGCGCACGGCACGTTCCCGGACCTCCGGGGAAAATTTCTCTGACTTCCTCATGGACTCCATTCTCTCAAAGAGTGGAGCCTCCTCGAAACCCGGGGCGGTGCAGGGACGGGCTTGGTCGCCCGTAGAGCGTTTGATAGATTCTGCTTTTTGAAGAAGCTCCCCAGAGGAGAGCTTCTCTGGAAGCGAACGGGCCAAAGCCCCCGCTCCCCTCAATAAACCTCCGGCACCACCATCTCCCCCGCCACCGGCGCCCTCGAATAATCCGGATGCCTCACCCGCTCCGGCAGCACCACCGCCGCCTGCTCCACCTCCGCGTACGGCACCTGCCCCAGCAAATGGTGAATGCAGTTCAGCCGCGCCCGCTTCTTGTCCACCGCCTGCACCACCCACCACGGCGCCTCGTCGATGTGGGTGCGCTCGAGCATTACCTCCTTCGCCCGCGTGTACTCCTCCCACAGCCGACGCGACTCCAGGTCCATCGGGCTCAGTTTCCACTGCTTCAGCGGATCATGAATCCGGCTCAGGAAGCGCAGGTGCTGCTCCTCGTCCGAGATCGAGAACCAGTATTTGACGACCTGGATGCCCGAGCGCACCAGCATCCGCTCGAACTCCGGCACGGAGCGGAAGAATTCCTCGTACTGGTCATCCGTGCAGAAGCCCATCACGCGCTCGACGCCGGCGCGGTTGTACCAGCTTCGGTCGAACAGCACGATCTCGCCGGCTGCGGGCAGGTGCGATACGTAGCGCTGGAAGTACCACTGCGTGCGCTCGCGGTCGTTGGGGGCCGGCAGTGCGGCCACGCGGCAGACACGGGGGTTCAGGCGCTGGCTGATGCGCTTGATGACGCCGCCCTTGCCGGCGGCGTCGCGGCCTTCGAAGAGGACGACGAGCTTGTGGCCGGTGTGGACGACCCAGCTCTGCAGCTTGACCAGTTCGCCCTGCAGGCGGAACAGCTCGCGGAAATAGCGCTGGCGCTCTTCCTTCTGGCCGGGCAGGTCCTGGGCCAGGGCGACCTGTCCGTCGGCGCCGAGGACGAATTCGCGGTCCTCCAGCTCCAGTTCAAGTTCTTCGTCGTAGTGGTCGGCCAGCTCCAGGTGGATGCGCCGGATCTGTGCTTCGTCGTGGTGTTGCATGGCTCGCTCCGCAATCGGGATTCCGGGATTCCTCCCTCCGGGACCCTATCCTTGCAGGCAAACATTGCAGGCGTGTGATGGCCATGCGACGCAGGCGCCGCATCTCGTTTCGCAGCGCTAATCGCGTTCCCTGAAGGCCCACAGCCCGGCCAGCACCGTGAACGTGGCCACCAGCATCACCAGGATCCAGAACCCGTGCGGATGCTCCGACAGCGGGATACCGCCCACGTTCATGCCGAAGAAGCCAGCCACGATGTTGATCGGCAGGGCCAGCACGGTCACCAGCGTCAGCGTGAACAGCGTGCGGTTGGTCTGCTCGTTGACCTTGGCGGCGACCTCCTCCTGCAGCAGCTTGATGCGTTCGACCAGCGCGGCGAGGTCGGCGAGGACGAGGGTGGATTCCTCGGTCGCCTCGCGCAGTTCCTGCAGGTCGTCGTCGCGCATCCAGGCGGGCGGGCGGTTGAGCAGGCGGAACAAGGCGCCCGGCTCGGGGGCGAGCAGCCGCTGCAGACGCACCAGTCCGCGCCGCATGGAGCCGAGTTCGACCCGGTTGGCCCGCAGGCGCTGGGCGAGCAGCTGGTCTTCGATGGGATCGACGTTGACGCCGGTCTCGCGCACGATCTGCACGAGCACGTCGGCCTGGTCGCGCAGCAGGTGGACCAGCAGGTGCGCAGGCGAGCGGAAGCATTCGCCGCGCTTCACGGCGGCGCGCAGGCGGTCGATGGAGCGCAGCGGCTTGGCACGCGCCGTCACCAGCAGGCGCTGGTCGGCGCAGGCCCACAGGGTCGACACATCATTGGTGGCGATGCCGAAGTTGAAGATGACGTCGTTCATCACGCCCAGCAGCACCGGGTCCTGGTGCTCGATGCGGGTCGAGTGGGAGCCCTGGCGCAGGGCGTCGAAGAAGTCCTCGGGCAGGCCGAGGTGGCCGCGCATCCAGCGCTCGCAGGCGCTGTGCGACAGGTTGAAATGCAGCCAGAGGAACTCGCCCTCCGTTGCCGCCTCGGTTGCCACATCTGTCGCGGGCGCGGCCCGGCCCAGCCAGGCTAGCGCACTGGTGGAATCGATGGGCCGGGCGGGCTGGCCGGGAGCGAAACGGAATCCGCTGACCATCCCCACGGGATCGGAGCCGTAGCCGGTATCGACAATGCTGGATTGCATGCGTGCCTCTGCCGCCTGGTATCTGTTCGTTCAAGCCGGCGACATTATCACGGCGGCGTGACATCGATGGCAGGCGGGACGCGCCCAGCAGACCTGCGCGCATGTTCCTATACTCGATCCCTTCAGCGATTCCCAAAGTGATCGCATATCGGCGATCCCCACCCACGGAGGCCCCCCAATGCACATCGACCTGTCAGGAAAGACCGCCCTCGTCACCGGCTCGACCGCCGGCATCGGCCTCGCCATCGCGCACGGGCTGGCGCAGGCCGGCGCGCACGTCATCGTCAACGGCCGCGGCGACGCCAGCGTCACCAGGGCGGCCGACAAGCTCCGGCAGACCCTGCGCGGCGCCAACATCACCGGGTTCGCCGGCGACCTGTCGCAAGCCGACGAATGCGCCCGCATCGTGGCCGCGCATCCCGACGTCGATATCCTCGTCAACAACCTCGGCATCTTCGCGCTGCAGGACTTCTTCGAGACGCCCGACGAGGTGTGGACGCAGTTCTTCGAGACCAACGTGATGTCGGGCGTGCGGCTCTCGCGCGCCTACGCGCAGGGCATGGTCGCCCGCAAGTGGGGGCGCATCGTCTTCATCTCGTCGGAGTCGGGCCTGAATATCCCGTCCGACATGATCCACTACGGCTTCTCCAAGACTGCCCAGCTCGCGGTATCGCGCGGGCTGGCCAAGCGGCTGGCCGGGACCGGTGTGACGGTCAACGCGGTGCTGCCGGGGCCGACGCTGTCGGAGGGCGTGGCGGAGATGCTGAAGGACGACGTGGCGCGCACCGGCAAGCCGATCGAAGAGGTGGCGGCGGACTTCGTCAAGGCGCACCGCAGTTCGTCGATCATCCAGCGCGCGGCGACCGTGGACGAGGTGGCCAACATGGTCGTCTACGCGTGCTCGCAGCAGGCCTCGGCGACGACCGGCGCGGCGCTGCGGGTGGACGGCGGGGTGGTCGACTACATCGGCTGACCACGGCCACGCAGGCATGGCGCCTGTGGAATAATGCGCGCCATGCCAGCCCCCGCCCCCGCACCAACCCCCGCACCAACCCCTGCGGCACGCCCCTTTGCGGACGCGCTGCCCGCACCCCGGCTCGTCTCCCTGCCCTCCGGCGCCACCCTCGCCACCACCGATTCCGGCACCGGCGCGCCGGTCGTCCTGGTCCACGGTTCCCTCTGCGACTACCGCTACTGGGCGCCGCAGATCGCCGCACTGGCGCAGCAGTACCGCGTGCTGTCGGTCAGCCTGAGCCACTACTTCCCCACGCGCGACGTCAACGCCACCCAGCCCTTCGGCTGGCGCACGCACGCGGCGGAAGTTTCCGAATTCATCGACAGCCAGCTCGACGGTCCGGCCCATCTGGTGGCCCATTCGCGCGGCGCCTACGTGGCGTTCCAGCTCGCCGCGCAATCGCCGCGGGTCGTTCGCACCCTGACGCTGGCCGACCCCGGCGGCGCGCCCGCTTCGCCGGACGGCGCCCCCGCCACCGACAGCGAGGACATCCGCCTGCTGCGCGCGCAGGCCGTGGCGATGATCGAGTCCGGCGAGACCGATGCCGGCCTCGAACTGTTTGTCGACTCCGTCAGCCGCCCCGGCTCGTGGGCGCAGAGCACGCCGGCCTTCCGCACCATGGCGCGCGACAACGCGCACACGCTCGGCCCCCAGTTCGCCGACACCCTGACGCCCTTCGCCGATGCCGACGCCCGCGCGCTGCGCATGCCCACGCTGCTGATCGCCGGCGAACGCAGCCCGCGCATGTTCCATCGCAATCTCGACTGGCTGGCCGAACGGATCGACGGCGCGCAGCGCGTGGCGATTGCGGGTGCTTCGCACGGCATGAACCTGGCGCACCCGAAGGCGTTCAACCGCGCGGTGATGACGTTCCTCGGCTAGTGCCGGCGACGCCGCATGCACCGACATGAAGCATGTGACGGGCATGACGGTTGCGTTGCCCTTTCACTATCCTTTCACCGTTCGCGAACGAAATATTCAGTAATAAAACGCTGCCCGGCAGGGTCGCCCGAGTCACGCTAGACTTGCGGCCTACATCAGAAAACGCACCACCGCCATCCGAAGGGACCCGCAATGCACCAGCTCCGCGCTGGCCTGCCCAAGCTACGCGCCGGGGCCGGCCTTTCCGTCCTTCTCAGCCTGACGCTGCTCGCCGCGTGCGGCGGCAAGCAGCAGCCTCCCGCACCGCCGCCGCCCGAGGTCGGCGTGGTCACGCTGAAGACCCAATCGGTCGCGCTCGACACCGAACTCCCCGGCCGTACCACCCCCTACCGCATCGCCGAAGTCCGGCCGCAGGTAGACGGGATCATCCAGCGCCGGCTCTTCAAGGAAGGCAGCGACGTCAAGCTGGGCCAGCAGCTGTACCAGATCGACCCCGCCACCTACGAGGCCACTTACAAGAGCGCCCAGGCGACGATGCAGTCGGCGAAGCTGCTGGCCGAGCGCTATGGCCGGCTGGTGGGCGACGAGGCGGTGAGCAAGCAGCAATACGACGAGGCGAAGGCCGCCTTCCTGCAGGCGCAGGCGACGGTGGACCGCGCGGAGATCAACCTGCGCTACACCAAGGTGCTCTCGCCCATCTCCGGCCGCATCGGCCGCTCCAATGTGACGGAGGGTGCGCTGGCCACGAACGGCCAGGCCACGGCGCTCGCCACCGTCCAGCAGATCGATCCGATCTACGTGGACGTGACCCAGCCGTCGTCCTCGCTGCTGCGCATCCGGCGCGAACTCCAGAAGGGGGCCATCCAGAGCGCGGGGGCCAACTCGGCCAAGGTGGACCTGGTGCTGGAGGACGGTACGAAGTATCCGGAGGCGGGCACGCTCGAAGTATCCGAAGTGGCGGTGGACCAGGGCACCGGCTCGGTCACGCTGCGGGCGGTGTTCCCCAACCCGCGCCATGACCTGCTGCCGGGCATGTTCGTCCACGCGCGGCTGCGCGAGGGCGTGTTGGCCGACGGCCTGCTGGTGCCGCAACAGGGCGTCACGCGCGACCTGAAGGGCCAGGCCACGGCGCTGGTGGTCAATGCGAAGGACGAGGTCGAGCAGCGCGTGCTGACGACCGACCGCACGGTGGGCGACAAGTGGCTCGTGACCAGCGGCCTCGGTGCCGGCGACCGCGTGATCGTCGAGGGGCTGCAGTTCGTGCGGCCGGGCGTGAAGGTGCGCGCGACGCAGGCCAGCGTGGCGGCGCCGGGCAAGCCAGCCGCGCCGGGCACGCCGGCAACCCCGGGGGCACCCCCGGCGCCGAACACGGCGTCGGAAGGCGCCTCCGCGCCCGCGGCCTCCAGGTCGTGATGGCTGGATGACACAGGAAGCCTGAGACCACCATGTCCAATTTCTTTATCGAGCGCCCGATCTTCGCGTGGGTGATCGCGCTGGTCATCATGCTGGCCGGCGTGCTGTCGATCAAGTCGCTGCCGATCAGCCAGTATCCCGCCATCGCGCCGCCCACCATCGCCATCTCGGTGAGCTACCCCGGTGCCTCCGCGCAGACCGTGCAGGACACGGTGGTGCAGGTGATCGAGCAGCAGCTCAACGGGCTCGACAACCTGCGCTACATCTCGTCGGAAAGCAACTCCGACGGCAGCATGACCATCACGGTCACGTTCGAGCAGGGCACCAACCCCGATATCGCGCAGGTGCAGGTACAGAACAAGCTCGCGCTGGCCACGCCGCTGCTGCCGCAGGAAGTGCAGCAGCAGGGCATCCGCGTGACGAAGTCGGTGCGTAACTTCCTGCTGATCGTCGGCCTGATCTCCACGGACGGCAAGTTCACGCGCGAAGACCTGTCGAACTACATTGTCTCCAACATGCAGGACCCGCTCTCGCGTACCTATGGCGTGGGCGACTTCCAGGTGTTCGGCTCGCAGTACGCCATGCGCGTGTGGCTCAACCCGTCGAAGCTCAACAGCTACCAGCTCACGCCGCTCGACGTCAGCAATGCCATCAAGGCGCAGAACGTGCAGGTGGCGTCAGGCCAGCTCGGCGGCTTGCCGGCGGTGCAGGGCCAGCAGCTCAACGCGAGCGTGATCGGCAAGACGCGCCTGCAGACGGGCGAGCAGTTCGGCAACATCCTGCTGAAGGTGAACCCCGACGGCTCGCAGGTGCGCCTGCGCGACGTGGCCGACGTGTCGCTCGGCGGACAGGACTACAGCATCAACGCGCAGTACAACGGCCTGCCGGCCTCCGGCATCGCCGTGCGCCTGGCGGCCGGTGCCAACGCGCTGCAGACCGTCAAGGCCATCCGCAAGACGCTCGATGGGCTGGAGCCGTTCCTGCCGCCGGGCATGAAGGTGGTCTATCCGTACGACACCACGCCCGTCATCGCCGGCTCGATCCACGAGGTGGTGAAGACGCTGGCCGAGGCCATCGTGCTGGTGTTCCTCGTGATGTACCTGTTCCTGCAGAACTTCCGCGCCACGCTGATCCCGACCATCGCCGTGCCGGTGGTGCTGCTGGGCACGTTCGGCGTGCTGGCGGCGTTCGGCTACTCGATCAACACGCTGACCATGTTCGGCATGGTGCTTGCCATCGGCCTGCTGGTGGATGACGCCATCGTGGTGGTGGAGAACGTCGAGCGGGTGATGTCGGAGGAAGGGCTGTCGCCCAAGGCGGCGGCGCGCAAGTCGATGGGGCAGATCCAGGGCGCGCTGGTCGGCATCGCGCTGGTGCTGTCGGCGGTGTTCCTGCCGATGGCCTTCTTCGGCGGTTCCACCGGCGTGATCTACCGGCAGTTCTCGATCACCATCGTGTCGTCGATGACGCTGTCGGTGCTGGTCGCGCTGATCCTCACGCCGGCGCTGTGCGCCACCATGCTGCAGCCCATCGAGAAGGGCGACCACGGCGAGCACCGCGGTGGTTTCTTCGGCTGGTTCAACCGGTGGTTCCTGGCCTCCACGCAGGGCTACGAGCGCGGCGTGAAGCGCGTGCTGCGCCGTCGCGCGCTGTTCTTCATCGTCTATGCGGGGGTGGTGGCGCTGATGGCCTTCCTGTTTACCCGCATTCCCACGTCCTTCCTGCCTGACGAGGACCAGGGCGTGCTCTATTCGCAGGTGCAGACGCCGCCGGGCGCCAGCGCCGAGCGCACGCAGAAGGTGCTCGACCAGATGCGCGACTACCTGCTGAAGGACGAGGGCCGCGTGGTCGAGTCGCTCTTCACGGTGAACGGCTTCAACTTCGCCGGCCGTGGCCAGAACTCCGGTCTCGCCTTCATCCTGCTCAAGCCGTGGGAAGAACGCACGGGCGACAACACCAGCGTGTTCGATCTCGCCAACCGCGCGCAGAAGAAGTTCATGAGCTTCCGCGATTCGCTGTCGTTCGCCTTCGCGCCGCCGGCGGTGTCGGAACTGGGCACGGCCACGGGCTTCGACTTCTACATGCAGGACCAGGCCGGTCTCGGCCACGATGCCCTCATGGCTGCACGCGACAAGTTCCTGGCGCTGGCCTCGAAGAGCCCGGTGCTCCAGCGCGTGCGCCCCAACGGCCTGAACGACCAGCCGCAGTACAAGCTCGAGATCGACGACGAGAAGGCACGCGCGCTCGGCGTCTCGGTGGGTGACATCAACAGCACCGTGTCGATCGCCTGGGGCTCCAGCTATGTCAACGACTTCATCGACCGTGGCCGCGTCAAGCGCGTCTACCTGCAGGCGCAGCCCGACGCCCGCATGAACCCCGACGACGTCGACAAGTGGTTCGTGCGCAACGACAAGGGCGCGATGGTGCCGTTCTCCGCGTTCTCCACCGGCAACTGGGAGTTCGGCTCGCCCAAGCTCCAGCGCTACAACGGCGTGGCGGCGGTGGAAATCCTCGGCGAGCCGGCGCCGGGCCGCAGTTCCGGCGAGGCCATGAAGGTCATCGAGGAGATCATGACGCAGATGCCGCCGGGCATCGGCTATGCGTGGACCGGGCTGTCGTTCGAGGAGCGGCTGTCGGGCTCGCAGGCGCCGGCGCTCTATGCGCTGTCGCTGCTGGTGGTGTTCCTCTGCCTGGCCGCGCTGTATGAAAGCTGGTCGATCCCGTTCTCGGTGATGCTGGTGGTGCCGCT
>Ga0160472_100184_pt1 | contig 83443 bp, 79 predicted proteins | sample HID1973M_E11MG_FD_108267 | JGI IMG/M metagenome (GOLD analysis project Ga0160472, IMG submission 108267) | Enriched mosquito-associated microbial communities from UW Madison campus, WI, USA - HID1973M_E11 MG | ecosystem: Host-associated > Arthropoda: Insects > Digestive system > Unclassified ... | reverse complement strand
CGATTACATGGCCCGGCACGAGAATTACGGCCCGGTCCGCACCCTGCCGACCCGCACCTTCTTCTACGGCATGGAGCCCGGCGACGGGATCGAGGCCGAGATCGACCCCGGCAAGACGCTGGAAATCCGCCTGCTGACCCTGAGCGAGACCGACGAGAACGGCGACGTGAAGGTCTTCTTCGAACTCAACGGCCAGCCCCGGGTGATCCGGGTGCCGAACCGGCTGGCAAAGTCCCAGACCGCCGCCCGTCCCAAGGCCGATCCCGCGAATGAGGGCCATGTCGGCGCGCCGATGCCGGGCGTCGTCGCCTCGGTCGCGGTGGCGCCGGGCCAGAAGGTCCGGCCCGGCGACCTCCTGCTGACCATCGAGGCGATGAAGATGGAGACCGGCCTCCACGCCGACCGCGAAGGCGTGGTCAAGGCCCTCCATGTCAGCCCCGGACAGGGCATCGACGCAAAGGACCTGCTGGTCGAGATCGGGTGAGAGGGGGGCCGCAAGGCCCCTTTCCCCTGACCTTTCGCGCGAGTTGCCTGCCTCGCCGCCATTGGGTATGAAGTTGACATTGTTCCCGTTTCCTCCATCGACGGAGAAAAATGTTCCATGTCGAAAGCCCCTGACGTAACAGGTTTCTACGAACCGCGCACAGGCTCGATCCAATATGTCGCGGCCGATCCTGAAACCGGGAAATGCGCGATCATCGACCCGGTGCTGGATTTCGACGAGAAATCCGGCGCGACCGCGACGATCGAGGCCGACCGCATCCTGAAATTCATCGCGGAGAGGGGCTATGAGGTGCAATGGATCTTCGACACCCATCCCCATGCCGACCATTTCTCGGCGGCCGACTACCTGAAGCGGCAAACCGGCGCGCCGACCGGGATCGGCGAGAAGGTGACGGGGGTGCAGGAGCTGTGGCGCGACTTCTACAACTGGCCCGACTTCGCGACCAATGGCAGCCAGTGGGACCACCTGTTCGCGGATGGCGAAAGCTTCTTGCTGGGCAGCATTCCCTGTCGCGTGATGTTCTCACCGGGCCATACGCTCGCCTCGGTCACTTATCTGATCGGCGACGCGGCCTTTGTCCATGACACGCTGTTCATGCCCGACAGCGGCACCGCGCGGGCCGATTTCCCCGGCGGCTCGGCCCATGCGCTGTGGCATTCGATCCAGTCGATCCTTGCCTTGCCCGATACGACGCGCATCTTCACCGGCCATGATTACTGCGAGGGCGGACGCGCGCCGGCATGGGAATCGACCGTCGCCGAGCAGCGGGCCACGAATATCCACATGTCACGATACCTGACCGAGGACGCCTTCGTCGCCGCGCGCGAGGCCCGCGACAGGACCCTGCCCATGCCGAAGCTGATCCTGCAGGCTTTGCAGGTGAACACCAATGGCGGCCGCCTGCCCGAGCCCGAATCGAATGGCCGCCGCTATCTGAAGATCCCGCTGGACCTGTTGCAGTCACCCTTCGCCTAGGGTTTGCGCGTCCTGCGTGGGAGATCCCGTGGCCGGTCGACATCGACCAGCCGCGCCGCAGGCAGGTCGCGCAGGACCAGATCCGGTCTGCTGCGCAGGATCTGCCCGGCGCCCCGATCCCCCTTCAGCCGGATCAGTCGCGAGAACAGCGCGCGCGGGATCAGCGCCGGGGGCATCGGCACCCTGCCCCGCGCCATCGCCGGATGCGTCCCCGCGCCCGTGGCGATCAGCACAAGGTCGGCGCGCGTCAGGCAGGGCATGTCGGCCAGCACCATCAGCGCGTGGCTGGCCCCCATCCGCCGCGCCGCGCCGAGGCCCGCGCCAAGGCTGATCCCCTGCGCGCTGCGCCCGCGCGCGAGAATGACCTTGCGATAGCCCGGAAACAGCCCGGCCAGCCCCCGGTCGCGCAGCACCACGACCGCGCCATGCCGCGGCAGCCCCCTCAGCGCCCGCACCGCATGGGCGGCGAGGGGCAATCCCGCGACCGGCGCGCGCAGCTTGTCGCGATTGCCGAAGCGGCGCGACTGGCCCGCGGCAAGGACCACGACCACCAGTTTCACGCCCCGGCCTGTCCCTGCATCGCCTCGGCCAGGATCTCGGCCAGGACCGAAGCGGCAAGCGTGCGCGCGTCGCGGGTCGAGGGGATCATCCCGATCGGTCCACGCAGCCGCGCCAGTTGCGCCTCGGGCAGGCCCATCTGGCGCAGGCGGCCCAGCCGCTCGGCCGCGGCGCGGCGGCTGCCCTGCGCGCCCACATAGAAGGCCGGTCCCGCCAGCAGATGGGCAAGGATCGCTGGCTCATGGTCATGGTCGTGAAAGAACAGGACCGCCGCCGTGTAGGCATCGACCGGAACCTGCCCCAGCCCTGCCGGCAGGGGCGCGCCGTGGATCACGCCGCCCCCGGCCAGTTCCAGCGTCTCGGCATCGGGCGAGGCGAGATGCGTCTCATACCCCGCCCCCGCGGTCATCCGGGCGAAGGCCAGCGCCTCCGGCCCCTTGCCGAAGACGGCGAAGCGCGGGTCGGGATCGACCCTCAGCAGCAGGTCGGCATCCGGCAGCGGCGCAAGCGAGATCCCCCGCCCCAGCCAGAGCGAGACCGGCCGCCGCGCCGCCAGCGCCGCCGCAAGCTTCGGCAGCGTCCCGTCTTGCGGGGCCGGAACCACCCGGATGTCCAGACCGCCGCCGCAGGGCAATTCGATGTCCCGAAAGGGCGATCCGGCCCCATAGCGCAACTGGACAGTCTGGCCACTTTGCGCGACCGCAGCGGCGTGATGGGCGACGTCGGCATCGATGCAGCCCGAGGAAAGCGAGCCGCGCAGGCTGCCATCCCGCGCCAGCATCATGGCGGCGCCGACCGGGCGATAGGACGGCCCGTCGACACCGGCGATAAAGGCCAGCGCCGCAGGCTCGGCCCCGGCAACCGGCAGGTCCGAGGCGCGGATACGCACCGCTGCCCGCGTCCCGCCTTGCGATCCGGCCCGTTCGTCCTTCATCCCGCGTTCCCCATGCCGCATCCCTTCCGAGTATAGGGATTGATCCGCCCATCGGAAGGGGCTCGCCGGCGGGACCCGGAGATCGGTCGGGTTCGGGCGCGCATTCCGGGTGGCATCTCCGCCGCCTTGACAGTCCCGCCCCGCTGCCGATGATCGGTCCGCATGGGTCTGGATCGTGGTCGGGGCGCGGATTGCACGACGGGACCGGAATCCGCCCGATGACGCCACGAAGGGCTGCCGAAACGGCAAGCGGAGGACGAGAATGGGACGTCTGGTCGACGGAATCTGGCATGACGAGTGGTATGACACCAAAAGCACCGGCGGGCGTTTCCAGCGCACGACGACCGCATGGCGGAACTGGATCACCGCCGATGGCAGCCCCGGCCCCACGGGCGAGGGCGGCTTTCCGGCGGAAAGCGGGCGCTATCACCTCTATGTCTCCTATGCCTGCCCCTGGGCGCACCGGACGCTGATCTTTCGCGCGCTGAAGGAGCTTGAGCCGCATGTCTCGATCTCGGTCGTCCATCCCGACATGCTCTCGGACGGCTGGACCTTCTCGACCGATTTCCGCGGCGCGACCGGCGACACGCTCTTCGGCCTCGACTTCCTGCGCGAGGTCTACCTCAAGGCCGATCCCAAGGCCTCCGGCCGGGTGACGGTGCCGGTCCTCTGGGACAAGACGCGGGGCACCATCGTCTCGAACGAAAGCGCCGAGATCATCCGCATGTTCAACAGCGCCTTCGACGATCTGACCGGGAACCGCGACGATTACTGCCCCAATGCCCTGCTGGGCGAGATCGAGGCGCTCAACAGCCGGATCTATGACAGCGTGAACAACGGCGTCTACAAGGCCGGATTCGCCACCTCGCAATCGGCCTATGACGAGGCGATCCACCCGCTTTTCGACGCGCTCGACTGGCTGGAGGGGCATCTGGCGCGCAGCCGCTACCTCTGCGGCGACCGCGTGACCGAGGCGGATTGGCGGCTGCTGACCACGATGCTGCGCTTCGATCCGGTCTATCACACGCATTTCAAGTGCAACCGCAAATGGCTGCGCGAATATCGGAACCTCTGGGGCTGGACGCGCGAGCTGTATCAATGGCCGGGCGTCGCCGGGACGGTGCATTTCGACCATATCGTGCGCCACTACCATTACAGCCACAACACCATCAATCCGAACCGGATCATCCCGATCAACCCGATCATCGACTGGGAGGAGCCGCACGGCCGGGGCTGAGGGCCGGGGTCATTCCCTGATGCCGGTCACTTCGGCCGCAAGAACGGCGCCGCCGCCCTGAAGGATCAGCACCGGCCCGCTTTGCGAGAGTTCGGCCCCGGTCACCCGCGAATAGGCCGGCACCTCCGACAGCCCGATCACCTCGCCCGCCTTCAGCGATTCGAGGCGGAACTGGTAGAGTCCCTCGGGCAGCGGCCCGCTCGAGGCGTCGGTGCCGATCCAGTCGACCTCTCCCGCGCCGGTGCCGATCGCCTCCCGCGCGACCTCGCGCCCCGAGGCATCGAGCGTCACGAGGTTCACCGCATCCGCCCCGGCCTCGGGGTCGATCTGGAGCGTCAGCGCCTCGCCCGCATACCAGACGCCGCCGGTCGTGCGCACCTCGCGCCCGATCCAGCCGGTAAGCTGCCCAAGCTGACCGCCCGTCGATCCCGTGACCAGCTCGGACAGCAGGTCGTTGGTCCTGACCTGCTGCTCGACCCCCGAGAAGGTGGCAAGCTGGACCGCGAAATCGGTGCTTTCCATCGGGTTCAACGGGTCCTGGTTCTGGACCTGCGTGGTCAGCATCCTGAGGAAGGTCAGGTAATCCCCCCCGGTCGAGGTCGCCCCCGAGGTCGTCGAAGCCGAGGAAGTGGTGGAAACGCCGGTCGCATCGCTGATGCCGCTGACCATGTTCTGCCCTTTCTAGATGCGGATATCGATCTGCCGGCCCTGCACGGGCCGATACTGGGTTGTCGCGGTGATGGTCGGGTCCTCGCCCTCGCGCGGGCGGTCGGGGCCATAGCGCAACCGGTCGGGCTGCTGCATCGTCCCGGCCCCCGCGCCGCGATCACCGAAGGAGATCGTGGCCCCGCCAAGCCCCGTGTCGCGCAGCTCGCGCGCCAGCAACTCACCATTCCGGCGCAGCAGGTCCAGGGTGTCGCGATTCTCGGCATGGACGGTGACGGTGGGACTGTCGCCTTGGGTGATGACCAGCCGGACCTTGCCGAGTTCCTCGGGCGACAGGGTGATCTCGATCTGGTTCTGCGGCGCATCCGGGATCCGTTCGCTGAGTTGACGGATGATGTGCCGCGGCTCGACCTGCAAGGCGGGTGCGTGGAGGACGACGCGCCCCGCGCCCTCTGCCTGTCGGTCGGGGGGAAAGTGGATGGCGACCTCTGCCACAAGGCCCGACTCAACCGTAGACTGTTCTTCGGTCGCAATGGCCGCGAGCGAACCGACCGCCGCAGGCGGGGTGACGGCGACAGGTGGGATGCTGGCTTCGGGCTTTCCGGCGGGGACGGCGGCTTCGACCGCCGCCACCGGGTCCGGTTCCCGTGACGGGCGCGGAACCGGGGTGGCTGGCACGGGGGCGGGCATGGGCAAGGGCATAGCCGTGCCCTCGCCTCCCGGTCGCTGGCTCGCAAGCCTGCCCTGCCCGACCAGCCGCGCCCATTCATCGGCCAGATCCGGCGTCTTTTCCGGGCGGGAGGGGATCTGCGCCAGCTCGGACGGCAGCGGCGCGACCGGCAATGCGGGCGCGGTCGATCGGATTGCCGTCGCGGGGATCGCCTGCCCTGCCGCAAGCTGGACATCCGCTGCGTCCCCGCCGTCGACTCCCAAGGTTTCGGCGGGTCCGACAGCCGGGACATCTGCTGCAATCCCCTCTCGTGGCAGCAAGGGAATCTCCCCCGACCAAAGCGCCGCAAGCGACACCGGATCGACATGCCGGGGCACGGGGACCACCGCCGGGTCGGGCAACCTACCCTCCCCCTCAGCGACCGGAGGGGCGGGGCTTGCACCCTCGTCAGGTGCGGCGGCTTCCTCGACCGGCTGGTCGCCACCTGCGGCGGGAATGACCGGCGCGGCGGGGATGGCGGCCAAGGGCAGCGCGGGCACGAGGTCTGGTTCGGCCATGGCCTCGGGCTGCTCCGCCTCCTCCTCCGGGGAATCGGATTCGGACGGCGCGGGCACCTCCTCGGCCAGTTGCATTTCCATTTCGAAGCTTCGGCCCTCTGGCCCGATCGCCTCGATAGGTGGCGATATATCCCTGAATGCGGCGAAGGCCGAGGCGAGCAGCGTTTCGATCGAGTTCATCATCACCGGACCATTTTCATTTACCGGCGGTCTAGCGGCTTTCGATTACCAAATATTTACCGCGAGGCCATAAATGGAAATCATCCGCAAAAAAGGAAGCTCCATGATTATCGGCTCATTACCAGCACCCACACCCGGAATTGCCAAACAGACTTCGGAGATTTCCGAGGGATTGGAAAAGGCATTTCTTACCGAAATGTTGAAATATGCCGGATCGAAACCCCTTGGCGGCGAATTCGGCGGCGGAATCGGAGAGGACCAGATGTCAAGCATGCTGACCGAAATCCACGCCTCCGCCCTCGTGCAGCGAATCGACATGGGCCTCACGCCCCGGAACGGAGGCGCGGCATGGGCGGGTTGAGCAGGCTGCGCGAGGCGCGGATCGCCGTTCAGGCCGGCAAGTTCGAGCTGGCCGATGAAATTCTTGCAGAAATTCGCGCATCAGGGCCCTTGGGCGACCCGGAAAGCGCAGCGCGTGAATTGCAGCAGATCCGGGGGCTGAGCCGGGCGGCGCGCGACGGGTTCGGGCTTGCGCGCGCGCATGTGCGGGAGCTTTTTGCCACGGCGCGGCGGCTGGAAACCTATGACCGCTCGGGGTCGCGGCAGATCGACATGACCGCGCCCTCCGAGGTCCGGAGATTTTGAATCAATTGCCGCGATCAATCCCGTTGATCGCGGTTTCCGATTCAGGATTTGTTCAGAACCGGCGACTACATTCGTCATTGTGCAAAACGCACCGGCGCAAGCTGCGGGTCAGAAGGGCCTTCGTGTCAAAAGGGGGATAAAATTGCCCCCAATATGGAGTGAAAAATGTCCAGCATTCTGACCAACAACTCGGCTCTTGTTGCATTGCAGACCCTCAAGAGCATCAACGGCAACCTGGCGAAGACGCAGGCGGAAATCTCGACCGGCAAGACCGTCGGCTCGGCCGAGGACAATGCCGCCGTCTGGGCCATCTCGAAGACGATGGAGACCGACCAGAAATCCTTCGAGACCATCCAGTCGAACCTGAACGTCGCTGGCCAGACGGTGGCGACCGCAAGGGTCGGCGCCGAGCAGATCCAGTCGCTCTTGGGCGACATGCAGGATCTGGCGATCGGAGCGAACCGCAGCGATGCCGATTTCGGCACGATCGAAACCGCCATGACCAAGAAGCGGGAACAGATCGCGGCGATCGTCGCGGGCACGCAGGCCAATGGTGTGAACCTGCTCAGCACCAATGGCGTCAACGGCGGTACGACCTATTCGGTCATCGGGTCGCTGGACCGTAGCGGCACCACGGTGACGCCCTCGACCATCGACGTGGAATCGGTCGATTTCGAGGCCAGCATCGTGGGCGGAACCGTCACTGCGATCACCGACCAGGCCAGTGCCGCGACCGCGCTCGACGACATCAAGGCGCTGATGGACACCGCCATCGCCGGTGCCGCCCAGCTTGGGCAATCCGGGCAGCGGATCACCGATCAGGTGAGCTTCGTCTCGAAGCTGACCGACTCGCTGAAAATGGCGGTCAGCTCGCTGGTGGATGCCGATATGGAGGAAAGCTCTGCCCGCCTGCAGGCGCTGCAGACCCAGCAGCAATTGGGCATCCAGGCGCTGTCGATCGCCAACCAGGCGCCGTCTTCGATCCTGTCGCTGTTCCGCGGCTGATGAGAACCGGCGGGGGCCCCGGCAAAGGGCCCCCGCCCCACCCCCCAACCCCGGACGGGAAGCACGAACGTGAACGCGATCATGCCCTATATGGACCGCGCCTATGGCAGCCCCGCGCTGAGGGGCGCGAGGGATATCGAATATGACGCCCTCTCGCGGGTGACGGGGATGCTGAAGCTTGCCCCGCGCGAATGCGGCTGCGAGCGGACCATCGCCGCCGTGACCCGCAACAACGAATTGTGGACCGTGCTGGCCACGGACCTCGCCCACCCGGCGAACGGGATCGAGGACCGGACCAAGGCCGGGCTCCTCTCGCTTGCGCTCTTTTCGCTGAGACACGGGCAGGCGGTGCTTGGCGGCAAGGGCTCGACCGAGGTGCTGATCGACATCAACCTCGCGGTGATGCGCGGCCTCCGGGGCGAGGGCGCGGCATGAGCGGGCTGGTCCTGAAGCTTGCACCCCGCGAAAGGGTGCTGATCAACGGCGCGGTGATCGAGAACGGCGACAAGCGCGCCCGGCTCTCGGTCCGCTCGCCCAATGCCCATATCCTGCGGATGAGGGATGCGATCCATCCCGACGACGCGCAGACGCCGGTGTCGCGCGTCTGCTATATCTGCCAGCTCATCCTGACGGGCGACGCGAGTGAATCACAGGGCCGCCAGCAGGCCCTGCATGGGATCGAGCAGCTTTCCCGCGCCTTCGGCGACAGCGAAAGCCGCAATATCCTCGATGCGGCGACCCGTTCGCTGGTCGACAGGAACTACTATCAGGCGATGAAGCACTTGCGCACATTGCTGCCACGCGAGGCGCGCCTGCTGGCGCAGGACCAGCCATGAGCTATAACGTCCAAGTGGGTCAGGGCGGCTATCTTGGCTGGAAACTGCTCGAACGGACCGCGACCAACCAGCGCGCGGTGTTCGAGTGCAGCCCGACGATCCAGCGTTCGCGCGAATATGCCGCAGAAAAGCTGCCGCAGGTGACGAATGCCGACGCGCTGGTCTCGGATTATCGCCTGCTGAACGTGGCGCTGCGCGCCTTCGGGCTTGAGGGTGACATCAACAACCGCCTGTTCATCAAGAAGATCCTCGAGGCCGACCCGGAGGACAGTTCGAGCCTGGTGAACCGCCTCTCGGACAAGCGCTACCTGAAGCTGAACCAGGCCTTCGGCATGGGCGGGTCGGGCGAACCCGCGGCGGATGTCGACAAGATCCTCGACCTCTATGTCGCGCGATCCTTCGAGCGGAATATCGGCGAGCGGCATCAGGAGATCGAGCTTGCGCTGAACGCGCACAGGGACCTGCCCGACCTCGCCGCGACGGACAAGACCGAGAACACCAAATGGTATCAGATCCTCGGCTCGCAACCGCTGCGGAAGGTGTTCGAGGGGGCGTTCGGCTTGACCAAGACCTTCGGGCAATTGCCGATCGACCGGCAGGTCGAGGAGATGAAGACCCGGCTTGAGCGTTTGACCGGCGATGCGTCCCTCGCGCAGTTTTCCGACCCGGCGAAACTGGAGAACCTGCTGAAAACCTATCTGCTGCGCTCCAGCGTGACGGCCGATGCGACGTCGAGCCCCTATGCCGCCGCGCTGACGATCCTGCGGGGTTACTGACCGCGCCGTCCGACAGGGCTTTCGGTGGCAACCACCCCCGGCCTCGGGTAAAGGAGGTGAAGGGGGGCCCATGGACTTCAAGTGGCTGGAGGATTTCCTGACGCTGGCCGAGACGCGCAGCTTCTCGCGCTCGGCCGAGTTGCGCGGCGTCACGCAAAGCGCTTTCAGCCGCCGCATCCGCGCGCTAGAGGAGTGGATGGGCGCCGACCTCGTCTCCCGCGAGAGCTATCCCGTCACCCTGACCCCCGAAGGCGTGCTGTTTCGCGAAACGGCCGAGGAGGCCGTGCGGATGATCCAGTCCCGCCGGGCCGAGTTCCGCGACCATTCCCGCGCCCGCGGCGGCGAGATTTCCTTCCTGTCGCTGCACAGCCTCAGCGTGACCTTTCTGCCCGGCTGGTTGATGCGGCTGAAATCGGTCGCCGGCCCGATGACCAGCCGCGTCAAGCCCGAGAATTTCGACCGCTGCGTCGAGGCGCTGAGCGAGGGTGGCTATGACTTCTTCCTCACCTATGCCCATCCGCAGGTGAATATCCCCCTCGACCCCGCGCGCTATCCGCATCTGGTGGTGGGCGAGGACAGCCTCGTCGCGGTTGCGCGGCCCGGCTGGCCGGGCGAATGGCTGACCGAGGGGATGCCGCTTCTGCAATATTCGCGCGGTTCGTTCCTGAATGCGATGACGCGGATCGCGCAGGCGCAGCCGGGCGCGCCGCGCGTCTATGTCGCCCATATCGACGAGGCCTCGATGGCCGAGGCGATGAAAGGCATGGCGATCGCGGGGCACGGGATCGTCTGGCTGCCGCGCCTGCTGGTTGCGGACGAGATCGGATCGGGCCGGCTGGAGGTCGTGGCCCCGGAACTGCCCATGGAAATCCGCCTTTACCGCAACCCCTCGCGCGGGCGGGGGATCACCGGCCGGGTCTGGCAGGCGGCGGATCAACTCGCCTGATGGTTATTCGCTTTCGGAATAACCCAGCGCAACTCTGCATTGGAAATCGCAAGAAAGCGGGCCTAGACCGCAAAGGCAAGGGGGCGAAATGCCGCCGATAACCTGTTAATATCCAAATCCTAAAGCCCTGCATCGCCAGAGCGGACCCGCCATCGCGGGGGCCGGCGGCATGTAGCCGAGGTGAACATGACAAGAATGCGCATCGACCACGATCTGCTTGGCGACCGCGAGGTTCCGGCCGACGCCTATTGGGGTGTCCACACCCTGCGCGCGGTCGAGAACTTCCCGATCTCGGGCCGCACGGTCGGCGAGATACCCGAACTGGTCCGCGCGCTGGCCGCGATCAAGCAGGCAGCGGCGCTGGCCAATGGCGATCTGGGCCTGCTCTCGCCCGAACGGCGCGACGCCATCGTCGCCGCCTGCGAGGAAATCCGCGCCGGCAAGCTGCATGATCAGTTCGTGGTCGACCAGATCCAGGGCGGCGCGGGCACCTCGACCAACATGAACGCGAATGAGGTGATCGCGAATCGCGCGCTGGAGATCATGGGTCATGCCAAGGGCGAATACCGCTATCTGCACCCGAACGAGCATGTGAACCTGAGCCAGTCGACCAATGACGTCTATCCCACGGCGCTGCGGCTGGCCTCGTGGAAGGGGATCCAGAAGCTGATCGCCTCGCTCGCCTCGCTGCGCATGGCCTTCGCCGAGAAGGGGGCCGAGTTTCAGGACATCCTGAAGATGGGCCGCACCCAGTTGCAGGAAGCCGTTCCGATGACGCTGGGGCAGGAATTCACCGCCTTCGCCATCACCATCGGCGAGGACGAGCAGCGCCTTGCCGAAGCGGCGGCGCTGATCTGCGAGATCAATCTTGGCGCGACGGCGATCGGGACCGGCATCACCGCCCATCCCGAATATGCCGAGCGGGTGCGCGCGCGTCTGGCCGAGATCACCGTGATCCCGGTCGTCACCGCCTTCGACCTTGTCGAGGCCACCTCGGACACCGGCGCATTCGTGCAGGTCTCGGGCGTGCTGAAGCGCGTCGCGGTCAAGATCTCGAAGATCTGCAACGACCTGCGGCTGCTCTCCTCGGGTCCGCGCGCGGGCTTCAACGAGATCAACCTGCCGGCGAAGCAGGCCGGTTCCTCGATCATGCCGGGCAAGGTCAATCCCGTTATCCCCGAGGTGATGAACCAGATCTGCTTCGAGGTGATCGGCAATGACATGACCATCACCATGGCGGCCGAGGCCGGGCAGCTTCAGCTCAACGCCTTCGAGCCGGTGATCGCCTATTCCATGTTCCGCTCGGTCGATCATCTGGTCGCGGGGCTGGCCACGCTGGAGGTGAATTGCGTCCGCGGCATCACCGCAAATCGCGACGTGCTGAAGGAAACCGTGCGCCGCTCGATCGGGATCGTCACGGCGCTGAACCCCTATATCGGCTATGCCGCCGCCACCGAGGTGGCGACCGAGGCGCATTTGACCGGCCGCGGCGTCTATGAGCTGGTGCTGGAAAAGGGATTGCTGCCCAAGGAACGGCTGGACGCGATCCTGCGCCCCGAGACGCTGACAAGACCCGCGCCCTTCGTCGCCTGATCCATCCCCTGCCCCCCAGGGGTAAGGCGGCCCCGGCTCTCTAGCCGGGGTCGCAACTGATTTCGTCAAGCAGGAAGGCGCGGAACTTGCGGATCGCGGGCCGGTTCCTGCGGCCCTGCGGATAGACCAGCCAATAGCCCCGCCCGTTCTGCGAGACCTGCGGGAAGGGTTGGATCAGGCTGCCGGTCGCCAGCTCGAACCGGAAGAAGCGCGGCGTCAGCAGCGCCACGCCATAGCCCGCCAGCGCCGCCCGCGCCTCATGCAGGTCGGTCGAGAGCGTCAGCCCCGCGCGCGGCGGGCAATCGGGATAATCAAGCCCCGCCTCCTGCATCCAGACCGCCCAGTTCGGGTCTCCGGCATCCAGCAGCGGCATCCGCAGCAGGTCCGCAGGCTCGCGCAGGTCGTGCTTGCGGGCCATCTCGGGCGTCAGCATCGGGGTATATTCCACAGCCATCAGGAAATGCGAGATCAGCCCCGGCCATTCCCCGTCGCCGGCACGGATCGCGACGCTGATATCCTCGCGCGCGAAATCGACCAGATTGTCATTGGTCTCCAGCCGGACGGCAAGGTTCGGGTGGTTCATCTGGAACTTGCCCAGACGCTGCGAGAGCCACGCCCCGGCCAGCGTCGGCACCGTCGATATCGAGAGCGTCGAGACAGAGTCGGCCGAAGGGTCGGCATAGGTCTCGCGCAGCAGATCGAAGGCCTCGATGGTCGGGCGGGCGAACAGCGCCCCGGTCTCGGTCAGCGAGATCTGGCGCGGCATCCTGAGGAACAGCGGCACGCCCAGCCGATCCTCTAAGAGGCGGATCTGATAGCTGACGGCGGCTTGCGTCATCCCCAGTTCCTCCGCCGCGCGGGTGAAGCTGAGATTACGGGCCACGGCCTCGAAGGCGCGCAGCGCGGGAAGGGGTGGAATCGACATAAGGCAGCCTTATGGACGGGTCTGAGCCTTTGTTGGTCAAGGGCGCCAAAGAGTAGCATTGTCGACAGGCATGAACCACATGCATTGCGGAGAATAAGGCAATGTTTGACAACATCATATCCCGGCAGCCGATGGGGCTGGCCGGCAGGCTTCTGTCACTGATCGGTCTTGGCGACCGCGGCGCATCGAAATGCACTGCGATCGAAACCGACCGCTTCGCCGCGCTGGACGACCCGGCGACCCGCAAGGCGCTTTCCGACCTGCCGCCGCATCTTCTGCGTGACATCGGCGTCAGCGCCACCGCCGCCGCCCTCGAGGAAGTCGAGGGCAGCGCGCTGAGGAAATACCTCTGGTAAGGGCTCAGCGCAGCCCTTCGCAGAACCGGCGGATGCGGTCGCACGCATCCGCCAGCACCTCGTCCGAGGTTGCATAGGAAATGCGGAAATGAGGGCTGAGGCCGAAGGCCGCCCCGAAGACCACCGCAACCCCCGTCTCATCCAGCAGCGCCGTCGCGAAAGCCTCGTCATCCGAGATGACGGTGCCCGCGGCCGAGGTCTTGCCGATCAGGTCACGGATCGAGGGATAGACGTAGAACGCCCCCTGCGGCACCGGGCAGACGATACCGGGACATTTGTTCAGCCCCTCCACCACCAGGTCGCGGCGGCGCTGGAACACCGCGCGGCTCGTCTCCAGATAGTCCTGCGGTCCCTCCAGCGCCGCGAGCGCCGCGTATTGGCTGATCGAGGTCGGGTTCGAGGTCGATTGCGATTGCAGTTTGCCCATCGCCTTGATCAGCTCGACCGGACCCGCGCCATAGCCGATGCGCCAGCCGGTCATGGCATAGGACTTGCTGACCCCGTTCATGGTCAGCGTGCGCTCCTTCAGGCCAGGCTCGACCTGCGCGGGGGTGACGAATTTGAAATCGTCAAAGACCAGATGCTCATAGATATCGTCGGTCAGCACCAGCACATGCGGGTGACGCATCAGCACGTCGGTCAACCCGCGCATCGCATCCTCGGCATAGCCTGCCCCGGTCGGGTTCGAGGGCGAGTTCAGGATGACCCATTTCGTCTTCGGCGTGATCGCGTCCTCAAGCTGCTCGGGCGTGATGCGGTAGCCGTTCTGCATCTCGGCCTCGATCACCACGGGCGTGCCACCGGCCAGCAACACCATGTCGGGATAGCTGACCCAATAGGGCGCGGGAATGATGACCTCGTCGCCGGGATTCAGCGTGGCCATCAGCGCGTTATACAGGATCTGCTTGCCGCCGGTGCCGACGGTGATTTGCGCGGGGCTGTAGTCCAGCCCGTTCTCGCGCCGGAATTTCTCGCAGATCGCGCGTTTCAACTCGGGGATGCCGTCCACGGCGGTATAGCGCGTATGGCCCGCGTCGATCGCGTCCTTGGCCGCGTCGCGGATATGTTCGGGCGTGTCGAAATCCGGCTCGCCCGCCGAAAGGCTGATGATGTCGCGCCCTTCTGCGGCAAGCTCGCGGGCGCGGCCCGTGATGGCGATGGTGGGCGAGGGTTTGACGCGGGCGAGCGTCTGGGACAAAAGGCTCATCGAATTCATCCTGCGGCTGGGGTGCCTGAAGTCTTAGGCGCGCAGGCGCGGACAGACAAGCCGGGGGCAAAGGTGGACGAGCAAGAAGCAAGGCTGAAAAGGCTGCGGATGCGCAGCTGGCGGCGTGGCATGAAAGAGATGGACCTGATCCTTGGCCCCTTCTCGGACAGCGAGATCGAGAAGCTCGCGCCCGCCGAACTGGATATCTACGAGGCGCTGCTGAGCGAAAACGACCAGGACCTCTACCCCTGGGTCACGGCGCGCATGGCCGGGAACCAGCCGGGGCCCGAGGCGCTGTCGCCGATGCTGGACCGGATCGCGGCCTTCGCGGCGGATCGCCTGCGTCCGAAATTCTGAAAAATTTAGGCAAATCCCGCGAAAGGGCTGCGCTGGTTAACCGGGGATTCGGAAATATCGCTCAGGGTCGCTGAAACTGACCCAGAACGGAATGAGCCGGATGTCCCAGCCCAGCCCCAGAGCCTTTGCAAGCACGGTCGCGCCGCAGCCCGCGCCTGCCGCGCGCACGGAAACCTATCTGGAAAGCCTCCAGATCCTCGAGCGGCTCTACCGCCTGCTTCAGGATCTGGTGAAGGACGAGTTCGAGCGGCTGGGCCGCTCGGACCTGACGCCGATCCAGGCGCTGCTTATCTACAATCTCGGCGGGTCGGAGGTCAGCGCGGGCGAACTTCGCAGTCGTGGCATGTATCAGGGCTCGAATGTCAGCTACAACCTCAAGAAGCTGGTCGAGCTTGGCTATCTCAGCCATGAGCGGTGCGAGACCGACCGCCGCTCGGTCCGGGTCCGCCTGACGCGCGAGGGGCGCGAGGTCCGCGACCATGTCGCGGCGCTTTTCGCGCGCCATGCCGAGGGCTTGGGCGATTCCGGCATTCTGGACGACCCCGCAATCGAGCTGGTGAACCTGCAATGGCGGCGGATCGAACGCTATTGGCTGGAACAGATCCGCTACATCTATTGAGGCGGGGCCGCCCGGCCCGTTACCAGTGGCCGGTATTGCCCATGCTGGCCCAAGGCTCCTGCGGCGGCAGCGCCGCGCCCGCCTGCAAAAGCTCGATCGAGACATTGTCGGGGCTGCGCACGAAGGCCATGTGCCCGTCGCGCGGTGGGCGGTTGATGGTCACGCCCGCATCCATCAGCTTCTGGCAAAGCTCGTAGATATTGCCGACGCTATAGGCGAGATGGCCGAAATGCCGACTGTCCGAGGGCAGGCCATCATCCCCGTCCCAGTTCCAGGTCAGCTCGACCGGGCATTCCGGCTGGCCGGGCGCCGCCATGAAGACCAGCGAGAAGCGGCCCTTGTCATTGTCGATCCGGCGCGTCTCCTCGAGGCCGAGAAGGCGGAAGAAGGCCATGGTCTTCTCGAGGTCGAGGACGCGCACCATCGTGTGCAGGTAACGGATTTCCATCTCAAATCTCCTGTTGCTGGCGGCAGGATGTCAGCGCCGCCTCCGAACGGCAAGCGCGCCGAAAGGGTTCCGCGCCGCGCGCTCAGCCGCCGGTGATCGCCAGCGCCGCCTCGGCCGCGAGGGGGGCGACGCGGCGGCGGAACTCCTCCGGCTCCCATTCGGAGAGCGAGCCGGCGACATGGATCGCCGCCACCGGCCGCCCGTCCGACCCCGTGATGGCGACCGCCAGCGCGATCTCTCCCATCACGATCTGTTCGAGGGCGAGCGCGTGCCCGTTCTCGCGCACCAGCGCGATCTGCGCCCGGATCTGGTCGGGATCGGTCAGGGTGCGGGGGGTGATGTGGCGCAGGTCGGCGGCGGCAAGCAGGGCATCGACCTCGGAATCGGGCAGCATCGCCATCACCGCCCAGCCGCCCGAGGTGCAATAGGTCGGGACCGAATGCCCCAGCAGCATGGCGAAGAACATCTCGCGCTTGCTCTGCATCCGGGCCGCATAGACCATGCGTTGCCCGTCGAACAGTGACAGGTCGACCCGCTCGCGCACATTGCGCCGCAACTCCAGCAGGACCGAGCTTGCGCTGCGGATCAACGGATTCAGCCGCAGGAAATCATAGGTCAGGTCGAGGATGCCAAGATCGGGCAGGAAGCCGCGCCCGTCCTCGCTGAGGCGCAGATGCCCGGTCTGGCGCAGCGTGTGGACGATGCGCTGCGCCGCGCTGCGGGTAATGCCTGCGCGAGAGGCAATCTCGGAAAGCGTCAGCGCCCGTTCGGCGCCGCCAAAACTTGCCAGAACCTGAAAGCCACGGGCCAGCGATTGCACGAAAAGCGGGTCATGTGCCGCATCAGGGTCATTTTCGGGAAGCGGAGACAAAGCTTCATTCTCCAAGTTGACAGAACGAATTACGGGTCACTACAGTCAATATGCAATGCAAATGTATCGGACAGCAATGCAAATGAATAAAAAGACGCCGAAAGCTCTGACCCATCCGCCACGCGTGGCGCTTGCGGGCTTTGTCCATGAGAGCAATTCCTTCGCACCCAGCCCCGCCGACATGGCCGCCTTCGAACAGGGCGGCGGTTACCTGCCCCTGTCGCGCGGCGCCCGGATCGTCGAGCGGGCGCGGGACGTGAACCTGCCGGTCGCGGGCGCCGTCGAACATGCCGAAGCCGCGGGATGGGACCTGCTGCCGATCGTCTGGGCGGGTGCGGTGCCCTCGGCCCCGGTGACGGCGGATTGCTACGCCGCGATCACCGGCGAGATCCTTGAGGGGCTGCGGCAGGCGGGGCCGCTGGACGGCGTCTTCCTCGACCTGCATGGCGCGATGGTGGCCGAGGGCGCACCGGACGGCGAGGGCGCGCTTCTGGCCCGCGTACGCGAGGTGGTGGGACCGGATGTGCCGGTGGTCGCCGCCCTCGACCTGCACGGGAACATCACGCAAACCATGGTCGATGCCGCCGACATGCTGGTCGGTTTCCGCACCTATCCTCATGTCGACATGGCCGAAACCGGCCGGCGCGCCGCGGTCGAACTCGACCGGCTGATGGCGGGCGGGAAAAGCTGCAAGGCGTTCCGCCAGCTCGATTTCCTGATCCCGATCGCGTGGCAGTCAACGCTGGGAGAGCCGGGCGCGGGGCTTTATGCGCTGGCGGCCGAGGACCGGCCCGGCCTGCATGGCGCCTCGCTGTTCATGGGCTTTCCCGCAGCGGATTTTGCCGATTGCGGCCCCTCGGTCGTAGCTTACGGCGAGACTCAGGCGGTGGCGGATGCGACGGCCGAACTGATCGCCGATGCGGTGGCCAAAGCCGAAACGGCATTCGCCGGCCGCTCCTACGCCCCCGAGGAGGGTGTGCGCGAGGCGATGCGGCTGGCCGAGGGCGCGACGCGCCCGGTGGTCATCGCCGATACGCAGGACAATCCGGGTGCGGGCGGCGACAGCGACACGACGGGGATGCTGCGCGCGCTTACCGCCTGCGGCGCGACATCGGCGGCGATCGGCCTGATCGCCGATCCCGAGGCCGCCGAGGCCGCCCATCGCGCCGGTCCCGGGGCGGAGATCCGCATCGCGCTTGGCGGCAAGTCCGGCATTCCGGGCGACGCCCCCTTCGAGGCCGATTTCACCGTCGAGGCGATCTCGGACGGCAGGCTGCACGCGACCGGAGGCTATTACGGCGGCGCGCATCTGGACCTCGGTCCCTCGGCCTGCCTGCGTCTGGGCGATATCCGCATCGCCGTCACCTCGGAAAAGGCGCAGATGGCCGACCGCGAGATGTATCGCTTCCTCGGCATCCAGCCGGAGGAGCAGGCGATTCTGGTCAATAAGAGCTCGGTCCATTTCCGCGCCGATTTCCAGCAGATCGCCGAGACCATCCTGACCTGCGTGGCCCCCGGTCCAATGCCGATCAGCCCCGCCACCCTGCCCTGGCGGCACCTGCGCCCCGGCATCCGGCTGGAGCCGGAGGGCGCGCCGTTCAAACCCTGAAGCCCCCCGCGAACCCGGCGTCAGAACCGGGATGCGGCCCCCTGACCCCACAGATGGAGGACAACCATGTTCAACAGATTGACCGCCGCACTCCTCGCCTCGACCATGATGGCGGGCGCGGCCTGGGCCGAAACCACCGTGACCGCCGTGATGCATTCGGGCCTGCGCGTGCTGGACCCGGTGATCACCACCGCACATATCACCCGCGACCACGCCTATATGATCTATGACGTGCTGATCGCGCAGGATGCCGAGTTCAAGCCGCAACCGCAGATGGCGGAGTGGACGGTCTCGGAGGACGGCAAGACCTATGTGTTCACCCTGCGCGACGGGCTGAAGTTCCATGATGGCGCGCCGGTGACGGCGGCGGATGTGGTGGCCTCGCTGAAGCGCTGGGGCGAGCGCGATGCCGGCGGCCAGATCATCTTCGACCGGACCGACAAGCTCGAGGCGACGGATGACAAGACCGTCACCTGGGCGCTGAAGGAACCCTTCGCCCCGATGCTGGACGTGCTTTCCAAGCAATCCGCCCTGCCCCCCTTCATCATGCCCGCCCGCGTGGCCGAGACGCCCGCCGACACCGCGATCACCGATTACACCGGCTCCGGCCCGTTCAAGTTCGTCGAGGCCGAATTCCAGCCCGGCATCAGCGTCACCTATGAGAAGAACGCCGATTATGTGCCGCGCAGCGAGCCGGCAAGCTGGATGGCGGGCGGCAAGGTCGTCAATGTCGACAAGGTGAAATGGGTCAACATGCCCGACATCCAGACCGCGGTGAACGCGATCTCGGGCGGCGAGATCGACTATATCGAGCAGATGCAGGTCGACCTGATCCCGCTGCTCGAAGGCGATCCGAACATCGCCGTCGAGGTGCGCGAGCCGACGGGCATGCAGACCATGATGCGGATGAACTTCCTCCACGCGCCCTTCGACAACGAGAAGGTGCGTCAGGCGGCGCTGAAGGCGATCTCGCAGGAATCGGTGCTGGCGGCGATGGTCGGCGATCCGAACTATTACCAGATCTGCGGCGCGCTGCTGGGCTGCGGGACGCCGCTGGAAAGCGCGACCGGGACCGACAGCCTGACCAAGGGCGAGGGGATGGAGGAAGCCAAGGCGCTTCTGAAGGACTCGGGCTATGACGGCACGCCGGTCGTGCTGATGGCGCCGACTGACATGGTGGCGCTGGCGACGCAGCCGGTGGTGATCTCGCAGATGCTGCGCGATGCGGGCTTCACCGTCGACATGCAGCCGATGGACTGGCAGACGCTGGTGACGCGCCGCGCCAGCCAGTCGGCACCGGCGGAAGGGGGCTGGAACCTCTTCATCACCAACTGGATGGTGCCCGAGATCTCGAACCCGATCTCGAACCCGATGCTGAACGGACGGGGCGACAGCGCATGGTTCGGCTGGCCGACGGACGAGACGATCGAGACGCTGAAGGACGAATATATCGCCGCGACCGATCTGGATGGCCAGAAGGCCGTGGGCGAGAAGATCCAGGCCCATTCGATCGAGACCGTGCTGGAGGTGCCGCTGGGCCAGTATACCCTGCCGCAGGCCCGCCGCGCGTCCATCACCGACATGCTGCCCTCGCCGGTGCCGGTGTTCTGGAACCTCAAGAAGGCCGAATAAGGCCCCGGTTCGCCTGGGCGGCGGCCTTTCCGCCGCCGCCCCTCACTTCTGGTCCGAACAGGGACTTTGCCGATGCTAGGATATATTCTTCGCCGCATCCTTGCCGTGATCCCGGTCATGCTGCTTGTCGCGGTCTTCGTCTTTCTGCTGCTGCGCCTGACGCCGGGCGACCCGGCCGCGATCATCGCGGGCGACATGGCAACTCCCGCCCAGCTTGAGCGCATCCGCGAGGCGATGGGGCTGAACCAGCCGATCCACGTCCAGTTCATCACCTGGCTGGGGCAATTGCTGCGCGGCGACCTCGGCACCTCGCTGATCTCGCACACGCCGGTTTCGGGAATGATCGCCGACCGCTTCGGGCCGACGCTGTCGATCGCGCTCCTGACCATCCTGATCTCGGTCGTGCTGGCGGTGCCGATGGGCGTCATCGCCGCATGGAAGCATCGCAGCGCGGCGGATTACGCGGTGATGACCTTCTCGGTCCTCGGCTTCTCGGTCCCGGTCTTCGTCATCGGCTACCTGCTGATCCTCGTCTTTTCGCTGAAACTCGGATGGTTCCCGGTGCAGGGTTTCACGCCGATCTCGGCAGGGGTTCTGCCCTTCCTCAAGAACGCGCTGTTGCCGGCGCTGACCCTGACCACGATCTATGTCGCGCTGATCGCCCGCATGACCCGCGCCAACATGCTTGAGGTGCTGGGCGAGGATTACATCCGCACCGCCCGCGCCAAGGGCGCGCCCGAGCGCACGGTCCTGTTCCGCCATGCGCTGAGAAACGCCGCCGTCCCGATCCTGACGGTGATCGGCACCGGCTTCGCGCTGCTCATCGGGGGCGTCGTGGTGACCGAGACGGTCTTCAACATTCCCGGCATCGGCCGCCTGACCGTCGATGCCATCCTTGCCCGCGACTATCCGGTCATTCAGGCGATGATCCTGCTGACGAGCTTTCTCTATGTCCTCGTCAACCTGCTCATCGACCTCAGCTACAGCATCTTTGACCCGAGGATCCGCTACTGATGTCCCAGACGCCTCAACCCGACTCGGCCCTGCAGCCGGTCCTGCGGATGATCCGGCTGCCTCAATTCGGCATCGCGCCCAAGCTCGCGCTGATCGTGCTTGCGGTGATCCTGCTCGTCACCCTGTTCGCGCCCTGGATTGCGCCACATGACCCGCTGAAGATGGACCCGCTGGTCCGCCTCAAGGGCGCGATCGAGGGCCACCCCCTCGGTACCGACAATTTCGGCCGCGACATCCTCAGCCGCGTGCTGATCGGCGGGCGGCTCTCGCTGATGATCGGCGTGGCGACGGCCATCGTCTCGATCCTGCTGGGGCTGGTCATCGGCATGGTCGCGGGCTTCTTCCGCACGGCGGATGCGGTCATCATGCGGATGATGGATGCGCTCATGGCGATTCCGTCGATCCTGCTGGCCATCGCGCTGGTGGCGCTGAACGGCCCCTCGGTCGGGTCGGTCATCGCGGCCATCACCATCCCCGAGATCCCGCGCGTCGTCCGCCTTGTCCGCGCCGTCGTCCTCTCGGCGCGCGAGGAACCCTATGTCGAGGCCGCGATCGCGCTCGGCTCCTCGATGCCGAAGATCCTGTTCCGGCATCTGGTGCCGAACACGCTGGCGCCCTTGATCGTGCAGGGGACCTATATCCTCGCCTCCGCCATCCTGACCGAGGCGATCCTCAGCTTCCTTGGCGCCGGCGTTTCGACCGAGACGCCGACCTGGGGCAACATCATGGCCGAGGGGCGGATGTTCTTCCGGATCAAGCCCGAGCTGATCCTCTATCCCGGCCTGATGCTGTCGCTCTGCATCCTGTCGATCAACCTTCTGGGCGATGCCGCGCGCGACATGCTGGACCCGCGGCTGAAGAAACGCGCGGGGTAAGCCATGCTGTTCAAGTCACGCAATTTCGATCAGGCGCAGGTCGCCCTCTCGACCGAGGATCTGGTGGTGGCGCTGCCCGACACGCCGGGCCAGCCACAGGTGCTGAAGGGCATCGACGTCACCATCCGGCAGGGCGAGACAGTCTGCCTTGTCGGGGAATCCGGCTCGGGGAAATCGGTCACGTCGCTGGCGATCATGGGGCTGCTGCCCTCGGCCCTGAAGGTCGCCAAGGGGCGGATCAACCTTCAGGGCCAGAACCTGCTGCCGCTGTCGCAGGCCCAGATGCGCGAATTGCGCGCCGCCCGCGTCGCGATGATCTTTCAGGAGCCGATGACGGCGCTGAACCCGGTCCTGCGGGTCGGCGACCAGATCACCGAGGTGATGGAGCTTCACACCCGGCTTTCCGCCGCCGAGCGCCGGGCGCGCGCCATCGACATCATGCGGCAGGTCCACCTGCCCGATGTCGAGCGCATCTTCCAAAGCTATCCGCACCAACTGTCCGGCGGCCAGCGCCAGCGCATCATGATCGCCATGGCGCTGGTGCTGGAGCCGGTGCTGCTGATCGCGGACGAGCCGACGACGGCGCTGGACGTGACCACGCAGAAGCAGATCCTCGCGTTGATCGACGAGCTTCAGCAGAAGCACGGCACCGCGGTTCTTTTCATCACCCATGACATGGGCGTCGTCGCCGAGATCGCCGATACCGTCTATGTGATGAAACATGGCGAGATCGTCGAGCATGGCCCGATCGAGGCGGTGCTGCGGACACCGCAGGCGGAATATACCCGCAAGCTGCTGGCCTCGGTCCCCAGCCTCTCGCCGCGTCCGGCCCGGCCTGCCGGGGAAGACATTGTGTTAAGCGTCAATCAGCTAAACAAGATCTATGGTAGTCGCGGCATCCTGAAGAAGGTTCCGCAGGCCCATGCCGCCAAGAATGTCAGCTTCACGTTGGCGCGCGGCAGGACCTTGGGAATCGTCGGCGAGTCCGGCTCGGGCAAGTCCACCGTCGCGCGCTGCATCATGCGGCTGATCGACCCGACCTCGGGCAAGGTCCAACTGGACGGGACCGACATCGCGCATCTGTCGCGCGGCGCGCTGCGCCCGCATCGCAAGAAGCTGCAGGTGGTGTTTCAGGACCCGATGCGGTCGCTGAACCCGCGCTGGACCATCGCCGAAAGCCTGATCGAGGGGCCGCTGAACTATGGCACCCCGCGTGGCGAGGCGCTGGCCGAGGCCGCGCGCCTCTTGCAGGTCGTGGGCCTGCCCAGGGACGCGCTGAAACGCTATCCGCACATGTTCTCGGGGGGGCAGCGCCAGCGCATCGCCATCGCCCGCGCCATCATGATGCGCCCAGACGTGCTGGTCGCGGACGAGGCGGTCTCGGCCCTCGACGTCTCGGTTCAGGCGCAGGTGCTGGAACTGCTGGACCAGCTCCAGAAGGAATTGGGCATCGCCATCGTCTTCATCACCCATGACCTGCGCGTCGCCGCCCAGATCTGCGACGAGGTGATCGTCATGCAGCGCGGCGCCGTGGTCGAGCAGGGCCCGGCCGCCGAGGTGCTGGCCCATCCTGCCCATCCCTATACCCGCGCCCTGATCGAGGCCGCGCCCGGCCGCGACTGGGACTTCCAGAATTTCAAACCAATGAATGAGGTCATCGATGCCCGTCCTTCCTGAGATCGAGGCCGACGCGCCGACGCTGGAAGCCATTTTCCGCGACCTGCACGCCAATCCCGAAATCGGCTTCGAGGAGGTCCGCACCTCGGGCGTCGTCGCGGCGAAGCTGCGCGAATGGGGCTTTGACGAAGTCCATGAGAATGTCGCGAAAACCGGCGTCGTCGGCATCCTGAAGGGTCGCGGCGCTGGCAACCGCCGCATCGGCCTGCGCGCCGACATGGACGCGCTGCCGATCACCGAGGTTTCAGGCCTTGGCTACACCTCGCAGAATCCGGGGCGGATGCATGCCTGCGGCCATGACGGGCATACGACCATGCTGCTGGGCGCGGCGAAATATCTGGCGGCCAGCCGGAATTTCGACGGCAGCGCCGTCTTTATCTTCCAGCCCGCCGAGGAAGGGCTGGGCGGCGCGCGCGGCATGATCGCCGAAGGGCTGTTCCAGCGCTTCCCCGTCGATGAGGTCTACGGGATGCACAACCAGCCGAACGGCCGGCCCCAACGCGCCACCATCGTCAAGGGTCCGGCGATGGCGGGGGCGTCTTTCTTTGACGTGGCCGTCACCGGCAAGGGCAGCCATGCCGCGATGCCCCAGCAATCGCGCGACCCGCTGGTCGTCGCCTCGGCGCTGGTCGGGCAGTTCCAGACCATTCTGGGCCGCAACCTTGCACCGCTTGAGGCCGGGGTGCTCTCGGTCACGCAGATCCATGCGGGCAGCGCCTATAACGTGGTGCCGGAGACCGCCCAGCTTGCCGGCACGATCCGCTTCTTCAAACCCGAGGTCCGCGACCTGATGCAGACCCGGATGCGCGAGATCTGCGAGGGCTTCGCGCTGGCCCATGGCGTCACCGTCGACATCCGCTTCCGCGAGATCTTCGACGTGCTGCTGAACGATGCCGCGCTGTCCGACGAATGGATGGCCGCCGCCGCCGATATCGTCGGGGCCGAGAATGTCTCGGACCGCGCCGAGCCGATGACCGGGTCCGAGGATTTCGCCGACATGCTGCAACTCGTCCCCGGCGCCTATGGCAATCTGGGCCATGCCGGAACCGTGCCGCTGCACAATCCGGGCTTCGTGCTGGATACCGCGATCCTGCCCGTCGGCGCCTCGATCTATGCCCGCCTGATCGAGCGCCGCCTGCCGATGGAGGCCGCCGCATGAACCCGCTGAACCTGCCCTTCGACGCCGAGGAGATGCTGGAGGGTCTGCGCCCCTGGATCGAATGCGAAAGCCCGACCTGGGACGGTCCTGCCGTCAGCCGGATGATGGCGCTGGCCGCGCGCGACATGACCGCCATCGGCGCCACGGTCGAGACGATCCCCGGCACCATGGGCTTTGGCGATTCGATCCGCGTGACCTTCCCGCATCCCGATCAGGGCAAGCCCGGCATCCTCGTCTCCGGCCACATGGACACCGTCCATCCGATCGGCACGCTGGAAAAGCTGCCCTTCCGGCGCGAGGGTGACATCTGCTACGGCCCCGGCATCATGGACATGAAGGGCGGCAATTACGTCTTTTACGAAGCGATGCGCCAGATCACCCGCGCCGGGCTGGTGACGCCCCTGCCCGTCACCTTCCTTTTCACGCCCGATGAGGAGGTCGGCACCCCTGCGACGCGCGGGCTGATCGAGGATGCCGCGCGGGGCCAGCGCGCCGTGCTGCTGCCCGAACCCGCCTCGCCCGACGGGGGCGCGGTGATCGGGCGCTATGCCATCGCGCGCTTCAACCTTCTGACCGAGGGCCGCCCCAGCCATGCTGGCTGGGCGCTGAAGGACGGGCGCTCGGCCATCGCGGCGATGGCGAGGAAGATCCTCGAGGTCGAGGCGATGACCACCGAGGACTGCACCTTCTCGGTCGGGGTGATCCATGCCGGGCAATGGGTGAACTGCGTCAGCTCGGAATGCCGGGCCGAGGCGCTGAGCATGGCCAAGCGGCAGGAGGATCTGGACCAAGGCGTCGCAGCCATCATGGCACTACAGGGCGAGGAGAACGGTGTCGAGTTCAAGGTGACGCGCGGCGTGACCCGTCCGGTATGGGAACCGCAGCCCGGCACCATGGCGCTTTACGAACTGGCCAAGGGCATCGCCGCCGATATCGGCTTCCAGATGAACGCAGGCTCGGCGGGCGGCGGCTCGGACGGGAATTTCACCGGCGCGATGGGGGTTCCGACGCTCGACTCCATCGGCGTGCGCGGCAAGGGGTTGCATACGCTGGGCGAGCATATCGAGGTCGCAAGCCTCGTCGAGCGCGCGAAACTGGCGGCGGGACTTCTGCTCAACATCCGTTGACCCCGCCTCCCCGGCCGGGTCTAAATCGGCCGGGGATTTGAGGGAGGGAACGGATGGCCATTATCCTTGGCGCCATCGCGGACGATTTCACCGGCGCGACGGATCTGTGCAGCACATGGGTTCAGGCCGGGCTGCGGGTCGTGCAGGTGATCGGCGTCCCCGCTCCGGGTCAGGCGCCCGAGGGTGCGGATGCGGTCGTCATCGCGCTGAAATCGCGCACGATCCCGGCGGGTCAGGCCGTTTCGCAATCCCTCGCCGCGCTCGACTGGTTGCAGGGTCAGGGCGTGCGGCAGGTGGTGTTCAAATATTGCTCGACCTTCGATTCGACGGCGCAGGGAAATATCGGCCCGGTAGCTGACGCGCTGCTGGAGGCGATGGGGCAGGACTTCACCGTCATCTCGCCCGCGTTCCCGAAGAACGGGCGCACGATCTACAAGGGCAACTTGTTCGTGGGCGACCTGCCCCTGGCGGAAAGCCCGATGAAGGACCACCCGCTGACGCCGATGCGCGATTCCAGCCTGATCCGGCTGATGGACGCGCAATCGCGGGGGCGGACGGGGCTGGTGGCCCTGCAAACCGTGCGGCAGGGACCGGAGGCGATCCGCGCGGCCTTCGACCGGCTGCGCGCCGAGGGGTTCCGCTACGGCGTGCCCGATGCGGTCGAGGATGCGGACATGCTGGCCCTTGGCCGCGCACTGGACGGGATGGCGCTGGTCACCGGCGGCTCGGCCGTCGCGATGGGGCTGCCCGCGAACCTGCGGGGCAGCGGCCAGCTTGGCGCGGCGATGCCGCCCCGCCTGCCGCTGGCGGAGGGGCGCGGCGTGGTGCTGGCGGGCAGTTGCTCGACCGCGACGCGGGGGCAGATCGCCCATGCCGCAGCGCGCTGGCCCTCGCTGAAGATCGACATCGACCGCGTGTCGGCGGGGGATGACGTCGCGGCAGAGGCGGTCGAATGGGCCGTGGCGCAGGCGGGCCCGGTGCTGATCTATGGCTCCTCCGACCCCGAGGAAGTGGCCGCGAACCAGCGCCGCCACGGCGTCATGGAAGCGGGCGAGATGATGGAGAGGACGCTTTCCTCGATCGCGCAGGGCCTTCTCGCGCGCGGCTTCTCGCGGTTTCTGGTCGCGGGGGGCGAGACCTCGGGCGCGGTTATCTCGGCCCTTGGCGTCAACGAGTTGGCGATCGGTCCCGAGGTCTGCCCCGGCGTGCCCTGGTGCGGGGCCGCGGTCGGTGGGCGCGCGCTTGCGCTTTGCCTGAAATCCGGAAATTTCGGCGGCCCCGACATGTTCACGCAGGCGCTGGAGATGCTCGATGTCTGAGACGCGCCAACGCGAGGAGATCGCCCGGCTTGCAAAATCGCTGTTCGATCGCGGCCTGACTTTCGGTTCCTCGGGAAATATCTCGGTCCGGCTGGGCGATGGCTGGCTGATGACGCCGACCGGCTCCAGCATGGGGGCGATCGACCCGGCGCGGATCTCGCGCCTCGATCTCGGGGGGAATCTCGTCTCGGGCGACAAGCCGACCAAGGAGAGTTTCCTGCATATGGCGATGTATGGCCGCCGCCCGCGCGCGGGCGCGATCGTGCATCTGCATTCCACCCATTCCGTCGCGGTCAGCTGCCTCAATGACATCGACCACCGCGACGTATTGCCGCCCCTGACCGCCTATTACGTCATGCGAGTCGGCCGCCTGCCGCTGGTCCCCTATTTCGCGCCCGGAGACCTCGATCTGGCGCGCGCGGTCGAGGAAATGGCCTCGGACCATCATGCCGTGCTGCTGGCAAACCACGGGCCGGTGGTGGCGGGAAAATCGCTGGAGGATGCGGTCTATGCGACCGAAGAGCTTGAAGAGACGGCAAAGCTTTTCCTTGCCCTTCGCGGCATGCGGACCCGCCCGCTGACGCCGGAACAGGTTCGTGATCTGGAAGCCCGCTTCCCCCGCAATTTTTGAGGTGGACGCCTGCCGGGAGCGGGGCTAGAAGCGGCCCCCGTCCCCGGCAGACAGTCACAACCGCCGGGCAAAAATCACGCCTCCGCCCCCAGCTTCCGGTTGACAGATGCGCTTTGGCAACGCGACTCAGAAACCCAAAATTCTGGCTTTAGACCACAAGATATGGGTGGCGCGACGCAAAGATTGTCTATATGATGGGTGAACGCGCCAGCGAAATGCGGCAATATCGGGCAATTACCCGCTTGTCCTCGCAGTGCGAAAACAACTGTTAGTAGTTGGCGATTGATTAGGTTCCGGTGTGGGTTTCCGTCGGGGCACTGGCATTCGTCGCTGCGGGCAGGATCCGACACGACCGTATGAAAAAAGAGGGACCACAGGCATGAGCATCACCGTCTATTCCAAACCCGCCTGCGTGCAATGCACCGCCACCACGCGCGCCCTGGACGCCCGTGGACTGGCCTATGACATCGTGGACCTGACCGAGGATGACGCCGCAATGCAGATGGTTGCCTCGCTCGGCTACCGGCAGGCCCCCGTCGTCATCGCCGGCGAGGAGCATTGGGCCGGTTTCCGTCCCGACATGATCGGCCGCCTGTCCTGATCACCTGAGATGGGCGGGCTCATCTTCTTTTCTTCGGCCTCCGGGAACACGGCGCGGTTCGTGACGCGCCTCGGCCTGCCAGCCGACCGCATCCCGACCTCGCCGGGAGAGGAAATGCCCGCACTCGCCCTGCCCTATGTGCTGATCTGCCCGACCTTCGCCGATGGCGAGGGCCGGGGCGCGGTTCCCAAACAGGTGATCCGCTTTCTGAACGATCCGGGCCGCCGGTCCCTGATCCGTGGCGTCATCGCCGCGGGCAACCGGAACTTCGGCGCGACCTTTGCCCTTGCCGGGCGGGTCATCGCCGAGAAATGCAAGGTGCCCGTGCTCTATCGTTTCGAGCTTGCGGGCAATGACGAAGACATTGCCCGCGTTGAAGCCGGGCTTCTTAAATTCTGGGGGACAGAATGCTTGACGATGGCGTAAAGGCCGAGCTGGACTATCACGCGCTGAACGCGATGCTGAACCTTTACGACAGCGAGGGGAAGATCCGCTTCGACGCTGATCGCAAGGCCGCGCACCAGTATTTCCTGCAGCATGTGAACCAGAACACGGTCTTCTTCCATTCGCTGGACGAGAAGCTCGATTATCTGGTCGAGGAAGGCTATTACGAGCCGGAGGTGCTGGACCAGTATTCCAAGAACTTCCAGCGCGCGATCTGGGACGCCGCCTTCAAGCGCAAGTTCCGCTTCCCGACCTTCCTCGGCGCGTTCAAGTATTACACCAGCTATACGCTGAAGACCCGCGACGGGCAGCGTTACCTCGAGCGTTACGAGGACCGCGTGGTCATGGTCGCGCTGACCCTGGCGCGTGGCGACGAGAAGCTTGCGATGAGCTTCATGGAGGAGATGCTCTCGGGCCGCTTCCAGCCCGCGACCCCGACCTTCCTGAACGCCGGCAAGAAATCCCGTGGCGAGCTGATCTCGTGCTTCCTGCTGCGGCTTGAGGACAACATGGAGTCCATCGGACGCTCCATCAACTCGGCGCTGCAGCTTTCGAAGCGCGGCGGGGGCGTCGCATTGATGCTGACGAACCTGCGCGAGGCAGGTGCGCCGATCAAGGGGATCGAGAACCAGTCCTCGGGCGTCATCCCGGTGATGAAGCTTCTGGAGGACAGCTTCTCCTATGCGAACCAGCTTGGCGCGCGGCAGGGCGCGGGCGCGGTTTACCTCAACGCGCACCATCCCGACATCCTGCGCTTCCTCGATACCAAGCGCGAGAACGCGGACGAAAAGATCCGCATCAAGACCCTGTCGCTGGGCGTGGTCATTCCCGACGTGACCTTCGAACTGGCGAAGAAGAACGAGGACATGTACCTCTTCTCGCCCCATGACATCGAAAAGGTCTATGGCGTGCCTTTCTCGGAAATCTCGGTCAGCGAGAAATATGCCGAGATGGTCGATGACAAGCGCATCAAGAAGAAAAAGATCAACGCCCGCGCCTTCTTCCAGACGCTGGCCGAGATCCAGTTCGAAAGCGGCTACCCCTACATCATGTTCGAGGACACGGTGAACCGGGCGAACCCGGTCCATGGCCGCATCACCATGTCGAACCTGTGTTCGGAAATCCTGCAGGTGAACGAGGCCTCCGAGTTCAACGAGGACCTGAGCTATTCGCGCATGGGCACGGATATTTCCTGCAACCTCGGCTCGCTGAATATCGCGGCGACCATGGACGGGCCGGATTTCGGCGCGACCGTCGAGGCCGCGATCCGCTCGCTGACCGCGGTGTCGGAAATGTCCTCGATCGACTCGGTCCCCTCGATCCGGCGCGGCAATGACGAGGCCCATGCCGTCGGCCTTGGCCAGATGAACCTGCACGGCTTCCTCGCCCGCGAGCGCATCCATTACGGCAGCCCCGAGGGCGTCGAGTTCACATCGGTCTATTTCTCCGCCGTCGCTTATCACGCGATCCGCGCCTCGAACCTGCTGGCGCGCGAGAAGGGCGCGAGCTTCAAGGATTTCGAGAAGTCGAAATATGCCGATGGCAGCTTCTTCGACAAATATACCGACCGCGACTGGCTGCCGACCATGGCCGATGTCGCCCGCGTCTTCGAGGGCATCGAGCTTCCGACGCGCGAGGATTGGACGGCGCTGAAGGCCGAGGTCATGGCGACCGGGCTTTACAACCGCAACCTGCAGGCGGTGCCGCCGACCGGGTCGATCAGCTATATCAACAACTCGACCAGCTCGATCCACCCGATCGTCGCCAAGATCGAGATCCGCAAGGAAGGCAAGATCGGCCGCGTCTATTACCCCGCCGCCTTCATGTCGAACGACAATATCGAATATTACCGCGACGCCTATGAGATCGGGCCGGATGCGATCATCGATACCTATGCGGCGGCGACCGAGCATGTCGACCAGGGCCTGAGCCTGACGCTGTTCTTCCCGGCCGAAGCGACGACGCGCGACATCAACCGCGCCCAGATCTATGCCTGGAAGAAAGGCATCAAGACGATCTACTACATCCGCCTGCGCCAGACCGCGCTGGAGGGGACCGAGGTGCAGGGCTGCGTGTCCTGCACGCTCTGAGCCGCGCCGCTGGCGGGGGGCCTTCCGCCCCCCGCACCCCCCGAGGGTATTTGGAAAACGATGAAAAGAGGGGTTCTTCGAGATGAAGGATCAATTGCTGCGGACGCCGCTGCGCGCGATCAACTGGAACCGGCTGGACGACGAGAAGGACCTGGAGGTCTGGAACCGGCTGACCGTGAACTTCTGGCTGCCCGAGAAGGTGCCGCTGTCGAATGACGTGCAGAGCTGGGCGACGCTGCGCCCGGCAGAGCGGGAGTTGACGATCCGGGTGTTTACCGGGCTCACCCTGCTCGACACCGTGCAGAACACCGTCGGCGCGCCCTCGATGATGCCGGATGCGCAGACGCCGCATGAAGAGGCGGTGCTGTCGAACATCGCCTTCATGGAGGCGGTGCATGCGCGCAGCTATTCGTCGATCTTCTCGACGCTCTGCCTGACCAAGGAGGTCGACGAGGCCTTCCGCTGGTCCGAGGAAAACCCGCATCTGCAGGCCAAGGCGCGGCTGATCCTTGAGGAATACAAGGCCGGATCGGACCCGCTGAAGCGCAAGATCGCCTCGGTCTTCCTCGAGAGTTTCCTGTTCTATTCGGGCTTCTACCTGCCGATGTACTGGTCGAGCCGGGCGAAGCTGACCAATACCGCCGACCTGATCCGCCTGATCATCCGCGACGAGGCGGTGCATGGCTATTACATCGGCTACAAGTTCCAGCGCGCGGCCAGCAAGCTCAGCGCCGAAAGGCAGCAGGAGCTGAAGGATTTCGCCTTCTCGCTGATCTTCGATCTTTACGACATCGAGCAGAAATACACCGCCGAGCTTTACGACGGGATCGGGCTGACCGAGGATGTGAAGGCCTTCCTGCATTACAATGCCAACAAGGCCCTGCAGAACCTGGGTTATGAGGCGCTGTTCCCGCCCGCCGCCTGCGAGGTCAACCCGGCGATCATGGCGGCGCTGTCCCCAGACAGCGAGAACCACGACTTCTTCAGCGGCTCCGGCTCGTCCTATGTGATCGGGAAGGCCGTCGCGACCGAGGACGAAGACTGGGATTTCTGATCCCGACAGACCGAAGCGCCCGCCCATATCGGCGGGCGTTTCCTTTTTCCGCCCCTTGCCGCGCCCTTGCGAAGGGCTAGTCTGGCCCGCAAAGCCGGAGTTCGCCATGACCGCCATCACCCTTCTGACCGGGCCTGTCGCCCCCCTGCCCGGCAGCGACCGGCTGAGCGGCATTGCCAAGCGCCCGGTCGATCTGCCGCTGCATCTGGGCCCGGAAGGGTTCGCGGGGGACGAGCAGGCCGACCGGCGGGTGCATGGCGGCGTGGAGAAGGCGGTGCATCACTATCCCCGCGACCATTATCCCGAATGGCAGGCGGATCTGGGGGTGCTTGCGCTGCTCGACGCGCCGGGGGCCTTTGGCGAGAACATCTCGGCCCTTGGGTTGACCGAGGCGACGGTGGCGGTGGGCGACATCTTCCGGCTGGGGGCGGCCTTGGTGCAGGTCAGCCAGGGGCGGCAGCCCTGCTGGAAACTCTCGCAGCGTTTCGGGGTTCCGGACATGGCGCGGCGGGTGCAGGAGAGCGGCCGGACCGGCTGGTATTACCGGGTTCTGGAACCCGGCGAGGTCGCACCGGGCGACGCGATCACGCTGGTTGACCGGCTTGCGCCCGAATGGACATTGCGCCGTCTGTGGCACGCGCTTTACGTCGACCGCCTGAACGTCGCGGAACTGCGGGGCATCGCCGCGCTGGACGTGCTGGCCGAGGGCTGGCGGAAATACGCGATCCGGCGGCTGGAGAGCGGCCGGGTCGAGGATTGGTCCCCCCGTCTGAATGGCCGGCTGGAGGGCAGCGCATGAGGCCGCTCGTCATCTCGATCCAGAGCCAGGTGGTGATGGGCCATGTCGGCAATTCCGCCGCGGTTTTTCCGATGCAGGCGGCGGGGCTGGAGGTCGCGCAGGTTCCGACCGTGGTGTTCTCGAACACGCCCGACTATCCGACGCTGCGCGGCCGCGCCATGCCGGCGGATTTCTTCGCCGACCTGCTCAACGGGGTCTGGGAACGCGGCCTGCCGGAACGTGCGGCCTATCTGGTGACTGGCTATATCGGCTCGCTCGAAGTCGCCCGGCTGGTCGCGGATTTCGTGGCCCGGGCCAAGCGAGCCAATCCCGCACTGGTCTATTACTGCGATCCGGTCATGGGGGACGACGCGCCGGGGCTTTACGTGCCCGAGGTCATCGCCGCGATCCACCGCGACGAGTTGCTGCCGCAGGCCGACCTCGCCTCGCCCAATCCGTTCGAGATCGCCTATCTGACCGGGGAACCCATCGCCTGCCTCGACGACCTGCCGCGTGCGGCAAAGGCGCTGGGGATGGCACCGGGGGCGAGCCTGATCGCGACCGGCTGCCGGCTGCGCGAAACGGCCGAGGGAATGCTGGAAAGCGTGGTGATCGGCCCCAAGGGGGTCACCCGCCATCCGACGCCCTATCTGCCGGTGGCGCTGGCCGGGACGGGCGATCTGTTCGCCGGCCTCATCACCGCCGCGCTGGGATGCGGGCGCACCCTGCCCGCGGCGGTCGATTTCGCGCAAAGCCAAACCTCGCGCGCGCTGGCCTGCGCCGCCCGGCTGGGCACGAAGGAGGTCGTCCTCTCCGACCCCGACTTCCGTGCCGCGCTGCTGACGCTCTAGCTTTTCTTCAGCGCGTTGAGCAGCGCCGCGCCGAAGGCGCCCGGTTCTTCCTTGCCGGCGGGTTTCGCGGTCTTCGGTCCCCGTGTGGGCTGGCCCTTCGGGGCACGTTCGGCCTGGCTGTCGCGGGCCGAGGCGCCGCCATCCTTGCGCATGGTCAGGCCGATGCGCTTCCGGGGCACGTCAACCTCGGTCACGCGGACGCGGACCACGTCGCCCACTTTCACCACCTCGTTCGGGTCTTTCACGAAGCGGTCGGCAAGCTGGCTGATATGGACCAGCCCGTCCTGATGCACGCCGATATCGACGAAGGCGCCGAAGGCCGCAACATTGGTGACGGTGCCTTCCAGCGACATGCCGGGTTTCAGGTCCTTGATCTCCTCGACCCCCTCGGCAAAGCTCGCGGTGACGAAGCTCGGGCGCGGGTCGCGGCCGGGCTTTTCCAGCTCCGACAGGATGTCGCGGATCGTCGGCAGGCCGAAATTCTCGTCCACGAAAGCCTCCGCCCGGACGCCCTTCAGCGCGGCGGCATCGCCCATGATCTGGCGGATGTCGCGGCCACAGGCGGCGACGATCTTCCTCGCGACGCCGTAAGCCTCGGGGTGGACCGAGGAAGCATCCAGCGGCTCCTTGCCGTCGCGGATGCGCAGGAAGCCCGCGCATTGCTCGAAGGCGCGGGGGCCGAGGCCCGCGACCTTCTTCAGCGCCGCGCGCGAGGCGAAGGCCCCTTCGGCGTCGCGATGGGTCACGATGTTCTGCGCCAGCGACGGCCCCAGACCCGCGACATGGGCGAGGAGCGGCGCGGAGGCGGTGTTCAGATCGACGCCGACCGCGTTCACCGCATCCTCGACCACGGCTTCCAGCGTCTTCGCCAGTTGCCGCTGGTCCACGTCATGCTGATACTGGCCGACGCCGATCGATTCCGGCGGCACCTTGACCAGTTCGGCCAGCGGGTCCTGCAAGCGCCGCGCGATCGAGACCGCGCCGCGCAAGCTCACATCGAGATCGGGAAACTCCTTCGCGGCGAGTTCGGAGGCCGAATAGACCGAAGCCCCCGCCTCGCTGACGATGACCTTGACCGGGGCCTTCACGCCTGCGGGCAGGCGCTTCAGCACATCGGCGACCATGCGCTCGGTCTCGCGGCTGGCGGTGCCGTTGCCAATTGCGATCAGCTCGATCTTGTGGCGCAGGATCGCAGCGGCCAGCGCGGCCTCGGCGCCCCGCAGGTCGTTCTTGGGCTGGAAGGGGTAAAGCGTCGCGGTTTCCACCACCTTGCCGGTCGCATCGACGGCAGCAAGCTTCACGCCGGTGCGGATGCCCGGATCAAGCCCGATGGTCGCGCGCGGCCCGGCGGGCGAGGCCAGCAGCAGGTCCTTGAGGTTGCGGCCAAAAACCCGGATCGCCTCGGCATGGGCGCGCTGGCGCAACTCGGTCAAAAGGTCGACATACATCGTGTTCGAGAGGCGCACCCGCCAAGTCCAGCCCGCGACCTTGCGCAGCCATTTGTCGCCCGGACCATCACCCAGCCGCCCCAGCGCCAGGGCGACGATGCCCTCGGCGCGGGTGGTCCCGTCATCGCCTTCGGGGGCGATCTCGATGGTCAGCACCTCCTCCTTGGCGGCGCGCAGGATGGCCAGCGCCCGGTGGCCGGGGATTGCGGACCATTTCTCGGCATGGTCGAAATAGTCGCTGAACTTCGCGCCTTCCTGTTCCTTGCCCGCGACGACCTTGGCCGAGATCCGGCCATCCGTCTGCATGAACTGGCGCAGGCGGCCCAGCAGATCGGCATTCTCGGACAGTTCCTCGACCAGAATGTCGCGCGCGCCGTCAAGCGCGGCTTTCAGGTCGGCGACATTCTCGGTCAGGTAGCCCGCCGCCAGCGCCTCGGGATCGGCGGCGCGGTTGTCCTGAATGGCGCGCAGAAGCGGCTCCAGTCCGTTTTCCCGCGCGATCATCGCCTTGGTGCGGCGCTTGGGCTTGAAGGGCAGGTAGATGTCCTCGAGCGTCGCCTTGGTCTCGGCCCCGGCAACCGCGCGCGCAAGCGCGTCGGTCAGCTTGCCCTGCCCCGCGATCGATTCGAGGATCGCCTTCCGCCGCGCCTCAAGCTCGCGCAGATAGGCCAGTCGTTCGGAGAGCGTGCGCAATTGCGTATCGTCGAGGCCGCCCGTCATCTCCTTGCGGTAGCGCGCGACGAAGGGCACGGTCGCGCCGCCGTCCAGAAGCCCGGTCGCCGCCGTGACCTGCTGGGGCGTCGCATTGATTTCACTGGCAATCCTGCGCGCAATACGGTCGGTCGCGTCCATGTCCGGGCTCCATTCTCTCAGGCCGCCGTCATATCGCGCGCCGTGCCCCCGGCCAAGCGATAGCTGCGGGAAAAGCGAAAGCCTGCCGGTCGGGATCCTGCGCGGCTGGCCCTATCCTGCGCCCGTTCCCGCCCCGTTGCCGCGAAAATCGGCCGGCTTGATCCCGTGGCGCGCCAGCTTGTCGTAGAAGGTCTTGCGCGGCAGCCGCAGCCGCGTCATGGCCCGGCTGGCGCTGCCCCCGGCATGGCGCAGCGCCTCGCGGATCAGGCCGGCCTCGTATTCCGCGACCATGACGGCCAGCCCCTCATCGGGATCGGCGGCGGCTTGCCCCGCTATGGGGGAAAGACCCAGGGCATGGGCCTCGGCAAAGCGGCGAAGCTCGCGCAGGTTTCCGGGCCAGTCATGCGCAGCAAGGCGCGCCAGCGTCGATGGCGTGACCGGCGGGGGCGCAATGTCGAGCCGCGCGCAGGCCTCAAGCAGGAAATGCCGGAAGAGGTCGGGAATGTCCTCGCGCCGCTCGGCCAGTGGGGGCAGCGTCAGGACCACGCCCGACAGGCGGTAATAGAGGTCGCCCCGGAACAGGCCCTTGCGCATCCGCCCCTCCAGATCGCCACGGGACGAGGCGATGACGCGCAGGTCCAGCGGGCGCGGGGCGGCGGCGCCGGGGGGCCAGATCTCTCCGGCCTCGATCAGCGCCATGAGGCGGGCTTGCAGGGCGGGCGAAAGGGCATCCACCTCGTCCAGATACAGCGTGCCGCGATGCGCCGCCTGCAACCGCCCGGCGCTGCGGCCCATCCGCCCCGACGGATCGAGGCCGAGATATTCGGCATCGAACCGCGCCTCGTCCAGCGTCGCGCAGGCGACATGGACAAAGGCGCGCGACCGGCGCGGACCCTGACGATGGATGGCGCGGGCCACGGCCTCCTTGCCCGAGCCGCCCGGCCCCACCAACAGCAGATCGCCCCCGGCCGAGGCGAGGCGTTCGATATTGTCGCGCAGATGCGCCATGAAGGGGCTTTGCCCGATCAGCCGCGTTTCCTGCGCCCGCGCCTGCTGGTGCTGCTGGCGCAGCGCCCGGTTCTCGATCACCAGCGCGCGGGACTGGCAGGCGCGACCCAGCGCGGCGGCAAGCTGGTCGGCGCCCACCGGCTTGGTCAGGAAGTCATAGGCGCCGCGCTTCAGCGCCGCGACCGCCATCGGCACGTCGCCATGCCCGGTCAGCAGGATCACCGGCAGGTCGGGGTCCATCTCGTTCAGGCGGTCGAACAGTTCCAGCCCGTCCATGCCGGGCATCCGCACATCGCTGAGGACCACGCCGGGATAGTCGGGGGGAAGCCCCTCCAGCGCGGCGCCTGCCGAGGCGAAGGGCTCGACCTCGAACCCGGCCAGACGCAGGGATTGGCCCAGCGCCGCCAGCAGGTCCGCGTCATCATCGACCAGCCGGACAAGGCGATCACTTTCCGTCATGCGCGACCCCCGGCAGTTCAAGGACGAAGCTTGCGCCCTGCCCCGGCTGCGGCACGGCGGCAAAGAGCGAGCCGCCGAAATCCCGCGCGATATCCTGCGAGATGACCAGCCCCAACCCCATCCCGCTGGGCTTGCTGGTTGCGAAGGGGATGAAAAGCTGGGCCAGCGCCTCGGGTGAGAGGCCGGGGCCGTTATCGGTGACGGTGATGCGCACGACATCTCCCGTCTCGATGCCGATGCGGATCAAGGGGTCGGGACATCCCGCCAGCGCCTCCTGCGCGTTCTGCAGCAGGTTCACGAGGATCTGCTCCAGCCGCACCGCCTCGGCCATGACGCGGATCTCGGGGCCGATCTCCGGCGCCTCCAGCCGGATGCCCTGCGCGGCGCGCGGGGCCTCGGTCAGCAGCAGCGCGACATCGACCGCCTCGCGCAGCGATACCGGACCGACCGCGCCCGTCGCCTTGCGGGCGAAGCCGCGCAACTGGTCGGTGATGCGCCCGATCCGGTCGGCCATCCGCGCGATGCCCGAGAGGTTCGCCGCCACATCGGGGGCCTGATCCGCTGGCAGCATCGCCGCCCCGTTCTCGGCTAGCAGGCGGATGGTGGCGAGGGGTTGGTTCACCTCATGCGCGACGCCGGCGGTGATCTGACCCAGCGCCGCCAGCTTGTTGGCCTGAACCATCTCGTCCTGCAGGCGCGAGAGGCGCTTTTCGGTCGCCTGCCGCTCGCGCATCTCGTCCGAGAGGGCGCGCGTGCGCTCCTCGACCGCGCGTTCCAGATCCGCGCGATAGCGGCGGCCGGCCTCGGCCTCCCTCGCCGCGCGCCTGCGCTGGCGCAAAAGCAGCAACGCCGGAACCGAGAGCAGCGCCAGCCCGAAGCCGACCGTTCCCAAGGTCAGCAGCGCCGCATGGCGCGCCGGGCGGGCAGAGCTTGCGATCGTCATCGTCCAGTCGGTGCCCGGCACGGCCGCCCGCGCCAGCACGGCATCGGCAACCGGAGGGGCGAGGCCAAAGCGCAGCGCCGGATTGCCCGACAGGATCACCTGCCCGGCGGCATCGGTCACATAGGTCAGCGCGGCGTCATCGGCCCAGTTGCGCTCCAGCGGGTCGAACTCGACCTTGACCACCACCACGCCCAGCCCCTCGCCGCCATCATCCGGCGCGCGCCTGACATCATGCGAGAGGTAAAGGCCGGGGCGGTTGCTGACGGTTCCCAGCGCGAATTGCGTCGCCTCGCCTTGCAGGACGGCCTCGCTGAAATAGTCGCGGAAGCTGTAATCCTGTCCGACGAAACTGTCCGGCTCGTCCCAGTTCGAGGCGGCGATCGCCGTCCCCTGCCGGTCCAGAAGATAGATGACGGCGCTGTCGGTCTCATCCCGCAGGTGGTCCAGCTTCTGCGAGGCGGCCAGCCTGTCGCCCGGATCGGCGCTGAGCAGCGCCTGCCGCATCATCGCGTCATCGGCAAGAACCGTCGCCACCGCCCGCTGACGCAGCAGCACGCTTTCCAGCGCCTGCACGCGCGAGCGCAACTCGACCTCTTGCGTCATGCGCAGATCGGCCAGAGCATTCTGGTGGCCAAGATGGAACCCCGCCGCAAGCAGGGCGAGGACGGCCAGCGCCACGGCCAGCAGCGGCCATTGCGCCCGCCAGCGCGGCGCGGCGGCACCCTGCCCGGTCTGGTCCTGCGCCATGATTCCCCTTTGCCATGACTGTGCGGAAACTCACACTAGCACGAATCAATAGTGTGGAAAACCACACATATTTCACGGCCAACCCGCATCAAAACCACATGAAATCAGCGCATTGCAGCCATGCGCCCAGCGTTTGGCCGCCACGCCGGGGGCAGGTAAAAAAACCGTCACAACATGACATCGCAGGTTGGAGGAGGCCTCAATGCAAATCGACATGTCGGCGCAGCCGAACCCCCACGCATCCCGCCCGTTCTATCGCCATCTTTATGCACAGGTGCTGATCGCCATCATCGCCGGCGCGCTGATCGGGCATTTCTATCCGCAGACCGGTGAGGCGCTGAAGCCGCTTGGCGATGCGTTCATCAAGCTCGTCAAGATGATCATCGCTCCGGTGATCTTCCTGACCATCGTCACCGGGCTTGCCGGCATGGGCACGCTGAAGGGCGTCGGCTCGGTCGTTGGAAAGGCCTTCGCCTATTTCCTGACCTTCTCGACGCTGGCGCTGATCGTCGGCCTGATCACCGCCAATGTCATCCAGCCCGGCGCGGGCATGAACATCGACCCCGCCTCCCTCGATGCAAGCAAGGTCAGCACCTATGCCGCGAAGGCGCATGAGACCTCGCTGACCGGCTTCGTCATGGACATCATCCCGACGACGCTCGCCTCGGCCTTTGTCGAGGGCAACATCCTTCAGGTCCTGTTCGTCGCGATCCTGTTCGGCATCGGCGTGATCCTCGTCGGCGAGAAGGCGAAACCCGTGGTCACGCTGTTCGAGACGCTGAGCCATGTCGTCTTCCGCGTCGTCGACATCCTGATGAAAGCGGCCCCGATCGGAGCCTTCGGCGCCTTCGCCTTCACCATCGGCAAATACGGCATCGCCTCGGTCGTGAACCTCGCGACGCTGGTCGGCACCTTCTACCTGACCTCGGCGCTGTTCGTGATCGTAGTGCTGGGCGCGGTCTGCATGGCGAACGGCTTCTCGATCCTGCGCCTGATCGCCTATCTCAAGGCCGAGATCCTGCTGGTCCTAGGCACGTCCTCGTCGGAATCCGCGCTGCCCGCGCTGATGGAGAAGATGGAGAAGGCGGGCTGCCGCCGCTCGGTCGTGGGGCTGGTCGTGCCGACGGGCTATTCCTTCAACCTCGACGGCACCAATATCTACATGACGCTGGCCGCGCTGTTCATCGCGCAGGCGACGAATACCGACCTGACCATCTCGCAGCAACTTCTGCTGCTGGCGGTGGCGATGCTGTCGTCTAAAGGCGCGGCGGGCGTCACCGGGGCGGGCTTCATCACGCTGGCCGCGACGCTCTCGGTCGTGCCGACGGTGCCGGTCGCCGGGATGGCGCTGATCCTTGGCGTCGACCGCTTCATGTCGGAATGCCGCTCGATCACCAACTTCATCGGCAATGCCGTCGCCACCATCGTCGTCAGCCGCTGGGAAGGCGCGCTGGACCGCGAGGCGCTGGACCGCGCGCTGGCCGGCGAGGCCGAGGGCCATGTCCGTCCCGTCACCGTGCTTGAGCCCGCACCCGCCGGGCTGCGTCTGGGCGAGGCCAGCGCCGACTGATCATCGGCGCGACCCAAGGGCAGCTCCTCCCCGCTGCCCACCCGGGAGAGGCCGCGACCCGCAAGGGCCGCGGCCTTTTCATTGGCTCAGCTTGATCGGCAGGCGCACCGTGATCCGCTGGCTCTGCATATCGGGGGTAAAGGGCGGCATATTGGGCAAGGCCGACATGGCACGGATCAAGCTTGTGTCATCCGGCGCCGATCCGGTCGCGCTTTCCATCCGGACTTCACTGACCGTGCCATCAGATGCAATGACGGCGCTCAGAATGCCCCTACTCTCGGCCTTACCCGCACCGACAGCCCGCTTGCTATGGAAAAGATGTGACATGTTCGCCTCGACCCGCGCCTGCACAGCGCGCTTCCATTCGCGCTCATTTTTGGGGGCGGGCAGACCAGAGCCTCCAGCCTGCTCGGCAACAGCCGGGACAGCGAGCAGGGTGGAAAGCGCAAGCAGGACGACACGAAGCATGATTATTCCCTGAGGATGGATTCGGCCGCAGTCTCGCAATTTCCCGAAATCCACGCAAGCAAAGGAAAAGCCGTCCTTTTTCAAGGACGGCTCGCGGTCGCTTCGCTGGCACGATTGGCTCAGGCGGGCACGGCAACCGGGGCCGCGATGCGCTTCTTGACCAGCCCCAGCGCCGCGACCGAAACGGCCGTCCCGGCCAGCATGGCGATGACGAAGCCCGGCAGGTTCACCACCGCATTCGGGATCGGCAGGACGAAGATGCCGCCATGGGGCACCTTCAGCTCGACGCCCAGCACCATGCAGATCGCCCCGGCGACCGCCGAACCCGCGATCAGCGACGGGATCACCCGCAGGGGATCGCGCGCGGCGAAGGGGATCGCCCCCTCGGTCACGAAGGCGAGGCCAAGGACGAAGGCGGCGTTCCCGGCCTCGCGCTCCTCCAGCGTGAAGCGCGAGGGGAAAAGGCGGCTCGCCACCGCCAGCGCCAGCGGGGGCGTCATGCCCGCGCACATCACCGCCGCCATCGGCCCGGTGACGTTCGAGGCGATGAGCGTGGTTCCGAAGACATAGGCCGCCTTGTTGACCGGCCCGCCCATATCCACCGCCATCATGCCGCCAAGGATCAGGCCGAGGATCAGCGCCGAGGCGCCCTGCATCCCCTGCAGCCATGCCGTCATCGCTGCCAGCACCTGCGCGGTCGGGCCGCCGACGACATAATACATCAGGAGGCCGGTCAGCGCCGTCCCGAGCAGCGGCAGGATCAGCACCGGCTTCAACCCCTGCAGCGTCCGGGGCAGCGGGATCGCGCGGTTCAGCGCCATGACAGCGTAGCCCGCGATGAAACCTGCAAGGATCCCGCCAAGGAAGCCCGCGCCGATCGTGCCGGCGATGACGCCTCCGGTCATGCCGGGGGCGATGCCGGGCCGGTCGGCGATGGAATAGGCGATATATCCCGCCAGCGCCGGGACCATCAGCGTGAAGGCGCCCTTCGAGCCGATCTGGAACAGCGTATGGCCCAGCGTCCCCGCGTATTGGTCCTCATAGACATAGATCCCGCCCAACGCGAAGGCGATCGCGATCAGCAGTCCGCCCGCGACGACAAAGGGCAGCATGAAGCTTACGCCGGTCATCAGGTGCTTGTAGAACCCGGTCCTCTGCGCCGGGGCCGCGGCCTCGGTCGCCACGCCCGCGCTGCCGCCCTGAACGGTTGCCTCGGCCAGGGCCTTGCGGATCAGCGCCGCGCCGTCATTGATCGCGGGCTTGGTCGCCGACTGGAAGACGCGCTTCCCGGCAAAGCGCGAAAGCTCGACCTGCCGGTCGGCGGCGATCACCACCAGATCGGCGGCAGCGATCTCCTCGGGCGTCAGCGCGTCCTGCGCACCGACCGAGCCCTGCGTCTCGACCCTGATCCGGTGGCCCAGCGACTTCGCCCCCTCCTGCAACCCCTCGGCCGCCATGAAGGTATGGGCGATCCCGGTCGGGCAGGAGGTGATGGCGACGATCTTCAGCGCCGCCTGCCCGGCGGGTGCTGCGGGCGCACTGCCCGCCTCGCGCGACAGCACGCTTTCGGGGTCGGCCAGCACTTCGGCGATGCTGACGCGCAGCGGGTCATGTCCAGCAAGGGCGGCATCGTCAGGGACGTCACCGACCAGAAGCAGGCGTCCCGCGCGGCGGAGCGACTCCGGTCCCAGCGGGTCGGTGATGCCCTCGGGCGTGCGCAACTCGACCTCGATCCCCCGGCCCAGCGACCGGGCGGCCTTCTTCAGCGCCTCGCGGGCAAGGATCGCATGGGGACCCATCTCGCTTGCGCCGATAATGGCAATGGTCTGATCCATCCTGTCTCCTTCACGTCCGGAACGGCGCGCGCCCGGCAATCATCCCTGTCCGACCCCGCTCAACCGGACCCCGGCGGCGATGGCGCGCACCTCGGCGACGGGGGGCAGATGCGGGCCGGCATTCCTGAGCTTGCCGGCGGCGAATGCGGTCGCCTGCCGGGCCAGCGCGGGCAGCGAAAGCCCCTCGGCCAAGGCAGCGGTTATGCCCGCGACCATCGCATCCCCGGCCCCGACCGTGCTGCCGCGCGAAAGGTCCGGCGGCCGCGCGATCACCCCACCCTCGGCCGAGAGGAACAGCGCCCCTTCGGTCCCAAGCGAAATGACGACCAGTTGGATGCCCCGCGCCAAAAGCTCCCCGGCCGCGTCGATCAGCGCCGCGGGGTCCGAGAGCGGACGGCCAAGCGCCACCTCCAACTCATGCCGGTTCGGCTTGAGGGCATAGGGCAGCGCCTCGCGCGGGGCGGCAAGCGCGCGGGCCAGCGGCGCGCCGCTGACATCGAGGATCACCCGCACGCCCCGCCGCGCCAGATCGGCCACCATGCATTCGGTCAGATCCTCGGGCAGTCCCGGCGGCTGGCTGCCCGAGATGACGACAAGGTCGCCCGCCCCGGCATGGGCAAGCTGGTTCGAGACCGCCTTGGTATCCGCCGCCCCGGCGGTGAAGCCGGGCAGGTTCACATCGGTGGTGCGGCCATCCACCTCGAGCAGCTTGATATTGGTGCGTGTCGCGCCCGCGACGCGGATCATGTGGTCGGCGATGCCCTTGGCGGCAAAAAGCTGCTCGAACGCGGCGGCATTGTCGCGGCCCAGAAGGCCCGTCACCACCACCTTCATCCCCCAATCGGCGAGACAGGAGGCGACATTGACCGCCTTGCCGCCGGGATCGAGGCGGCTTGCATCGGCGCGCAGCACCTCCCCCGGCTCCAGCCGGTCAAGCCGGACTGTCTGGTCGATCGCGGGGTTGAGCGCGAGGGTGCGGATCATCATGCGACCTCCTCTTGGTCCTGCGCGCTGGCAAGCGCCCGGACGGCGGCCGCATCGACCGCCTCCAGCGCGCGCCCGGCCAGCGCCTGCAAACCCGCCAGATCCGACTGGCGGATACGTTCCTTGACGGCCGGAATGTCGCGCGGGGTCATCGACAGCTCGTCAACGCCAAGCCCGGTCAACAGCGCCGCACCAAAGGGATCGCCCGCGATGCCGCCGCAGACCCCGACCCAGCGCCCGTGGGGGCGCGCGCCGCGCACGGTCAGGTCGATCAGCTTCAGCACCGCCGGGTGCAGGCTGTCCGCCTCGGGCGCGAGGACCGGGTTCTGGCGGTCGATCGCCAGCGTGTATTGCGTCAGGTCATTGGTCCCGATCGAGAAGAAATCCGCATGGGGCGCCAGCCGGTCGGCAAGCAGCGCCGCCGAGGGCACCTCGATCATGATGCCCAGCGGGATCTCGGGCGCGTCGAGATCCTGCCGGATCTGCCCGCAGGTCGCGCGCAGGCGCAGCAGTTCATCGACCGAGGTGATCATCGGGAACATGACCGAGATCCGCGCCCCGTCCCGCGCCGCGCGGTAAAGCGCGCGAAGCTGCGGCACCAGCAATTCGGCCCGGCGCAGCAGAAGCCGCGCACCGCGCACGCCAAGAAACGGGTTCTCCTCGCGCGGGAGGTCAAGGTAGCTCACCTGCTTGTCGCCGCCGATATCCAGTGCGCGGATCACCAGCGGCCGGTCACCCATCGCGCGGGCCATGTCGGCATAGGCGCGATACTGGTCCTCCTCGCTGGGGCTGTCGCCGCGTTCGAGGAACAGGAACTCGGTCCGCATCAGCCCGACGCCCTCTGCCCCCTGCTCGATGGCGAAAGCCGCCTGCTCGGCAAGGTTGATATTCGCGCCGATCGCGATTTCGTGCCCGTCGCGGGTGCGGGCCGGCAGGGCGCGGGCCTCGGCCGCATGGGCGCGCTTCTGCTCCTCGCCCGCGATCCAGTCACGGGCCGAGGCGAGGTCGGCCGCGTCCGGGTCCAGATAAAGCCGCCCCGCATTGCCGTCGATGATCGCCTGCGCGCCATCGGCCAGCCGCGACAGCGCGGCCCCGGCGCCGACCACGGCGGGCAGACCCAGCGTCCGGGCAAGGATCGCGGTATGCGAGGTCGGCCCGCCCTGCGCGGTCACCAGCCCCGCGACCCGACCGGCATCGAGCCCGGCGGTATCGGTCGGCGTCAGGTCATCGGCGATCAGGATCGCACCCATGGGCACCTCGGCCGGGGCGGGTTTCGCAAGCGTGGGGTCGATCAGCGCCAAGACGCGCTGCCCGACATCGCGCAGATCGACGGCCCGACCGGCCAGCACGGCATTTCCAACATTCTGAAGCTGCCCCGCCGTCTCGGCCACCGCCTGATGCCAGGACCAGGCAAGGCCATGTCCCTCGACCAGTTTCTGCGAGGCCAGCGTAATCAGTTGCGGATCGTCGAGCAGCGCCGATTGCGCGCGGAAGATCCCCGCATCGGCCTCGCCCAGCCGGCGGGCAGTGTCATCGGCCAGCGCGCGAAGCTGGTCCTGCGCGCGGGCCAGCGCCTCATGCAGGCGGTCGGCGGATTGCGCGAGGGGGCTTGCCTCGTCGGGGATCGTGACCGGCCCCGCCTCCATCCTGTGCAGCACGCCGATGGCAAGGCCGGGCGAGGCCGCAACCCCCTCGACCGCATCGGCCCCCTCGCCCTGCGGCAGCCAGCCGCCGCCGGCGCGGGCGGCGCGGCGCTTTTCCTCGGCCTTGGCGGCCTCGGCCTTTTCGCGCGCGGAAAGGCCGGTCATCACCACCCGCAGCGTGGCCAGCGCATCGGCGGCATCGGCCCCTTCGGCCGAGATCGTCACCGCCTCGCCGTCCTGAATGCCGAGTTGCAGAATCGAGATCATGTTGCGGGCATCGGCCACTTCCTCGCCCTTGCGCAGCCGGATGCGGGCGGCAAAGCGGCGCGCCGTCTCGGCCCATTCCGTCGCGGGTCGGGCGTGGAGGCCGTTTGGATAGTCGCAGACCCATTCGAAGCCTTGCGCGAAATCCCCCTGCGGCGCGGCCACGGCCGCGACCGCCTCCTCACCGCTCAGGGCCGCGACGATCACGCCCGGATCATCCGTCGCCGAGAGCAGGGCCAGCCGTTCCTCGTCCTGCATCAGCCGGGTCAGGCGGCGCAGGATGCCGATATGCGCGTCCGAGCGGGCGGCGATGGCCACAACCAGCGTCGCCTGCTGGTCGGCATTCCATGCCACGCCGTCACGGATCTGGAGGACGGCGATCCCGTCGCGCAGGATCATGTCGCGATCCTCGACCATGCCATGCGGGATCGCTATGCCCTTGCCGAGATAGGTGTTCGAAGCCGCTTCGCGCCGTTCCATGCTGGCGTCGAAGCCTGTGCGCACGAAACCGCCCGACACCAGCAAGGCTGAAAGCTGCCCGATCGCATCGGCCTTGTTCGTCACCCGCGCATCGAGGCGGACAAGCTCTGCGGGCAGAAGACCTGCTGCTCCATTCATGCCCGTTCCCTCCCATCTTCGCATTTCGCTGATTCCTAGCGCAGATGTGGAAACGTTTCCATCATATTTTCGCCAGGTTGTGCCGAGCCTCTCTCCATGACGGATAAAAATCTTGCTTTTGCAACAAATTGCCCCGATGATCCTGGCCTCTTGAACCAGCAACGTTTCCACAAAATCATGAGCATCGGTATCAAGGACGTAGCCCGCGCGGCGGGCGTGGCGCCTTCGACAGTGTCCCGCGCCCTTGGCAAGGGGCCGGTCAGCGCCGAGGTGCGCCGCAAGGTCGAGGCGGCGGTGGCCCAGACCGGCTACCGGCCGAACCTTTCGGCGCGCCGCCTGCGTTCGCAGCGTTCGATGACCATCGGGCTGGTGGTCGCCGATATCCGCAATCCGTTCTTCACCCAGCTTTCGCGCGCCGTCGAGGACGAGGCCTATCGCGCCGGAATGCGGGTCTTCCTGTGCAATACCGACGAAGACCCCGCGCGCGAGCAGATGTATCTGGAGCTGATGGCCGAAGAACGCGCGGCGGGGCTGATCCTCGCGCCGACCCGCTTCATTGCCGGGCGGGCGCTGGCGGATTTCCCGGTGCCGACGGTGCTGGTGGATCGCAGCCTGACCGGCGGGCCGCGCGATACCGTGGTGCTGGACAATGCCGGGGCGATGCGCCTGCTGGTCGATCACCTGATCGAGGGCGGGCGGCGGCGCATCGCTGGCCTGTTCGGCGCGACCTCCGGCACGGGGAGCGAGCGGCGCGCAGCTTATGAGGCGCGGATGGCCGAGCTTGGTCTCGCGCCCATCGCCCGGACCGCCCCGCCCAATCCCGAGGGCGGGCGCGAGGCGCTGGAGCGTCTGCTGGACGAGGAGGCGCCCGAGGCACTGATCCTCTCGAACGGGCTCTTCGTCGGCGCGGCGCTGCGGCTCTGCCGCGACCGGGGCCTTGCGATCCCGCAGGGCATGGCGCTGGCGGGTTTCGACGACGAGGCCTGGACCTCGCTGGTCGAGCCGGGGATCACCGTGATCCGCCAGCCGGTCGATGCCTTCGGGCGCGAGGCGATGCAGATGCTGCGCGGGCGCATCGCCACGCCCGGCCAGCCCTATCGCACGGTGATCCTGTCGGGAGAGCTGGTCATCCGCGGATCGACCGCCCCGGCGTAAGCGGCGCTCAGGTCACGACGCCGATCTGCCAGGGCACGAATTCGTCCTGGCCGTAACCCAGCTCCTCGCTTTTCGATTTCTTGCCCGAGGCGCAGTCAATCATCATCCCGAAGATGACCTCGCCCAGTTCCTCGATCGTGGCCTCCCCCTCGATGATGCCGCCGCAGTTCAGGTCCATGTCGTCCTGCTGCCGCTTCCATGTCGCGGTATTGGTCGAGAACTTCAGCGAGGGCGCCGGAACGCAGCCAAAGGCCGATCCGCGCCCGGTGGTGAAGCAGATCAGGTTCGCGCCCGATGCGACCTGCCCCGTCGCCGAAACCGGGTCATAGCCGGGGCTGTCCATGAAGACCATGCCATGTTCAGTGACCTGTTCCGCATATTCATAGACGCCGCGCAGGTTGGTGGTGCCGGCCTTGGCGACCGCCCCCAGCGATTTCTCAAGGATCGTGGTCAGCCCGCCCGCCTTGTTCCCGGCCGAGGGGTTGTTGTTCATCTCAGCCCCGTTGCGGGAGGTGTGCTTCTTCCACCAGTCGATGCGGGCGATCAGCTTCTCGCCGACCTCGCGCGTCTCGGCGCGGCGGGTCAGCAGATGCTCGGCGCCATAGATCTCGGGCGTTTCCGACAGGATCGCGGTGCCGCCATGGCTGACGAGGATATCGACGGCATGGCCAAGCGCCGGGTTCGCGGTGATGCCGGAATAGCCGTCCGAGCCGCCGCATTGCAGCCCCACGACCAGTTCGGAAACCGGGATCGGCTCACGCGCGATGGCATTCGCCGCGGGCAGCATGGCCCTGATCTGGGCAATGCCATGCTCGATCGTCTTCGGCGTGCCGCCCTGATCCTGAATGGTGAAGGCCTTCAGCTTCGCGCCCTCGGCCAGCCCGCCCTGCGCCATGATCTCGGAAATCTGGTTCGTCTCGCAGCCGAGGCCGATGAAGAGGACGGCGGCAAAGTTCGGATGCGTGGCGAAACCCGCGAGCGTGCGGCGGACGATGCGCATGGATTCGCTCTTGCTGTCCACCGCGCAGCCGATGCCATGGGTCAGCGCGACGACGCCGTCCACATTCGGGAAATCGGCCAGCGCCTCGGGGCGGATGTCGCGGCGGAAATGATCCGCGATCGAGCGCACGACGCGGGCCGAGCAGTTCACCGAGGAGATGATCCCGATATAGTTCCGGGTGGCCGCGCGCCCGTCCGGGCGGCGATAGCCCATGAAGGTGGCAGGCTCGGCCGCCGGTGCCGTCGGGCGGGCATCCGCGCCGATGGCATGATCCATCTCCACATCCGTCATGGCGAGGTTGTGGACATGGATATGGCTGCCCGCCGGGATCGCGGCCGAGGCAAGGCCGATGACCTGATTATAGCGCCGGACCGCCTCGCCCATCGCAATGTCGCGGGTGGCGATCTTGTGGCCGGGCGGGATGTCCTGCCGCGTGGTGACGCCCTCCCCGGCCAGTTCGGTGCCAGCGGGGATGGGCTGGGTCGCGATGACGACATCGTCCTCGGGACGCAGGCGGATGATGGCTGGCACGGTCTTGGGCGCGCTCATGGCTGGGCTCCGTTCCTTCAGAGGTCGAGTATGGCCTTGATCACGCCCGCCTCTGGGCGCGACCAGTCCTGAAATAGGTGCACCCCGTCCGACAGGGAACCCCGATGGGTGTTCAGCGCCCGCGTCGGCACCCGGCCGGCCTGCATCTGGCGCACCACCTCGGCGAAATCGTCGGGCTGGGCATTGCGGCTGGCGATCAGCGTCGCCTCGCGCTTGTGGAATTCCGGGTCCGAGAAGCGGATATCCTGCCGCACCACCGACAGCAGCACATAGCGCGCGCCATGGGCAAGGAAGCCGAAGCCGCGCTCGATCGGGGGCGCGGCCCCGGTCGCGTCGATCACCACGTCGAACCAGTCGCCGCCGGTCGCCTCTGCCGCATTGGCCTCGGCCCCTGCATCGGCAATGAGGACCGCATCGGCGCCAAGCCCGGATTGGGCGAAACTCAGCCGGTCCTCGCGCGTGTCCATGACGGTGACATGCGCGCCGCGCGCCTTGGCGAAGATGATCGCCGACATGCCGATCGGGCCGGAGCCCGTCACCAGCACGCGGTCCTGCGGTCCGATTCCACCCCGCTTCACCCCATGCGCGCCGATGGCGAGGAATTCGATCATCGCCGCATCATCAAGCGGAATGCCCCCGGTCGGGATCACGTTCTGCGCAGGCACCGAGATCAGCTCGGCCATGCCGCCATCGGTATGGACGCCCAGCACGCGGATATTGCAACAGGCATTGGTCAGCCCGATGCGGCAGGCCTGACAGGTTCCGCAGGAGAGGTAGGGCACGATATAGACCGGATCGCCCGCCTTCAGCCCGCTTTCCGGCCCCGCCTCCTCGACCGTGCCTGAGAGTTCGTGACCCATGACGCGCGGATATTCGAGGAAGGGGTGCTTGCCGCCGAAGATGTGGAAATCGGTGCCGCAGATCCCGACATGGCGGATGCGGACCAGCACCTCACCCTCGCCCCGCGCGGGTTCGGGGCGCGAGATCAGGGCAAGGCGTCCGGGTTCCTCGCAGATCAGGGCCTTCATCACAGTGTCCTTTCGTTCAGGGCCGCGAATTCGGCGGCGGCGGCAATCACCGCGCCGCGCCATTCGGGGCTGGCGGCCAGCGCGGGCGGCAGGAGGCCGGGCAGGTCAAGGAAGGCTGCAACGGGGTCATCCGACCTCGCCGCCGCCAGAAGCTCGTCGCGGCGGGGATCATCGGCATCCTGCCGCAGCCGGATCGCCGCGATCCATGCGCCCGTCGCGCGGGCAAAGGCGGTGATCTCCTGCCCGGCGGCCAGCGCGTCCACGGCCGGAGAGAAGATCCGCTGCGGCAGTTTCTGGGTCGAATCCATCGCGATCTGGATATTGCGATGGGCGATGGCGGGATTGGCGAAGCGGCGGATCAGCTCCTCCATATAGCTGTCGAGGTCGATCCCCGGCACCGGGTCCAGCACCGCCCGCGCCGCCAGCATATGCGCGCGGACCTGCGCGACCAGCGCCGGCACCCGCATCACGTCGCGCACATGCTCCAGCCCCTGCAGGATGCCCAGATGCGCGATCAGCGTATGGCTGCCGTTCAGCATCCGCAGCTTCATCTTCTCATAGGGCTCGACATCCGCGACAAGGACGGCGCCCGCCGCGTCCCATGCCGGGCGGCCTTGCGGGAAATCGTCCTCGATCACCCATTGGATGAAGGGCTCGGTCTCGATCGCCAAAGCATCCTCGGCCCCGGTCAGGCTGGCCGCGCGGCTGCGTGTCGCCTCGGTCGCGGCAGGGACGATGCGGTCGACCATGCTTGAGGGGAAGGCCACCTCGGTCGCGATCCAATCGGCAAGCTCGGGATCGGTGATGGCGGCGAAGTCGATCACCAGCCGGCGCAGGACATGCCCGTTCGAGGGCAGGTTGTCGCAGGACAGCACGGTGAAGGGCGCGGTCCCGGCCTCGCGCCTCAGGCGCAGCCCCTCGACCAGCAGGCCCACCGCCCCGCCGGGATGGGCCGGATCGGCAAGGTCGGCCGCGATCGAGGGATGGTCGCGATCCAGCCCCCCCGTCGCCAGGTCGAGGCCATAGGCCTTCTCGGTCACGGTCAGGGTGACGATGCGGATCGCCGGATCGGCCAGATGCTCCAGCACGGCGGCCACGTCCTCGGCCGCGCAAAGCCAGTCCTCGGTCACGCCGATCACCTCGGCGCTGTCGCCCTCCGGGCCGCGCGTGACGACGGTATAAAGCCCGTCCTGCGCCTCAAGCTCGCGGATCGGCCCGGCCGAGCGCAGGTTGACTGCGATGATGCCCCATGCGCCGGGATCGGCATTCAGCGCGGCCTGGGTAAAGACCGCCTGATGCGCGCGGTGGAAGGCGCCGAAGCCCAGATGCAGGATGCCCGGCAGCAGCGTCGCGCGATCAAAACCGGGCAGCGTGACCGTGTCGAGCAGCAACGACTGAGACGAAAGCCGGGTCATGCGAAGGCCCCCAGTCGCGGATGAGACAGCGCCCGTTCGATCCCGCGCAGCTCCGCCAGCCCTTTCAGCCGCCCGATGGCGGGATAGCCCGGCTGCGCGCCCCGCGTCAGGTCGTCGAGGATCTCCTGCCCATGATCGGGCCGGATCGGGATCTGGTGATCCTCGCGCCCTTCCTCGCGGCGGCGCTTCTCCTCGGCGAGCAGGGCGGCGATGACCTCGACCATGTCGGTGCCGCCTTCCAGATGCTCGTCCTCATAGAAGGAGCAGGGGATGCTCCCGGCCTCGCGGGTGACATTCCGCAGATGGACGAAATGGATGCGATCGGCGAAATCGCGGGCGATCTGCGGCAGGTCGTTGTCGGCCCGCGCCCCAAGCGAGCCCGAGCACAGCGTCACCCCGTTTGCCCGGGTATCGACCGCGCGTAGCATATGGGCATAATCCTCGCGCGTCGACAGGATGCGCGGCAGGCCCAACAGTGGCCATGGCGGATCATCGGGATGGGCGCAGATATTGATCCCGACCTCCTCGGCGACCGGAACCACCTGCGACAGGAAATCGACCAGATTGCCGCGCAGCCGGGTCGCGTCGATGCCCTGATAGCTGCGCAGCTTGGCCAGCAGTTGCTCCAGCGTATAGCCATCGGCCGAACCCGGAAGCCCCGCGCCGACATTGCGGCCGAGTTCCGCGATCCGGGCATCGGACATGGCGGAGAAACGGCGCGCGGCCTCGTCCCGCAGGGCCTCGGGATAATCCCCGGCGGCACCCGGACGCTTCAGGATATGCAGGTCGAAAGCCACGAAATCGGGCAGGTCGAAGCGCATGGCGCGGGCGTGCTGATGCGTCTCCCAGCGCAGGTCGGTGCGGGTCCAGTCCAGCACCGGCATGAAATTGTAGCAGACCGTCTGGATGCCGCATTGCGACAGCCGCCGCAGCGTCTCCTGCCAATTCGCGACATGGGTGCGCCAGTCGCCGGTCTGGGTCTTGATCTCCTCGGAAACCGGGACGCTCTCGACCACGTCCCATGTCAAACCGCCGGCGCGCATCTCCTCCTGCCGCTGGCGGATGCCCTCGACCGTCCAGACCTCGCCGGTCGGGACATGATGCAGGGCGCTCACGATGCCATGCGCGCCCGCCTGCAGCGCGTCGCGCACCGTCACCTTGTCCACGGGGCCGAACCAGCGCCATGTGTATTTCATTCCGGTTGCTCCCGATGGGCAAAGGTCAGCTGCACCTTGCAGGCGATGCTGCGGTCCGAGGCGAGGTCGAAGGCCTCCCGCGCCTCTTCCAGCGGCAGGCTGTGGCTGATGATGGGCCGCACGTCGATCGCGCGGCTGCCTATCAACCGCACCGCCTCGGCGAATTCCTCGTGGAAGCGCTGCGAACCGCGCCAGGTCACCTCTTTCCCGACCAGCGCGTTCAAGGGGATCGTCATGTCGCCGGTCACGCCGACCTGAATGATGGTCCCGCGCGGGCGGATCGCGGCGAATGCCGTGCGCAGCGCCGGTCCGGCGGCCGAGCAGTCGAAGATCAGGTCGATCTGCCCCTTGTCCTTCTGCAAGGGCTCCAGCGCCCCCGCATCGCTCGCGACATCGATGATGGCCGAGGCCCCCATGGCGCGCGCGCGCCCCAGCGCCGCATCGGTCAGGTCGGTGACAATGACCTCGCCCGCGCCCGCCTCGCGCAATGCGGCCAGCACCAGCAGCCCGATCGGCCCGGCCCCGGTCACCATGACCCGAAGCCCGGACAGATCACCCAGCAGATCCCGCGCCTGCCCCACCGCATGCAGGCAGACCGCCAGTGGCTCGGAACAGGCGGCCTCGCCCTCGGTCACGCCCTCGGGAAAGGCATGGACCTGCCCCGCCGGCACCACGAACAGGTCGCGGAACATGCCCTGCTCATGCGGCAGCCGCATGGCCGAGCCGATGAAATGCATGTCGAGGCAATGGACCGACAGTCCTCGCACACAATATTCGCAAGTCCCGCAGGGCTGGGACGGGCTCACGGCGACCAGCGTGCCGGGGGCCAGATCCACCCCCTCGCCCGCCTCGACCACCCGGCCCGAGGCCTCATGCCCCGAGATGATCGGCTCGCGCACCCGGACCGGACCGAAGCCGCCGTCATGGTAGTAATGCAGGTCCGAGCCGCAGATCCCCCCCGCCGCCATGGCAAGCAGAACCTCGCCCGGACCGGGACGACCCACCTCCTGCTCCTCGACCCTCAGGTCATGGGCACCGTAAAGGCGTGCAACCCTTGTGCGCATCGTTCAGCCTTTCACCGTTTCATAAATACCCATGCGACATCGGCCACGGACCGGCATGGGTGCCATTTCAAGCGCAGCCCGCGCGACCCATGGCCGCGCGGGCATGGTTCAGCGGATCAGGCCAAGCTGCGTCGGCAGCCACAGCGTCAGTTGCGGGATGAAGGTGATCAGCAGAAGCGCCACGAACAGCGGGATCATCCAGGGCAGGATCGCCAGCGCCGTGCGCTCCACCGACATCTTGGAAATCCGCGACAGCACGAACAGCACCATCCCGACCGGCGGCGTCAGCAACCCGATCATCAGGTTCAGCGTCACGATCAGGCCCAGATGCACCGGGTCGATGCCATAGCGCGCGGCAACCGGCATCAGGATCGGGACGAGGATCGAGATCGCCGCGATGGTGTCCAGAAACGCGCCCACGATCAGCAGCAGGACGTTCACGATGATCAGGAAGGTCCACCAGTTGTCGGTCAGCGCGAACATGAAGTCAGCGAAGACCGTCGCGGCCTGACTGACCGTCAGCAGCCACGCAAAGATCGAGGCGGCGGTGACGATGAAAAGGACCGAGGCCGTGGTCTCGATCGTGTCGAAGCTGGCCTTGGCAAGGCTGCGGAAGGTCATGGTGCGATAGCGCACGAGGCCCAGGAACAGCGACCAGATCACGGCGGCGACGGCGGCCTCGGTCGGCGTGAACCAGCCCATGGTCATGCCGCCGATCAGCAGCACCGGCGCCATCAGCGCCATGACCGCATGCCAGTCGAAATACCAGTCAAGCGCGATCAGTGCCGAAAGCCCGATCAGCACCGCGAGGTTCACCGAAATGCCGGCCATCACCAGCAGATAGACCACCAGCGGGAAGCAGAGGACGATCACCACCTCGAGCGAGGCGCCCAGAAGCTGCTTCAGCTCGAAGGGCGTGTCCGACCCCCAGCCCTTGCGGCGGGCGAAGATATAGACCGTCAGCATCATCAGCGAGGTCATCACGATCCCCGGCAGGATGCCCGCCATGAACAGCGCGCCGATCGAGGCATTGGCCATCATCCCGTAGATGACGAAGGGCAGCGAGGGCGGGAAGATCGGGCCCAGCGTGGCCGAGGCGGCGGTGACGCCGACGGCGGCCTCGACCGGATAGCCGTGATCCTTCATAGCCTTGATCTCGATCGTGCCGATCCCGGCGGCATCGGCCAGCGCGGTCCCCGACATGCCCGAGAACACGACCGAGCCGATGATGTTCACCTGCGCAAGCCCGCCCTTCATCCAGCCGACCAGCGACAGCGCGAAGTGATAGATGCGCCCCGTCACGCCCGCGATGTTCATCAGGTTCCCGGCGAGGATGAAGAATGGCACGGCGATCAGCGGAAAGCTTTCGACGCCCGCGATCATGCGTTGGGCGGCGATGATGTCGGGGGCGACGTTATAGACGCCGATATAGGCCAGCGAGGCCACCGCCATCGCGATCGCGACCGGCACCCCGATGATCATCAGAAGAAGGAATGATCCGATAAGCAGGAGCATGGTTCAGATTCCCGTGAAGCCGGACTCGGCCGCTTCCTCGCGGACGGTCTTGGGTCTGGTCAGGTCGCGGACGAAATTCTGCACGGCGCGCAGCAGCATCAGCACGAAAGAGACAAAGACGGTGTAGAAGACAAAGCCGCGCGGCAGGTCGATGGTGACCATGCGCTCGCTGCCGACCACGCCGATATAGCGCCAGAGCAGCCAGGACATATAGGCGAAGAAGCCGATGCCGATCACGTCGACGATGATCTGCAGCACCCGGCCGACACGCTGCGGCAGGATGTTGTAGAGCAGGTCCACGATGATGTGCCGGCCCAGCCGGACGCACATGACCGAGCCGAGGAACACGATGATCACCAGGCAGTTCGCGGCGATTTCCTCGGTCCAGGTAAAGCTGTTGTTCAGGGCGTAGCGAGTGAAGAACTGCAGGAAGACGCAAGCCCCCATCGCCCAGAACACGGCAAGCGTGATCCAGTCCTCGATGGCATAGGGCGAAAGATCGACTGGGCCGCTTTCGTCCTCGAAGGCATGCGCCATCTCTTCCACGCTGACCTGCGTGTGATCTTGGTCGGCCATGTCATAGGCTCCGAAAGTGATGGGGGGATGCCCCGGCCCGTGACACGGCCGGGGCGGGGTGTGCGATTACTGGACGGCGCGGATCGCGTCGTAATCCGCCTGGACATAGCCGAAGGATTCGACCGGCTGGGTTTCAAGCACGGTCTTCTCGAAATCGGCCTTGTCGACCTCGGTCACGGTCAGGCCATCGGCCTTGAACTTCTCGACCAGCGCGGCTTCGCGCTCCTCGACGATCTTGGTGGCGCGCTCGGCGGCCTCCATCATCACGTCCGAGAAGATCTGCTTGTCCTCGTCCGAGAGGCTGGACCACAGCTGTTTCGAGACGACCGTGTTCAGGTGATCGACGATATGGCCGGTCAGCACGATGTTCTTCTGGACTTCGTAGAACTTCTTGGCCTCGATCGTGGTCAGCGGGTTCTCCTGCGCCTCGACGGTGCCGTTCTGCAGCGCCAGATAGACCTCGGCAAAGGCGATCGGCGCGGTGTTCGCACCGCAGGCGCGCGGCATCGCCAGATAGGCGGGCACGTCCGGCACGCGGATCTTCAGGCCGTTCATGTCGGCGCAGGTCTTGATTTCCTTGTTCGCCGTGGTGTGGCGGGTGCCGTAATAGGTCACGGCGGTAATGTGGTTGCCCGAGGCTTCCTCATATCCCGCCGCCAGCTTCTTGAAGACGTCGCTTTTCGTATAGGCGATCAGATGCGAGGGGTCGCGGAAGATATAGGGGTAATAGGTCACGCCGATCGGCTTGTAATCGCGCGAGGCGAAGCTGGAGCCCGAGATGATGATGTCGACGGTGCCCAGTTTCAGGCCCTGGTTGATGTCGGCCTCCTTGCCCAGCTGCGAGGCCGGGAAGACGTCGATCTTGTAGCGCCCGTCGGTGCGCTTGGCGATCTCCTCGGCGGCCCAGACGGATTCGGTGTGGAACGGCTCGGATGTCTCGTAGACATGCGCCCATTTCAGCACGGTCTGCGCCTGCGCGGCGATGGTGCTGGCCATCAGCATGGCGGCGGCACCGATCAGGCCCTTCATCGTGAACTTCATGCGTATCCTCCCAGTAGCGTTGGTTCGGTGGTGGTTGATTTCGGCGGTCTTCGTTCAGGCTCCCAGGCTTCTCTCGACCAGGAAGCTTTCGGTAAATCTTCGTTGCGATTCCGACAGGTGATGGCGCATCGCCTCACGCGCGGCGGAGGCGTCGGCATCGGCGATCGCATCGCGGATCGCGCCATGCTCGGACAGAGCCAGCCGCCAGGTCCGCGGCCCTTCGAACCGGCACGAGAACTGGACGAAAAAGGGCGAGAGCCGCTTTTCGTAGATCTCGGCGGTGAAATTGGCGAGGACGGCATTCCCCACCCCGGAGGCGATCGCGATGTGGAATTGCCCGTCCAGCGCGATGGCCCGGCTGCGGTCGTCAAGCGCCTGCGCCATCTCGCGCAGGTTCGCGTCGAGCCGCGCGATCAGCGCCGGCGTGACATGGCGCGCGGTTTCCTCGGCGATCGCGCTTTCGATGATGGCGCGCGCCTGAAGGATTTCCAGCGGCCCCTCGCTGTCGAGCGCGATGGCCGCGCCCTCGCTCGCAAGGCTTGGCCCGACATAGATGCCCGAACCCATGCGGATCTCGACATGCCCCTCGACCTCAAGCGCGATCAGCGCCTCGCGCAGCGACGGGCGCGAAACACTGAGCAGCTCGGCCAGATCGCGTTCCGAGGGCAGCCGGGCACCCGGCTGCAACCCCTGCGTCGCGATAAGCGACAGGATCTGATCGGCCACCTGCCGGTATTGCCGGCGGGGCTTGGGTTCGTTGAGCATCTTTCCCCCTGATGCCTGCGCCACCTCCACATGGCGCGGGGTCAAACTGGTTTGACCAATTTCAGATTAGGAAGTGGATTGGCCGCCGGTCAAGGATTTTCTTTACGCATTCTTTACGCGCATGGGCCGAAACGGCCGAAATATCCCGTCGCATCAGGACATTTCGGCCAAAACTGGTCAGGCCACTGTCTCCAGCCCGAAACGCTCGGCAAGCTCTGCAAAGGCGGTCGCGGTCGCGGGATCGAGAATCACCCCCTCGGCCTCGCGCTGGCGGGCCACGTCCCATTCCCGGTCGCCGGGCGCCATGACGCGGCAATCCCCCCGCGCGGGAGAATTGCGCAGCGTGTCGACATAGCGCCGCATCCCGGCATCGAACTGGGCGCGGTCAAGGAAAGCGTCGGGATTGAACGCCACCACAAAGGCGCCAAGGCCGCGCGGGGTCGAGAAATCCGGCCCGTCCATATGCGCGATGTCGAAGCTGAGCCGCATTCCGGTCAACACGGCGCTGAAGATCTCGGCCACCCCGGCCAGAGCGGCACCCTTGAAGCCGAAGGCCCCGCCCAGCGGCGCCAGCATCTCGGTCTGCTCGGGGCTGATCGTGTCCACGCCCTCGCCATCCGAGGCGACACCCTGCGGAAGCTCGATCCCGAGGCTGCGGTAAAGCAAGACGCGGTTATAGGGAATCGCGCTGGTCGCCATGTCCAGAAACCACGGATCACCCCCCGCCACCGGCACCGCGACTGAGATCGGGTTGGTGCCGTGAAAGCGCATCGCGCCGTCATGCAACCGCACGAAACTGTCGGAATTGCAGAAGCTCATGCCGATGAAGCCCTGCTCGGCCGCCGCCAGCGCATAGGCCCCCGCCGGGCCGAAATGCGAACTATTGCGGATCGCGACCGCGCCAAGGCCGAATTCCCGGGCAAGCTCGACCGCGCGCTCCATCCCGCGATAGCTGCCAAGCGCGCCCTGCGCGTGATCGGCGTCCAGCACCTCGACCGCGCCGAAACCGCCGACCTTTTTCAGCTGGGGATTGCGGTTCAGCCGCCCGCCCTCCAGCGCCTTCAGGTAATGCGGCAGCAAGCGGACGCCGTGGCTGTCGACGCCGAAGCGGGTGCCATGCAGCATCGCGCGCGTCCCGGCATCCGCAGTCGCCGCGTCCGCGCCGATGGCAAGGAAGGCCGCGCGGCAGAACCGGTCCAGATCCTTCAATGCGACATGCTGCTGGGCCATTTTGTCTCTCCTCCCGAAAATGTCCTGTGCGCACACTAGGCACAAGGATGGGACCGGCACAAGATTGCCAAGCCCGCGCCCGACGGCCATGATCCTGAAGCCAGACGGAGCCGCGCATGTCCACCGACCCCAACCCCCTCGCGCCCCGGCTCTACCAGCAGGCGGCCACGGAAATCGCGCGCGAGATCGCGGGCGGCGGATTGCCCCGCGGCTCGGTCCTGACCCAGACGCATCTGGCGCAGCGCTTCGGCATCAGCCGCTCGCCCGCCCGGCAGGCGTTGGAGGAGCTGGCGGCGCAGGGCCTTGTCGCGCGGCGCAGCAGCGGCCGCTATGAGGTGGTGGCAGAGGGCATCGCGGGCGCTACCACATCCCCTTTCGCCCCCATCCGCCTGACCCCGCGCATGAGTTGGGAGGCGCTCTACCCCGAGATCGAGATGGAGATCGTCGCACGGACCTCGCTGGGAAGCTGGCGCGTGAACGAAGCGATGCTCGCCCGCCATTCGGGGGTCAGCCGCACCGTCGCCCGCGATGTCGTCGGGCGGTTGCAGAACCGGGGCATCATCCAGAAGGACGACAGCGGCCGCTGGGTCGCGCCCGCCCTGACCGCGCGCCATATCGACCAACTGTTCGAGCTACGCTGGCTGCTTGAACCGGTGGCGATGGAAAAGGCCCTGCCGCATCTGCCGCCCGGCCTGCTTCCCGCCATGCGGGCGGAACTGGAGGCGGCGATGGCGCCGGGCGCGCATCGCGACAGCGCGCTCCTCGATCATCTGGAACAGCGGCTCCATGTCGAGATGCTGGGCCATTGCGGCAATGACGCACTGATCCGCGCGATCCAGTTGCCGCAATCGCTGCTGATCGCGCATCACATGCTTTACCAGCTGACGCTGGAACTGTTCGGGACCGAGCCTTTCCTTGCCGAGCATCTCGAAATCGTCTCGCGCCTGCAAACGGGCGATATCGAGGCGGCCAAGGCCGCGCTGGTCATGCATCTGCGCATCTCGCGCCGCCGGGCCATGTTGCGGATCGAGGCGGTGCAGGAGATGATCCAGCCCGCGCCCCTGCCCTATCTGGAGCGGATCCCCGCCGCCTGAGCCCCCTCGCGGCCAAGGCCAAGCCATTCCTGCATCTCGCGCTCGGCGATGCGCAGCGCCTCGACATTCAGCGCGCCGCTGGAAAGCGCGCAGGCGACGGCGCGGACGCGCTTGTTCATCGCCGGATCGCTCCGCTCCGGCAGGTCCACGGCAAGCTTGTCGTAAAGCGACAGCAAGCGGTTCTGCACCGTGCGTTCCGACATGCCCCGCCTGCGCGCGATCTCGCGGTCAGGCAGGCCCAGCGCCATGTCCAGAAGCACGGTATATTCGCTTTCGCTCAACGCCTGCGCGGGGCGGGACTGGCGCTGCTGGAGGCGATGGATCTCGCGGTCCACCAGCACCTGCCCCTCGACCAGCACGGCGCGCATCGCCAGATGCAGGCGTTGCACGGGCGCGGTCTTCAGCACATAGCCATAGGGCGAGCCCGGCGGCACGATCCGGCTGAGGCCGCGCAGATAGGCCTCGTCGGCATAGTTCGACCAGAAGAGGATGCGGGTCTCGGGACGTTCGGACCAGATGGTGCGGGCGGCGTCGATGCCGTTCCTTTCCTTCATCTGCAGGTCCATGACCACCGCGCCCACGTCGCGCCGCGCCATCGCCTCGCCCTCGCGCCCGTTTCCGGCGGTCAGGATCTGGCTGACCTCGGGCAAAGCCTGCCCGACCGCATCGCGCAGGAACGCGGCGTGGAGGGGGTCATCCTCGACCAGCAGCACCCTCACGACGCACTTCCCCCATTACCGCCGAGGCTGACGCTGATGCTGGTCCCGGTCCGCCCGCTGCGGACCGAAAGCCGCGCCCCGATCAGTTGCGCGCGCGTCCGCATATGCGAGAGCCCGCCCTTCCGGCGGCTGCGGCGGATCTCGTCCGAAAGGCCGCAGCCGTCATCGGCGACGGTGACGCGCAGCCGCGCGCGACCGGCGATGCGCACCTCGATGCGCGAGGCGCGGGCATGGCGGCCGGCGTTGTTGATCGCCTCCTGCACGATGCGGAACAACGCGATGCGCACGACCGGGTCAAGCTGGTCGGGCGCGCCGTGGCTGTCGTCATGGACATCGAAGCGCACCCCATCGCCCGCCGCGCGTTCCAGATGCTCGCGCACGGCATGGGTGAAGCCGAACATTTCAAGGATCGTCGGCACCGCCGTATCGATGATCCGGCGCAGGTCGGAGACGCAATCGTCCAGCCGCGCCAGCACCGCCTCGGCCTCGACGCTGCCGGGACGTGAGAGGTCGCGCATCAGGCGGCTCAGATCCGCCAGCGTCTGGTCGTGCAGGTCCATGCCGATGCGCTGGCGCTCCTGCTCCAGCGCCTCGGTCAGGTTCAGCGCGCCCTGCCGCAGCCCCTCCTCGCGGGCGCGGGCCTCGGCCTCGACGATGGCCGCCTGACGCGAGCGTTCCGCCTCGCGCAGGGCAAAGACATAGGGCGAGATCAGGTCCGCCACCTGCCGCGCCGCCGAGACGTCCTGCCCGTCATAGACATCCGGGCGGAAGGACGAGATGCTGAGCCCGCCGATGATCTCGCCCGCGACGACAAGCGGCACATGCACCCGCGCCCGCAGCCGATGTTCAAGGATCGGGGCGGTGAACGCGCCGGTGAAGTGAAAGCGCGGATCGCACATCGCGTCCCCGGTCAGCATGTGGTCGGCCCGGCCCAGCAGCAGGTCGCGGATCGGGCTGTGATGGATGCCTTCGGTCGCGAACCTGCCCCATGCCGTCTCGATCCCGGTCTCATAGGCCGCCGAGAGCGTGCCGTCATGCCGCAGCAGGCATAGGTCCAGATGGTCGTATGGCAAGAAACGCGCGATCTCCTGCGCGACCGACTGGATCGCCGACAGAAAGTCGAGCCGCCCGGCCAAAGCGCGCGAAATGCGGAAAAGATGCGGCCAGAGCGGGTCGGGAACGGGTTCGCGCGGCTTTTCGGGATCAGGCGCAGCCGTGATCGGCCCATGCTCCATGTCGCGCCGCCTCCCCCCGGCCGGGCCGACGATGGCACAGATTCGGCGGCGGTGCCACGACGATACGCGCCGCTTGCGGGAACCCGCAAATGCCGCGCGGACAAATGCAGAAAGCCTTCAAATCCCCCCTATGCAGAACCACGGCGACGCCTATCCTTGAAAGTGGAGGACCGCGCCCCGCGCGAGAGGGGGCCGGACAACATCAGGGGAGGAGAAAGACATGACCCGCAAGGGAATGCTGCTGACTGCCGCCACCGCCGTGGGCCTTGCCCTCGGCACGCAGGCCATCGCCGATACGGCCGAGAAGAAGATCGCGCTGTCGAACAACTACGCCGGCAACAGCTGGCGTCAGGCCATGCTGGAAAGCTGGAAGCGCGTGACCGACAAGGCCGTCGCCGAAAAGGTCGTGGCCAGCGCCGATGCCTTCACCACGGCCGAGAACCAGGCGACAGAACAGGCCGCGCAAATCCAGAACATGATCCTTCAGGGCTATGACGCGATCGTCGTCAACGCCGCCTCTCCGACCGCGCTGAACGGCGCGATCAAGGAGGCCTGCGACGCGGGCATCACCGTCGTCTCCTTCGACGGGATCGTGACCGAGCCTTGCGCGTGGCGGGTCAAGGTCGATTTCGTCAAGATGGGCCGGGACGAGGTCGAATACCTCGCAACCCGCCTGCCCGATGGCGGCAACCTGCTGGAGATCCGCGGCCTTGCCGGTGTGTCGGTCGATGACGAGATCCATCAGGGCATCGAGGAGGGCGTGAAGGCGCATCCGAACTTCAAGATCGTCGGTTCGGTCAATGGCGACTGGGCGCAGGACGTGGCGCAGAAGGCCGTGGCGGGCATCCTGCCTTCGCTGCCGGAAATCGCAGCGGTGGTGACGCAGGGCGGCGACGGCTATGGCGCGGCGCAGGCTTTCGCCGCGGCAGGCCGCCCGACCCCGATCGTCATCATGGGCAACCGTCAGGACGAGCTGAAATGGTGGGCCGAACAGCGCGACGCGAACCAGTATGAGACCGTCTCGACCTCGATCGCGCCGGGCGTCTCGACGCTGGCCTTCTGGGTGGCGCAGCAGATCCTCGACGGGCAGGACGTGCCCAAGGACCTGACCGTGCCCTTCCTGTCGGTGACGCAGGCCACGCTGGACCAGTCGCTGAAGGACACGCCCGAGGGCGGCGTCACCAATGTCGACTACAGCCAGGACGACGCGAAGAAGGTCATCTCCGAGTCGAAGTGATGACCCTTTCCGAAACCCAAGCCGGGGCGCAGCCCGCCCCGGTCGTGACATTGCAGGGCGCGTCGAAAAACTTCGGCGCGCTCCGGGCCATGGACCATGTCGATCTTGCCGTCGCGCCGGGCGAAAGCCTTGGCCTTGTCGGGCATAACGGCGCGGGGAAATCCACGCTGGTCAATCTGGTCACCGGGCTTTTCGCCCCCACCTCCGGCCGGGTCCTCTATCCGGGCGCGACGGACCATGCGTCTGCGGGCATCCGCGCCATCTCGCAGGAGGGGACGCTTTGCCCGAACCTGACGGTTCTTGAGAACCTGCAGGTGGTGCAGCGCGACCTGACCGGCTGGGGCTGGCGCAAAACGGCGGCACGGCGCATCCGCGCATCGCTCGACCGCGTATTTCCCGGCCACCGCATCCGCCCCGACAGTCTGGTGGCCGAGATGACGCTGGCCGAACAGCAGATGGTCGAGATCGCGATCGGCTTCGCCGACGGCCCGGTCCCGGCCCGGCTGGTGGTGCTGGACGAGCCGACCTCGGCCCTCGACGCCTCGATCGCGGCTGAGCTTCTGGCCCATATCCGCCGCTTCTGCGCCGAGGGCGGGGCCGCGATCTTCATCTCGCATATGCTGGGCGAGGTTTTCGATGTCGCCGACCGCATCGTCGTCATGCGCGACGGCCGGATCATGGCCGACCGCCCGGCGGCGGAATTCACCCGTCAGGGGTTGGTCGACGCCATGGGCCATGTCGCCGACGAGGACCACCAGCCCAGCCCAGCCGCGCTGGCCCGCGCGCTTGGCGACAAGTCCCACGCCATCCTGCGCACGCCCGAGGGGATCGAGGCCCGCAAGGGCGAGGTCGTGGGCCTTGCCGGCCTTGCCGGTCATGGTCAGGCCGAGGCGCTGGCCCGCTTCTACCTCTCGCAGGGCTCGGACTGGCGCGGCAGCGCCCGGCCCAGCGCCGCCTTTGTCGCGGGCGACCGGCGGCGCGACGGGCTGATGCCGGTCTGGTCGATCACCCGCAACCTGACGCTTGCCGCGCTGGAGACGCTGACCCGCCACGGCCTGATCGACCGCGCGGCCGAGGCCCGGATCGGCGCGGACTGGCAAAGGCGCATCGGCATCCGCACCCCCGACATGGACAATCCCATCCTGTCGCTTTCGGGCGGCAACCAGCAAAAGGCCCTGTTCGCCCGCGCGCTTGCGACCAGCGCGCCCGTGGTGGTGATGGACGACCCGATGCGCGGCGTCGATATCGGCACCAAGACCGAGGTTTACGAGATGATCCGCGCCGAGGCTGCGAATGGCCGCACCTTCCTCTGGTATTCGACCGAGATGGACGAGATCAGGAATTGCGACCGCGTCTTCGTCTTTCGCAACGGCGCCATCTCGGCCGAACTGGAAGGCGACCGCATCACCGAGGAGAACGTTCTGGCCGCCAGCTTCGAATTCGGCGAGGACGCCGCATGACGCGATCCATCAACGCGCGGCTGGCCTTGCCCGTCCTGTCCCTCGCCGTCCTGATCGCGGCGGTCTTCTGGCTGCAACCCCGCGCGATGAGCTATGTCGGGATCAACCTGCTTTTCAACCTCGCCGTGCCGATCGCGCTGGCGACGGTCGCGCAGATGATCATCATCATGGTCAATGACATCGACCTGTCGATGGGCGCCTTCGTCAGCCTGATCGCCTGCATCACCGCCGCGATCCTGCCCGGAAATCCCCTGCTGGGGATCGCGATGCTGGCGGGCTGCGTGCTGGCCTATGCAGCACTTGGCGCATTGATCGAGGCGCGGCAACTGCCCGCCATCGTGGTGACGCTGGGCATGTCCTTCGTCTGGGCGGGGGCGGCGGTGCTGATCCTGCCCTCGCCCGGCGGCACCTCGCCCGGCTGGCTGACGGCGATCATGAAATCGAAGCCGCCGCTGGTCCCCATGGCGATCATCGCGAGCGTGGTGATCGCGGCGGTCGCGCATCTCATCATCATGCGCTCGGCCTCCGGAGTGCGACTCCGGGCGCTTGGCGGCAATGCGCGGGCGGTGTCGCGGGCCGGACGCTCGACCGTCATGCTGAAGGCTACGGCCTATGCGCTGGCGGGGGTTTTCGCGGTGCTGGCGGGGATGGCGCTGGTCGGGCTGACCACCTCGGGCGACGCGAATATCGCGATCCGCTACACGCTGTTGTCGATCGCGGGCGTGATCCTCGGCGGGGGTGAGTTCACGGGCGGGCGCGTCTCGCCCATCGGCGCGGTGATCGGGGCGCTGACCCTGACGCTCGCGGGCAGTTTCCTGTCGTTCCTGCGCCTCTCGCCCGACTGGCAGATCGGGGCGCAGGGGGCGATCCTGATCCTCGTCCTGGCCGCGCGGCTTCTGGTCCGTCAGGCGGAGAAGCGGTCATGAGCCTGATTGCGACGACTTACCGCGCGCCGTGGTTCTGGGCCTGGGTCGCGGCCTTCGCGGCCTTCCTCGCCACCTGGTCGATGAGCGCCGGGGGCGGCGGAGGCGCCGCACTCGCCGTGGCCGCGCTGACCTTCGGCAGCTTCGCGGTGCTGACCGGCCTTGGGCAGATGCTGGTCATCACCATGGGGCCGGGGAATACCGACCTGTCGATCCCCGCGACGATGACGCTGGCGGGCACGCTGTCGCTGAAGCTGATGGGCGGCATGGCGGGCGCGACATGGTTCGTCGTGCTGGCCGGGCTTATCGCGACGCTTGCCATCGGCATCGGCGTCGGCATCGCGAATTTCGCGCTGATCCGGCTGCTGCGCATCCCACCGATCATCGCCACGCTGTCGGCAAGCTTCCTCTACCAGTCGCTTGCGATCTGGTCGAACCGGGGCCTCAGGATCAAGCCGCCCGCGGCATTGGCCGATTTCACCACCGGGCGCGCGCTGCTGGGCGTGCCGAACCTCGCATGGGTCGCGCTGGTCATCAGCATCGGGTTCTGGGTGCTCCTGAACCGCTCGGGCTTCGGCCGCCGCGTCTCGGCCATCGGGCAGAACCCGCGCGCCGCGCGTCTTGCCGGTGTGCCGGTCGCCCGCGTCATGGGCTCGACCTATGTGATCTGCGCGACCATGGCGGCGCTGACCGGGTTCCTCCTCGCCTGTTTCTCGGGGGGCGCGGCACTGAACATGGGGGCCGAGTTCCTGCTGATGTCGATTGCGGTCACGGTGATCGGCGGCTCCTCGATCGCGGGGGGCAATTCCAACGTGCCAGGCATCTGGGCCGGCGCGCTGTTCATGTATCTGATCGTCTCGATGCTGAACTCCTACGGGCTGGGCGCGGGTGTGCGCCTGCTTTCAACCGGGATCATCATCATCGCAATCGTCGCCGTCGCCAGCGGCAGAAAGGCCCCAGCATGAGCCATTATGACCAGCGCGACCCGCGTTTCCGGGCGCTGATCCATCCCAATGCGCAATTGCGCCAGCTTGGCACCGGCTTTGAATGGGCCGAGGGGCCGGTCTGGTTTCCGGCGGCGCAGATGCTGCTGTTCTCGGACATCCCGGCGCACCGGATGATGCGCTGGACGGCCGAGACCGGATGCTCGGCCTTTCGCGAGGATTCGGGCTATAGCAACGGCAACACCCGCGACCCCGATGGCCGGCTCGTCACCTGTCATCACGGGTTGCGCGCGGTGACGCGGACCGAGCATGACGGCAGCCGCACCACCCTCGCCTCGCATGCCGGGGGAAAGCGGCTGAACTCTCCGAATGACGTGGTCGTCCGCTCGGATGGCAGCGTGTGGTTCACCGATCCGACCTATGGCATCCTCTCGGACCTCGAAGGCTACCGGGCCGAGTGCGAGCAGCCGGGCAGCTTCGTCTGGCGCATCCCGCCCGGCGGTGGCGAGGCCGAGGCGGTCATCACCGATTTCACCCAGCCGAACGGACTCTGCTTCTCGCCGGACGAGCGGCTGCTTTACGTGGCCGAGTCGGGGTCGAGCCATGATGCCGATGTGCCGCCGGTGATCCGGGTCTTTGACGTGGAGGGCGACCGCGTGGCGAATGGCCGCGACTTCGCGATGGTCGATGCGGGCCTGCCCGATGGCATCCGCTGCGACGATCGCGGCAACCTCTGGTCCTCGGCGGCGGACGGGGTGCAGGTCTTTGCCCCCGACGGCACGCTTCTGGGCAAGATCCTGATCCCCGAGGTGGTGTCGAACCTCTGCTTCGGCGGCCCGCGCGGCAACCGGCTGTTCATCACCGCGACGACCAGCCTCTATGTGCTGGCGGTCGACGCGGCGGCGGCGGGCTGGCCCAAGACCTGGGCGGCGCGGGCGTAGGCCGCCGCCTCCGCCACCAGTTCGGGGGCGGGGCGGATGCCGGTGTAAAGCACGAACTGCTCAAGCGCCTGCAGCACCGCGACCTCGGCGCCCGAGATGCGAGCCTTGCCCATCCCCGCCGCGACCCGCATCAGCGGCGTTTCGACCGGCAGGGCCACCACGTCGAAAACCGTCTCGGCCATGGCGATCACCTCCTCGGGGAAGGCCAGCGCATCCGCGTCGGCGCCCTTCATGCCAAGCGGCGTCGCGTTGATGATCAGGGGCGCGGTGCCGTCAATTTCGGGGCTCCAGTCGAAACCGTAGAGCGCGGCCAGCCCCCCGCCCGTCTGCTCGTTCCGGGCGATGACGGTGCCGGTGGCGTGGCCTCGGTCACGAAGCGCCGCCGCGACGGCCTTCGCCATCCCACCCGAGCCGCGCAGCAGAAAGCGGGTCGCGGGGTCGATCCCGGCGCGCTCCAGCAAGGCGGCAATGGCGCTGTAATCGGTATTGTGGCCGGTCAACCGCCCCCCGTCATTGACGATGGTATTGACGCTGTCGATCGCCGCCGCCGAACCTTCGAGCCGATCGAGAAGCGGGATCACCGCCTCCTTGAACGGCATCGAGATGGCGCAGCCCCGGATGCCCAAAGCCCGGATGCCGCCCACCGCGGCGTCAAGATCGGTGGTGGTGAAAGCCTTGTAGACGAAATCCAGCCCCAGCAGCTCGTAAAGCCGGTTGTGGAAGCGCGAGCCGAAATGCCCCGGCCGTGCCGCCAGCGACATGCAGAGCTGCGTGGCCGGACCGATGGCGGGCTTGATGGGCAGGACGGTCATGCGGATCCCCTTCGTCGTTTCCGCCCCGCATCTGAGGGGCGGAGCCGCCGGAAGGCAAGCGCAGTCATGGATCGCACGGCGCTGTGGGGGAAAACCGGCGGACACCGCATCGGAAAAAACCGGGATGGCTGCCGCCCTTTTGGGCAGGGCGAAACCCTGCCGGGTAAGCGGGAATGCGTGTCCTGTCGCACCCCGCACAACCGAACCGGCCTTGTGCCGGTCAGAGTAAAAAACAGGATGCCCCGCGAATCTCGCGATCCGCAGGGCATCACCGGAGCGAATTTATCCGGGCAACCGGGGGAGGACGGCAGCCCTCGCTCCGGTATCTCTCAGATTTCCTCGTCCCAGCCGCCGGCATCCTCGAAGGCGCCGGTATCTTCCTCCGGCTCCTCCTCGGGGGCCGGGGCGGCCTCGGCCTCGCCGCCGAACATGCCCATCACGGCATTGCCCAGCAGCACGCCGCCCGCGACACCCATGGCCGTCTGCGCCGCGCCGGCAAGGAAGCCGCCGCCCTGACCGGGTGCGCGGCCATAGCCCTGCTGCATCCCGCCCTGACCATAGCCCTGCGACTGGCGTGCCGGCATCCGCGCGGCGGGCGCGGCCGCGCCGCCGCCGAACATGCGCGACAGGAACCCGCCGCCCTGCGCCGCGCCCTGCTGCGAGGATTGAAGCTGGTATTCCAGTTCCTCGATGCGGGACTGCGCGGCGTTCAGGGCGTGTTCCTGCACGATGACCGTCTGCGCCATGAAATAGGGCGCGCCGGGCTGGCGGTTGATCCGGTCGGCAATGTAATGCTCGGCCTCGGCGTCCCGCGCCGTGGTCTGATGCTCGACTTCCGCAAGCTTGCCGAACAGGCCCTCGATCGCCTGTTTGTCGTTATAGTCCATGCCTCGATTTTTCCTTCTGGCGGGTTATTCCTCCTGCTGGCCGGTCAGGCTCAGCAGAAGCTGGAAGATGTTGATGAAGTTCAGATAGAGCGACAGCGCGCCCATGACGGCCAGCTTCTGGCGGGTCTCGTCGTCGTGATGCTCGCCATATTGCAGCTTGATCGACTGGGTGTCCCATGCGGTCAGGCCGACAAAGACCAGGATGCCGATGATCGAGATCGCGAATTGCAGCGCCGAGGAGCCGAGGAAGATGTTGATGATGCTGGCGATGATCACGCCGATCAGGCCCATGATCAGGAAGCTGCCGAACTGGCTCAGGTCGCGCTTGGTGGTATAGCCGTAAAGGCTCATCCCCGCGAACATGGCGGCCGCGCCGAAGAAGGCACGCGCGATCGAGGTGCCGGTGAACACGAGGAAGATCGAGGCCAGCGACAGGCCCATCACCGCGCAGAAGGCCCAGAACAGCGTCTGCGCCGTCGCGCCCGAGATCGCCTCGATCCGGAAGGACAGGAACATGACGAAGCCCAGCGGCGCCAGCATCACCAGCCATTTCAGCGGGCTGCCGAATATGGGGACGTAAAGCGCCGGGACCGAGGCGACGACCGCCGCCACCAGCCCCGTCAGCACGAGGCCGAGGCCCATGTAATTGTAGATGCGCAGCATATGGGCGCGCAGCCCGTCGTCATAGGCGGCCGCCGGTGAAAAGCCGGCGCTGCGGCCCCGCGTGGTATGGTCCATGGTCGAACTCCCGTCGATCGGATCAGTAAAGGGTGGAGGAAAGCCGCTCGGCCTCGCCGAGCAGCAGGGCGTCATCGCCGCGATCGGCGATCATCACATGCGCGGTCTCGCCGATCTGGAACCATGCGACATGCCGGTCGCCCCGGCTCTCGACGTGGGGCATGGTCACGGCAAAGCTGCCGGTGCGGACGGCGAAATGGGTCAGCTGGCCCAGCTCGCCCGCGTCAAAGACCACCTCGATCCCCGGTCCCTGCGGCGAGGGGAAGATCTGCGCGTCCCGGATCGTCCAGTCGCCGTCAAAGACCGGCAGCAGGATCCCGGTCGCGGCGCGCAGCTCGGCCGGGTCAAGCTCGGGCACCTGCGGCTGCGAGCGCATCGCCAGCCGGACGAGGCTTGCATCCCGCGCGGAAAGCGCGGCGGCGACCACCGGGGGCGCGGGCTGCGAGGCCACGACCTGCCCGACATGCAGCGGGCCGAAGCCCTCATTCGCCAGCCAGCCCGTCACCACCAGCGCCGCGACCGGCACCAGCCGCACCGCACGGCGCAACCGCTCGTCCCGGCGCAGCCCGCGCGCAAGACGCGAGGCGCCGGCGCGCTGCGGGCCGGTGGTCGGGGTGGCGGGCGCCAGCGCCAGCCGCAATTCGCGCTTCAGGCGGATATCCTGCATCACCCGCGCCGCCGCCTCGGGGTGGCGGGCAAGGTAGTCCTCGACGCGCAGGCGTTGCCAGTCGTCAAGCTGCTCGTCGACATAGGCATCGAGGTCCAGTTCGGAGATCGCGTCACTTTCCGCCTGCATCCCGCCCTCCTACCAGTTTCAGCGCCCGTGGCCGGGCGGACCCTTCCTCGAATGCGCGCAATTGCGCGCGGGCCCGGCCCACGCGCGACATCAGCGTGCCGAGCGGCACCCCCGCCAGTTCGGCCGCCTCGGCATAGGTCAGCCCCTCGACCGCGACGAGGGACAGCGCCTCGCGCTGCTCATCGGGCAGGTCCATGAAGGCCGCGCGAAGCTGCGCGAGGCGGATCGCCGCGTCCTGCGGCGCATCCATCGCCCCGGGCGCGATGGTCGCCAGCGCGTCGCGGCGCCGCGCCTCGGCCCGGTTGCTGCGCAGCCGGTCAAGGAAGATGTTGCGCAGGATCGCAAACAGCCAGCCCCGCACATTGCCGCCCAGCCGAATGCCGCGCCGGTTCTCATGCCCGCGCAGCAGCGTCTCCTGAACAAGGTCATCTGCCTCGGTCTCATTGCGCGACAGCGCCAGCGCATAGCGGCGCAGCGCGGGAAGCTGGTCGAGGATCGGGTCGGGTTTCGTGGCCATCCTGATGCATATACGAAGCCGATGGCGGTTCTTATCCCGCGATCCGCAAAAAAATTCGATGGGCGTCAGTTTCCGCCGAAAGGCGGCCACATGCGCTGCCAGACGCCGTCGCGGCGGATCAGCGCGTGATGGGTCGCCGCACCCACATGCAGGCAGAGCAGCCCGATCAGCAGAAAGGCCCCGGCGCGATGCAGCGCCATGGCGGTTTGGGCCAAGCTCTCGGATCGCGGCACGGGTCCGCCAAGGCCCAGCGCGTCGAGAAGTTCGATCGGGAAGCCCCCTGCCCTGACCCGGATAAAGCCCAGAACCGGCATCGCCACCAGCAACGCGTAAAGCAGCAGATGCGAGGCCCGCGCGATGCGGCGCTGCCAGTCGGGCATGGTCATCGGCAGCGGCGGCGGCGGGTTCATCCGGCGAAACAGGATCCGCAGCGCGACAAGGAACAGGATCAGCAGCCCGACATGCTTGTGCATGAGAAACAGCGCGTCCTGCAACGGACGGGGCAGTCCCTTCTGGACCATAAGAAGGCCCGCCGCGATCATCAGCAGGACCAGCAGGGCCATCCCCCAATGGAGGAGCCTCGCCCCCTTCCGATAGCCTTCGGGACGCAATGACATGGCCTGCCTCCTCCGCTCCCAGACTAAACCCTTGGCGCGGCGGATCAAGCGCCGTCAGAGTGCTGGCCCCGCTTGAAAAACCCCGCCGCTGTCATAGGATGGACTCATGCATGACATGGGGCAGCGCCTTTCGGCTGAAACCGCCTGCGCCGCGCCGGGACCGCATCCCGGCCCGCGAGGGCGGCGCATGCCGCAGGGAATGGCGGGGGCCGCTCTGGCCGGGGCGGTGCTGACGACGGGCGCGGCCCTGCTGCTGGGCGAGGGTCCGGCGGGGCTGGCGGCGCTGGCGGGCTATGCGGTGCTGGTGGCGATCCTGCGGGTGCGGGTGCCGCGTATCTATCCACATCCGCGCTTCGGGGCCTGCAATACCATCACCCTCTGGCGCGCGGCGGTGGTTCTGGCGCTGCTTGCGGCGCTGGTCGCGGGCCGGGCAGCCGGGCCGATGGTCGCCGCGCTGGCGGCGGCAAGCCTCACGATGGACGGGATGGACGGCTGGCTGGCGCGGCGCGCCGGCCTCGTCTCGGATTTCGGCGGGCGCTTCGACATGGAGGTCGATGCCGCCACCGGCCTCGTCCTGTCGCTGCACGCACTGGTGGGCGGCATTGCCGGGCCTGCGGTCCTGCTTCTGGGCCTGCCGCGCTATGCCTTCCTGCTGGGGGCGGCCCTCTGGCCGTGGATGGGGGCCAGCCTGCCGCAACGCCTGCGGCGCAAGACGGTCTGCGTGATCCAGCTTGGCGCGCTGATCCTGCTGCAATTGCCCGGCCTGCCCCGGCCGGATCTGGTCGTCTGGGCGGCGGCATTCCTGCTGGTCTGGTCCTTCGCCATCGACATCCATTGGCTGTGGAAGCGGCGCGGATGATGGCTCGGCCTCCGCCCGCGCGGGTGATCGCGGCGGTCCTGCTGATCTGGGCGCTGCTGCTGATCTGCGGCCTCAACCTGCCTCTGGTTCCCGGCGCGCTGCTGCGCCTGCCGGTCGAGTTGCCGCTGATCCTGCTCCTGCTGTCGCTGCCTTTCGGACGGGCAAGGCTGCTGCGCCTTGGCCTCGTCCTCGCGATCATGCTTGGTCTGATGGTGAAGGCCGCCGATCTGGCGATGCGAATGGTGCTGGATCGCGGCTTCACGCTGGCGGGCGACCTGCCGCTGGTCGGGAATTTCGCCGACCTGCTGGCCGACAGCTTCGGCCCCCTCGCCTTCGGCGCGGCGCTGTTTCTGCTGACCGCGCTTGCCGGGGCCATTGCGCTTGGCCTGTGGAAGGCGCTGGAGATCTGCGCGATCTCCTCGACCGGGCCGAGGATAGGCGTGACCGCCTGCCTCCTCGTCCTTGCGCTCGTGGGTTCGCCCGCTGCCTCCCGCTTCATGCTGGATCAGGGGGCCGAGGCGCGGCAGGGGCTGGCCGATCTGCGCCGGTTCCGGCAGGTCGCCACGCAGGATCGCTGGACCGGACACCCGCCCGACCTGAGGCTGATCGACCGGGACGTGATGGTGGTCTTTCTGGAAAGCTATGGCCGGACCAGTTTCGACACGGATTTCTACGCGCAGGAGCATCTGCCGATCCTGCGGCAGGCCGAGGCGCGGCTGGGCGCGGCGGGCCTTGCCATGCGGTCGGGCTTCCTGACCTCGCCCACGCATGGCGGGCAAAGCTGGCTTGCCCATGCGACTTTCGCGAACGGAATCAGGGTCGAGGATCAGGGCCGCTACCGCGCCCTGCTGGCAAGCGGGCGGCAGTCGCTCTTTCACCTCGCCCGGGCGGCGGGGTTCAGGACGGCGACCGTGGCCCCGGCGATCACCCGCCCCTGGCCCGAGGCGGGCCGGATGGGGTTCGATCGCGTGCTGGCGGCGGATGATCTGGGCTATCGCGGCAAGCCCTTCAACTGGGTGACGATGCCCGACCAGTTCACGCTTGCGGCCGCCGACAGGCTGCTGGGGGGGCCGGGGCGCGGCTTCGCGCAGGTGGTGCTGATCTCCTCGCACGCGCCATGGGTGCCGGTGCCGCGCATGATCGGCTGGGACGAGTTGGGCGACGGGCGGATCTTCGACGCGATGGCGTTGGCGGGGGATACGCCCGAGGTGGTCTGGCGCGACAAGGCGCGGGTCAGGGCGCAATATCGCGCTGCGATCAGCTATAGCCTGCAGGCAGTGCTGGACCATGCCACGCGCCATGCCGAGGATCCGCCGCTGCTGATCCTGCTGGGCGACCATCAGGCGGCGACCACGATCGGTGACGACCCGCGCCGCGAGGTGCCGGTCCATGTCATCGGGCCGGAGGCGCTGGTCGCCCGAACCGCCGGATGGGGCCTGACCCCCGGCCTGATCCCGCCGCCCGGCAGTCCCGCGATCCCGATGGAGAGCCTGCGCGACCTGTTCCTGCTGAGCTTCTCGACCCAAACGGACCCGCCCGCATGACCCCGCGCCCGATCACCTTCTGCGTGCCGGGGGACATTGCCGCCCAAACCGGGGGCTACCTTTACGACCGCCGCTTGATCGAGGGTCTCACCGCCGCCGGGCGCAAGGTCTCGCTGCTGTCGATGCCGCCGGGCTTTCCCGACCCCTCGCCGGCAGAGATGGCGGAGGCGCTGGCGGGTCTGCGGGCGATTCCGGCGGGGCATGTGGCGATCATCGACGGCCTCGCCCTCGGCGCGCTGGAGACGGCGGGGCTGGCGGCAATGGCCGCGCCCTTCGTCGCCCTCATCCATCACCCGCTGGCGATGGAGAGCGGCCTTGCCCCCGCCCGCCGCGACCACCTGCACCGGACCGAGCGCGCGAACCTGCGCCTCGCCCGGCATGTGCTGGTCCCGAGCCCGCATATCGCGGCGCTGCTGGTGGCGGAATACAAGGTGCCGGCGGACAGGATCACCGTCGCACGGCCCGGAACCGACCGACCCGCCACGGCTGCCGGGGAACGGATGGCGCCGCCCCTGGTCCTCTCGGTCGGGCTTCTGCATCCGCGCAAGGGCCATGACATCCTGATCGCGGCCCTTGGCCGGATCGCGGACCGGGACTGGCAGGCGGTGATCGTCGGCAACCCGTGGGACACGCCCCACGTCGCTGCGCTGGACCGGCAGGTCGCGGAAAGCGGGCTTGGCGACCGCCTGCGGATTGCGGGCGCCCTGCCCGATGCCGAGCTTGCGCGGCTCTATCGCCGCGCCTCGCTTTTCGCTCTGGCGACGCGGTATGAGGGCTATGGCATCGTCTTTGACGAGGCCTTGGCGCATGGCCTGCCCATCGTCAGTTGCCGGACGGGCGCGGTGCCGGATACCGTGCCCGAGGATGCCGGGCTGCTGGTCCCGCCGGATGACTGCGCGGCTTTCGCCACCGCGCTGGCGGCGATGCTTGACGATCCCGCCCGGATGCGGACGATGGCCAAGGCGGCGGCACGGGCGGGGGCGGCGCTGCCCGGCTGGGACGACACCGTCCGCATCGCGGACGAGGTGCTGGGCCGCATCCCCTGAACGGAACGCGCAGACAAGGAGAGGCGAATGGCCGAGGGTGAATTCAGCGGCAAGGTCGCGCTGGTGACCGGCAGCACCGGGATCGGCCGCGCGACGGCCATCCGGCTTGCGCAGGGCGGGGCAGAGGTGGTGGTCTGCGGCGTGGACGTTCCGGCCAATCAGGAATTGTCGGCGATCGGCGTCGCCCAATGCCTGCCGCTGGAGGCGCGCCGCGCCGATGTCTCGCAGGAGGAGGAGGTCCGCAACCTTGTCGCCGAGGTTGTCGAGGAATTCGGCGGCCTCGACATCATCGTCAACGCGGCGGCGGTGCATCCCTATGGCAGCGTGGTCACGACCGAGGCGCAGGACTGGGCGCAGTGCATGGCGGTGAATGTCGGCGGCATCTACCTGACCGGACGCTTTGGCATCCCCGAGATGATGAAGCGCGGCGGCGGCGCGATCGTGAACCTGTCCTCGGTGCAGGGGCATGGCAACCAGCAGGGCGTCGCGGCCTATGTCGCAAGCAAGGGCGCGATCCATGCGCTGACCCGTGCCATGGCGATCGACCATGCGGCCGCGGGGATCCGGGTCAACTCGGTGTCTCCGGGGTCGATCAGGACGCCGATCCTGTCGCTTGCCGCTGGGAAGCTGGGCGAGGACCTGCCCGAGGAGGAGGTCTTTGCCCGCTTCGGCGCCGCCCATCCCCTTGGCCGGATCGGAGAGCCCGAGGAAGTGGCCGAACTGGTCGCCTTCCTCTGCTCGGACCGGGCCGGTTTCATCACCGGGGCGGATTACCTGATCGACGGCGGGCTGAATGCCGGGCTGGCGGTCAGATAGCCTCGCCGCGACCTGCCGCCCCGGCAAGGCGGAAGGCGCGAAGCTGCGGCAGGATGCGCGACAAGTCCACCGCCTGCCCCTCGCCAAAGCCGAAATAGAGGTCGCTGAACAGCGAAAACAGCCGGTCATAGCTTTCGCGGGTGCCCTCGCGCGGCGAAAACACGCGGGAGGGCGGGCAAAGGACGCGCTGCGCCTCCTCGAAACTGTCGAATGCGCCCGCCGCGACGGCGGCAAAGATGCACGATCCGGTCCCGACCGGCGATTGCGCGGGGACATGGACCTCACGCTCCAGCACATCGGCATAGACCTGATTCAGCAAGTCGTTTTTCTGCGGGATGCCGCCCGCGTTGATGATCCGCTGCGCCTTCATGCCGCCGCTTTCGATCCGGTCGGTGATGATGCGGACATGCATCGCCATGCCCTCGATCGCGGCATGCATCTCGTCCGCCGCGCTGTGGTTCAGGTCCCAGCCCAGCGTCACCGCGCCAAGATCCGAGCGGACCAGAACCGTGCGGTCGCCATTGTCCCAGTTGAGCCGCATGAGGCCGCTGCCGCCCGGAGGCAGGCGGTCCAGCCCCTCGCAGAGCGTCGCGACGTCGCTGCCGGCGCGGCGCGCAATTGCCTCGAACACGTCACCAGTCGCGGATTGCCCGGCCTCGATCCCGGTCCAGCCCGGCAGCACGCTTCCCGGCACGACGCCGCAAAGGCCCGGAACCGGCGGGAAGGCCTGCGGCCCCATGGCGATGATGCAGGTCGAGGTGCCGACCACGTTCACGATGTCGCCCGGCCGCGCCCCGGCCCCGATCGCATCCCAATGCGCGTCGAAGGCCCCGACCGGAATCGGGATACCGGCGCGTAGCCCCAGCTTGTCGGCCCATTCCGGCGACAGATGCCCCGCGATCGCGTCCGAGGTGACGAAGCGCCCCGAAAGCCGGTCGTTGATGCCGTCGAACAGCGGATCGACCCGGCTCAGAAAATCCTGCGGCGGCAGGCCGCCCCAAGGCGCGCCATACATCCATTTATGCCCGGCGGCGCAGATGCTGCGCGGCAGGTCGCCAAGGTCGCGGATGCCGCAAAGCGTCGCGGCCACCATGTCGCAATGTTCCAGCGCGGTGGCGAAGCGGTTCCTGAGGCCCGGATTGTGACGCAGGAAATGCAGGACCTTGGCATAGCCCCATTCATGCGAATAGGTGCCGCCGCACCAGTCCAGTGCCGCCAGCCCCTCGGCGCGGCCAAGGGCGGTGATCTCGGCCGCCTCGTGATGGGCGCGGTGGTCGCACCAGAGGTAGTAATCGGCCAGCGGTTGCAGATCCTCGTCCACCATCACCACGCTGGAGCCGGTGGTGTCGCAGGCCAGCGCCGCGACCTCGGCGCCGTCGATCCCGGCCTTGGCGACAGCCTCGCGCATGGCGCGGGCCAGCCCTTCCATGTGATCGGCATGGGCCTGCCCACCCAGCAGCGGATCGGCGGCGTTGCGTTTCAGCGGATAGCCTGCCGTCGCGCCGGCGAGGGTCGCGCCGGTCCCGGTTTCCATCAGGGTCACGCGCACGCTGAGCGTGCCGAAATCGACGCCGGCGACGATCATGGCTTAATACCCCTGCCCATAGGTCGCCTGCGCGCCATGCTTGCGCAGATAGTGCCGGTCCAGAAGCGCCTGCGAGATCGGGGCTGGATCGGGGTTCAGCGCCATGACATGCCATGCCATGCGCGCCACCTCCTCGAGGATCAGGGCGTTATGCACGGCCTCGTCCGGGGTCCGGCCCCAGACGAAGGGACCATGACCCGCGACCAGCACGGCGGGAATCTCCAGCGGATCGGTCCCGGCAAAGGTCTCGACGATGACATTGCCGGTGTTCCGGACGTAGTCCCCGGCGATCTCCGCGTCGGTGAGGTCGCGGGTCACGGGGATCGTGCCATAGAAATAATCGGCATGGGTCGTGCCAAGGGCCGGTATCGGGCGACGGGCCTGCGCCATGATGGTGGCATAGGTCGAATGGGTGTGGATGACCGCTCCGATCCCCTGAAACGCCCGATAAAGCACCGCATGGGTCGCAAGGTCCGAGGACGGCCGCAGCCGGTTGTCCAGCGCCCGCCCCTCCATGTCGCAGGCGACCATGTCCGCCGCCGTCAGGCTGTCATAGGGCACGCCGCTCGGCTTGATCAGGATGCGCCCCGCCGCGCGGTCGATGCCGCTGGCATTGCCGAAGGTCGACAGCACCAGCCCGTGCCGCACGGTATCGAGATTGGCCTGAAGAACGGCGTGGCGAAGGTTTTCATCTGACATGGGGAGCCTGCGGAGAAGTCAATAAAGGTGGGTCGCGCGGGGAGATCCCGCGCGACGCCGTCAGGATCAGCGGGCGGCGGTCCAGCCCTTGTAGCTGCCTATATTGTCATGGGTGATCAGTTCCGGCTCGAGCAGGACGGTGTCCTCGGCCGGTTTCTCGCCCTGCAGCACCTTGTAGCCAAGGTCGAGCGCCTGCCCGGCCATGGTATAGGGATCCTGCGAGGCCGAGGCCTTGATCAGCCCCTCGCCCGATTTCAGCTCGCCCTCGATATCGGGGGCGCCATCGACGGCGGTGATGATGAACTCACTGCGGTTCGCCTGCTTGGCGGCCAGCGCGAAGCCGATCGCGGTCGGGTCGTTGATCGCGAAGACGCCGTCGATCTTGTCGAAGCGGGTCAGCAGGTTCTGGCCGACATTCATGCCACCATCGCGCGAGCCTTGCGCGTTCTGGTCGTCCGACAGAACCTTGATGTCGGGATGCTTGGCGAACTCATCCTTGCAGCCCTTGACCCGGTCGAGGATCGAGGACGAGGCCGGGCCGTTCACGATCACCACATTGCCCTTGCCGCCCAGATGCTCGGAGATGAAAGCGCAGGCTTTTTCGCCCGCCTGCACGTTGTTCGTCATCACCGTCACATCGGCGCCGGGGGCCGAGACGTCGAAGGCCGCGACCACCACGCCCGCATCCCGCGCGCGCTTGACCGCCGGTGCGATGGCGGCGGCATCGACCGCGTTCAGCATGATGATGTCGACGCCCGCCGCGATGAAGCTGTCGATCTGGCCGACCTGCTTGTTCAGGTCGTAATCGGCGGAAACCGAGGTCACCTTGACGTCCGGGTTGATCTTCTTCGCCGCGTCCTCGATCCCCTTGATGGTGGCGACGAAGAACGGGTTGCCGAGCAGACCGACGGAAATGCCGATGCTGTTCAGATCCTTGGCGGCGACAGGCACCGCCGAGACGGCCGCCAGCGCAAGTGCCGAGGCCAGGGTTTTCGCGTAACGCATGAGGTTCCCTCCCATTATCTGCGTTGAGTACGAAATCAGGTCCGCGCGCCGGTCTGGCGGTAGCGGTCGAGCGCCACGGCCGCGATGATCACGAGGCCCTTGACGATATATTGCCAGATGTCCGAGACGCCGATCAGGATCAGCCCGTTCGACAGGACCGCGATGATCAGCGCTCCGATCAGCGTGCCCCAGATCGAGCCGACGCCGCCGACAAAGCTGGTGCCGCCAAGGATGACGGCGGCGATCGCGTCAAGCTCGTATGACTGGCCCAGTTGCAGGCCGTTGGCCGCGTAAAGCCGCGCCGCCGCCATCGCGCCGCCAAGCCCGGCAAAGAAGCCCGAGATGCCGTAGACGAACAGCAGCACCAGCGGCACCTTGATCCCGGTCAGCCGCGCCGCCTCGGGGTTGCCGCCGGTGGCATAGATCCATGTGCCCAGCACCGTGCGCTTGAGGATGAACCACGAGATCAGCACCACCGCGACCGCGATGATCGCCAGCCACGGGATCCCGAACAGGCTGCCATTGCCGATCACGTCGAAGGGCAGTTCCGAGTTGAAGACCGTGGTGTCATTGCCGAGAAGTCGCGCAATCCCCCTGACCGCGGTTAACGACCCCAATGTCACGATGAAGGGTGGCAGCCCTAATGCGGATATGAGGATCCCGTTCGCCAGCCCGCAGGCCAACCCGACCAGCATGGCCGCAGGCACCCCGAGCCAGCCAAACTCCGGGATCAGCGAGACGATGACCGCAACCATGGCCGAGGTGGCGAGGATCGAGCCCACCGAAAGGTCGATGCCCCCGGTCAGGATCACGAAGGTCATGCCCGAGGCCAGCACGATATTGATCGAGGCCTGCTGCATCACGTTCGAGATGTTGTTCACGCTCATGAAGCGCCCGCTCATCACCTCGAAGACGATGGCCAGCACGATCAGCACCGGCAGCATGCCCACGACGCTCATCACCGTGCGCAGGCGCTGGCTTGCATCGGCCGAGGTGGGGGCGCCGGTCTTGTTGTCTGTCATTCTATTGCTCCTTCCCTCGCCCCGGCCGCTTCCGTGACCGTTCCGGTCGAAAGTTCCATGATGGCCTCCTGGCTGATCGACTGGCCGGGGGCCGATGGCACCTGCCCGGCAATATGCCCCTCGCGCATGACCAGAACGCGGTCGGCAACGCCGATGATCTCGGGCAGCTCGCTTGATATCATGATGACGCCGACGCCCTGCCGGGCAAGCCCGTCGATCAGCTTGTAGATTTCGGATTTCGCGCCCACATCGACGCCGCGCGTCGGTTCGTCGAGGATGACGACCCTTGGCCGCGTCTCAAGCAGGCGCGCGATCAGCACCTTCTGCTGGTTGCCGCCCGACAGCCCGCCGACCAGCATCTTCGCATTGGGCGCCTTCACGGCCAGCGCCTTGATCGCGTCATTCGCCCGGCGCGCGGCGGCGCGGAAATCCAGCCTGCCGCCGGATTTCGCGTCCTTCTGGATCACGCCGACATTCACATTGTCCGAGATCGACATGTCGAGGAACAGGCCCAGTTTCTTGCGATCCTCGGTCAGATAGGCCACGCCCGCCGCCAGCGCCGCGCGCGGGCTTGAGCAATCGACCTCGGCCCCGTTGATCGCGACCGTGCCGCTGCTGCGGGGGTCGGCGCCATAGATCAGCCGCGCAAGCTCGGTCCGGCCCGAACCCACAAGCCCCGCGATCCCCAGCACCTCGCCGCGATAGAGGTCGAAGGAGCAGCCCTTGACCAGCCCGCCATCGGACATGTCGCGCACCGACATCAGCGGCGTGCCGCTGTGGTCAGGCGAGGCGATATGCTGCTTCTTGTAGAAGCTGTCGAGGTCGCGCCCAACCATCATCGAGACCAGCTTCTGCGCCGAAAGCTCCGCCCGGTCGAGGGTGCCGATATAGACCCCGTCGCGCAGCACCGAGCAGCGGTCGGCCAGCGCATAGACCTCCTCCATCCGGTGGCTGATATAGATGATCGCGATGTCATGCGATTTCAGCCGCGCGATGACCTCGAACAGGCGCTCGGTCTCGCGCGCGGAAAGCGAGGTCGTCGGCTCGTCCATCACGATCAGGCGCGCGTCGGTGGTCAGGGCGCGCGCGATCTCGACCATCTGGCGCTCGCCCAGCGACAGGTCGCTGACCTTGGTGCGCGCGTCGAAATGCACGCCCAGCCGCTTCAGGATCGGCTCGGCCCGCCTCAGCGTCTCGGCCCGGTCCAGCACGCCCCGGCTGGCGATCTCGCGCCCGAGGAACATGTTCTCGGCCACGGTCAGGTTCGGGGCCAGCGAGAGTTCCTGATAGATGACCGCGACGCTGCCCGCCGCCTCGTGCTGCGGCTTGCCCTCGATGATCACCGTGCCGCCGGGATCGGCGACATAGGCGCCCGAGAGGATCTTCATCAGCGTCGACTTGCCCGCGCCATTCTCGCCCATCAGGGCATGAAGCTCGCCCTGAAGGACGGTCAGGCTGACGTCCCACAGCGCCCGGACGGCCCCGAAGGTCTTGGAGATATGGCGCATTTCCAGAATGGGAGGCTGGGTCATTGTTCCCTCTCGACCTGGGCGATGATAACCTCGACCCCGGCCCGTTCAAGCATCCGGGCATGGGTGTCGAGCAGCCCGTCATCCGTCACCACCCGCGCGATGCGCGAGAAGGGCAGCGACAATGTCGGCGGGCGGATGGAGAATTTACGGCTGTCGGCCAGCAGGATCACCTCGGACACGGTCCGGCTCATCTCGTCGGCGAGGCGAACCAGCAGCGGGTGCTGTTCGAGGATGCCATGCTCGTTGATGCCGAGCGCGCCGACGAAGAATTGCGAGGCATAGAAGCGGTTCTCGCGCTCGGCGACGTCATAGAGGATGCCCGGCTCACGATGCAGGTCGCCCCCGCCGAGTGTGAGCTGGCAGGTGCCGTATTCGCCCAGATAGGCGGCCAGCGGCAGCGAATTGGTGAAGACGCGCAGATTGCGATTGGCGATGCGGCAGCCGAAATGAAAGCAGGTCGAGCCGCCATGGATGATGATGGCGCTGCCGTCCTGCACCAGCTTCTCGGCCTCGCGGGCAATGGCGCGCTTGGCGGCGACGGCGATGTCGCGGTTCTCGACGAAGGGAAGCGATGCGGCGCGTCCCCCGCGCTCGACCGCGGCGACGCCGCCATAGACCTTGCGGGCACGCCCGGCCTCGTTCAGCTTTTCGATATCGCGCCGGATCGTCGCGCCGGAACAGCCGATCAGATGCTGAAGATCGCGCACGGATGCGAAAGGTCGCTCATCCAGCAGCGAAACAATCCTCTCCTGGCGCTCAGAATCGCTCAAGGCCGCCCTCCTCCGACCAGCGATTCTTAGCGTGAGGTGGTGAGTGTGTAAACACTTCTTCACCAAATGATCATACTGCATCGCAGCATGATCATGGGTTGTCTTGGCCGGAGTGGGTCTTCGTCGAGCGCGAGGAAATCGCACTGGAAATCGCGAGGGGAACCGGGGTGCAGGCCATCGCGCGCAAGCTGGGAAGGTTGCCCCGCCCGATCTCGGGCGAGATCAGGCGTGACTTCGTGACCCGTGGTGGAGGTATCGACTACCGGGCCATCACCGCGCAGTGGGATGCCGATCGAGCAGTGCGATGCCCAGAGGTTGGCAAGCTCGCAGGTAACCCCACCCTACGGGCTTATGTGCGCGACGGGCTCGCCGGCCGCCACGCCCCGATGCCATCGTTTCCAATTTGTCCGTCGCGGTATGAACTTCTGCCGGTTTCGTGGACACGAAGATAAGATCGTGATCAAGGAACTGGAGAGTGGATATGACGAGACGGAAGTTCAGCCGTGAGTTCACGATCGAGGCCGTCCGGCTGGTGACGGAGCGGG